>Ga0335070_10000387_pt1 | contig 50299 bp, 43 predicted proteins | sample Lox_Sample_13_FD_206722 | JGI IMG/M metagenome (GOLD analysis project Ga0335070, IMG submission 206722) | Soil microbial communities from Loxahatchee National Wildlife Refuge, Florida, United States - Lox_Sample_1.3 | ecosystem: Environmental > Terrestrial > Soil > Wetlands | place: USA...
AGAGTATGGCTGTTGAAACCGTTCTAATTCTTAGTTCCTTGCCGTTCTAAAGATTAGGATAAAATAAGATGAACCAGTATCTTCTTGCTGGTGATTGCGCAATGGAAAAGGAAATCAAAAAGAAAACTCTCATTTACGGAATCGTTGCCATCCTACTGACCACAGTTCTGGCTTCAATGTTCATAAACCTCGGAAGCCAATTGCCTGAAACTTTACTCACACCACCAGTTCCAAACACGCAGTCAGAATTGCTTTCAACCTTTTCCTCCTATGATGCTTTGAAGGCTTTTCTGACATCAAATTCAGGAACCCAAGGATATTATCCGTTCTATGGACGCGCAGGCGTTTGGCTATCTGCTCAAGATAGCGGCGCATTCATGAACAGCGAGGGCACGCCGAAAGCGTCAGGATATTCAAGTTCAACATTCGACTATTCAGCCACTAATGTACAGGTAGCTGGTGTTGACGAGGCAGACATTGTGAAAACTGATGGAGAGTACCTTTACATCTTGTCTGGCAACGTTATCGTAATCGTAAAAGCGTATCCCCCAGAAAATGCTGAGGTTGTTGCGCGGCTTTCTTTCGATGACATGTCTCCTAAAGAAATCTTCGTAAACGATGACCACTTGATCGTGTTTGGATATGAAGATTACTCCCTAGTGAGGGGCTACTATCCAACTTACGCTACTGAACTCAAGACCTTTGCGAGACTCTATGATATCAGTGACAGAAAACATCCAATATCCTTGCGTGACACTGCGGTGTCAGGCGGATATGTCAGTTCCAGAATGATAGGCGAATATGCGTATTTCGTCGTAAGCCAACCCGCTGTTATAGTTCAGAATGCCGTAGTCGTGCCGAAGATCTACTCAAACAGCAAAGCCAAAGAAGTTGCCCCGACAGACATTCATTATTCAAACACTTCTGACAACTCTTACGACTTTACGACATTGGTTGCCGTTAACGTTCAGAACTCGACAGAAGCGCCAACTTACTTGACTGTCCTATTAGGTGGAACAAGCAACATATACGTTTCACAGAACGACATGTACTTGACCTTCCCTGACGATGAAAAAACAGCAATCTATCGTGTGCGTTTGCAGGGCAGTAACATGACTTGTGAAGCGCATGGCAAGGTCTCAGGACGCGAATTGAACCAATTCTCCATGGACGAATACAATGGTCACTTCAGAATAGTGACTAGGTTGTGGATCAACGGAACCTCTCAAACATGCTTGTACGTCTTGGACATGAACTTGACTGTGCTTGGAAGTCTTGAAGGTCTAGGGTTGGCTGAAAACCTGCATTCATCCAGATTTATGGGCGATCGATGCTACCTAGTGACTTTCAAGAAAACCGACCCTCTGTTCGTGATAAACCTCACGGACCCAACTAAACCAGCAGTTCTTGGAGAACTGAAGATACCCGGATACTCAGATTATCTGCATCCCTACGACGAAACTCACATCATCGGAGTAGGCAAAGAAACCGCGGAGGCTTCGGAAGGAGACTTCGCTTGGTACCAAGGCATCAAGATATCACTCTTCGACGTCAGCAATATAAGCAATCCAATACAGGTCGACAAATACGTGATCGGTGAAAGAGGCTCTGACTCGCCAATCCTCTCAGATCACAAAGCATTTCTATTTGACAAGGAGAAGAACCTGCTTGTCATACCAGTGTTGGTTGCCGAAGTGGACAGAACGCAATATCCCTATGGCGTCCCACCCTATGCATACGGCACACCTGTTTGGCAAGGAGCATACGTCTTCAACATAACCCTCAACGGATTTATGTTGAAAGGAAAAATCACACATGCCCAATACAGCACAGAAATGCCCGAGACCAGCTATTGGATCAAAAGAGCCCTCTACATCGAAAACGTGCTTTACACGGTGTCAGACAAAAAAGTGAAGATGAACAGCTTGGAAGATCTTACACCAATAAAAGAGATCGAAATTCCCTAGATCTCCCATTCTATTTTTCTTCTCAAAGCCCCTTTTCGCATACTCCTTCAATCGCTATTGTCATCTTTCTAAAAACACAAAGATGCTTCATACGCTTCGGAAGGACAAAGCACTCTGCAGCTCTCACTGTTTGTTTTTCTCCGTTTTCAAACGTAAACTCCATTTCTCCTTCAAGAAGGTACATGAAAACGTCTCGACAGTTCGCATGAAGCCTTTCAGAACCCTGAGTCTTAATGGTTTTCCCCGCAGCAAGGTATAGTTTGGTTCCATCAATCTCACCGATTTTAACAAATTCATCGGCATTTTCACCCGCGGCAAGTTTGGTCTCAGCCAGCTTCTTGGCTTTTGAGACTGCTTCTTCCAGCTTCGTAATCTTCAGCACTTACAAGCACCTTACCAAGTCCTATTCTGATTCTGTATGAACGGTTACTATCGTCTCAGCGAAACGTGTTCTTACTTTTTCCTCAATTTCAGACGCAATTGTATGCGCATACTCCAAAGTAATGTTTTTCGTGAAAGAACAAACTATGTTTATGTGGCGTTTCTTGTCTGCCACATAGGTCACTATTCCCTTAACGCGGAAGACATCTCGCTTCGGCTGCGTCAACTCTCGTATTATTCTGCTTATTTCGTCTTCCCGAAGCGTGGGACCCTCAAGTTTCTTTTCACTATAAGGCTCTATATGGACCGTGACGTTCTCAACGTCGCCAAGTCTCTTCGTTATCTTGTTCTCGAGTTTTCCAGCTATTTCGTCTGCCTTTTCGACTGACAGTTTTGGATCCACATATATATGCAATGTCACGTATAATCTATTCCCTGTGAAGGCGGTGTCGATTTCATGCACTCCCTTTACGCCTTGTGTATCCATTGCTAACATTTCCACCAGCTTCCAAGTCGGCAATTCTGGCTCCGCAGGCTCTGTGTGAATAGTGACTTCAGCGTTTCCCAAGAAATCCTTTAGGTCAGCCTCTATTTGGGATGTCAAATCATGAGCCTCCTCGAAATTTAGGTAGTCTGGAACCTGTACAGTGGCGTTAACGAAGGTTTTGTCGCCAGCTCTTCTAATTTTCAGGTCTACGCATTTGCGGATTCCTTTGGTCCTTACTATTCGATTTCTGATGTTGTTCGAGATGTCTTTTGATATCGTGTCGCTGAGCTCCATTCCGCTTCCCCACACGAGTTTAAGGCTCAGATAAGTCAACAGAACGCCCAGAACCATGGATGCAAGTGCATCTCCATAAATGAACCCCAGTGCTGCCAACCCGAATCCCAAAAACGCTATGACAGTTGAACTCAAATCAGCAACGGCATGATAGAGTCCCGCTTTCATCGTAACACTCCCACTTTTCCTAGATCTAAAGAATGTTCCAACTCTGAAGAAATCAATGCAAAAAGTATATCCTATCGCAATCCAACCTGCGTATTCAAATCCAAAATTGATTTTCTGCGCGTTCAAAATCCTCAAAACAGCTTCATACATGATTAAGCAAGCAATTCCCACGAGCGCGATTCCACCTGTCAAACCACCTATCGATTCGAACTTCTCATGTCCATACATGTGTTCCTCGTCCGGCGGTCGCAATGAAGCACGAGTAGCAAGAAAAAGCACCAATGTCGTAACTGCATCGAGTGTCGCGTGCAATCCATCGCTCACTATTGCCAAGCTTCCAACAAACACCCCCAAAATCAGCTCCACCAAAACAACACTTGATATTGCAATGGTTGAGAATTTGAGCGACCTTAATTTATAGCTGCCTTCAAGCGGGCCTTGCATAGTATCCAAGACCTATATTGCACAGAGGGGGGCGATTTAAGAATTATGGGGTACCATCCAGAATCGATCATCGCGGACGACTTTTCGAAGACTAAGAGTTTAAATCAGTGTTCGTGAGGCTTTTTGAAGGATGAATCCATTTTCAAGCTTTCGCAATCGCTACGCGTTTCTAAAAGGCAATTTTCTAATCCTAACCATAACATGGGTATTCATGTATTTCGCCAGTCCCATCCCTCAAACGTACGCCAGCCTATTCTACAAGGATTTAGGAGCTGATGACTTTATTCTGGGAGTAATAGGCTTTGCTGGATCCATTGCACTTGCGCTTGTTCAGTTTCCAGGCGGTTACCTTGCTGACAAACATGGAAGAAGATGGCTCGTGCTCACGATGACCTATGGTGTTGCGTTTTCGACCATTTTCTTTGTCATTGCGCCTTCTTGGCAGTTTATAGTTTTAGGCATAATGATTCAGAACTTCTGCTTGCTGTATCAGCCTGCCCTATTCGCAATCATGCTTGATTCTGTCGCCCCTGAGAACCGCGGCGCAGGATTCACATTTCAGTTAGTCGTGACAAACCTCGTTGGGTTGCCTGCTTCAATCATTGCAGGCTACATAATACTGGTTTTTAATTTAGACTTGGGCATGCGGATAGCCTATGGGATAGTTTTGGCAGCCTACGTTGCTGCAGCAACATTAAGAGTAAAAATCAAGGAAACATTGCCCTCAAACAACACCAAAAGCCGCCCTAGCCTTCTAGAGGCGTTTAGAGAATATCCCCGCTCAGTAAGGGAAAGCCTGAATGTCTGGAAACGCATTCCGAGAGCCGCGTTCTATCTTTTCTTAGCGAACGCAGCCATAAGCAGTCTAACAATTGGTTGCCAGACATATTTCGTCGTGTATGCCACGGAAGTCCTTAATCTGGAACGGTTTCAATGGGCGATCGTTATGGCTTCTATGTCATTAAGCATAGCCATCCCATCGATCATCGCTGGTTTGCGAATGGACATCTCAGGACGCAAACGCTTTATCATCGCCGGCTATCTGCTCTACGTTCCAGCCATGCTCATCTTCCTAGGTTCACGCTTCTACGGCCAAACTTTCCAAATGCTTCTGTTGGCATTCTTCTTTTTCGGCTTAGGCCAAATGCTGCAGGGAAGCAGCTACCAATCGCTTCTGGGCGATTTGACTCCTAGAGAAGTTAGAGGAAAAGTCGTCGGATGCAGTCAGTTTTTCATGTATCTAAGCCAAGCATTCACAACGCTCTTGGCAGGTGCTTTGTACTCTTTTGTGGCTCCAGAACTGCCGTTCTTGGTGCTGGCGATCGGTGCGTTACCTCTATCACTGCTCGTTTTCTTCAGGGTTTTTGAGCCTAAGATCAAACAGGTTTAAAGGTTAAGAAGAAGCTACACGTTTTAGGTTTGAAGCAGACAATCAAGGATTGACAACGCATGTCCTTCATCCAAATAAAAGACGTTCTAGAAGGAAGCTACGACGCTGAGAAAGTTGCTATTCGTGGCTGGGTCTACCGCAAAAGAGAAGGAAAACAAACAATCTTTCTTTTAGTCCGCGACTCAACAGGTTTCATCCAATGCACTGTCAAGTCAGATAGCTCAGCGTGGAGTGAAGCTGAAAAGGTCACCATCGAGTCTTCGCTTGCGCTTGAAGGAACAGTCAAGAAAGATCCTCGGGCTCCAGGCGGATACGAAATTGCCGCTGACAAGCTCTCGATCATTGGGTTGGCTGAAACTTTTCCGATAAGCAAAGACAAGAGTGAAGAGTTTCTAAGGGACAAGCGTCACCTGTGGCTTCGCAGCCGCAAAATGAATCTAATAATGAAAGTCCGAGCCGACGTTCTTGAATTTGCACGGGAGTTTTTCAAAAGCCAAGCTTTCATAGAGGTTTCTCCACCCATGTTTATCTCGGCTGCGGTTGAGGGTGGTTCAACGCTATTCGGACTGAAATACTTCGATCAAGACCTCTATCTGACCCAAAGCTCTCAATTGTATCTTGAGATTCTGATTTATGCCTTGGAAAAAGTCTACTGCATCGCCCCGTCTTTCAGAGCGGAAAAGAGCAGGACTATTAGGCATTTGACTGAGTATTGGCACATTGAGGGAGAATGGCCTTATGCCGACATGCAGGATCTGATGCGGTTCGAAGAGGAACTTCTGACCCATGTTTGCCAAAGAACTGGCGAACAATGCAGAAAGGAGTTTGCAGAATTAGGTGCAGACATTTCAAAGGTGGCTTCTGTCAAGACGCCTTTCCCCAAAATAACCTACACGGAAGCCGTTGAAAAACTGAAGAGTAAGGGTATTGACAGGAAATGGGGTGAAGATTTCGGATACGATGACGAGAAAACCTTGGCTGACATATTCGGCAAGCCGTTCTTCGTTTATGATTACCCAACCCAAATCAAAGCGTTCTACTGCAAAATTTACAGAGACAAGCCCCAAGTGGCAATGTCTGCGGACATGCTTGTTCCTCGAATAGGTGAAATCTCAACTGGTGGCGTGAGAGAAGATGATAAAGAAACACTCATTAGACGGATTAAGGAGATGGAAATGAAACCAGAAGACTATGAATGGTACCTTGACCTGAGACGTTATGGCACCGTTCCGCACGTTGGTTTCGGCATGGGCTTGGAAAGAGTGTTGACTTGGATGCTTGATTTGGAGAACATAATTGACTCGATACCATTTCCGAGAACTACCCGAAGATTCTACCCGTGAAGGAAAATCAGGTGGCTGTTTAATGGGAGAATTTGAGGAAAAGTTCATCAAGCCAATTCGCAACGCTTCGTACCCGGCAACTCTAGCTGCTTTGTGTTTGGCAGGGGCTCGCCTACAGGTTTCTGGTCGAGGCGGCGTCACCACTCTTTTCTTGCTTGGAGCAGCATCATTTCTCGTGTCTTCCTTTTCCGTTTTCTTCTACACACTCTATCCAACACGAAGGACGCTCTGGACAGTGTCTGCGGTGGCTTTCCTCGTTGGATTGTTCTTCCTAATCGTCTCTGTCTTTCTAATGCTGTTCCTCTGACCGATATCCATGCGGGAAAACTGCGTCTGCGGGTGTTCACGAAAGTTTTTCATATGAGGTGAACAATAGTCTTAATTGATGCAAAATGCCAAGCGTTGGCTTGCAGAATATACTGAAGAAAGCACAAGACCACGAGAGAAAATACGAGTGGCTCAACGCAGCAAAAGCGTACACTGAGACATTGCAGTCAGAGTCTGGCACCATTTCTTCTAATGCGGAGACCTGGGAAAGGATTGGCTTCTGCTACAGTTTGGCCTGTAGACAATGTGAAAATCTAGAAGAATTTGAGAAGCTTGCTCAGTTAGCAGTGGAAGCTTGCGAGAATGCAGCCAAAGCGTTTAGAGAAGGAGACGGTTCAGAAAACCACGGGAAAAGACTGCAATGCAGCGTAGCCGCGGAATACATGCGTTCTTGGTTGGCGTCCAGCCCCTTGGAAAAGAGAAAACTGCTCGATAAATGCGTGAAACTCGGAAAACAAAGTATTGAAGAATACGAGAATGTTAATGATTCGTTGAACTGCGGAAAGATGTGTGACGATTTACTGTTTTGTCTTCTTGAGAGAATATACCTTGCGTCTGACTGGGAGGAAATGATGAATACTCTTCGAGAAGGAATGGCGTGCGCAGATAAGGCTATTGCAATGTTGTCCAAAGCGGAGGACAAGAGTGAACTGCTCCGTGCCTATTCTGCAGCCAGCCTTCAGGCTTGGCATGCAGCCAGCAACAGCGAAGAGGATAAGAGAAAAGAGTTGGAGCAGAGAAGTCTGCGTTTTTCAGAGGAAGCCTTGAAGCTCTCCAAAGAAGTTGACAACCCTTATCACGCGGCGATATCAAACTGGGCGGCAGCTTTCTGTACTCTTCTTTTCACGGAGAAAGCCGAATCCGCATTGGAATATGCGAAGGAGATGCTCAGACAAGCAACTGTTGCGAAGGATAATTACTTGAAAGGAGTTGCTTTCTATGTTCTTACGTTTGTTACTAGTTGGATGATGCAAAGGGAACCAGACCCTGACAAGAGAAGAGAGGGACAAGAAGGGATAATCAAGTATGGCGAAGACGCCATTCGTCATCTTAAGCTGGTTTCTCAGGACTATTTCATAGCGGAAACCTACCTGTTTTATGCTGAAAGCTATTCTTCTCTGGCTTTAGACTTAGCTGATTTGGAAAAAAGACGAGCTACATTGGAAAAAGCAGTTGAAAATGGGCGGAAGGGATTGGAGCATGCAGTTCGCTCAGGTTCTCCGGAAGCCATGATATCTACGCTTCACCCTTTGAGCAAGGCACTGCATTTCTATTCCAACATCGAAGCAAGAAAAGATGAGAGAATCAAACTGCTCGAAGAGGCTTTGGCTCACAGACAAGAATACAATAAGATAGCGGAAAGAGCTTTTCCTTCTGAGGATTGGATGCGAGGCGTTGGCAAGAATTATGAGGGATTGATAAAACTGGAGCTGGCCAAAATAGAAACCGACAGCGAGAAGAAAAGGGTTCTTCTTGAAAGTGCGGTTGCGGATATGGAAGATTGCATGTCTCGTTGCAAGAGGTGGCTTTTGTCTCGTCCTGTGCCGACACTTGTGGCTGTTGTGGGGAGGTTCGAAGATGGTTTTGGAGGAATACTGAACGAGCTTTATCTGCTGACTGGAAACAAGACGATCCTAAGCAGATCGGTTGAGGTTTATGAGGATGCTGCTTCAAAATTCAAGAAGGTTAACCTGTCAAGCCGTGTCGCGGAGTGTTATTGGAGAACTGCAAGAAATGAAGATCTCTTAGGCGAGCATGATAAGGCTGCAGGAAATTTCGCGAAGGCCTTTGCAGAATACAAGGATGCTGCTCAGAAGATTCCTAATTTTGCTGATTTCTACCTTGATTATGCAACTTACATGAATGCTTGGAGTGAGGTTGAGAACGCTATCGTTGCCCATGAGCGTGAAAAATACGCGGATGCAATGGAGCATTATGGAAAGGTTGCGAATCTTCTTAGGCAAACAAAACTGTGGAGTTATCTGGCTTCGAGTTTTCTAGCTTGGTCTCTTCTGGAACGTGCCGAAGATTCTAGTAGAAAAGAAAGGAGCGCTGAGTCAATAGAAGCTTTCAATGAAGCTGCTGCTCTCTTCAAAGAAGCCAAGGAAGCTTTTGAAAAGGAGACCGCGAAGATTCAAAATCTGGATGAAAAGGAAAAAGTCATGGAGCTTGGCAAAGCTTCTGTCCGCAGAGAAGATTATTGTCTTGCAAGAATAAGCCTTGAAGAAGCAAGAATATTCGATCGGCAAGGCAGTCATTCTGAAAGCGCCGAAAAGTATGGTTTAGCAGCTTCAAACTTTGAACAATTACTGGGGACGATGGAAGCGGAGGCTGATCGCACGGAGATAGAACCTTTTGCATGCATGTGCTACGCGTGGCAAAGAATGAAGCTTGCTGATGCGCGGGTTTCGCCTGAACTTTATCATGAGGCTTCTGAATTGTTTCAGGAAGCTAGAAGCCATTGCACAAGAGACAGAGCAGCTTTGCTTGCTTCGGGAAACAGTGCTTTCTGTAAGGCGTTGGAACATGGAACCATATTCGAGACAACAAGGGAAAAAGATGATTTCTTCAAGGCGAAACAGTACCTTGGAAGTGCAGCAACCTATTACATGAAGGCAGGGTTTGACAATGCTTCTGTATGGACGAGTGCCACGGAGATTCTGTTGGATGCTTATAATTACATGATTGATGCTGAGATGGAAGTTGATCCTGATAAGAAAACGAAAACGTATTTGCTTGCGGAGAAGTGTTTGGAAAAATCGGGTCGGCTTTACGAGACAGTTGGCTATGTTGGCAAGAGAGAGGAAGTTCTCAAGACTTTGGAGAAGGTTAAGGAAAAGAGGGAATTTGCGTTGTCTCTTGGAGAACTGCTGGCTGTGCCGAGTGAAGCATCAAGCACCCGTGCAATTTCTGCTCCTGGCTTGAGCGTGGAGGAACCTGTCGGTTTGTCTAATTTTGAACGGGAGTTTATTCAGGCAAACTTGATTGTACGGCAAAGGGAGATTGTGGTTGGTGAGGTTTGGGGTTTGGAGATTCAGCTTGTCAATCTTGGGAAGAAGATGGCCTTCTTGACAAGAGTGGAAGAAATTATTCCACAGGGTTTTGATTTGGTAGAAAAGCCTGAGAAGTGCATCGCAGAGGATGGACTTCTGAATTTGAAAGGAAGAAAATTAGGACCACTTGAGACGGAAGAGATGAAGCTAATGCTGAAGCCTAGGAAAAAGGGCAAATTTGTTTTTACGCCGAAGATTCAGTTTATGGATGAGGCTGGAGAATTCAAATCGTGCGATCTTGAACAGGTAACAGTTAGTGTGAAGGAGTTGGGGATTCGCGGTTGGCTGAAGGGACAAGGCTGAGCAACGGGGTACTAAGATTAAGAATGCAATACAGACTTTAACATATATTATAGTAATAGAGGATTTCTCCACAAATAATATCTACTTCTTTATTGAATTTAATATGGGAGAAGGTGTTACTTTGAGAAAGTTGATTTTAGGTCCAGCTTTGGCGCTCTTGCTTGCGTGCGTTTTTGTCTTATCATTTAATATCCAACCAGTCAAAGCTGGAATTATTAGAGTTCCACAAGACTCTTTGACAATACAGGGAGCCATAAATGCAGCAAACCCTGGAGACACGATTTATGTTGATGTTGGAACTTATTTTGAAAATATCTGCTTAAACAAGTCTGTATTGCTGGTTGGAAAAAGCAGAGAAGGCTCTGTGATCTATGGCAACACAACAACAAACGTCGTGATGGTAAATGCAAGCGACGCTACATTGGTGAACTTCACGATAAGAAATAGCGCACTGGAACCATGGACTGGAATCAGACTTGATCACGTGAGCAACTGCAACGTGAGCAGAAATAACTTAACTGCGGACAACCTGCTAGGTCTGCAGGTTGTTGCCTCCTCGTACAACGTCATACGTGAAAACACGTTTTCTGGTAACGGTATTGTTGTTACAGCTTCAGCTATTCCCTGTCTTCACAATACAATCGACAATAACACAGTTGACAGCAGATCTATAGTTTACTTAGAGGATGCAGAAAACTTGACTGTGAATGGTGCGGGGCAACTGATACTCGTTAATTGCAGAGGCATAACTGTAAGTAACAGCAATCTTACGCATACATCGATAGGCGTAACGCTGAGGAACTCAACCAACTGCTTGGTGACGGGCAATGACATGTCAGGCAGCTATGAAGCCGTCTCAATGTCCGACTCTTCAGGCATCACTATAGCTAACAACACCGCAGAAAACAATGCTTTCGCAATAGTTCTTGTTCGATATGCAAACGACAGCGTAATATCGCGTAATAGTATCTCGGCATGCGAATACGGGGTTTATGCTACTCTTTCGTCAAACATTAGCATATCTGAAAATAACTTTAGGCAATGCACCGCTGCCAGCATTGAACTAGATAGTTCTTCAGACAGCACGGTACAGGGCAACAACGTGACTGACAGCGCTGACGGTGTCTATCTCTTGGGCTCTTCAAACAACACCATACAGGATAACTTCATAGCCTGGAACAACTTGACTGGCATTCAGCTCCAAAGTGACTCTGCATACAACACAATTAGGACAAACTTCATTAGAGAAAACTACAATCACGGTCTTGCCATAAACTATTCCTGTTTCAATTACGTTATGGGAAACTATTTCATAGACAACGTAGGCTACGGCGCAGGTTTCTTTGGGGCTTCTAACAACACTATTTATCACAACAACTTCGAAAACAACGTAAATCAAGCTATTGATGCATGGTGCACTAATTCATGGGATAATGGCTATCCTTCTGGTGGAAACTACTGGAGCAACTACAACGGCACTGACGTTTACAAAGGAGCCTATCAAGACATAAATGGCAGTGACGGAATCGGCGACACACATTTCACTATTGACGCAAACAGCACAGACCACTATCCTCTAATGGGTCCAGCAGGCTCATCAACCACTACGGGAACCAACGTGACGGTTTTCCCCACAGAAAATGTGGGCTTGATTTTCGACAGTGTTACAGGAGGAGGCTCGACAAGCGTGAATGAAACCAAAACGGGTCCTGCACCTTCTTCGGGTTTCAAGCTGGAAGGAAAATATTATGACATTACTACTACCGCCAGTTATTCGGGTAACATAGAAATAAGAATAATCTACGACGATACGAACATGACGTTGGAAGAGGAAACAAACTTGTACTTTGCATCTTGGAATGCAACCACTTCTCAATGGGTAAACATAACTACCTACGTGGATACCATAAACAACGTGATTTACGGCGAAACAAACCACCTTTCAGGACACGGCGTGTTCAGCCCTCAAATTCACGATGTCAAGGTGCCACAAGTTACACTCTCTAAGACTGTTGTGGGTCAAGGCTTCGCTGCAATAATAAACATTACAGTGGCAAACCCAGGAGATTTCGACGAAACTTTCTACGTGACCGCTTATGCCGACGCATTCACAATACAAACGATGCAAATTACCGTTGGAAACGGCTCAGATACAATAGTCACCCTCGTATTGAACAGCGCTGGTTTTGCCAAAGCAAACTACACTATTCAGGCAGTAGCTGACACAGTCTCTGGCGAAACCAATACAGGAGACAATATTTACCCCGACGGATGGTTGGTTGTAACGATTTCTGGCGATATTAATGGCGACTTCAAGGTTGGTCCTGCTGATTTTGCGTTGCTTTCCTCCGCTTATGGCTCAACTCCAGGCAAGCCAAAATGGAACCCAAACGCAGACATAACGAGCGACGACAAAGTTGGACCAGCAGACTTTGCACAACTAAGCGCACACTATGGACAGCACTACCCATAATCACCCTCTTTCTTGGATTCTCTTACGCTTCTGTACCTGAAACCTATGTGGAACCTATTTATAGGGGGGGTTAAAATTCCGCCGAGCACAACAGAGCAAAGACCAATGGGTTTTCGAGCACGTGCTACTAAAGCTAATTCATTGACAAGACGCGATAAAGGAAAAAGCGAAGAGGAATGGTTTAGGTTACTTCTTTTCGAGTTGTTTCTTCAACTCTTCATAAGTCGCCTTTATGTCTTCAACAGAAGCCTCATCCTCAAGCGTCGAAACATCACCCAAAGCAGCACCAACCAGCACCGCCTTCAGAAGCCTACGCATAATTTTCCCACTACGAGTCTTCGGCAACTTATTAACAATCACAATCGCATCTGGCGTAGCAATCGGACCAATCGTGTTCCTAATGTGCTTCACAAGGTCTGCACGAAGCTCATCTGACGGTGAAAAGCCACTCCTCAACGTCACAAAAGCCACAGGCACCTCACCCTTGACAGCGTCTTCCTTACCCATGACTGCTGCCTCCGAAACCGCAGGATGCGACACCAAAGCACTCTCAAGCTCAACCGTGCCAATCCTGTGACCAGCAACCTTCAAAACCTCATCCGCCCTTCCAAGCAACCAGAAATACCCATCAGGATCTCTTACCGCATAATCGCCCGTGTAGTATATGTTTGGCCATCTTCCAAAATACGTCTGCTTATACCTTTCTGGGTCTTTCCACAAAGTTTCAAGCATACCTGGCCAAGGAGTTTTAACCACCAAAAAGCCTTTGATACCAGTTGGCGTTGGCTGTCCTTTCTCATCATAGACTTCAGCATCAATGCTTGGCAACGGATTTGTTGCTGAACCTGGTTTAAGCGGCACAAGCTCCAAACCAGACAATGGAGCTATCATGAAACCGCCTGTTTCCGTCTGCCACCAAGTGTCTATAATTGACAGCTTCTCCTTTCCAATTATCCGATAATACCATTTCCAAGCTTCAGGATTTATCGGCTCACCCACAGTTCCCAAAAGCCTGAGCGAGCTTATGTCATGCTTATTCACCCACTGCTCCCCAAACTTCATGAACATCCTAATCGCCGTTGGAGTAGTGTAAAGAATAGTTACTCCATGCCTCTCAATCATGTCCCACCATCTATCGTTCGCAGGATAATCTGGAGTGCCTTCAAAAATGAACGATGTTATTCCTAAAGCCAATGGAGCGTAAACGTTGTACGTGTGCCCAGTGATCCAGCCAATGTCCGCAGTACACCACCAAATGTCCTCATCATTCGGATCAAAACCCCACTTAAGCGTCCAATAACCCCAAACCAGATAACCTCCTATACCATGCTGAACCCCCTTTGGCTTCCCAGTCGTTCCTGAAGTGTAAAGTATGAATAATGTCTCAGTCGCTTCCATAGGTTCAGGAGCAACATAAGCATTAGGCTCAACCTTGGCAATAGCTTCATGATAATAAACGTCTCGTCCTTCTTTCATTGGAACAGTTTGACCTGTTCTCTTTACAACTACCACTTTCTCAATCGTTGGACAGTTTGCCAGTGCACGATCAGCAGTATCCTTCAGCGTAACCGTCTTTCCCCGTCTAAAAGCGCCATCAGCAGTCACAAGGATCTTAGCTTGGCAATCATTAATCCTGTCTCCAAGTGCTTCAGCACTAAACCCCGAGAAAACCACTGTGTGAACTCCGCCCAACCGTGCGGTTGCAAGCAACGTGATCGGCAATTCTGGAACCATTGGCAAATAGACTGCTACTCTGTCACCCTTCTTCAAACCCATGTTCTGGAAAACTTTGGCAAGCTTGTTCACTTCTCTGTAAAGCTGATAATACGTGTACGTTCGAACTTCACCAACATTCTCGCCTTCCCAAATGTATGCAAGCTGATTCTTCTTGAAAGTGTTCAGATGCCTATCCAAAGCATTGTAGCATATGTTGAGAATACCACCTTTGAACCACTTGTAAAATGGAGGATTCGAATCATCCAAGACTTTGTCCCACGTTCGGAACCAGTCAATCGCCTTTGCTTTTTCAGCCCAGAACTCCTGCGGATTCTTGATTGACTTCTCCCATTCTTCTTTCAGCTTTTTTCCCGGGAATACCTTATCATTAAATGGCAAACTGGCCTCTGACATCTTCCAGCCTTCTAAGAGTTTGTGGAGAAACCTTCTTCCGAAAATATAAAGCTTTTCAGTTGAAAAATAAAAAAGGGTGAAGACAATTTTCAGATTAGCTGACCTATCGGCAGAACAGTTTTTCCATGAGCTTCATTGAGCACTTCCGCCAGTGCCAGATAGAATGCACTGAGCCCAGTTATGATGCCTTCAATGCCAATTATGCGAGTAAACAGGTTGATCGTGTCGATAGATACGGACGACGGAAAGTAAGCCAAGACTGCAAACTTGATTGCAAGCAAGAAGAAGAGTATCGCCAAAGTCATGAACACGACTTGCAAAGCCCGATTAGTCTTCAACGTACCAAAGAACATGATCAGCGTAAACAGACCCCACATGAAGAAATAAGCCATGAACGCTTCATTACTGACACTCCAAGGAGTCGATCCGCCAAAGAAAGGCCACACACCAATTGATGCGACGCTACTCGATCCAAGCCAATTCAAAGCGACATAGGAGAGCCAGAAAAATCCATAGGATGTGAATGCCGTCATCCCGAAAGTGTTGCCTTTCCTGTATTCTAATACGCCAGCAATGATCTGAGCTAAGCCTCCATAGAATATTCCCATGCCGAAAATCATTCCGTCAACAGGTCGCAAATTAGCATTGTGCACGAAATTCAGCAGAACTGTCGTCATTCCGAACCCAAGCAGCCCAAGCGGTGCTGGATTTGCTGTTTTCTCACTCATTTCCTTTCAATCCCTCAATCATCGTTGTTAGAGGCTTTTTTCACGTCGCTTTGGATTTAAGTTTTTCTAAGCCGATTTCCTTCTTCTGCTGGCAATGTACTTGCCAATCTCCAATGAGCCGAATGTTATCGCTGTAAACAAAATTGCGAATGCCCAGTCAATGACTTCTGGCGAAGTCACACCGAACAGCGTTTGAAGACCTGGCGTATAGAGCACGATAAGCTGAAGACCGAAAGACGAAAGCACTGCATACCAGAGAAACTTGTTCTTGAAAACACCCACTTTGAAAGCAGTATACTGCAATGATCGGGCTGAAATAGCATTAGCAAGCTCCATCAGAATCATAGCTGTGAGCAATTGAGTGCGCGCCTCGAAGAGCTGCGCTTGTCCCAGCCATGGCTGATACATGAAGTAGCCGTAGAGCAACATCACACTCATTATGATAGGTGTTAACGTCAAGTAAAGCTTGACATCAGTGGTCCACACACTCTCATTAGGGTCTCTCGGTTTCTTTTCCATCAAATCTGGATCGCCTGGATCCACGCCTAACGCGATAGCGGGCAAACCGTCTGTCGTCAAGTTAACCCACAAGAGCTGTATAGCAGTCAGCGCCACGACTGAATCTGGTTCAACATCATGCGTGCCTGCAAGATATGGAACACCTATCATCGCCACGAACATAACAATAATTTCCATGACGTTGCAACGAAGCAGATACGTCAAATACTTCTTTATGTTACCATAGATTTCTCGCCCTTCCTTAACGGCTTTGACGATTGACGCAAAGTTATCGTCCGTCAAAACCATGTCTGACGCTTCTTTTGTGACTTCTGTGCCAGTAACTCCCATCGCAACGCCAATATCTGACAGCTTGAGTGCAGGTGCATCATTCACGCCGTCACCAGTCATCGCCACAACTTGCCCTTTAGCTTTCCAAGCCTTAACAATTCTCATCTTGTGCTCAGGCGAGACCCGTGCATATATTACGACGTTCTCAACCATATCAGTCAGCTGCTCATCGCTGATTTTGTCCAATTCTTCGCCTGTGAGCACCTTGCCTTCGGTCTCGTTTTCAGCAAGTAAGTTAAGTTCTTTAGCCACCGCAATTGCCGTAAGCCTGTGGTCACCTGTCACCATTACGACTCTGATGCCTGCTTTCTTGCACAGATAGATTGCATCTTTGACCTCTTCGCGAGGTGGATCAATCATCCCCATTATTCCGACAAAAGTCATGTCCTTCTCGATCTTTTCATCGAAAGTTGTTACAGATTCGGGCAGCTCTTTGAATGCAAAGCCTAGGTTTCTCAGTGCCTGCATTGCCATGGCTTCAGTGACCTTGAGAACCTCTACCCTATCATCTTCTGTCATCTTCCGGATTTTTCCGTTTGCATAGATCTTCGAGCATTTAGCTAGAACTATTTCTGGAGCACCTTTCATGAAGGCCACTTTTTTCCCGCTCGAAGCAAGATGAGCTGTGGTCATGCACTTTCTCTCTGATGAAAACGGAATCTCGGCTATTCGCGGCGCATCCTTTTCCAAGTCTTCCTTCCACAGTCCTGCCTTCGCGGCGGCAACAATCAACGCTCCCTCAGTCGGATCACCCTTTATTATCCATCTCTCAGTCTCCGTTTCCTTCTCCAGCTTCGCATCATTACAAAGGGCTGCAATTTTGAGCAGAGTCTGCAGATTCTCATCTTTCGGATCAATCTTCTTATCTTCTAACAGGAAATCTCCTTCAGGTTCGTAGCCGACTCCTGAAACCTTGATTGCCTCATCATTGACGTAGATTCTCTGAACCGTCATTTCGCCCTTCGTCATTGTTCCCGTCTTATCGGAACATATGACGCTTGTGCAGCCCAACGTTTCAACGGCTGGAAGCTTTCTGACTATGGTATGGACCTTGGCCATGCGGTACATGCCGACTGCAAGGGCACCTGTCACGATTGCTGGAAGAGCTTCTGGAACCGCTGCGACTGCAAGACTTATTCCCCACATAATCATAGTCAGGATGCTGCGACCTTCAATAATTCCGATTAAAGCCACCAAGAGACAGACGCTTATGGATAATATTCCAATCCACTTTCCAACAGACTCCATCCTCTTCTCAAGCGGCGTTTGCTCCTCCTCAGTAATCTGAACCATTTTAGCGATCTTGCCGAACTCGGTGTTCATCCCAGTCGAAGTAGCAAGCGCCTTTCCACGCCCATAAACAACAACAGTTCCAGTGAAAACCATATTCCGTCTATCATTAAGAGGAGTTTCTTCAGGCACGGCTGTCGTGTTTTTGTTCACAGGAGAAGATTCGCCTGTTAAGGAAGCTTCATCTACCTTTAGATTGAACGCTTCCAGAAGTCTCGCATCTGCTGGAACCTTGTCACCCGTGTATAATAGGATAACATCTCCTGGAACAATGTCGCTTGTTTGAATCTTGACTTCTTTTCCGTCACGCAGAACTATTGCTGTGGGTGAAGTCATCTTCTTCAATGCATCAAGCGCCTTTTCAGATCGATACTCTTCAACGAAGCCCAAAACAGCACATGCCAAGATTATAGCAAAAATAACAACCGCGTCATAAATCTCCTCAACAGTCCCTTGATAAATAGCAGTACCTATAGAGAGAAACATCGCAATCAACAATATAATTATTAAGAGGTCAGTGAATTGTTCGAGAAACATCTTTATCGGCGAAGTGCCTTTTTCTTTTTGCAGTTCGTTAGGACCATATTGCTGAAGACGCTTCTGGACCTCTTCTTGACTCAAACCAGTTTCCTTAGAACCCAGTTGCTTCAATGTTTCTTCGGTTTCGACCGCATGCCAAGACTTCGACAATTCCCTTCCCCTCTACTGATGCGATTTTAGAGCTAAGGTGTAAACACAATTGAGTTATATTCTTTTCTCACGGAAGACGAAGTTTGACAAATAACTTTATAAGAGATTTAGGTTCAAACTACAGCTTCTTAAAAAACGGGTGGCATGGGAGGATATTAAATGATTGAAACTGGAGTATGGGTTATAGCACCTTTGTCAGCATTCATTTCAATTCTGGTCGGACTTTACTTCTATAATTATGTTAACAAGCAAGACAGCGGAACCGAAAGAATGAAAGAAATCTCTGGTGCGATCAAAGAAGGAGCCGCTGCCTTCATAAAAAGAGAATACACAACACTAGCAATGTTCATAACTGTTGTAGCAATAATAATCGCGATATTCCTGCCACAACCACTCTGGCAACCTCACGATCTTATGCTCAACCTCCAATTGCCAATAGCCTACATGTTCGGTTCATTCTGCTCAGCCTTGGCAGGCTATTTGGGCTTAAACGTTGCAACAAAAGCCAACGCAAAGGTAGCAAATGCTGCTCAAGGCGGGCTAAACAAGGCTTTCCCAATAGGCTTCCGAGGCGGTGCAGTCATGGGACTATCAGTGGTCGGCGTTGGACTGGCAGGAATCAGCGTAGTCTACTGGCTCACAGGGATGGCAGGAACACTGCCAGCAGTGTTAGCTTACAGCTTTGGAGCTAGCTCGCTTTCGCTTTTCGCCAAAGCTGGCGGAGGAATCTTTACGAAAACTGCAGACATCAGCGCCGACCTAGTCGGTAAGGTGGAGCTGGGTATTCCTGAGGACGATCCTAGGAATCCAGCAGTTATAGCTGACAACGTCGGAGACAACGTAGGCGATGTCGCCGGCATGGGAGCAGACCTTTTCGACTCCTACGTCGCAAGCGTGGTAGCAGTAATGATTCTTGGCGTAGGACTTGGAGTAACTACCACTTACGTTCAGATACCGCTAGTGTTTGCTGGCTTAGGCATTCTAGCCGCTGTCATAGGCGCCTTAACGGTCAGAGTCGGACCAAAAGGCAGCCCAGGAGGAGCCTTGAACAGCGGCACATACGTAACATGCATAGTGTTCGGGATTCTGACTGCCATAACAACATGGTATCTTGGATATGAATGGGCGTTATGGGGAGCAACAATTGTGGGTCTTGCAGCTGGAATAACAATCGGGGTCACAAGCGATTACTTTACCTCAGAAGACAAAGCACCAGTTCTGAAGACGGCAGAAGCCTCTGAGACTGGACCCGCACTAAATATCCTAACCGGATTTTCATATGGTCTACGCAGCATCATTTTTCCCTTGATCGGAATAGCAGTAGCCGCAGCCGTCTCATACAAAATATGCGAACCATTAGGTACAGGATATGCGGTCTACGGAATAGCCTTAGCAGCCCTTGGCATGCTATCAATCGTCGGGCTAACAGTTTCAAATGATGCATATGGTCCAATCGTGGACAACTCAAAAGGAATCGCCGAACAATCTGGACTAAGCGAAGAAGTAATAGCTATAACAGACGAGCTTGATTCTGCTGGAAACACAGCAAAAGCCATAACCAAAGGATTCGCGATAGGCGCAGCAGGATTGACTGTCATCGCATTACTGGCTGCATTTCAAGAAATAGCTTCACGAGCAGGCTACCCAGTCACTTTTGACATCATGGACCCGATGGTTCTGCTCGGTGCATTAATAGGCGTGGCAATTCCAGCAGTCTTCTCCGCAATGCTCATTCTTGGCGTAGGTAGAAACGCTGAAAGAATGATCACGGAAATCAGAAGACAATTTAAAGAGATCCCAGGTCTCAAAGAGGGAAAACCAGGCGTCAAACCAGACTATGCAAAATGCGTCGACATCGCAACAGTTGGAGCGTTGCGCGAGCTTATGCCAGCAAGCATCATGGCCATAGTTGCAACCTTGATCATCGGCTTTGTTGGCGGAATAAGGGCGCTTGGAGGGTTCCTTGCAGGATCCATATTCTCCAGTTTGCTTCTAGCCTTGTTGATGTCAAACGCTGGCGGTCTCTGGGACAATGCCAAGAAACTGATCGAATCAGGCAAGCACGGTGGGAAAGGTTCAGATGCTCATAAGGCAGCCGTAGTCGGCGATACGGTTGGTGACCCATTCAAGGATACTGCTGGACCTTCACTCAACACGATGATAACCGTCATGTCGCTGATTGCTTCGCTGTTCGCTGTGTTAATCATAAACTACAACCTGCTCAAACTGCTAGGAATCTAACAAATTCAGGAAACTGCATCCCTGCACTTTTTATTGCAGCCGCTTAAGATCCATACGTGAAGACTTGTTGCTCAGCTGCTCCACATCTGCTATGCATTGGCATTCTTGAGGGTTCAAGTGCCATTCCTCACAGTGCCACAGTGTTTTCACTACTGGATCCTTGTTTTTCAAGAAGCGCCTCGTGCAAAACACTTGCTCTGGATAGTTGTAGGCGTTGTGGCTCCCGCAGTTGCCACAAAACTTCCTCACTTCACGTTTATCTTTCATGTAGATTTCCCCAATCTTGAAGCCCGAGTGCGCATAAAACCTTCACCAAGCCTCTCAACGACTGAAGCAACCATAATCGGAAAAACAATCATTGCATCGCCAACAACCATGACATTATCTGCGTTGCCTTTAAGCTTGCCCCAGCTAACCGTTTCTTCGAGCGTGGAACCAGATAGACCCCCAGTTTCAGCCCGATCCATAGTGATTACCACCGCATAATCCAGTCCTGACTTCGTTGCCAACGCAGCAGACTGAATCGTGTTTCTGGGAACCCCCCCTCCGATAATTATCATACCGTTTCTGGGCGAACGTCTGCAAATGCCGATGATTTCTGGCACGTCCTTGAAAGCATCCAACAAAAGAGTATCCCTGAACGCTTTCCGCGTAGCATGCAGATAATAAACGTACCCAAATTCTGAGTCACGGACAGCTGGAATGAAGACTGGGACTTTTGATTCGTATGCTGCTCGAAGAATCGAGTTTGGATCTTTGAGTCTCTTGCCAAGTTCCCATGCGAACATGCTTGAGGACAACGTCTTTCCTTTGTTTTCTGCCGCTATTTCATCATATAGCTCAACGAGTTTGTAATCAAGCTTGATAAAATTCTCTTCTGGCACGAGAACATCATAGATTCGATACACATGATATCTGTACAGAACGTGATCATTCATAAGCCAGTGCCCCTTGTAATGATGCCCACCTAAAGCTTCCAAAGTGTCGTGAACCATGTTTGCCCCGGTGCTTACAACAACGTCTATGAGCCTTTCACGGATCAGATCTGCAATCAGAGAACGCATTCCAGCAGGAACGACTGCGCCAGCCAACCCCAAAAATTTCGTGCATTTCTTATCTCTCACCATCCGCTCATAAATGTCGCATGCAGTCGAAAGCCGGCCAGCCCCAAAAGATCCAGAGTTCTTGAACTGCGCAACCAGTTGATCCACAGTCAATTTTCCGTTTATTCTTATATGCTTCACCGACTCGGTTAAAAGATCGCCTCTCTGCATTACAGCGCACACTCACACTCAACTCTGGCTAACTAGACAAAAAACTTTCTATTCCAGCAAAGCGGAAAGCCAAAAGAAATGTTCCAGCAAGACATTCCGAGCTACCTGCCCATTGTGCATTTGAGTGAAAAACGCAGTCTTTCAAGGCTCCTTCATGAATTCAACGAACTCATCGAGGCTCCTTTTCTTCAACGTGTAATTAGTTCTTCTCTCTTTTCCAATCGTTGAATAAGGACTTGACCCATAATCATGCCCAGGATAAACTTCAATGCTGTCATCAAGTTTCATCAGCGTATTAAAAAGACTTGCATACATATCTTTCGAATTTCCGTTTGACAAATCAGTGCGTCCACATTCTCCCACGAAGAGAGTGTCGCCTGTAAGCAACTTGCCGTCGACCAGCAAGCAGATGCCATCTGATGTATGTCCAGGCGTATAGAAAATCTTGATGATTACATTTCCTAGCTTGATAGTATCTCCGTCGGCTACGCTAACGTCCTTATCAATCGTTGACAATTTATAAGCAACGATTTTTGCACCGAAATGAGACTTGACATCTCGATTGCCTGCGGTGTGGTCTCCATGATGATGAGTATTGATGATGTATTTGATGTTCAGATTGTGCATGGTTGCTAGACGGATTATTTCGTCTGCGTTGAAGCTAGGATCAACGACGGCGGCTTCTCTGGTATTCTCGTCTGCAACGACGTAGGAAAAGTTGTCACCCGAGTGTTTGATCTGCCTGAAGAACATTATGCGTCATCTCATTCCTGTTTACGAATGTACCGCTCGGTCTCAAGATGTTCCATCTTCATCCCAATGTCTGCTAGAAATTTCAAATCGTCAATGCAGCCTATGCTGGCGTCGATGTTTCGATGCACTGGGTGGAACCAAATGTGTTTTGGCACAAGATTAAACTGCAAAGGCATTCGCATCGTGATTCCAAATTTCTCGCTTAAACCCTTGACGAGCCAGTCTTTAGCGCAAGCCATGCGAGTGGTCGTGTAGCTCTTAAGCAGCTCAGATGCGCCGAAGGCTCCGATTCCATGCCAAAGAACTGCATTTTCAGGTGAAGCCAAAGAGTACAGGAAGAATTGAGGTGAAGATCGAGTTTCTCTAAAATTGTAGTTTGTGAATTTGTCTTCTTCGACTGTGAAACTGTCTTCTGCTCTTGCAAAGCTCACGTCGTTCGGGTCTATTGCATTCGGGTAAAGCTGCGTGGTCCGATAGTCCACCTTCACGCTTTTGAGCCTTGTCCCGTCGAAGTAGATTCTTCCTCTTGCAGCGCGCTTTGAACCATAGCCTTGCGATGAATGAGGCACAGTTAGCAATGTGGTCAGGTTCTTCATACTTCTGCCCATGCACCCATAAACACACTCTATAGACTCGTAGTCTGCATGAGTTTCTCTGATGATGCAATGCAATAACCCGTCAGTCGTTTCTTCCCGCAAAACTGACAGAGGCAAGCGCGTGGAGTAGATGCAAAGATTGATTCCAAAAGATTCTGAAAGACTTTCCAAGTGCTCATATTTCACCGCATCAACCATGTTCATGTAACTGTTGTCATTGGCTTGAAGATGGCTGGCTATGCGTTCAACTTCACTCTTGCATATTAAAGACCCATCATATTTCTGCACAAACTTCTGATCAATTTCCAAACTTTCCGTCTTGACTGTTGCTGACGGAAAAGCGCTTTGTCCACTGTTTATTATTGATTCCTTCAAGGGATTCATTGAGTATCTATCTGGCTCAATGTCATCAGTATTAAGAAGGAAAGGAAGAATGATTCCCTGAGAAGGTTTCTTCAAAAGCTCACAGATCTCGTTGACATCTTTGGGATCAGGTGGATGTAATCCATGTTGGTGAAAGTAGGTGCCGCAAACTTCCAGCAGTCTCACAGCTATTATTCCCTGAACTTCTTCAACGGTCAACTGCGGATTTGAATATTCTACAGACGCTCTCAGAAAGAGAAGACTACCATCAAGCAAGACATCAGTCCTTTGACCGCCCTTGAAGTAGAACATTGGAACCTTAGGTCTCTTCTCCTCATTGAAGACCGACAATTCCTTTACGATTACTTCAACGCACGCCCACGAGTTTTTCAGAAAATCTTCAGTTATTATTCTGCAGAGATCTGTGGACAAATCCATCAACCTCTCTCTAAAGATTCTGGCAAGCTAATACACTCTTTGGTAGCACGATGCCCAAGAAACATTCTGGCTACCCTAAAGTTCTCTTTGAACCCAAACCTCTTTAGCATATCAAGAATCGACGCTTCTTTTTCAGGAACATAAGTCGAAATCTCAAGGTTTTGCAGTCTGTTTAGCAAAGCCTTCAGCAAGTCCATCGCGACATCATTGTGACTTTTTTGGCAAACCAAGGGTCCGATCTCAGTCATTTCTCCATAAACCTTGGCTACTGCATATCCTACAATTTGTCCCTCATCAGCACACAAGTAGCATAGATTGCCTTCATCAAGAAGGATAGGTTCCAACAGCTTTTTTCGAGGGGAACCGAAACAGGAACTGTCGAACTCCAAAATCGTTTGGAGATCAGCTTTCTTGAGCTCTCTCAGGCTGGCGTTCGAAGGCGAAGAAAAACTCCTCCCCTTTAAAACAATAAACTCCGAATCCAATTTGAAACCAAGCCTCTTGTAGAAAGGAATTCGTTCCTGATAAGCATACAAGCCCACAGTCTCGACATTTTTGCTCTGCAAGTACTCGATTGAATGCTTAACAAGTAATGATCCAGCACCTTTCTTTCTATGGCTTTCGATCACAAACAGATTCCCAAACCACCCAATTCGACCATAGTTAACGGTAGTGGCGATCCCGATTCTTTCTGTATTGTCAACCAGAATGAAGCATCCGTCAGGCTCAAGCTCTAATGCAAATTCAAAGTCGCCTTCACTCAGATTCCACCCCACTAGATTAGTAGCCTGAACTGCAAACGGAAAGTCTTCAGCCGACATCTTCCTTACGCGAAACGTCGACAAGCTCCCCTTCAATCCTCCAACAGTGGTTAGCTGTCAAAGCTTATACGGAATAAACTTTACTAATGAATTCTCTCATAAGACCCAACAAGAAAGGAGGAACTGGAGCCATAGATCCAGAATTGAAGGTCGACATAGAACGCAACGTGAAAGTTGCAACCTACCCATTCAAAGACTACTTCAAAGGATTTGAAAAGGTCGAGGCAGTTAAGCGAATATTCGGCGAGAAAACAGACGAAATACTTGATAAGCTTCGTGTGGAATTCGCTGGAATGCGAGGCTACATGGGAGTCAACGAAGTAGATGGGCACCTTCTGGTTAGTGCCCTCTACTTGAAAGAAGGCGATCTGACCGAAATATACCTGGACATCATTCACGAGCTTGTCCACGTTAGACAATTTATGGAGGGTAAGAAGCTTTTTGATCACAGATTCACATACACTGAAAGACCAACGGAAATTGAAGCCTACCGCTGTGCAGTTGAAGAAGCTCGAAAACTGGGCTGGAATGACAAGAGAATCTGCAACTACCTCAAAACTGAATGGATGAGCGATGAGGATTTCGTGCTGCTTGCTAAGGCTCTGCGCGTTAACTGTGCAACAAATAGTAAGGAAAAGGGAAGGTAGAGGAAAGTCGTAGGTTAACGAGAACGTTGATTGGTCAGAATCCTGCCTTTATTGGGTTTCTAGGTTTCATGAGTTCCCTCAAGATCATTGTCGCATAAGAACTGCGATATAGAGTAAAGCTTACTCTCGCTTTATACTTAGACGGGCTTGCTGAGTCGCGAGCTACCTGTTCGCGCGAGAAATCACGAAAGGGCGAAATTGCAGTTCGCAATCCTCCTCTTAAGCTGATATCGAGTAAAGCTTTAATTCTGAACTGCTCGAGTACAATGCCCTCTTTTTCTAGGATTTGCCTCTCAATTTCGCCTTGAGCGCCTTGTGAGAGACGTTGTCTGAATCCTATTAATGGAAGAGCCAACCGCATCCTTCCAGCGTGAAGTAGCGTGTTGATTTCCTTGCGGTTTTCTGCCGTCACCATTTTAAATATTGTCTGCATCGGCAGACCTGAGCGCTCCACATTCACAACGAAATCGCCGATCACAGCCTCATCCAATGGAAATGCATCTTGGACTCTTCTGGTGAGAAAACTGTTGAAAAGATAGGATTGATAGGCTTGCGGAAAAAGTTCCTGCAACTTCATGGGAAGACGTTTGATGGCGCCAACATAATCACCTGGATTTCCAACTAGATGTCTGAGCAGCAGACGCTCATATCGCAACTGCTTCGGAAAATCTCGCAATGCCTTTTCAAAATCCTGCGTTTCTCTTAACGCTTCTCGTGCCTGTCTGGAAGAAGAATGCTCATAAGGGCTTGGTTTAGCCAGAAAAAGCATTGCTGCCTTTTTAAAATTCCCATTGAGAATCGATTTTCCAACTAGATGCGTTATCGGACGAGTCGTACCGAAGCGTTGATGACCGAAGAAGTTGGGAAAACCACCTATCGCTTTAAGATCCTCAAGAGCTTGAGACACGCGGTTTGTGATGGTTGATTTTGAATGGTCTATTGAGCTTATCGTTATGTGGAAACTGTTTCCAAGCACATAATAAGATGAAAGCTTTTGGCGCAAATAGCCTATAGGACGAACCTCAATGTCCTTCACCTGCACTTTCTTAACGTCCTCAAAGGATACTCCCTCAATGGTGATGTGTTGGGAAGTGACTGCTTTTGCATCTTTTATGCCACCAATTTGGATTCGTTCGGCACTCACGCCAACTTGAGCAGCAACTGCTCTCAAAGCTGAGAAAGTGTCCCAGTTACGCTTGATCAACACGCACAAAAGGTAACGGTTCGGAACGTACGATGCATCCAGCGCTATGCACTCATCTGAAGGACTGATTTCTGCTCTTGAACCATCAACTAATACTTCCTGAACTAGAAAATCGTCAACGCACTGGCGAATGACCCCGCCAATTCCAGGCGACTTTGTTGCATAAATGCCTATGCCGATCTGCTTCTCAAGTTTAGGTACAAGCAAAATCCATGTCGCCTGTTCAAAGAAGTGGAAGCTTACCTGTAATTTTATCAATCTTTTCCGCAGGCGCAGGTCCTATTCCCAGACAAGTAATCGTGTTCGGAGGAATCTCGGTCAGACCTCGATCAACAATCAAAGCACAAGGCAAAGCCAACTCCTTTGCCATCTTCTCCAGCTCCAGCAATTCCTTTTCACTTTTCACTTTCACAGCTATCTTGCGCTGCCCCTCATCTAGCCATTCTTCCCACCAATTCCTACGATGCAAGCGAGCCTCCTCGGCTGCAGAAACCGCTGCGTGCCCAGCTTGAACTGCTGCCTTGCCCTTACTCAGTTTTAAGCCTGAATGAAAAACAATGACTTGCTTGTAACGAAACTCAGACATATCCGAGACACCACTTCTCAAGATTATCCAGTCTTAGGTTTTAAGGATTAGCAGAAAGATAAAGATAGAAGAAATAAGCAAGTGACGCCAATGTTCGTGGGCTGCGTAAGACACGCAGAAATGATTGCCCTTGAAAATCTATGTCGCCGACACCTTGCAGAGTCTTGTCCAACCCTAATTTGGAGCACAGGGCGATTGCCTCATCAAACTTTCGATCTGACAGCGCGTCTAGAACATGGCGCATTCTAAGCATGACTCTAAAATCGAAACCTAAAACCTTTTCACATCGCTCTTGATAAACGCTGAGAAATCTCGATGAAAAATCATTTTCACGCAGAGCCTTGTTGGCAACTTCAGCTGCAATCTTAGCACAATTCAGCCCCAGAATCACACCACCCCCAGTCGTGGGCTTAACCTGCGAGGCAACGTCACCAACTGCCAGAAACCTGTCTGAATAAACTTTTGGAATCATGCCACCAAGCGTTATCGGATGAAAAGCCATTCTCGAAATTCTTGCAGTTCTCAGTTTTCTTGAAGCCACTGGATGTTTTGCCATAAGTCTATGAAGAAATTCCCTGGGGTCTCCATGCTTTGCAGCCAAACCAACCTTCGTCTTTCCTTCACGTTCTGGAATCAGCCACGCATAGAAACCCGGAGCATAATTCTTGCCCAGAAAGACATCAACCACGTCTTCCTCAGTCTCTTTGACACCTTCAACTTCCGCCTCAACGCCATTAACAACCATTCCACGATCAAGTGAAGTCAAACTCATCTGACCCAAAAGTCTCGAAGAGACACCCTCTGCATCCATAACAAGTCCAGCCGAAAACTCCTTTTTCCCATTCTGCCCAGTAGCCAACGCCTTTATACATTCGTCTTCGATGGTTAACGATTCGACGCGCAAACCTAAGGAATAGCTTGCGCCTGCAGTTTCTGCCATCTTAGCAAGATACTTGTCGAAGAAAATACGATTAACCGCGCATGTCACTGGCGAAGGAAAGCGAACCGTGAAGCTCTTGCCGTTTGGCGAATAGAAATTTGCACCGACAAAAACGTTTTCAACGATACCTTCAGGTAAGGGATACAAGCCCAAATCTTTCAGACCTTTGATGCTCAAGTGCCCTGCGCAATGTGAAGGAATACCGATCTCACTATGTTCTTCTAAAACAGTCACGTTCGTGCTGTGTCTTGCAAGATTCAAAGAGGCGAAGGACCCGCAGGGTCCGCCTCCCACAACTATTGCATCTGAAACGAGGGTCATGCAATACACGTTAACGGTTTATTCGAAGAAGACTCATGTTTTGAGTTCAACACGTCTTTTCCCACGTGCCATAGAAGTCGTCCTGATCTTCCCGCTCACCTCTAAACGCATCAGCAGTTCATTAAAGTCTTTGAAGCCCAAGTCTCCGAACTCTTCAGACAATGCCTCAAACAAGTCTGTGTCTGTCATGGCTCCTTTCTTCTGTAACAATTCTATCAAGGAGAAATCTGCGGGATGCGTCTTCCAAGTTTTCATAGGCAAAGGTGCATGCTCCTATGCGATAGGTGTTGCGGGTTTCTGCACTTGACGCACCTGCTGCATAAAACTCTTGTACCATTTCTCCATGTCAGGCGTAACCGATGGACCCATCTTCTTGAATGCCTCCTCAAAATCCCGAAGCGAAACCTCAGTACAGTCAACATTCCTGCGCAACGCAAGCAAAGCCGCTTCTCGACAAAGAGCCTCAATGTCGGCACCTGAGTAATTCTTCGCCATATTGGCTAACTGCACGACGTCAACGTCCTTCGCCAACGGCATGTTTTTCGTGTATATTCTGAATATTTGAAGCCTGCTTTTCTCATCTGGCTCAGGCACGTAAATCAGCCGATCAAATCTCCCAGGACGAAGCACCGCCGGATCCACAATGTCTGGCCTATTAGTAGCTGCAATGACAACGATGTCTTCCAAACCGATAAGCCCATCCATTTCAGTCAAGAGTTGACTGATGACACGTTCACTCACACCACTGTCTCCGAAACCCATTCCCCTGCGAGGCGTAAGCGCGTCAATTTCGTCAAAGAACACAACAGAAGGTGCAGCCATCCGAGCTTTTCTGAAAACCTCTCTTATGGCTTTTTCGGACTCGCCAACCCATTTCGAAAAGACCTCTGGACCTTTAATCGAAATGAAATTGGCTTCACTTTCAGTTGCGACTCCCCTAGCCAAAAGTGTCTTGCCACACCCTGGAGGACCATAGATGAGGATTCCCTTCGGAGGCTTTATGCCGAGCCTTGTGAACATCTCCGGACTCTTCAGCGGCCACTCCACTGCTTCCTTAAGGTCTTGTTTAACTTCCTCCAATCCACCTATGTCTTCCCAGTGAACCGAAGGCACCTCAATATAGACTTCACGCATCGCTGTCGGAGTAACTTCCTTGTAAGCACCCATGAAATCCTCCATTTTCACCTCCATTTTCTCAAGCACACTAGGTGGAATACGCTCTTCCTCAAGGTTTATTTGAGGCAAATATCTGCGTAGAGCCTTCATCGCCGTCTCTCTGCTCAATGCGGAAAGGTCTGCGCCTGTATAGCCATGAGTCATTTCTGAAAGCTTCTTGAGATCAACATCTTCTGCCAAAGGCATGCCGCGCGTATGAATCTGCAGAATCTCATATCTTCCCTGCTTATCAGGAACACCTATTTCGATTTCCCTGTCAAACCTGCCAGGTCTCCGCAATGCAGGATCAAGAGCGCTCGGTCGATTTGTTGCACCGATCACTATCAGGTTTCCGCGTCCAGACAAACCGTCCATCAAGGCGAGAAGCTGTGCGACCACTCGCCTCTCAACTTCGCCCGTAACTTCTTCACGCTTAGGCGCAATAGCATCCAATTCGTCAATGAATATTATGCTAGGAGCATTCTGCTGAGCCTGCTGGAAAATCTCCCTAAGCCGAGCCTCTGATTCCCCGTAGAATTTGCTCATGATTTCAGGCCCGTTGATTGAGTAAAAGTTGGCTTCTGACTCGTTGGCAACTGCTCTAGCCAGCAGCGTCTTGCCACAACCTGGAGGACCGTGAAGCAGAACTCCTTTCGGAGGTTCTATACCAAGCCTCTGGAAAAGTTCAGGATGCCTAAGCGGAAGCTCAACCATTTCTCTAACTCTTTGAATCTCCTCATGCAACCCGCCAACATCTTCATAGGTCGTTCGAGGCAAGCCTTTCCCCTCAGGGGCAGGCTCATTGAGGATGGTGAGTCTCGTTTCGGCAGTGACCTTCACTATGCCATGCGGTCTCGTCTTTGACACAGTGAACGGTATTGCGTGACCAAGCATCATCACAAGCGTAGTGTCGCCTTCAACAAGCGTCCTTTCCATCAGCCGATTTTTCACAAAATTCGTAAAGTCATCATCAACATTCAATCTCATATCAACCGGCGCAAGCGTTATACCCATTGCACTCTTGACTTTAGCAGGCCGGACCAAAACATACTCATTTATGGCCACTCCAGCGTTTTTGCGTGAAAAGCCGTCAATACGCAATAGCTCACGATTTTGATCTTCGCTATAGGCGGGCCAAGCGATAGCTGAAGTAGTTCTTTTTCCAACTATCTCAATGACGTCGCCAGCACTTATGCCTAGCTTCTGCATGGTTTTCTGATCTATGCGAGCTATGCCTCTTCCAACATCTCTTTGTCTTGCGTCTCCGACACGTAATTGTACTTCGCTCAACCAAAACACTTCCAACGATTGCTACGATAATTTCGGTTTGAAACAGAGGTTCTTTCCTATATAAGTGTTTAAGACTACAGCTTAAGGTTATCTGCTAGTCCTACGCACCATAAGCGTCTGAACCTGACTGACGCCTTCCACTGATTCCAGCCTTTTCTCAAACTCGTCGAGCAAACCAGTCTTGTCTTCAGGAAACCTAACTTGCACAAGCAAAGCCTTCAAACCAAAGGCAACAGGCTCCTCTCCATACCCACCAATAGACGCAGCTTCTGGCAAGCTGTTTTCAATTTTCTTCTTCAAATCATCAAAACTCTCAACAATGTCGGTTGGAAATATTTTGTACATGACCACAACAGTTCCCAAACTCCAACTCGCCTTCCACTGTTTTAAGGTCCTATGAAACCGCATTTCGGACACTTGTATGGACGCCCGAACTTTCTGCATTTGTTGCAACGCTTAATTTGAATCTCCCCACAGTTTGGGCAAAGGAATTTCGTAGCTTCGGTTCCAGGCGGAATTGGTTTTCCGCAGCTTGTACAGGTAACTAAGGTTATCGTTGAAGCTCTTTCAGCCATTACTTCCATCTCGATGGGGGTTTTGTAATGCAAGCTTGCTTATATCTTCTATGTCTAGGTTTTCGCAAGTTTATTATCATGGTTTAAGCCAGTATCTTTGGGTGCGGTTTTGGGCGTAAACCTTCGTGATCTCGTCCCAAAGACGATCGTAAGGCTTGAGGACTTGGGGGGGAAATCCATGGCTATAGACGCCTACAATGCACTATATCAGTTTCTTGCGATAATCCGACAGCCTGACGGAACACCCCTGAAGGACAGCAACGGAAGAGTAACGAGCCACCTTAGCGGTTTGCTGTATAGAACAAGCAACCTTGTAGAATTCGGCATAAAACCGATTTACGTTTTTGACGGAACGCCACCAGCACTCAAAGAAGTGGAAATTCAAAGACGGGCGAGAGTAAAGCAAGAAGCACAAGTGAGGTATGAGCGTGCCCTAAAAGAAGGCAAGATTGCAGAAGCACGCGTTTATGCACAAGCCACTTCACGGTTAAAAGATTACATGGAAGAAGACAGCAAGAGACTGTTAGATTTGATGGGCATCCCTTGGGTTCAGGCACCAAGCGAAGGAGAAGCACAAGCAGCGCACCTAACCAAACGTGGAGACTCGGACTACTGCGCAAGTCAAGACTACGATAGCTTACTGTTTGGCGCTCCAAAGCTCATAAGAAACGTGACAATCTCAGGAAGGAGAAGGCTGCCCAGCAAAAACGTGCTAATCGAGGTCGTTCCCGAAATAGTAGAACTCGAGCAGGTTTTGAGAGATTGTGGCATAACCTACGAACAGTTGATTGACGTGGGCATACTAATCGGAACAGACTTCAATCCAGACGGCATAGAAGGATTAGGACCAAAAACTGCCATAAAAATGATAAAGGAGCACGGAAACCTAGAAGCTGCCCTGCCACATCTGGAAAACGCGGCGTTTCCAGTTGAACCTCAAAGAATCAGGGAGATTTTTCTCCACCCAGAAGTGACAGACAATTATAAGCTGGAATGGAAAGAGCCTAACGTTGAAGGCGCAGTCGATTTCCTATTCCGGGAAAGGGATTTTTCAGAAGACCGCGTTAGGAAAGCTCTGGAGAAGATGCAGTCAGGCATTGCCAAATCCAAAGCCAAAACAACATTGGAAAAATGGTTTAGCTAACTCAAAAACCCATCACTAGCCACATAGGAAATCTTTAATTGACAACCCGTTATAGTATACGTCTTCAAAATGGTGGACGATAATGCAAAAAGATCAGATTACGTTGCCAATAGACGAATTTCCCACAAAATGGTACAACATCATACCTGACCTTCCAGAACCACTTCCCCCGCCAAAGGAGCCCGAAAGCGGGCCATCTCGAATGGATTTCTTGGGAAGAACCATGATTAAAGAGTGCTTGGGACAGGAAATGTCAAGCCAAAACTGGATTCCAATACCTGAAGAAATCCGCGAATTATACATTCATATGGGCAGACCGAGACCACTCTATCGAGCGCTGAGACTAGAGAAAAGCCTTGGATTGAAAAAAACCAAGCTCTATTACAAGCGTGAAGACCTTTCGCCCACTGGCTCGCATAAAACCAACACGGCAATTGCTCAGGCGTATTATGCCATGAAAGAAGGAAAGACTACGCTCAGCACTGAGACAGGAGCAGGACAATGGGGAACAGCCCTTTCGTACGCTGCCAAACTTCTCGACCTTGAATGTGTAGTTTTCTGGGTAAAGTCGGTTTATGACTGGAAAACTGAGCGAAGAACGCTAATGAAGCTTCTCGGAGCAAAGGTTTACTCTTCACCAAGCAAAGAAACAAAATTCGGCAAAGACATCTCTTCAAACAACCCCAACAGCCCAGGTTCGTTGGGCATTGCAATATCAGAAGGGCTAGAATACGCTGAAACCCACAAGAATGCCGTGTACTGTTTAGGTTCGGTTCTCAATCATGTTATGACGCAACAATCAGTAATTGGGTTGGAAACTATCAAGCAGTTTGACTCAATCGACGAGAAACCCGATCTCATTACAGGCTGCTTGGGAGGCGGCTCCAACTTTGGCGGAATAGCTCTTCCTTTCATTGGCGAAGTATTGAAAGGCAAGAGAGAATGCGAGTTCCTAGCCGCGCAGTCTCTTGCTGCTCCGAATCTAGTAAAAGGAGAGTACAGATATGATTTTGGCGACGTGGCTGAACACACTCCCCTTCTGAAAATGTACACTCTAGGACACAAAACTGACATGACGCCAATCAAAGCCGATGGTCTGCGATATCACGCAGCAGGTCCAATCATAAGCTTGCTGAGAAAACACAACCTCATCAAAGCAACAGCATATCCAGCTGATGAGAAATCGATTTTTGAAGCCGCAAGACTGTTCCTTCAAACCGAAGGCTGGCTTGCCGCACCCGAATCCAGCTATGCTCTCCGCGCCGGAATTGACGAAGCGTTAAAAGCCGAAAAAGCCGGTCAAGAAAAGACGATCTGCATGAACATCAGCGGACACGGCTGGCTGGACATAGACGCGTACCGAGAAAAGCTGGAAATACCATAGCCACGTGTCTAAATTCAGAACTTGTGACCATAACGACCAGTCAACGGAACGAACGCAACTCCGCCAAGATTTTCCACTTTCGTTTTCCCATTAGCTTCTTTAGTGATTTTCAAAAGATTCTGGAATAGAGACATGTTTCCAACAGGAATTAACATAATTCCACCGATCTTCAACTGCTCAACGAGGGGTTTCGGAACGTCTGGCGCAGCTGCAGTAACAAGAATTCTGTCGTAAGGAGCTTTCTCTGGATAGCCAGCAGAACCATCAAGACATGTTATCGTGACGCGATCACCATACCCAGCCTTCATTATGTTTCTCCTAGCAAAATCAGCCAAGCCCTGAACAATCTCAACAGTATAAACGTGTCCCCAAGTGCTTCTGGGCGCGTCAGCAGGAGCCACTAACTCCGCTATAGTGGCGGCATGCCACCCTGAGCCTGCACCGATCTCAAGCACGTTATGACCTACCTTCAACTCTAGAGCTTCATCCATTATTGCTACCATGTGCGGCGCTGAAACCGTCTGTCCAAGACCAATAGGAAGAGGCGTGTCCTCAGCACTGTATTCTTGCATATTCTCCGGAAGAAACTTGACACGCGGCACAGAACGCAATGCTCTAATCACTTCTGGCGAGTGCAAGATGCTTTCTTTTATGAGGTTGTCTACGAGTTTCTGCCAAGAATCTTTTTCCAAACTGTGAACCCTAACAGATGTTGAGCAAACTGGCATTTAACATGTTTGATTCTCAAATGCAACAAAAAAGAGTTATTTGACAGTGACAGATTTCGCCAAGTTCCGCGGCATATCAGGATTATGACCTCGTTCAATGGATATGTAATAGGCTAACAGCTGAAGCGGAGTTACAAACGGGATAGGCGAAAGAACCTCTGGAATTCCCTTTGGAACTTCTACATAATCATCAGCCAAGCTCTTAATCTCCTCATCGCCCTCCTCTATTACCGCGATTACCGAAGCTCCTCGGGCTTTCATCTCCATGATGTTACCAATCAATGTTTTATGAGTATCGTCTTTCGGACAAACAAAAACAACTGGAATACCCGGCTCGATCAAGCTTATAGGGCCATGCTTACTTTCGCCAGCTGGATAAGCTATGGAAGGAACGTACGCAATTTCCATAAGTTTGAGTCTGCCTTCATAGGCGGTTGCGGTGCTTATTCCCCGTCCCAGAAAGAAGAACAGCTTGGCGTCTTTGTATTTTTTGGCAATCTGTTTGACCTTTTCCTCTTGCGTGCTGATGATTGTTGCCACTGTTTCTGGCAACTTGTCCAGTCTTTCTGCTAAATAATCCATTTCATCTTGGGAAACTTTCCCTCTTTTCTTTGCGAGTCTTAGACCTATTTGAGCGAGCACCGAAAGCTGAGAAGTGAATGTTTTAGTCGCTGCAACACCTATTTCTGGTCCAGACTGCTGACCTATATACACTCTTGAAACCCGCGTCAGCGTAGAACCAATCGTGTTTGTCAAACCAAGCACTGTTGCAGCTCTCTGCCTTGCCCAGTTCACAGAAGCTAAGGTGTCCGCTGTTTCGCCCGATTGGCTCACTGCCAAAATTGTGCTGTCTATGTTGACTGATTTGCCATGCTGCTCCACAAACTCAGAGGCTATTACTGGATACATTGGCAGAAAAGCAAGCTTTGAGAACATGTAAGAAGCTGCTAAGCAAGCATGATAGGATGTGCCGCAAGCCACCAAGTACACTTCTCGGGCGCGGTCAAGAAAAGTAGACATCAGATCCAAATAATGCTCCTGCATTCTGAGAGTGTTCCGTAAGGTTTCGGGTTGCTCGTGGATCTCCTTTATCATGAAATGGGGATAGCCCTGTTTTACAGCCATTTCTGGCGACCAGTCAACAAGCTTCGGTTCGCGACTGATGATGTGCGCATCAGCGATTTTCTTGATTTCAACACCGTTCAATGTGAGCGTGATAAGTTCGCCATCATCAATCACTAGCGCCTTGTTAGTCAACGGCAAAAAAGCAGGAATGTCAGATGCGAAGTAGACGGCATCTTGATTCACTCCGACGACAAGGGGGCTCTCGTTTCGCGCGCACACGATTTTGTCGGGTTCAATCGTCGATATCACGGCGATCGCATAGGAGCCTTCAAGTCGTTTTACGGTGTCAAGAACTGCGTCAGCAAGGCTTGGAACTGGATTTTTCTTGAGGTTTTCTTCTATAAGATGAGCAATTACTTCTGTATCGGTTCTGGATTTGAAAACATGCCCATGGCTTTCAAGCTCTGTCTTCAACTCTGAAAAGTTCTCGATTATGCCATTATGCACAACGGCTATCTGCCCACTGCAATCAACATGCGGATGAGCGTTGACGTGAGTTGGCGCTCCATGTGTAGCCCATCTCGTGTGCCCGATGCCGAGCGTTCCAGGCAAATCGTCTAAGTTATGGACGCTGTGTACTTCATCTATTTTTCCCTGATCCTTCTTCAAGCAAAGTTTTCCCTCATACAAAGTTGCCTCGCCAACCGAGTCATAGCCCCGATACTCAAGCCGCTTTAAAGCTGCATGTATTATGGGAGCAGCATTTCCATTTTTCAGAATACATCCAAATATGCCGCACATTTTCAAGCCTCATACGTTGACGCTTTATTCCTGTAAGCCCTATTCAAGCCTCTTCGGCTTTAATAAGCATTCTTGAGGGAAAATTCTTAGTTCTAAAAGATTTTCTCAACCCTTTCTTGTTCCGCCGCATCAAATCTATTGTTTAAGCTGCATCGTTTTGATTGGACCCCAACAAAAAGTTTTATAATGGATGCGATTTACTGTTGTCGAACAACTATGAACAAGAAACTACTTTTGCAAGAAGAAGGCACAGAGCAAAAAGTCAAGGAAATTGCGATAGTCAAAGATCCTGAAAAACTGAAACTAATCTTAAACAAGCTGAGCTGGAAGATCCTCATGTTGCTTTCTGAGAAGGAAATGTATCCAATGGAAATCGCTAAAGCGCTTGGAATTCATGAACAAAAAGTCTACTACCATATAAGAAAACTCGTGAAGGCAGAAGCAATTACCATTGCTAAAGAAGAAGAGAAAAAAGGAGCCATAGCAAAATTCTACAAAGCGGCTTCACCAGCGTTCGGGATAGAACTTCCACAAGAATATAAGGCGATAAAGAAAACTTCACTGCTCAGCATGGACGATCAACTTCAAAAGTTCTTCAAGGAATTCATTAGAAAAGACGGCACGTTTGAAGGAAAAATCGTCGTAGGCAGCCCAACACCGCATGGACCTTTCAAAACAAGCGCCCGAGACGGACACTATGCTTCGCATCTGACATTCTTTCTAGGACAGTTTGCTAAGATGCCGAAAGAGTTCGCCATAAAACTCGATGTTGACGTTAAAGCCGAAAAAGAAGAGAAAAACAACCTCATACTCGTGGGCGGACCCGGGACCAACCTGCTTACCCAAGAAATCAACGAACATCTGCCGATAAGGTTTAACATGCAACCTTCGGCAGAAGGCTTCTTGTTCGGCGGGTTAGTTTCCAACAAGACGTCACGCGTTTACACTGCTGACACTGTGGGTTTAGTGGCAAAGATAATCAATCCATGGGACAAAACTAAGAGGATTATTGTGCTAGCTGGTAACAAGGCAGTGGGCACGAAAGCCTGTGTCTTGGCTTTGACGGATTTCTGGAAGAAAACCTTGAAAGACTATCGAGACGAAAACACCTTCGCAAAAGTGATTCAGGGCTTTGATTTGGACGGCGACGGCAAAGTGGACTCAATAGACATCATCGAATAGTCACGTTGAATTTCTGTTAATGCGGAAGCTGACAGCTTGGAGAAAAAAGAAGCGATCCATGCTTACGGACATGAAAACATTCTAGCTACCAATAGAACGACCTTTGAAATCACAAAGGAGGAACATCTAACGAGAAAAGGTAACTGCATCGTGGCAGTCTCCGCGGACAAAGGCTTGAATGATCTGAGCGCTGAATTTAAAGAGGCTGTGAGAAAAGATGGTGTAAAACTGACCATACTCATTGAGGCAGAAGGCGTCACAGACGTTGTGAATGCTCTTGGAAACTCGATGCTGATCTTGAATCATCCCGCCGACATGGTTGTGAGAAAAAGTGGCTTCGCTTGCAGCCGAACACTTGCAGTTCATGCCGACAAAGCTGCATGCGACCTTTCAAGAGAGCTTGTTAACAAGTTGAAAAATCCTCAGCAACGGGTAAGAGTCACGTTGATCGTGAAGACCTAACGTATAACTGCGTCTAGAACGACTTGCCATTCAAAAGGGGCAGTTTCACGGACCAATCTGGAGGATGGAATTCCACTGATTTTTCTTCCCTGTTTTTCGACCGCTTCAGCGAACTGCTGCTTCAGACTATCAACAGAACCAGAGGCTTTGATGAAGCCATAGAGATGCATTATTCCACCCTCAGGTTTCAGAACTTGGCAGCCAGCGTCAACGAACTCCATTGCTTTTTCGGGCAAATTCATGATTACTCGATTGGCAACGCCCTGCAACCTCTTTTCAGCAATTTGTCTTGCGTCTCCCAAGATTGGATAGACTGTACTGTCTACTCTGTTAAGTCGAGCATTTCTCCTGAGAAACTCGATAGCATCTGGATTAACGTCTACTGCGTAGACTTTTACGTTCTCGTGAATCTTCGCGATCAGCACGCTGAACGGTCCAACTCCAGCAAACATGTCAACAACTGTTTCACATTCCTTGACGAGAGATGCCACTCTTTTGTGCTCGTGTGAGAGACGCGGGGAAAAGTAGGCCTTGGCAACGTCAACGTAGTATCGGCAACCATGTTCCTTATGAATAGTGATTGTCTTACGTTCGCCTGTGATAACGGTAAAATCCCTTAACCGAAAAATTCCTGAAACAGCACCTGCTTTGGCAAGCACTGTCCTCACGTTTTTGTGGGTTTTGAGAATTGCTTCACCCACGATGGTTTTGTGCGGTTCAAGTTCAGGCGGAATCTCCACGATGGCTATGTCACCCACAATATCTGCAGATCTAGGTAACACAGCCAACAAGTGCGGAGGCAATTTGCCATCAAGAACCTCCATAAGCGTTTTTGCTTCCCCAGCTCTTTTAGGGAACGTGTAGCTTGTTACTTCAAGATTTGCGATTTCACGTTTAAGCGTCTTCAGTACCGTTTTGGATGGCTGACTGAGAAGGGGGATATAGATGAATTCTTTGTCTCTTTGAATCTCTAGGTTTCTGTCTGCAATCTTGAGCTTGTTGATTAAGACTATGGCGTTCTCGCCTTGAGTTTTGTGAACTTTCAAGCTTACTGATTGCTTTGACATGATACCACTAGAGCCCGCCTTTTTTCACTGCTTTCATCACTGTGTAGAACAGAGTTAATTCATTGCCATTAATGGCATATAGTCTTCTTTCCTCTTCAGATGCGTTATTTACACATTTTTCAAGCGCTTCTGGCTCAACGCTGAAATACCTTCCCTTGTCTTCCATCAGCGATTTGAAGGATTTTCTATACGGAACGACAGTCGGCGTAGAAACAGTGAATCCCAAGTCTTCCAGCATTCCCTTAACTTCTGAAGGTGTGCAATATTTTCCGTGAGCGTAAGAGACTGTGCTTTCCATCCTATCAAGAAAACGCCCGCTGTCCGATTCATGTAATGTTAAGTCACCATAAAGGAAAACGCCTTCGTTATGCAAAATCCGTAGAAACTCGGCAAGGTTCCTATTGAGATCTGTAAAGTAGTGCATCGAGCTTGTGCAAACCACAGCGGCAAAAGCTTTGTCAACAAATGGAAGGTGCTCAGCGTCTCCCAAAACAAAATCAGGTTTGCTCTCGCAAGAAGAGGTTTTCTTCTTCGCCCTCTCCAGCATCTCCTTTGAAAAATCAAGCCCAACCAACAGAGGCTTGACCTTCGCTAACAACAGAAGAGTTGTTCGAGCAGTCCCCACACAGACTTCTAACACAGGTTTGCCTTTGCAGTCCTGCAAAGCATCAACCATAGCCTCTGCAATCTCGTCTCCGAAGCCTTGCTTGGAGTCCCAAGTCCGAGTCTTCTGTCTGTCATAATCATGTGCCCTTCGTGAATAGTATTCTTGAACGAGCCTCTTATGATCAACGCTGTTCATCGCGGATCCCAATCATCCAACCCTTGTGACCTTGAAAAGCCCATCTGCCCTCTCAACAGTGAAGCGTGCATCCAGCATTTCTTCAACCAACCAGATATTTGACTCCAAATGATCAGATATCGTTCTGGTCAAGAATGTAGACGTACCATGCGCCAATGCGACATAGGGGATAAGCATGTCAGCCAAATGTATGTCAACTGTTGGTTTAGCCGAAATTTCAGAAACGAGTTTTTCAGCCGCTTCCTTTCCAACTGTTTCACTTGTTTTTCTCAATTCGCCAATTGCGTCAGCTCCGAGAACTGTACCAGTGTCCGTTTCTGCCCAGAGAACGATTGAGCTTCCTTTTTGCAGTGGATTAGACTGGTCGTTCAATACTTGAATGTCAGCAGTGCAGCCATTTTCCTTCAGGTAAGTTTTTGCAGTCTGCGCTTGACGTTCAGCAACCCGTCTGTCAGCCAGAAATGTGCATACAGAAACACCCTTTATAGTTTTCAGATTGCCGTAACCATTCAAGCGCAAGGGCTTTAGAACCGCGCAGGGCTGCACCGTCAATGTCACTTCACCCATGCCTTTTGGATAATAACCATATTTGTGAACGTTCAAAGTGGCATCTAATCCCATGCGGCTCAAGATCGGCAAAAACACGAAACGCAAGTAGTTGATTGTTGGTGAATGCGAAACGTCGGTTCCGCCTTTCGAAACATGCAATTGCACAGTGTTTTTGGCCAAAGTGCAAATGGGCAAAACAGTCATTATGAGCATTGAAAGGCTGCCTGCCGTACCAATCTCTGCCTCGATCTTTCCGCCTCTCACTTTTCCAGGTTCGAACCACAGTTCCCGCGAGTTTTCTCTAGCTCCATCAACTTCGGCATTGCATAGTCTAGCAGCAGTCAAGACTGCTTCCAGATGCTGAGGCTTGAGTCCAGGCTGCGGGCGATTCTGTCTAATGTTGTAAATGTGCAAAGGCTCGTCTAGTATGGCAGATAAAGCGACTGCCATTCTGAGAATTGTGCCGCTGCCACTTTTTTGGCTTCCGTCAACCTCTATCATTGTATGCACATGCGACTTTCTCAAGGTCAACTATGGAGTGTCAAAAACAATTAATAAATGCGTTGAGCAATAAGAGTGGGGGCGAACCTGAGCTATGAGCATTGACAAAGAGAAAGTTGAAAACCTCACCAAAAGAGTGGACGAACTCGTCGTTATTTTGAACGGAATCATGGAGGACTTGAGACAAGTGTCGGCCTCGTTGAAATCATTAGCCGTAGCACAGATTACACAACCACTGACGACAACACCAACTGCGGCTGCACCTGCTCCGGCGTTGCCGAGGTTCCAAGAAAAGTCAAAAGCATTGGAAGATGTTAAGATGATGTTTCCAGAGGACTTGGAGAGCTTGTTGAGTTTCGAGGAGAAAGAGGAGTATATTGTGATCAAGCCTCGTCAATTCTTGGGTTCGGAGAATTTTGCGAAGATAGCTGCAGTCGTTCGTGCAAACGGTGGAGAATACATCAGCGCTGGAAAAGCATCACACTTCAGAATGCCCAAGAAAACAATCTAGCGATCAAAACCTCTAATGCGACTGAACCCTATACCGCCTCTTATATAGATCGCATTAAACACACGTCAAGCAAGATGATCTAATACCGCAGTTGTCTGAGAATGTAAGTTTTCAATAGTGCATTTCGAAATCTTTAAACTCGCCAGAATGCCTTTCCCAAATGACATCTGCATTTGTAACCCGCGCCCCCGGTGGACCCTGCTTACAGAATTGAATGAGAATTTTCACGTCTTTCTCTTCGCCTTCAAAGACAGCTTCGACCCTACCGTCTGGCAAGTTGCGAACCCAACCCTTGACATAATGTTTTTTGGCTTCACGACGGGTTTCGGCACGGAAGAACACGCCTTGAACCCTACCAATTACGAAGACATGCGCTCTGACCAGCATGCGAGATTCACTGCCCAGTACCGAACCGACAGAATCAACGTGTCAGAGCAATCACTTTAACCTAACTCTCTCCGCAGAACGGGAATGTTGTTTCACCGCTCCTCTTAAATGATCTACAAACCGCGGTATTAATGGCGAACTGTCATGTCCGAAGACTCTAATGGAAAATTGCTAGTCTATGCATCGAACTCGGCATCCCGCGGAGAGAGAATGAGAACGGTCAGCACGGCAACTGAGGAAATGGCAAAATTGCTAGACCTAAACGTAGAAGTTGTCAGATTCACAGAAAGGTTCGATCAAATATACGTTTACTACAAAAATGGCGACGAAGACCCAGTTCCAATCTTCAACGACAAAGGCGAAAAAGCGGAAAACCACAAAATCCGAGCAACATTAAGAAACATGATGTTTGTCTTGTCTTTTCATCCGAAGTATTCAGTTTTGAGGCGGATGAGAAGCGAGATCATGCGATTTTCCTAAAAGCTACAGTCTGGTTCTCAAGGTTCACTTCGTAGACTTGATTCACGTCAAAGTTTATGCCCAAGCTTTCATATTCTTGCTCAGTTAAAAAGAGAATTATTTTGGGAAGTGCAATCTGACCTCTCTGCGGGAAAATCGGCATCTGTTGCTGCAAGGCTTGAAGAACGTCTTGCACTACTTGCGCTTCTTCTGTCGGCGCTCTAATTGCGCTCAATCGGGGGATCTCCCGCTCTTCAATCAGTTCTATACGCTTGCCAAGATTCCCATCCAAGTCACGGATCGATTCGATCTTAGTTACTCTGACGCGAAACATGATTATTCCATCTCAATAGTTGCCGGCGGTTTGGGCGTAACATCATAGTAAACAGTTGACACATTTGAACATTTTGCGATCACTCCATCTGCGACTTTTTCAAGCGTTGCCCAAGGTATCTCCGAAACAGCAGCAGTTAAGAAATCTTGGGTTTGTACGGCTCTCATCCCGATAATGTAAGGCTTCTTCTCACCCAAATCCTTAACAGCATAGTAAACTCTTGCGACTGACGGATTCTCCGTGATTATTTTCGCTTGAAGCGAAACAAGGTTTTGAATGGCGGTTTGATGAAGCTTCCCAGCCATTGTCTGAACCACAACGCCAGCCACGTCGCCATAGTGTCTCTTCCCGCCCTGCACTCCAGTTGCCCTATCCTGAAACATGTCCACCCGAACGTTTCGAGAAGGCACGTTCAGAAAACGCGCCACGGTTTCTTGAATATGCATCGCCCTAGATTGTTGAGCCGACTGTTCATTATCAACTATCATAGCAAAGTATTGACTCGGCCTATGCTCTGCCAACCCCTCTTCAACTAAGGCTGTGGCTTTCTTTAGCGTATCTAGCTTGTCAGAACGAATTTCCCCGACCACACGCACCGATAAACCTGGTCCAGGAAACGGTTGGCGTTCAGAAAATTCTTCAGGCAATCCGAGATGTCTAGCGACAATTCGAACTTGGCTTTTGTATAACGTAACAAGTGGTTCAACGATTTCGAAGCCGAAGCGTTGCATGGGATTGATGCCCATCTGTTCCAAAACATTGTGCTGGGTTTTCACGCCTCCAACGGTTTCAATAACATCAGCTTTAATAGTTCCTTGAACGAGGATTTTGCATTTCTCGTTTCTTGCGGTTTCAGCCAAAGTCTGATAGAAGGTCTCTCGGAACACTTTGCGTTTTTCTTCCGCATCCTTCAGACCCTTCATGGCATTTAGGAAACGTTCTTGCACGTTGACTATTTTTGCTGGGACATTGAACGGCGGCTTCGAAAGAACTTGAACTACATGTTCAGGTTCATCCTCTCTCATGAAAGCATCATCCAGAATCACGCAGACAAGATTGTCGCCTATTGCCTTGTGAGTCAGCACTGCACACGTGGTGCTGTCAACGCCCCCTGAAACGGCCACTAAAGCTCTCGCACTTCCTATTTTTTTCTTTGTTTCTGCGATTTGAACTTCAACAAATTTCTTAGGGTCAAATGTCTCCACGCGACCACTGTCCCCCTTAATGTTTAGCTGCGTTGCTTTTTTATGATTTATGCTTACTGCGAAGACGCTGAATTCTGACGCGCATTTTTTTCTATTGTTACCAGCAAAAAACTCTCGTGCAAAACCAAACAATTTCAAAGTATCACTCAAAAAACCAGAAGCCCTGCGGATGAAAGAGGACTTTTCTCAAAGATTCTAGAGTCTAAAGCTTTTCTGGTTGCCCAATAATATACTGAACAAGGTTAAGCGTGCCCGCATGAAACTGGACGAAACAAGAAAAACGGCGAACGCTCTAAACGAGATTAGCGAAAGCTGTGCAGAAGCAACACATTCAATAAAGGATACGACCAGAGAAGTGAGTGCAACCAAGAAGTTGTGGCAGGAAGGCAACAAATCAACTCTCATAAAAGTGGGTGTCGCTCTGATAGCTTTTCCAGACCCGACGATAAGCGACGTTGTAGGCTCAGCGTTGGTTGCCGCAGGGATGGTTCAGATGGGAATTCAACGACGCACAATGCACGTCGGCGACGTCGTCAAAACATTCCAGACGACTATGAGAGAACTGCGGAACACAAAATTTGATCTTTGAATGTCAGGGACACGACTGAAATCTTATATTTAGAACATGTCATAAGCATGACATGTTTCAAGGGGGAACATTGAAGTGAAATTAGTCACAGTGCTGCTTCCAGAAGCCTACCTTGAAGGCTTAGACGAACTTGTCAGAGCAAACATGTATCAAAGCCGAAGTTCGGCAATCAGAGCATCTGTCCGAGACCTGCTCAAAAAAGAACTCTGGGAAAGACGCCAGAGATAGAGCAGCACACCCTATTTTTCGAGCCTAGCAAGCTTCATTATTTCCTTCGCAGAACCCCCAGGATCTTCAGCTTGAACAATAGCCCTTCCGACAATCAGATAACTGGCACCTGCCTCAAGTGCAGCTTTTATTTCTCCGCCTTGTACACCTATACCAGGCGAGAATATCGGAATCTTCTCACCTAATACCTGATGAATTTCCTTTATCTTCTCGGGATAAGTGGCGCCGACCACAGCACCATCAGCATCAAGCTTCAAAGCTTTCTTTGCGAAAGACACGTACTGAGGAATTTTCTCCCTCGTTTCAGCTTCTATTATCGTTTGCCCATAGCCTTCAGTCGCGCCTTTATGACTCATGTAGACAAGCAGAATCACACCACGCTCAAGCCTATGCGCAACATCAAAGATTGGTTTCAATCCTTCCTCCCAGCCGATAAAAGGATTAGCGATTAAAGCGTCGAAGCCAGCCGCATAGTAGTATTCGGCAATGGCTTGATTGGTTGACCCAATATCGTTCACTTTGCAGTCCATTATGGCAACAACGCCATAATCATGAACTTGCTTCACAAGTTTCTGAACCCTGTCAAAGACTCCAAGAGGAAGGACCAAATGATGATTGAACTTCACAGCACAAACAAATGGATGAACCGCCTCCAAAACATGCTCCGCCCGCGAAAAGAGAGCATTGCGGTTTTCGGGCCTTTCGAAAGGAAAATCCAAAGCTAAAACGATCGGGGACTTTTTGGCTTCAGCTACTTGCCTGATTTTCATGCGAAAGGACAAGTTAAACACCACTTACTGTTTGCACCTCGAGCTAAAAACCTTTTAGGCTCAGTGATGATTGCAGAGGCGATCCTTTGCATCTACGTCTCTGAAAAAGCTTCACGAGGCAACCATATAGGTTTTTATAGTGGCTAAAGTTCTAAACGGATTCGCTGTGCGGCAAAAGGATCATCTACAATGTCAGTATCCCCAAGCGTCCGAGACATTCTTGCAAGAAGAATTGCTGGAGAAATAATCCTCTCTAGCAATCCAGGTCTGACGATGCGAAAATGGCGAGAACTCTTTGCCGTTTCACAAACGCGGCTATCAGACAAAATGATAGTCTCTTCATCATCAGTCATTAGCGATTATGAAAGCGGCAGACGCAAAAGCCCAGGAGCAAAATTCGTCCGAAGATTCGTCTGGGCACTTCTAAAGATTGATGAAGAACGGGGAAGCCGTTTCATCCATGAATTCGCAAGGCTCACCAGTTCACCGAGCAATGCCATAATTGATCTCCGCGAATTTCCGATACCTGTCCGCGTGGAATACCTCTGCAAAGCCATACAAGGTCAAATCATGGCTTGCTCAAGCCAGTACGTCAAGGAGGTCAGTGGCTATACGATCGTAGACTGCAAAAGAGCCGTAGAGACTCTTTCTGGATTTGAATTCTCCCAGCTTTTCGGTGCTACAACTGAACGAGCTTTAATCTTTACCAATATAGAAGATGGTATCTCGCCAATGCTCATTGTGCGCATCAGCAATCTGAAGCCGCGAATAGTGATTTTCCAAGGCGTTGAACCCGACGAATACTCACTTAAGCTAGCAGAACTAGACCATATTCCACTCATATACACGAGCTTGCCAACGATTGAACAGCTCATTAAGTCTCTTCGAAAACTGTACCGCATAGCACTTCATAGGAAACTTGGTAAACCAATACGTCCACCACCAAAAATAAGCTCATAACACAGGCTCACATTAAGTCAGGCGCGCAATTTCATTGCAATCTTTCTTTTGACAAGTTCTCCTTTCAAAAGTCGAAAATCATCGATCAACCGCTTCCTATATTCACCGCTGTAAAGGGCTGCAGCAGGGTGAAACGTAGGAAAAACGATCAAATTTATGCCCAGAACGGATGTTTCAAACATCTTCCCATGAACCTGCGATATACCATCAAAAGATAGACCTGCTTTGGAGAGTATGTAGGCGGTCGAGTGGTTTCCAAGAGTGACTATCACTCTTGGCTTGATTATCGATACCTGCCTTTCCAAGTAAGGAGTGCAAGTCGCAATTTCAATGGGCAAAGGTTGACGATTTCGAGGGGGTCTGCACTTCACGACATTGGTGATGAAGACATCCTCTCTTGAAAATCCAATCTCCGAAAGCAAAGTGTTGAGAAATTCACCGGCAGCTCCGACGAAAGGCTCACCTTTAGCATCCTCAGACTGACCAGGAGCTTCACCAATGAAAAAAACGTTGCTTCTGATGCTTCCTACGCCGGGAACAGCGTTCTTGCGATTTTTCCACAAATCGCATTTCGTACAGACTGTGACTTCGGAGGCAACTACTTCTAGGAGCTTTCTGCCAGACATGAAGAACACCTTTTAACGCGAACTACTTTCACGTTTACTCTATAAGCTTCAACAAACGAATGCATCGTCTTGACCTTCAACGATCATTTCCATTATAGATTGAGATGTTTCTTGAAGAAGTCAACGATTTTTGTGTAGCAGATTACCTTGTTCTTGAATTTTATAACGTCATGCCCTTCGTCCTCAAAAACCAGAAACTCCGCCTCAACACCATGCGCCTTCAAACCATCAGCAACATCTTTGGATTCTGCTTCAAGCACTCTTGGATCATTTCTTCCTTGAATAATCAGCATCGGGCATTTGACATTCCTGAAGTAGGTTTTGGGTGAGCGCTCAATCAGGAAATCCTTGTCCTTCTCAGGATGACCCATTGAAAGGTAGAAGTAGGTTCTCCAGCTTTCTGGAAGCCTATTAATGAAAGAGATCAAATCGTACGGACCGAACATGTCACACGCGGCCTTCCACAAGTCAGGATGCTTTGACGCCAACGTTAAGGTCATGTAACCTCCATAAGACCTCCCAACAACGGCTCTCCTTGATGAGTCAATCCGTGTATCCCTTTCGAGAATTTTCAAGCCTTCTATGTGATCAAGAACGTCTTTACCACCCCAGTCATGATCAACACGCTTCATGTATTGCAGACCATATCCACTACTTCCACGCACATTCGGCACAAAAACAGCGAAGCCGTTCAAGGTCAGAAACTGGATTAGCGGCATCGAAAACCAAGTGAAGTCAGGACGCTCCTGACTCTGCGGGCCACCGTGAACATACAAGACAAGCGGTCTCGGACCTTTAAAACCTAAATGCTCTGAAGGCATGTACAACCGAGCTGAAACTCGCAATCCATCAAACGTCGTGTAGCTTGCATCCTCTCCTGGAGACAGAAATTTCTGTTCAATGCCCAAGACGTGTTCCTTAGACAGCACCTTTGGGACTTCTGAGTGGTTGTCGAATGCATAAAGGTAGAGTTGTGCTGGAGTGTTTGCTTTTGAGAAGGAAAGAACATAGCCTACTTTAAGCCCAACTTTGGTTTCTTCCTCCTCAAATTCGTATCCCATCAAAACACCGTCAGCTAGCGGTGGCAAGCCGCATAAGGCACGTAGCACCTCCAGCCTTTTCGAATCACCTTCAGCATGATATCTGCATTCGTAGAGCCAACTGCAACCGTCAATGTTGTATTCAAGCAAGAAACGGTCATGCTTCACAGTCTTCAGATCAACAAGTTCGCCCATTCCCTTATGTTTCAGCCCGGAAACATATACCTCGACAACCTTTTCGGGATTGTCAAGAGAGAAGTATCCAATACTTCCTTCATCACTGAATAGGTTAGACTTGAACAGTAATCCTTTTTCGTCTGGAGTGAAGTTGCAGGTTCCAAACCCTGATAGCTTGATCTGTTGATCTTGCGTCCGTTTCTCAATAGGAATGCCATAAAGAAGTTGCCGTTCAGTCATGCCCTTACGCCAAACGTAAAGCACCGTGTCTGCAGCTGTGTATCCATCCGCTAGAATCACGGTGGAGTGATCTTTGTTGACGCCGTTGTAAGTGTTTCCATACAAACTCTTGCCCATTGAAGTGACTTCTAATGTGGCTAAATCAACCCTTAAACCTTCAATGTTCGGGGTTTTCCGATCGTCTTTAAAGAAATAAGCAATGTTTTTCTCAATATCGCAGTGGAGGCAAACTAACTGTTCATTCTTGAAATTGTCGCCAAAAATGGGTTCGGGAATCCCTCCGCCTAATGGAATAAAGCATGGTTGGTAATTCTCGTTTCCATTCTCGTCAATCATTACCAAAATCTTGCCGAGTATAGGTAAAACGTAGAAGTTGTGCCCGAACATTATGTGCGGATTTTGTAGTGCGAGACCAGCAGGTAGCAATGGTTCAGGCAAGCTCCCATTCTGATCCATGGCATAAAGGCTCATCACACCGCTCATATCGCTCAAAAAGTAAATCTTGCCTTTGGCTAACTGGGGAGAAAGCAGAAGCCTAGCGGAAAGCAAAGACTGGATGGGAAACTTGCTATCAGTTTTCTCGCTCATAACGCTTAGTCTCCAAGCAAAACACAAGCTGCACGTTCGCAAATATAACAGTTTACCAAACATATGGTGAAAAAGCTAGAGGGTGGTCAGTATTGGAGTGAAAAAGCTCCAAAAATACTCATAACTCAGAATCGACGGATACTAGAGCGCATTAACCGATTATTCATTGAAGCGTCAATGATCAAGCTGGAAGTTACGCTTTAGTTGCTGCAGCCGAGTCTTTGAAAGAACCGATCAAATGACCGCCCAAGCCGACGCCCCACAGCAGGATAGGATAGGCAATCATGCGTTCCATGCCTCCCCAACCCAGTCCTAAATAGTAGCCTGAGATGAAAAGCGCAAGTGCCACAAGCCCCACTGCCCCCAACACGACAGACAGCCAAGAGAAAGGCGATTCTTCAGCTTCATAGAACATTATGGCAGACAATCCACCGAACAAGAAAGTAATCAGCGAAAAGACAGTGTGGATGTATCCAGCGGTTTCTGGAAACAATCCCACGCCAATTGCGCCGACGCCAGTCAAAACCAACAGAACAAGGATAAGCTTAGAACCGAAAGCACGGTAAACAAAGTAGGCACCTCCAACAATCAGCAATCCCAGCAGAAACACAGACGAGTTAAAGAGCAGAGCAGTAGACCCAACGCCCAAGTCGCTAATGTAATTCCCTGCAACACTATAATACGGATATAATGCCTCTGCCATGATCATCACTATGATAAACTGAACCGAGCCAACAAAAACAAGCGTCCCAGCAATTTTCTTATCATTAAATCTCATGAATTAGATAATTGCATGTGTTGATTTCTTAAAACTTGCGGCAACCAAACAACCGATACGCATCTTACAAAGATCACAACTGCTCAACCATGCTTCCGAACCAAAATGATTTATGCACCCACACAACCATTTCTAACGGACAAGGTGAAAACCACAATGCCAAGAGTTATCCATTTCGAAATCCATGCAGACGACCCAGAA
>Ga0335070_10000388_pt1 | contig 49978 bp, 48 predicted proteins | sample Lox_Sample_13_FD_206722 | JGI IMG/M metagenome (GOLD analysis project Ga0335070, IMG submission 206722) | Soil microbial communities from Loxahatchee National Wildlife Refuge, Florida, United States - Lox_Sample_1.3 | ecosystem: Environmental > Terrestrial > Soil > Wetlands | place: USA...
ACATGCCCGGCGGCAAGAAGAAGGTCAAGCCGGTCGCGATGACCTGCGAAGAATTCCTCGCGCTCGGCAGCAGCGAGCAGCCCGAGGTCGCCTACTGGCTCGACGGCTACAACCGCAAGACCGGCGGCGACGTCGGGGCCGGCGGCGAGGTCGATCTCGAGCGCGACGTCGCGGTGCTGGTGCAGGAGTGCAAGCCGGCTCCGAAGGCCTCGCTCTGGGACCGCATCAAGAAGAAGCTCTAGCCCGACGCGGCGAGGCGCCGGTCACGTCTCGTCGGGTCGCCTCGAGTCGAGGCGCTCGCGCGCATGCGCGAGCGCCTCGGCATGCCGATGCTGGATCGCGTCGCGCGAGTGCCGCGTCGGATCGATGTCGAGCGACACCGCGAGGACGCCGTCCTCGCGGCGGATCTTCCGCGGGAAGCCCGCGTCGCGGAACACCTCGATCATGCGGCGGTTCTGCGGCAGCACCGAAGCCGTGAAGTGGTGCAGCCCCTGCTCGTGGGCGTAGGCTGCGAGCTGCTCGAGCAGCAGCGTGCCGAGCCCCCGCCCCTGGTGCGCGTCCTCGACCTGGAAGGCGACCTCCGCGCTGTCCTCCCTCTCGCCGCGCACGTAGCACGCGTGAGCCGCCAGGCGGCCCTGCACGAAGGCGACGAAGCCCATGCGCCCGCGGTAGTCGACGGACGCGACGCGGTCGAGCTCCGCCTCGGGCAGCGCCCGGCGCGCGGTGAAGTAGCGCAGGTACTGCGACTCGCGGGAGAGCCGGCGGTGCAGCGCGGCGAGGTCGTCCCTGTCCTCGGAGCGCACCGGGCGGACGAAGGCGAGTCCCCCGTCCGACAGGACGACGTGGCCCTCCCAGCCGGCCGGATAGCTCTGCGGAAGGCTCGGATCCAAACGACTGGCCCTCGCTCGCGGCCCGAGTCTTGCAGTCTAATCCGCCCGGGTGCCCCCGCGGAGGGTCCAGGGATGAAGCCGACGGAGATCCGCGCGCGCGTGCTCCGCGACCACCGCAGCCTGCGCGCGCAGGTCGAGCGGGTGGCCGCGCTCTCGCGCGCGGCCCTCGCCGGGACGGAGCGCGACACCGATGCGCTGCGCAGCGCGGCGCTGGAGCTGATCCGCGCGCTCGAGCAGCACATGCGCTGGGAGGACGACCACCTGCTTCCCGCCCTCGAGGTGGCCGACGAATGGGGCCCGGAGCGCGTGAAGCGCATGCAGCGCGACCACGGCGAGCAGCGCGAGCTGCTCCGCTACGCGGCGACGGTCCTCGAGGACCCCCTGCGCGCGCAGGAGCTGCTCGCGCGCACCGCGCTCGATCTCGCGCGGCTCCTGCAGGACGACATGGAGGACGAAGAGAAGGTGATGCTCGATCCGGCCGTCCTGCGCGACGACCCTGTCGGAATCGACGTCGAGACGGGATAGTCAGGCATCGAGAGGCGCGGGGGGCGGGGCGCCCCAGGGCCGGGGTGAGAGCCGGGGCAGGTCGCCTCGGTGGAGCCGAGCCGTGCGCCGGGGGGCAGGGAATGCGAATCCGTTCGTTCGAAGCAGGGAGCGCCGCTGCGCGAGGTCTGGCGCTGGCGGGCGCCGCGCTGGTCGGCCTCGCGTCACAGGCGTTCGCGGAGCAGGGCGCGGATCCGACACTCGCGGAGCTCGGCGCGCCCTACTACCAGGGCTACTGCGCGAGCTGCCACGGCAAGACCGGGCACGGCGACGGGCCGGCGGCCGGTCCGTTGCTCAAGCCCGCGGACCTGACGCAGATCGCGGCGCGCCGCGGCGGTCACTTCCCGGACGCGGAGATCGCGCAGTTCATCGACGGTCGCTTCGAGCTGAAGGCCCACGGCACGCGCCAGATGCCCGTGTGGGGCGACGTGTTCACGCGCGACATCCCGGAGTCCGACGTCGGCGAATCGATCGCGCGAGGCAAGGTGCTCGTGCTCGTGGAGTACCTGAAGTCGATCCAGGAGCCGGCGCGGCCGGAGAAGACCGACAAGCCGGTGCCCCCGGCGCCCCCCGAGAAACCAGCGAAGCCGGACGCCCGGAAGCCGGACCCCAAGGCGGGAGACGGCGCGCAGGCCGCTCCGGCGCCCGGCTCGGACCGCGAGAAGCAGACGCGCGAGCAGATGGCGCAGATCTTCGCCGCGATGCGCTACCTGCTGCCGCTCTCGCTCGACGCGGCGCGCTTCGAGGATCCGCTCGAGCACCAGCACGTCTCCGATGCGCTCGCGCTGCTCGACCGCAGCGCCGGGTCGCTGGCGCTGCACGGCCGCTCGCGAGAGGTGCCCTTCGCGCACCTCTCGCGCTCGCTCTCCATCGACGCGCGCGACGTCCACGAGCGCTACGAGCAGGGCCACGTGCGCGAGGCCCGCTACCTGATCCAGACCCTCGCGGAGACCTGCGTCGCGTGTCACTCGCGGCTGCACTCCGCGAAGAATGCACCGCGCAGCGAGGCCTTCCTCAAGGACGCCGCGGTCGAGAAGCTGACGGTTGCGCAGCGCGCGAAGCTCGCCTTCGCGACGCGACAGTTCGACCAGGCGCTCTCGCTCTACGAGAAGCTGCTGGCGGATCCGTCGGTGTCCGCGAACGACATCGACCTCGAGGGACAACTCGACGACTACCTCGAGCTGGCGATCCGCGTGAAGGGCGATCCGGCTCGCGCGCAGGCGACGCTCGAGCGCTTCGCGAGGCGCAGCGATCTCTCCCCCGCGCTGCGCGAAGAGGTCGCGCGCTGGCAGACCTCGCTGCAGCGCATGGTCGCGCGCGGCCCGGTCGCCAGACCGGTGCCGGAGGCGCGCACGCTGGTCGAGAAGGCCGAGGCGGCGCGCCCGGAGCAGGACGAGCGCGACGCGCTGGTCGACTACCTCGACGCCTCCGCGCTGCTCCACGCCTTCGTCGCGGACGGGCGACCGCCGCACCCGGAGCAGGCCGAGGCCTACTACCTCCTCGGCGAGATCGAGACGCGCACGGGCCGCTCCTTCTGGCTCTCCCAGGCGGAGGCGTATCTCGAGACCGCGATCCGCCTCGCGCCCGGCCAGCCGATCTCCAAGGACGCGTACTCGCTGCTCGAGGAGTTCCTCGTGGCGGGCTACTCGGGCTCGGGCGGCACGAACGTCCCGCCCGACGTGCGCGAGAAACTCGATCTGCTGCGCAAGATCAGCGAGGGCAAGGCCCCGGCGTCCGCGGGCTGACCGGCGCTTGCGCGCGCCGTTGCCGGCGGGCTGCCGCGCGCCTGCCGTGACGGACGTCACGATTCCGGGTCGGCGGCTGGCCGACACCGGACAGAAATGGTGATCCTGCGCACGATCCTCCCCCAGATCGCGGCGTTGCTGCTGTGCGCCTGCACGTCCCTGGAAGGGACCACCGCCGACAACGCCACCTGGACGTCCGAGATGAAGCACGGCGCGTCGCGGGTCGCGTCGGCCACGGCGCGAGGTGCCGAGGCCGTGGGCGACTCGCTGGGTACCGCCTACCACGGCGTGACGAACGGCTTCGAGGACCCCGCCGACAAGGCCTACGGTCCGTATCCGCGCGACTACGTCATGACGATCCGCAAGCACATGCTGCGCTTCCAGGGCGTCCCGGCGACGGCGAGCTTCCAGTTCGGCAAGCCGGTGCGCTCGTACCTGAACAAGGGGCTGCTGCGCGGCGGCGAGATCGAGTGGCAGGGCTGGGTGGTGGACGTCGCGATCCAGACGACGACCGCGTTCGGCCAGCCGCATACCGACAGCTACGTGGTGCGCATGAACGACGGCGAGGTGGTCGAGGTGCTCGAGGCCGCCTTCGCGGGCGCGCTCCGGCGCGTCGACCCGACGCCGTCCCCCGCCTCCCCCGCGCGCTGAGCAAGCCGCGCGACGCGCGGCGAGGCGCAGCCGAGCGGAGATTCGAGAAGGATTCCGGCTTCCCGGCCGCGGTATGCTCCGCGCGCCATGGGCCAGAACCCTTCGCATTGCATCGCGGTGATCGGCGGCGCCGTCGCGGGCGCCGAGGTCGCGGGCACGCTCGCCGAACGCGGCGTCGAGGTCGCCGTCTTCGAGCAGAACCCGCGCCCGTACGGAAAGATCGAGGACGGCCTGCCGCGCTGGCACGTCGCGCTGCGCGAGAAGGAATACGCCTCGATCGGCGAGAACCTCTCGAAGCCCGGCGTCCACTTCGTGCCGCGCACGCGCATCGGCGGCGACGTCGGCTTCCGCGAGCTCGTGGTGGACTGGGGCTTCAGCAGCGTCGTGCTCGCCTGCGGCGCCTGGCGCGATCGCCCGCTGCCCGTCGAGGGGGCCGACACCTACGTGGGTCGGGGGCTGATCTACCAGAACCCGTTCATCATCTGGTTCAACCACGCCGACGAGGCGGGCTACGACGGCCCCGTCTTCGAGGCCCGCGACGGCGCGCTCGTCGTCGGCGGCGGACTCGCGTCGATCGACGTGGTGAAGGCACTCATGCTGGAGACCGTGCGCGCGAAGCTGCTCTTGCGCGGCATCGAGCAGGATCTCGTCGAGATGGAGGTGAAGGGGATCCCGAAGGTCCTCGAGTCGCACGGCATCACCTTCGAGGAGCTGGGCCTCGCGGGCTGCACGCTCTTCTATCGCCGCAGCGAGGCGGACATGCCCCTCATGGAGATGCCCGAGGACGCGGACGAGAAGCGCCGCGAGAAGGTCGCCGTGGGCCGCAAGAAGATGCTGGCCAAGGCGATGGAGAAGTACCGCTTCCACTTCGAGCCGCTGTGCATGCCCGATGGCCTGATCGTCGAAGGCGATCGCCTGGCGGGTCTGCGCTTCCGGCGCACGGCGATCGTGAAGGACCGTGTCGTCCCCCAGGCGGAGACCTTCGAGCGCCGCGGCTGCTACGTGATCTCCTCGATCGGCTCGATCCCGGAGCCGATCGAGGGCGTGCCGATGCGGGGAGAGCTCTTCAACTTCGAGGACTGGGACCTCGGTCGCCTGGCGGGCTACCCGACGCTCTTCTCCGCGGGCAACGTCGTCACCGGCAAGGGCAACATCGTGGCCTCGCGCAAGCACGCGCGCTTCGTCACCGCGTCGATGGCGGAGTCTTTCCTGGGCCTCGCCGACGACGGGCGCGCGGGCGAGGCCGCGCTCGGCGACGCGCTGCGAGGAGCGGCGCGCGAGCGCGCCGACGAGGTCGCGGACGGGGTCGCGAAACAGCCGCCGATCGCCCCGGAGGCCCTCGCGCGGCTGCGCGCGCGCATCGCCGCGCGGCAGCGCGCAGTCGGCTACGGCGGCGACTACGCGGCCTGGATCGCGCAGGTCAGCCCGACGCGCCGCTAGCCAGGACCTGGTGAGAAATGCGGGCTAGAACCGGGCGCTGACGCGCGAGACGGGCGAGGGCGTCAATCGTCCATCCGGTTCCGGAAGGTGACCACCTTCCCGTTGCGGAACTCGACCTGCGCGCGGACCTCGCGGTGCGCGTCGTCGCCGATCAGGATGCCGCTGCCGATGCCGACGCCGCCGCCGTAGTAGCCGCCGGTGCCCATGCCGAAGCCCACGCCTGGAACGCGGCGGGCCCAGGTCCAGACCTCGGCCGCGTAGTCCTCGCCCGTGACCTGGTCCTTGCGGTACGGCTCGCCCCACGCCATCTGCACCATCTCGGGCGTGAAGCCGACCGCGATGTCGCCGGCGCGGATCTTCGCCTGCACCTCGGGCGAATAGCTGTCGAACAGCTGCTGGTTCGAGCGGATGCGCGAGGAGATGGTCGAGCAGCCCGCGAGCAGCGAGGCGCCGAGCAGAAGTGCCAGCCCGAAGCGAGTGGCCCGGGTGCGCGTAGGACCCCCTACTCGGTGAAGCTCTTCAGGTGCCGGCTGCGGCTCGGGTGGCGCAGCTTGCGCAGCGCCTTCGCCTCGATCTGGCGGATCCGCTCGCGGGTCACCTCGAAGTCCTGTCCCACCTCTTCGAGCGTGTGGTTCGCCTTCTCGCCGATGCCGAAGCGCATCTTCAGCACCTGCTCTTCGCGCGGCGTCAGCGTCGCCAGCATCTTGCGCGTGTTCTCCGCGAGGCTGTGGATCACGATCGCCTCTTGCGGAGACACGGCATTCTTGTCCTCGATGAAGTCGCCGAGGTGGCTGTCCTCCTCCTCGCCGACGGGCGTCTCGAGGCTGATCGGCTCCTTCGCGATCTTGAGGACCATGCGCACCTTGTCGACCGGGAGCTCCATCTTCTCGGAGAGCTCCTCGGGCGTGGGCTCGCGGCCCAGCATCTGGACCAGGAAGCGCTGCGCGCGCACCAGCTTGTTGATCGTCTCGATCATGTGTACGGGGATGCGGATGGTGCGGGCCTGGTCCGCGATGGCGCGGGTGATGGCCTGGCGGATCCACCAGGTGGCGTAGGTCGAGAACTTGTAGCCGCGCTGGTACTCGAACTTGTCGACGGCCTTCATCAGGCCGATGTTGCCTTCCTGGATCAGGTCGAGGAACTGCAGACCGCGGTTCGTGTACTTCTTGGCGATCGACACCACGAGGCGCAGGTTCGCCTCCACCAGCTCGCTCTTGGCTCGGTGGGTGCGCTCGCCGGCCTCGGCGAGGCGCTCGAGGAGGCCGCGCACCTGCGCCGCGGGGATCTGCACCTCGGACTCGACGCGCTGCACCTGCTGCTCGATCTCGTCGAGCTGCGCAGTCACCGCGGCGAGGCGCTCGGGATCGCCGCCGAGCTGCTCGAGCGCGCGGCGCCCGCGCTCGCTGCGCCGCTGCGCGGCCGCGAGCAGCTCGCGGAACTCGTCCGGGGACACCCCGAGCGGCTGCGTCGCGCGCCGCGCCCGCTGCCGCAGCGCCTTCAGCGCGGCGCCGTGGGCGGCGAGCTGCTGCTGGATCTCCGCGATGCGCGCCTGCGCGAAGCGCGTCTCGCGCAACGTCGCCACGATCTCACCATAGAGCTCGCCCACCTCGAGGCGCAGACGCGCCCGCGTGTCGTCGTTGGTGCGCGAGTTCGCGATCGAGGCGGTCTTCCTCGCGATCTCCGCGTCGAGGCGGCGGACGCGGCCGAGCTTCGCGAAGAAGTCGCGGCGCCGCTCGTCCGGCGTGTGCAGGGGCTCGGGGTCGTCGAGGCCGTCGACGACGTCCGCGAGCGGGATGCGGTTGCGCTTCAGCTCGTCCGCGATCTGGAGCACCCGGCCCACGCCGAATGCGTTGCCGAGGATCGCCCGCTCCTGGTCGTGCTCGCCCTGCTCGATGCGGCGCGCGATCTCGACCTCGCCCTCGCGCGTGAGCAGCGAGACCTGGCCCATCTCGCGCAGGTAGACGCGCACCGGATCGTTGGTCGGCGCGTCGTCGAGGTGGCGGCCGGCCACGCGGCGGCGGTCGGCGGGCGGCCGGCGGGTCTGCACCACGCGGATCGCGTGCTCGTCGACGATGGCGCGGATCTCGCCGCGCGTCGCCGGATCCTCCACCTCGCGCTCGAGCGTCTCGTTCAGGTCCTCGAGGGTGACGTAGCCCTGCCGGCGACCTTGCGCGACGAGGCGGCGCACCACCTCGAGGTCGCGGGTCTCCTGGCGAATCCAGACGCCGCCCTTCTTCGCGCGGGCCACGCCCTCTTTCGCGAAGGCGGGATCGTCGGGGGCGGCGCCATTCCCATGTTTGCGCTGCGCGCTGCGGGGTGCGAGCTGCTCGGAGGTCCGCGGGGAGCTGGGGGGCATCGAGGGGGGCTCCTTGGGTTGGGCGCCGCAGGCGCCGGCCTATGCCGGTGGACCCACGGGGGTGGGGTCCATCGGCTGGACTTCGCTTCGCCGGCGCTCGTGGAGCAGGCGTTGCCTCTCCGCGAGCAGACGTCGCTTCTCATCGGGGTCGAGGTCCGCGCTGCGCAGGCGGCGCGTGATGTCGCGCTCGACGCGCTTGCGGCGCTGCTCGCGCAGCCAGGCGAGCGTGTCGGCGACGGTGCGCGCCGCGATCTCCTCGGGGAGCGCGTCCCCTTCGACCGAGAGCGCGTGGAGGACCGTGCGAGCGGACTCGGAGAGGGACGCGGCGAGCTCGGGGACTCGCACCTCGCGAGCCTCCCCCGCGGCGTCCACGAGGGCCGTGATCAGCTCCGCGAGCGGACCCCGCGGCAGGAGCTCTCCCAGCTCCTCGCAAGCGATGCGCCGGCCGAGCGGCGGGTGCTCGATCAGGCTCTGCGCGAGCTGGCGCAGGTTCCGCTCCTCCGGTCCCGCGCGCCGCGCGCCGACGGGCATGGCGTCCCGCGCGTCCTCGCCGCGCTCGGCCGCGCGGACCGCCGCCTCCACGTGGCGCGGCTCGGTCCCGACGGCGAGGGCGAGCCTCGCGCAGTACTCGCCGCGCTCGAGGGCCGAACTCACGAGCGCGAGCAGCGGCGCGACCGCGGCCACCGCGTCCGCCTTCTGCCAGGGAGTCTCGGTTCCGGCGCTCGCGGCGCGATCGATCACCACGTCGAGCGCCGCCGGCGCGTTCTCGACCACCGCGCGCAGCGCGTCCGCGCCCTGCCGGGCGAGCAGACTGTCGGGATCTTCTCCGGCCGGCAGGCGCGCCGCGCACACCCGCAGCCCCGCCGGCAGCAGCGCCTCGAGCGCGCGCTCCATCGCGCGCTCGCCTGCGGCGTCGCCGTCGAAGAGCAGCACGACGGCCCGCGTGCGTAACAACAGGGCGCGAGCGTGATCCGAGGTCAACGCCGTGCCGCAGGTGGCGAGCGCGCTCTCGATCCCGGCGCGGCACAGCGCGATCTGGTCGAAGTAGCCTTCCACGACCACCGCGCGACCGGTGCGGCGGATCGCCTCGAGCGCGCGCGGCATCCCGTACAGGGCCTCGCGCTTGCGGAAGATCGGCGTCTCGGGCGTGTTGAGGTACTTGGGCTCCTGGCCCGCGGCGATGGCGCGGCCGCCGAAGCCGATCACGCGCCCGCGCGCGTCGCGAATCGGGAACACGATGCGGCCGCGCAGGCGGTCGTAGTGCCCGCCGCCGCTGCGCGGCGACAGGATCCCGGCGGTCTCGCCGAGCTCGGCGGGGACCCGCGCCGCGCGCAGCGCGCCCACCGCGAAGTCCCAGCGATCGGGCGCGAAGCCGATCTCGAAGCGCTCCCAGTCCTCGGGGCGCAGCCCGCGCTCGCCGAGATACGCGGCACCCGGACAGCCGGGGCGGAGCAGCTCGGCGCGATAGCGCTCGAGCAGGAACGCATTGGCTTCGTGCAGCCGCTCGGCCAGGCCCGACGCGGCGCCGCCCGACTCCGGGACGGAGATGCCGCACTCGCGAGCCAGGCTGCGGACGGCCTCGAGGAAGTTCAGACCCTCGGTCCGCTCCACGAAGCTGAAGACGTCGCCGCCTTCCTGACAGCCGAAGCAGTAGAAGGTGCCCCGATCCGGATTGACGTTGAACGAGGGCGTCTTCTCGTGGTGGAACGGGCACAGGCCCTTGTAGTTCCGGCCCGCTCGCTTGAGCGAGACGCGACGCCCGATGAGCGCGACCACGTCCACGCGGTCGCGAACCTGCTGGATGATCTCGTCGGGAATCCGGCTCACGGGCGCCCCCCGAGTCTCAGCGAGCCATCCGCCTCATCTTCTTGATGGCGCGCTTCCTCGCGGCAGCGGCCTTCTTCTTCTTCCGGACGCTGGGCTTGTCGTAATACTCGCGGCGCTTGAGCTCGGAGAGGACCCCCGCCTTCTCACACTGCTTCTTGAAGCGCCGCATGGCGACTTCGAACGGCTCGTTCTCTCTGACCTTGATGACCGGCATGAGTCTCCCGAGGCCCTGGGGACGCGAGGCCAGCGTCCGGCGTGATTGAGTGGTGACCGTCCGACGTGTCGTGTCGGATTGACCCCGCCGTTCTCAGCCTGGACGGGCGGGCTCGGACCCTCTCACGAGGCCGCGGCGGGGGGGCTGAAAGCGCCGGAATCTCAGGTACTTCCGGGGACGGCACAGCGAAGGCCGAGGCTAGCGCAGTGCCCCACTCGCATCAACGGCGCGAGGGGCTCGAACCGCGATCCCGAGCTCGGTGAGCCGGCGTTTCACGTCTCCCACCGTGACTTCGCGAAAGTGGAAGATCGAGGCGGCGAGGGCGGCCTGGCAATGTCCGCCGGCGGGACCGTCGTCGAGCGCGGCCGCGAGGTCGTCGGCGCTGCCACCGCCCCCCGATGCGATCACGGGAACCGTCACGGCGTCCGCCACCGCGCGCAGCATCTCGAGGTCGTAGCCGCGCTTCGTGCCGTCCCGGTCCATGCTCGTGAGCAGGATCTCCCCCGCGCCCGCCCGGGCGACGAAGCGCGCCCAGGCGACCGCGTCGATGCCCGTCGGCTCGCGGCCGCCGTGGGTGGCGACCTCCCAGGGCGAGTCCCCGGCCCCTGCGAGGGTGCGCGCGGCGCCGTAATGGCTCGGATCCGCGCGGCGCTCGCTCGCGACCAGCGCGCCGTCGCCGCGCCGGCGCGCATCGATCGCGACCACCAGATTGGCGCTGCCGATCTTCACGGACGCCTCGCCAACCAGGTCCGGATTCTCGACGGCGGCGGTCATGATCGAAACCTTGTCGGCACCGGCACAGAGCAGATCGCGCACGTCGGCCAGCGAGCGCACGCCGCCGCCCACCGTGAGCGGCATGAATACGCTCTCCGCGGTGCGCGCCACCACGTCGAGCAGGATGCGGCGCCCCTCGTGGCTCGCGCTGATGTCGAGGAAGGTGATCTCGTCGGCCTCCTGCGCGTCGTACATGCGCGCCACCTCGACCGGGTCGCCCGCGTCGACGTGGCCCTCGTAGCGGACTCCCTTCACCACGCGGCCCTTGTCCACGTCGAGGCAGGGGATGATGCGCTTCAGCAGCATGCGGGCCTCCCGATCCGCGCGAGCGTCGAGGCGAGATCGAGCGCCCCCGTGTAGAGCGCGCGACCGACGATGGCTCCCGCGAGGCCGCGCGCCGCGAAGCCCGCCGCGCGCAGCACGTCCTGCTCGGAACCGATGCCGCCCGAGACGATCACCGGAATCGACACCGCGTCGGCGAGCTCGAGGCTGGCATCGAGGTTCGGCCCCTCCAGCATGCCGTCGCGGGCGATGTCGGTATGGATCAGCGCGGCGACACCCGCATCCTCGAAGCGCCGGGCCAGCTCGGGGGCGCGCAGCGAGCTCTCGGCGGTCCAGCCCTCGACCGCGACGCGCCCTTCCCGCGCGTCGATGCCCACGGCGATCCGCCCCGGGAAACGGGCCGCGACCCGCCGCACGAGATCCGGATCGCGCAGGGCGACGGTGCCGAGCACCACCCGGTCGACGCCGCCGGCCAACGCGCGCTCCACGTGGGAGAGGTCGCGCAGGCCGCCGCCGAGCTGGACCGGAATGCCCGCCGCGGCAGCGACGATGGCGCGCACGGCCGCCTCGTTGACCGGCTGCCCCGCGCGCGCGCCATCGAGATCCACGACGTGGAGCCGCGGAATCCGGTGCGCGGCGAAGCGCGCGGCCTGCGCCGCGGGATCGCGCTCGTAGATCGTCGCGGCATCGAACCGGCCCTGACTGAGCCGCACGCAGACGCCGCCCAGCAGGTCGATGGCGGGGATCAGCTCGAAGCTCACCGCAGCGAATCCGGGATGGCGTCGATGGCCTCGAGTGCGCCCCAGCGCGTCAGCTCCGCGGCCGTGAGCCAGCGCGATCCGCCGCCCGGATATTTCATCGCGAGGAAGAGGTTCTCGCTGAGCGCCACCTGGGTCTCGTCGAAACGCGCCTGATAGGCGCGCTTGCCACTGGAGGCCTCGTACAACGTCAGCGTGAAAGCGACGCTCGCCGGACGCAGCGCGCCTCTCGCGCCTCCTTCGCGCTCGCGGTAGCGCATGACGCGCCCGAGCACGATGGCCGTAGCCCCGAACTGGCGGGCCGCCAGCGCGGCCACGGCCGCGACATCCTCTCTCGGCAGCACCTTTCCCTCGGCCTCGAAGGCCACGATCAGGTCGTTCGGAGCCACGACGGCGATGCGGCGCTCGGCGAACGCCTCCGCCACGAAGCGCGTGACCAGATCCGCGGCGTCCGCCGCCGAGACCCCCGCCGGGGGCGGGCTCACATGGAACGCGGAATCGGGCACGAAGGGCACGACGGCGACCTTCTTCAGCAGGTCGGGCGAGGACAGCAGCACCGCGGTGTCCACGACGGGCGGCGACAGCGTGGCGCAGCCAGCCAGCGCGAGGACGCCGCAGAGCGCGGCGCGGCGAAGTCGCCCTAGCGCCACGACGACATCCAGGCGGCGAACGCATCGAGCACGCGTCGTCCCGCGTCCTGGCTCTTCTCCGGGTGGAACTGCACGGCGAAGACGTTGTCGCGCGCCACCGCCGCGGCGAACGGACCGCCGTAGTCGGTGCAGCCGACCGCCAGCTTCGGGTCCGCGGGCAGCACCCGATAGGAGTGGACGAAGTAGTAGTGTTCCTCCGCGCCGAGCCGCGCGCTGACGGGGTGCGCGCCGGTCCAGCGCACGGAGTTCCAGCCGATGTGCGGAACGCGGAGCGCGCGGCCCGCGGCATCGCTCGACGGGAAGCGCTCCACGCGGCCGCGGAACAGCGCGAGTCCGGCGCAGCGCTCGTGCTCCTCGCTCTCGTCGAACAGCAGCTGCAGCCCGAGGCAGAGTCCGAGATACGGCCGACCCCCCTCGATGGCGTCGCGCAGCGCCGCGTCGAGGCCCTTGGCGCGGAGCGCATTCATGGCGTCCGCGAAGGCTCCGACACCGGGCAGCGCCACCGCGTCTGCGCGCGCGAGCGCGTCCGGATCGCTGGTCACCAGGGGATCGAATCCCGAGCGCAGCAAGGCCCGGGCGACGCTGCGCAGGTTTCCAGCGCCGTAGTCGACTACGGCGATGCGGGGGGGCGCGGTCATGGAATCCGCCGGAAGGGCCTAGAGGGCGCCCTTCACCGTGGGGAGACCCTTCATCCTCGGGTCGCGCTCGAGCGCCTCGCGGAGCGCCCGGGCCAGACCCTTGAAGATCGCCTCCACCACGTGATGGGGGCTCTTTCCGTAGCGGAGATCCACGTGGAGGTCGAGCCCGGCGTTGTGCGCGAGGGCGTACAGGAAGTCCTCGGTGAGCGAGGCGTCGAACGTGCCGATGCGGGTGTTCGCCAGCTCGACCCGGTAGACGAGGTAGGGGCGGTTCGAGACATCCACCGACACCTCGACCTTCGCCTCGGCCATCGGCAGGACCTGCGTCCCGTAGCGGCGGATGCCCTCCGCGTCGCCGAGCGCCCTGCGCAGCGCCTGGCCGAGCGCGATCCCCACGTCCTCGACCGTGTGGTGGAGGTCGACCTGGAGGTCGCCCTTGGCCGTGAGGGTCAGGTCGAAGAGCCCGTGCTTGGCGAAGGACTCGAGCATGTGATCCAGGAACGGGACGCCCGTGCTCACGCGGTACGCGCCCTCGCCGTCGAGGCACAGCTCGACCTCGACGTCGGTCTCGCGCGTCTTGCGGTGCACGTTCGCGCTGCGCGGCAACCCGTTCACAGCAGCGACTCCGCCTCGGCCTCGCGGGCCGCCTCGCGTTCGCGCCGCGCGCGGCGGATCTTCTGCAGGCGCAGGTCGACCGACAGGCGGTGACCCGTCAGGCCCTCGAGGTCGGCGAGGCGCATCACATCGAGGCCGAGCTCGCGGAGCTTCGGCGGCTCGAAGCGCGTGACGATCGTCTTCTTCAGGAAGTCGTCGACGCACAGCGGCGAGAAGAAGCGCGCCGTGCCGCCCGTCGGCAGGACGTGGTTCGGCCCGGCGAGGTAGTCGCCCACCGCCACCGGGGTGTAGTGCCCGAGGAAGACGGCCCCCGCATTCGCGATCTGCTTGGCCGCCGGCTCCGGATCGTCGAGCGCGAGGATCAGGTGCTCGGGCGCGTAGCGGTTCGCGAGCGCGATGCACTCGTCGAGGTTCTTGCAGGCGATCAGCGCCCCGCGGCTCTGCAGCGACTTCGCGGCGATCTTCCCGCGTTCGAGCGACTTGAGCTGCCGCGCCATCTGATCGCGCACCCGGGCGATGAGCGTCTTCGCGGGCGTGAGCAGGATCGCCTGCGCCATCTCGTCGTGCTCGGCCTGTGAGATCAGGTCGGCCGCCACCCACGCCGGGTTGGCGCTGCGGTCGGCGATCACCATCACTTCCGTGGGGCCGGCCTCGATGTCGATCGCGACGTCGCCGAAGACCATGCGCTTCGCGGTGGCGACGTAGACGTTTCCCGGGCCGACGATCTTGTCGACGCGGGGCACCGATTCCGTGCCGTACGCGAGCGCGGCGATGGCGTGGGCGCCGCCCATCTTGAATACGCGGTGCACCCCGGCCACCTTCGCCGCGATCAGCACCTCGGGTCGGATGCGGCCGTCGGGCCCGGCCGGCGTGGCCATCACGATCTCGGGAACCTCGACGACGCTCGCCGGCACGGCGTTCATGATGACCGTCGACGGGTAGACCGCCTTGCCGCCGGGCACGTAGATCCCCACGCGGGCCAGAGGCCGCACGCGGTAGCCGAACGTGCCGCCGCCCTCCTCGCGCACCTCCCAGCTCGACGGGATGCGCTTGCGGTGGAACTCGCGCACGCGCATCGCGGCCTTGCCGAGCGCGGCGCGGTCCGCCGGGTCGATCGCCTCGGCCGCAGCCTCGAACTCGGCCGGCGTCACCTCGAGCACGTCGACGCGCGCCCCGTCGAAGCGGCGCACGCAGGCCAGCAGCTCCGCGTCGCCGCCGCGGCGCACGCGCTCGACGATGCGGCTGACGACCTTGGTCACGTCCTCGGCCTCGGTTTCCCGGCGCCGGACCAGCTTCTCGAAGGCGCTCTGGAAGCCCGGCTCCCCGGACTCGAGGACGGAAATGATGCCCTTCGCCGCGACGCGGGTCGCCATGCTCATCCCTCCCGCCGGATCTCCGCGCCCAGGCCGCGGAGCTTCTCCTCGATCCGCTCGTAGCCCCGATCGATGTGGTAGACGCGATTCACCACAGTGTCGCCCTCTGCCGCCAGGGCCGCCACGATGAGCCCTGCGGAGGCGCGCAGGTCGGTCGCCATCACGGGGGCGCCCATCAGCCGCCGCACGCCGTGAACGGTGGCGGAGCGCCCGGCCAGCGCGATGTCGGCGCCCATGCGCTGCAGCTCGGGAACGTGCATGAAGCGGTTCTCGAAGACGCGCTCCTCGACCACGCTGGCGCCCTCCGCGAGGGTGAGCGCGGCCATCAGCTGCGCCTGCATGTCGGTCGGGAAGCCGGGGAAGGGCGCCGTCACGATGCGGGTCGGCCGGATCGGCCCGTCCAGGCGCAAGCGCACGCTGGTGGGATCCGTCTCCAGCTCGGCGCCGCAATCCCGGAGCTTCTCGAGCGTCGACTCCATCACCGACGGATCGACGCCGCGCACGCGCACGTCTCCGCGCGTCGCGAGGGCAGCAGCCAGAAGCGTTCCGGCTTCGATGCGGTCGCCAGATACGGCGTGGCGTACGCCGCGCATCGAGCGCACGCCGCGGATCACGAGCCGGTCGGTGCCTGCGCCGCGCACGTCGGCTCCCATCTTGAGCAGCACTTCCGCGAGCTCGACGACCTCGGGCTCGCGCGCCGCGTTCTCGAGCACGGTCTCGCCCTCGGCGAGACAGGCGGCCATCATCACGTTCTGCGTGCCGTTGACGGTGCTCACGTCGAACGCCATGCGCGCGCCGCGCAGCCGCGCGCCGCGCGCCTCGACGTAGCCGTGGTCGAGGCGGATCTTCGCGCCGAGCGCCTCGAGGCCCTTCAGATGCTGGTCCACCGGGCGCACGCCGATCGCGCAGCCACCCGGCTCGGAAACGCGCGCCTCGCCGAAGCGCCCGACCAGCGGTCCCAGGACCAGGAACGAGGCGCGCATCTTGCGAACCAGGTCGTAGGGCGCCTCGCGGCCGTGGACGTTGCGCGCGTCGATCCGCACCCCATGGGAGCGCTCGCCCTGCCACTCGGCCCCGGCGCCGAGCGCGCGCAGCAGCTCGAGCATGGCGTCCACGTCGCGGAGCCACGGGACGTTCTCGAGGATCGTCTCGCCGTCGCCGAGGAGCGCCGCCGCCATGAGGGCGAGGGCCGAGTTCTTCGAGCCCGAGACGGCGGCTTCCCCGCGCAGCGGTCCGGCGCCGCGTACGACGATGCGGTCCATGTCTCCCCCCTAGACCTCGCCGGCCGGCGACCGATCGAGGCGCGCCGTCGTGACGCGTGGCTTTCCACCCAGATCGCGGCGCGTCGCGATTTCGGTCAGCCCGCCGAGGCGACACGCGTCGGCGACTTCCGCCGCCTGATCCGGCGCGTGCTCGAGCGCGAGCACGCCTCCCGGCTCCAGCCACTGCGCGGCGCCCGCAGCCAGACGCCGCAGCATCGCCAGGCCGCCCTCGCCGGAGAACAAAGCCTGCGCGGGCTCGTGGCGGAGCTCCGGGGGCAGGCCGGCCGCTCCCGCCGGATCGAGGTAGGGCGGGTTCGAGACGACCAGGTCGAAGCGGGCGCCCCGGGCCGCCTCGAAGGCGTCACCCGCCACGAATGCGATTCGCTCCGCCATTCCGAGCTCTTCGGCATTCTGTTGCGCGAGTTTGAGCGCTTCCTCGCTGACGTCCGTCGCGGTGATCCGGGCATCGGGCCGCTCGTGCGCGATGGCCAGCGCGATCGCCCCGGAGCCGGTCCCCACGTCCAGCACGCGAGGCGCCCCTTCCGGCAGCAGCTCGAGCGCTGCCGCCACCAGGGTCTCGGTCTCGGGGCGCGGGGTCAGGACCTCCCGGGTGACGCGCAGCGGGAGCGACCAGAACTCCTTGCGGCCGACCAGCTGCGAGACGGGGATCCGCTCGCCCGCGCGGCGCCGCACCAGCTCCCGGAACCCCGCGCGCTCGGACTCGGCGATGGGCTTGTCGTAATCGAGGTACAGGCGCAGCCGCGAGCTGCCGAGCGCATGGGCGAGCAGGCACTCGGCGTCGAGACGCGCGGTCTCGATGCCGCGCTCCGCAAAGTGGGCGGTCGTCCAGCGCAGCAGCTCGAGCACGGTCCAGGCCCGGCGCTCCGGACGTGCGGGCGCGTCGACGGCGGCTCGCGTCACGCCGCGTGGTCCGCCGCGAGCGCCTGCGCGTCGAGCTGCTCCTGCACCGCGTCGAGCAGCTGCTCCAGATCGCCCTCGAGGATGGCGTCGAGCTTGTGGAGCGTGACGCCCGCGCGGTGATCCGTGACGCGCGACTGCGGGAAGTTGTAGGTGCGGATCTTCTCGCTGCGCTCGCCGCTGCCCACCTGGGCGCGCCGCGCGCTGGCGCGCTCGTCCGCCGCCCGCTCGCGCTCGCGCTCGAGCAGGCGCGAACGCAGCACCTTCAGCGCCTTGGCCTTGTTCTTGTGCTGGCTCTTCTCGTCCTGGCACGTCACGACCGTATTCGTCGGGAGGTGCGTCACGCGCACCGCGGAGTCGGTCGTGTTGACGCTCTGGCCGCCGGGACCGGAGGAGCGGAACACGTCGATGCGCAGATCGGCGGGGTCGATCTGTACGTCGATCTCCTCGGCCTCGGGAAGCACGGCGACGGTCACGGTCGAGGTGTGGATGCGCCCTTGGGCCTCCGTCGCGGGCACGCGCTGCACTCGGTGCACGCCGCGCTCGAGCTTGAGGCGGCCGAACACGCGCTCGCCGGAGACCGAGGCGATCACCTCCTTCACGCCGCCCGCGCCGGCCAGGGACAGGCTCAGCGGCTCGACCTTCCAGCCGCGGCGCTCGGCGTAGCGGCCGTACATGCGGAACAGCTCCTGCGCGAAGAGAGCCGCCTCGTCGCCGCCCGCGCCGGCTCGGATCTCGAGGATCGCGTCCTTCTCGTCGTCGGGGTCACGCGGCAGCAACAGCCTCCGGATCTCGGCCTCGAGCGCCGCGCTCTGCCCGCGGAGCGGCGCCAGCTCCGCCTCGGCCAGCTCGCGCAGCTCTGCATCGCCTTCGGCCAGCAGCGCCTCCGCACTCTCGATGTCGCCCCTCACCTTGCGATAGGCGCGAGCCGCTTCGGCCGCGGGGCGCAGGCCGGACAGCTCCCTCGCGATCCGCCGATACTCGGCCGGATTCGAGGCCACCTCCGGCCGGGCGAGCATCTCCTCGAGCTGCCGCGCCCGGTCCGCGAAGGCGGAGATTCTTTCGAGCAGGTCCGCCATGAGACTGCGCCCCGGGCCGGGGGAAACCCCTGGGACGCGGGGAACTTAGCGCGCAGCGAGGCGCACGCGAGCGAACGAACTAGGAGTTCATCGACTCGAGGAACTCGGCGTTGCTGTTGGTCTTGCGGATCTTCTCGAGCAGGAACTCCATCGAGTCGACCGGCGAGAGCGGCGCGAGCACCTTGCGCAGCACGTACATGCGGTTCAGCGTCGCCTCGTCGAGCAGCAGCTCCTCGCGCCGCGTGGCCGAGCGGTTGATGTCGATGGCGGGGAAGGTGCGGCGATCGGCGAGCTTGCGGTCGAGCACGATCTCGCAGTTCCCCGTGCCCTTGAACTCCTCGAAGATCACCTCGTCCATGCGCGAGCCCGTGTCGATCAGGGCCGTGCCGATGATCGTGAGGCTGCCGCCCTCTTCGAGGTTGCGCGCGGCTCCGAAGAAGCGCTTCGGCTTGTGCAGCGCGTTCGAATCGACGCCGCCCGAGAGGATCTTCCCGGAGTGCGGCACCACCGTGTTGTGGGCGCGCGCCAGCCGCGTGATCGAATCGAGCAGGATCACGACGTCGCGCCGGTGCTCGACCAGACGCCGCGCCTTCTCGATGACCATCTCGGCCACCTGCACGTGACGCGTGGCGGGCTCGTCGAAGGTCGAGGAGATCACCTCGGCCTTCACGTTGCGCTCCATGTCGGTCACCTCTTCGGGCCGCTCGTCGATCAGCAGCACGATGAGGAACACCTCGGGATGGTTCTCGGCGATGGCGTTGGCGATGTCCTTCAGGATCATCGTCTTGCCCGCCTTGGGCGGCGACGTGATGAGCGCCCGCTGGCCCTTGCCGATCGGCGCGATCAGATCGATGACCCGCGTGGTGAGCCCGCCCGACTTCGACTCGAGGCGGAACTTCTCCTGCGGGTACAGTGGCGTCAGGTTGTCGAACAGGATCTTGTGTCGCGCGGCCTCGGGCGACTCGAAGTTGATGCGATCGACCTTGAGCAGCGCGAAGTAGCGTTCCCCTTCCTTCGGCGGACGGACTTGACCGAGAACGGTGTCGCCCGTGCGAAGGCTGAAGCGCCGGATCTGCGACGGAGACACGTAGATGTCGTCCGGGCCGGCCAGGTAGTTCTGGTCCGGCGCGCGCAGGAACCCGAAGCCGTCGGGCAGCGTCTCGAGCACGCCTTCCGCGTAGATGCGGCCCTGGTTTGCGGTGAGCGCCTTCAGGATCGCGAAGATCAGATCCTGCTTTCGCATCCCGGAGGCGTTCTCGACCGAGAGCTCGTCCGCCATCGCGGCGAGCTCCGACATCGACTTCTCCTTGAGCTCGATCACGTTCACGCGGGGACCGTCCTCGTCCTCGTCGTAGGACTCGAGCTCGAAGGCCTCGTCCTCGTGCAGGTCGTCGGCATCGGAGCGGCGCAGGTCGCGGGCGCCGTTCCCGCCGTCGCGCGGACGGCGGCCGCGCCCGCGCGCAGCGCGGCCCGCGGGACCCTGATCGTCACCTGCGCGGTAGTTCGACATCCGGATGGTCCGCGAAGCCGCACGGCCGCGCCGTCGCGACACGGCTCCGTGCTGCTTCGATCTCACCGCAGCCGGCTCGGCTGCGGCTCTTGTGCGAGGTTGGCGCGGCGTGGGGCGCCGCGAGGCGCTGGGAGTGAGTGGGGTTAGGCGATCTCGGAATCGATCGCTCGAGGAAGCTACCCATGCGCCGAAGAGCGGTCAAGCCTCGCAGCCACGTGATGGATCAGGCGACCCGCGTGCGCACCGTCGCGGCGGAACGAGTGGAAGCGCTCGGTGTCGCAGCGCGTGCAGCAATCCGGCAAGCGACCGATGCGGGTGCGCGTTACGCCCGAGGATTCGAGGGCGTGGGCGACGAGGGCGCCGAGATCGAGCATTCCATGGCCGGCGCGCGTCGGCCGCAGCGCAGCGAGCACCGCGTCGCCGAGCTCGTGGCGCAGCGCGTCGATCACGGGATCGTCGATCTCGTAGCAGCAGGGCCCGATGTGCGGACCGGTCACGGCGACCCATTCTGCGCGCTCGTCGCTACGCCGCAGCGCGTCGAGACTCGCGGCGACGACCCCTCCGGCGAGGCCCCGCCAGCCGACGTGGATCGCGGCGACGAGATCGCCTCGCAAGGATGCGCACAGGACCGGTACGCAGTCCGCCGTCACGACGCCGATCCGCACGCCGGGCTCGCGCGAGATCACCGCGTCGGCCTCCGGAGCCGGGTCGGTGCGACAGGCGTCGGCCGTGACCACGGTACGCCCGTGGACCTGGCGCGGCCGCAGCAGACCCGCGGGCTCTGCAGCGCCGCGCAGGCCGAAGCCGTGCTCGACACCCAGCTGCTCCAGCAGCGGGTGCGTGAGGCTCACGCCTCGCTCTCGCGCCGCTCGAGCTCTCGCAGCAGATCCGCGAGATCGGCGGGCGGCGCCGCGCCGAAGTCGAGCCGGGCCCCGCTGCGCGGATGCGTGAAGCCGAGGCGCTGCGCGTGCAGCGCCGGCCGCGCCAGCCCGGCTTCGAAGGGCGTCCGTCCGCGCCGGCCGTAGACCGGATCGCCCGCGATCGGCAGCCCCACCGCGGCGAGGTGCACGCGGATCTGGTGCGTGCGCCCCGTGCGCGGGCGCACCTCGAGAAGGGTCCTCTCGCTGCGCGGGAAGCGCTTCGCGACGCGCCAGGTGGTCGTCGCCGCGCGCCCGCCGTGCGCGCGCACGCTCATGCGCTTGCGGTCGTGCGGATGGCGCCCGATCGCGAGGTCGATGCGGCCGGTGTCGGGACCGGGCAGCCCGCGCACCAGGGCCTGATAGACGCGATCCACGCTGTGCTCGCGGAACTGCTCCGAGAGGTGTCGATGCGCGAAGTCGCTCTTCGCCACCACGAGGACTCCCGACGTGCCGCGGTCCAGGCGATGCACGATACCGGGTCTCAGCACGTCGCCGATCCCGGAGAGATCCTCGCAGTGGTGCAGCAGCGCATTGACGAGTGTGCCTCCGGGATGCCCCGGCGCCGGATGGACGACGATGCCCGGAGCCTTGTCGAGCACGATCAGGTCCTCGTCCTCGAACAGCACCGCGAGCGCGATCGGCTCGGGGGCCAGCGAGGCGGGCTCCGGGTCGGGCGGAACCGCTTCGACGAGATCCCCCGCGCGCACGCGCAGGCTCGGCTCCCCCTCGCGGTCGTTCACGCGCACGCGACCGAGCTCGATCCAGCGCCGCGCCTGCGAGCGCGAGCAATCCGCCAGCGACGCCAGCGCCAGATCGAGGCGCGCTCCGGCCTCGCTCTCACCGACGAGAAAGTTCACGGGCGCCCTCGTTGCGCCGCGCTCGGCCATGCCCGGTCGACTCGCTAGCCGCGCCTCGAGAACAGCCCGCGCTTGCGCTTGCTCGAGCGCTCGTCGTAGCGGCGCATGTAGCTGCGCGCCACCCGATCCGGGTCGAGGCCGACGCAGCGCGCATAGGATTTCAGGAAGCCGCGCACGTAGACGGCCGCGGGCAGGTCGTCGAAGCGCTCCTCCTCGATGAAGCGCAGGTACGTCGGATTCACCTTCGTGACGCCGGCGATCTCCTCGAGCTCGATGCCCCGGCGCACCCGCACGCTCTGCAGGCGCTGGCCGTCGTACTCGGCGTCCCCCTCCTCGGGATCGTCGTCGTCCAGCTCGCTCGTGAGCGAGGTGCGGGGCGGCAGCATCGGAGTCGCGTACGACTCGACCGGCGGCGCCGGCGCCGCGTGCGCCCCCAGGGCCTCGAGGGACGAGGAACGCGTCTCGAGAGAGAGCTCGGCATCGTAGGCGCGTCGCGCCTCGGTGTCGGAGAGGGTGCGAAACGCCAGCTCGATGCGCTCGCGCAGCAGCGGCGCCTCGCCCTCCTGGAAGACCGAGTAGCCCGCGAGGGAGTCTTCCGCGTAGGTGGCCCTGGCGAGGTGGTAGGCCCGCTCGATCTCGTCCCGCGTGGCGGTGTGCGAGACATCCAGGGCCTCGTAGTGGTCCTGCTCCGAGAGAGGCTTCACCCCGTGCTCCCCGCCGCCACGGGTGCCGGCGGCATCAGCAGCTTGCGCGCGATGCGCGCGAAGTAGACGGCGGCATCCGAGCGGGGATGCGCGTCGACCAGCGGACGCAGCGCGCGCAGCGAGCGCCGCGCGTCGTCCGTGTGGTTCACGTAGCCCATGTACTCGGCGTCGATGGCGAAGTGACGGCGGCACACGCTGCACACCGAGAAGCCGAGCCGGATGTCCTCGGCGCTGCGCGCGCCGTTCACGAGGATCCTCGGACGGAACGAACGCATGACGCGGCCGAAGCGGAGTCCCTCCGCGGGCTCGATCTGCTCGACCTCTCGCAACAGGTCGAAGGGCGTGCGGATCCCACGCTCGTTGCGCTCGTCCATCGCCAGTCCCACCAGCTTGCGCACGTCCTCGGAGAGCATCGCGAGGCGCAGGCGCCGGTAGAATGCCGCGCGCATGAATCCATAGGCGTTCTCAACGGAGGTCGGCTCCGGCGTGAGCACGACGATGCCGTCGTCGCACACCATGAAGTAGTCCATCACGGCGCGGTCGGTTCCGGCGGCGAGGTCGAGCAGGATGAAGTCGGCGTCGAGCTGGCGCAGCGACCGCACGAACTCGATGCGCCTCGTGTGCCCTGGCTGAGGGCTCCCGAGGTTGGGCCTCGTGGCCGCCACGAGGTGCAGGTTCTCGATCGGCGTTTCCTCGAGCAGCTTCGGGACGTCTTCTTCGCGCTCCGCGACGTAGTCGGCAAGGCTGCGGCGCGGGCGGCGCACGCCGAGCGCCGTGTGGAGGTTCGCGCCCTCGAGGTCGACGTCGACCGCGACCACGCGGTAGCCGCCGCGCGCGAGCGTCGCGGCGAGATTGGCTGCGACGAAGGTCTTGCCGACGCCGCCCTTCCCGCCCCCGATGGGTACGAGCAACGGACCTTCCGTGCGGCCGAAGCCCGGGCGCCTCGCGCGGCCGGGCTCTACGGCACTTCGCCCGCCAGCCACTATGTCCCCCCCGGTCGCAGAGACCGTACCGGGTCCGTGCCCTCGTGCGCCACGGGCGCGCGAGGCGCGCGACCTATTCGGCGCCCGCCGCCCTCCGATAGCCCGCCGTGCGCCCGTCCACGATGTGCAGGAATGGCTGCCACTCCTCGTATCTCAGCGCCGAGGCCGCGTGGTGCACCAGCGGCGTCCAGCGCGGCCGCATCGGCTGCCGCAGCAGACGCAGCCGCGCCTGCGCGGGCGTCCGCCCACCCTTGCGGCGATTGCAGTCGACGCAGCTCGCCACGACGTTCTCCCAGGTCGTACGGCCCCCGAGCGACCGCGGGATCACGTGGTCGAGGTTGAGCTCGGAGCGCGACGGCTTCCGCCCGCAGTACTGACACGTGAACTTGTCGCGCGCGAAGATGTTGAGGCGGCTGTAGCGCACGTGCCGGCGGGGCACGCGGTCGAAGTGCTTCAGCACGATCACTCTTGGCACGGGCAGGCGACCGCTCGGAGTCCCGACCTCCTCGTGGCCGGCCACGGCGAAGCGACTCCAGGCGTCGAAGTCGAAGGTCTCGTAGTCCCGGCTGACGGCGAGGGCGGTGCCCGAGAAGATCAACGAGAAGGCGCGGCGCGCGGTCGTGACGTGGACCGGCAGATACGAACGATTGAGCACGAGCACACTGGAATTCAGCATGTTCGACGGTGACTTATCGTAAAGGACGGACCCCGGTCGATCAACGCAGCAGCCCGCGCAGTGCCGTCACGAGGCTCTCCTCCTCCCCCGGGTCGACGCTCCGGAGGTCCAGCAGGACGGCGTCGTCGCGGATCCGCGCCAGCACGGGAGGATCGGCGCGGCGCAGGCGCGCCGCCAGGCGGGTTGCCCCATCCGCAGGCCGCAGGGCTACGGCCCAGGTCGGCAGCGTGAAATCGGGCAGGGCGCCTCCGCCGGCGTAGGTGGTATCCCGCTCGGCCGCCGGGCCGAGCGGCCCGGCGAACTCCCGGATGCGCCCCGCGAGGGCGCGCGCCCGGCGCTCCAGCCCCTCTTCCGGCTCGAGGAGCCGACGCAGCACGGGGATCTCGCGCTCGGCACGGCCGTCGAGCACGGCGGCGAGCGTCCAATCCAGCGCCGCGAGCGCGAGCTTGTCGAGCCGCAGTGCGCGCGAGAGAGGATTCCGGCGCATCGCCTCCGCGTGCTCGGTGTGGGCGGTGAGCACGATGCCCGCCTGAGGACCACCGAGCAGCTTGTCGCCGGAGAAGCACACCACATCCGCGCCGCGCCGCAGCCGGGACGGCGCAAACGTCTCCTCGGGAAACCCGCGAGCGGAGAGGTCGACCAGGCTGCCGCTCCCGAGATCCTCCACGAGGGGCAAGCCCCGCTCGCGGCCGAGCGCCGCGAGCTCCGGAAGCGCGACCTCGGCGACGAAGCCGCGGAGCGAGAAGTTGCTGCGATGGACCTTGAGCAGCAGCGCACTGTCCGGACCGATCGCGCGGCCGTAGTCCGACAGGTGCGTCCGGTTCGTGGTCCCGACCTCGACGAGGCGCACCCCGGCCGACGCCATGATCTCGGGAACCCGGAACGAGCCACCGATCTCGACGAGCTCGCCGCGCGAGACGATCACCTCGCGACCCCGGGCGAGCGTCGCCAGCACGAGCAGCAGCGCCGCGGCGTTGTTGTTCACCGCCAGCGCGTCGGGGACGCCCGCGAGCAGGCGCAGCTTCTCCACGACCGGCGCCGTGCGCTCGCCGCGCTGGCCGCTGCCGAGATCGAGCTCGAGATCCGTGTAGCCGCGCGCCACCCGGGCAACCGCCTCTGCGGCGCCCGCGGCGAGCGGCGCCCGGCCGAGATTCGTATGGAGGACGATCCCGGTCGCGTTGAGGACCGGTGCGGGCCGCAGTCGAGCGAGCTCCGCCGCGCGCTCGGCGGCATCGGCCAGCAGGAGCTCGAGCGCGGGCACCTCGGTCCCGGCGCTCGTCTCGAGCCGCTCTCGCTCGGCGGTCAGGGCCGCGCGGGCCGCCTCGCGGGCCGCCCAGACCGGAAGCGAAGGCCAGCCCGCTTCGAGCGCGCGCACGACCCGATCCACGGACGGGAGGGCTCGCCGCGGATCGGGCTTGACCTCAGGTGAAGAATCCATGATTTTCCACTGCGATTTTTGATGCGGCCCACGGTGGCCGTCCCACGGGGACCCAAACATATCCGCGGCTTCCGAACTCGACTCCTCGCAGAGGTGGACGCGAAGAGGAGTCCCGCGGACGAGACACGGAGATCCCCGTAGCTCCGGACGGTTCGCCAGGGGTGGCCCAATCGAGATGGACGGGCGGCGGGGCGCTGCGCGGTCTCGAACCACGGACCACCGGGTCGCACCGTATCGAGGCTTCCTGTGCGAGTCAACGTTTTCAATAGCGATTTCGGGACATTAGAGAGAAGTCCCGTCCGTCCGGTCGCCGAGAGGCGCCCTCCGGACCCGAGCTAGCCCCGCCGCGCCGCCAGGGAAGGGTCCTGGCGTTCTGACATCTCGGAGACCCGAAGCAGGCTCGCCAACGCCGAGGCAACCGGGCGGATGGCGTCACGGACGGGACAGCGTTTCGGGAATGGCCGCGCGGCCGTTCCCAACGAGATCATCATCAACGTCGCCGCGGGGGAGACCCGCGTGGCGATCCTCGAGCAGCAGACCTTCTCCGAGCTGCACATCGAGCGAGAGCGCGAGCGCAGCGTGGCAGGGATGGTCGTCAAGGGACGTGTGACCCGGGTGCTCCCGGGCATGCAGGCCGCCTTCGTCGACATCGGGCTCGAGAAGGCGGCGTTCCTCTACGTCGGCGACTACCTGGACGACCAGGGGCGACTCGATCCGGACGACGAGGACGAGGATCCGCGGCCCCGGCGCGGGCGAGGGAGGCACGCGGCCCGTGCCGTGCCGAACATCGAGACGGTCCTGCGAGAAGGGCAGGAGATCGTCGTGCAGGTCGCCAAGGAGCCGATCGGAACCAAGGGCGCCCGCATCACCTCCCACGTATCCATCGCCGGCCGCCACCTGGTGCTGACGCCGTGGGCGAAGCGCGTCGGCGTCTCGCGGCGCATCGACTCCGACCGCGAACGCCGCCGCTTGCGTGACGTGGTGACGCGGCATGCCGGTGGCCTCGGCTTCATCATCCGCACCGCCGGTGAGGGCACGAGCGAGGCGGACCTCGAAGCCGACGTGAAATACCTGAGCTCGGTGTGGGAGCAGGTCCAGCAGCGCAAGAGCCGCGTCGCCGCGCCGGCCGTCCTCTTCGAGGAGCTCGCCCTCCCGCTGCGCGCGCTTCGCGACTTCGCGAACTCGCGGACCCGGCGGATCGCCATCGACGACCCCGACACCCACCGCGCGATGCAGGAGTTCCTCTCGCGCTTCGTCGCGGACCCGAAGCCGAACCTCGAGCTCTACACGGGATCGCTGCCGATCTTCGACCACTTCGGCATCGAGGCGGACATCGATGCGAACCTGGGCCGCAAGGTCTGGCTGCGCTCAGGCGGCTACCTGATCATCGACCAGAGCGAGGCGCTCACCTCGATCGACGTGAACACGGGCCGCTACGTGGGCAAGCGCGACCTCGAGGAGACGGTGCTCAAGACCAACCTCGAGGCGGTGCAGGAGGTCGTGCACCAGCTCCGCTTCCGCAACATCGGCGGCTTGATCATCATCGACCTCATCGACATGGAGAGCGCCGAGAACCGCGAGAAGGTTCACCGCGCGCTCCAGGAGGCGCTGCGCGAGGACAAGGCCAAGACGAACCTGCTCAAGATCTCCGAGCTCGGCCTGGTCGAGATGACGCGCAAGCGCACGCGCGAGAATCTGGTCCAGCAGCTCTGCGAGCCGTGCAGCTACTGCGACGGGCGCGGCTACGTGATCTCGGCGGAGAGCGTGGCCTACAAGGTGCTCCGGGAGATCCGCAAGGACCTGCCGCGTTTCTGCGGGCGGCAGATCGCGGTGTCGGTGAATCCGCGGGTGGCCGAGATGCTGCTCGGGCCCGCGCGGAAGGCGACCCAGCGCCTGTCCGGCGAGCTCGGGCGCGAGATCGAGATCCGCGCCCGGCCGGGCCTGCACCAGGAGCAGTTCGAGGTGACCGCGCTCGACCAGGGTCCCCCGGTGGCCATCCCGCTGCGCTGGCTGGAATCCCCCGAGCCGGGCGGGCGCGGCGCCGCGCCGTCCGAGCTGGCGGCGACCGGTGCCGCGGCGCCCCCGCCGAGCCCCGAGCAGGCGGAGAGCGGGCCGGCGGCCTCCGGCGAGCCCGGGGAGGCCGCCGTCGAGGGAGCGGGGCGTCGGCCGACGCCCGACGATCCCGATGCCGTTGACGCGCCGGACGAAATCCGGATAATCCCGCGCCTCCAGATCAGCGAGGACACGTGATGTACGCCGTGGTGCGCAGCGGGAACAAGCAGTACCGCGTCGAGCCCGGACAGCGAGTCCGCGTGGAGCGGCTCCCGGGAGCGGTGGGTGACGCCATCGAGCTCGGCGAGGTGCTCCTGATCGGGGGCGAGGGCGAGGCGCGCATCGGCAAGCCGCTGCTGGACGGCGCTCGCGCCCTGGGCCGGATCGTCGATCAGGGCCGGGGGGCGAAGGTCATGCTGTTCAAGCTGAAGCGCCGCGGGAACTACCGCCGCAAGCAGGGACATCGCCAGTCGTACACCGAGATCCTCGTCGACCGCATCGAGGGGTAGCGTGGCGCACAAGAAGGGTCAGGGCAGCTCTCGCAACGGGCGCGACAGCAACTCGCAGCGCCGCGGCGTCAAGGTGTACGCGGGCGAGCGCGTGCACGCGGGCACCATCCTGGTGCGACAGGTCGGCACGCGGATCCACCCCGGCGCGAACGTCGGCGTCGGCAAGGATTTCACCCTGTTCGCCTTGCGCGACGGGGTGGTCCAGTACGGCCGCTCGGGCGGCCGCGTCGTCGCGCGCGTCAGGGACTGAGCTCGGACGAGCGAAGGCAGGCCCCCGCAAGCGCGCGAAGCGCGCGCGCAGCGAGCCGGAGGCGAGCGAAGGCGGCCCCCGGCAAGGCCTGCCTGCGCGAAGCGCGTCACCCGGCTTCGGCGGCGCGTACACTCCGCCCAGGCCATGAAGCGAGAAGACCCGTTCATCGACGAGGCGACGATCCGCGTCGTCTCCGGACGCGGCGGCGACGGCTGCGTCAGCTTCCGCCGGGAGAAGTACGTTCCGCGAGGCGGACCGGACGGAGGCGACGGCGGGCGCGGAGGCGACGTGGTCCTGCGCGCGGACCGCAACCTCGCCACGCTGATCGACCAGCGCCTGAGGCGCGACAACTCCGCCGAGGCCGGGGAAGCCGGCGGAGGGGCGAACCGCACCGGCCGCAGCGGCGAGACCCTCAGCATCGCGCTGCCCGTGGGCACGATCGTCTACGACGCCGACGCTCCGTCGAGCGAGCCGCTCGCGGACCTCACCGAGCACGGCCAGCAGTTCGTCGTCGCACGGGGGGGGCGCGGCGGTCGCGGCAACGCGAGCTTCACGACCGCGACGCGCCAGACGCCGGACTTCGCGGGCAAGGGCCAGCCGGGCGAATCGCGGCGCCTGCGGCTCTCGCTCAAGCTGCTCGCCGACGTGGGTCTCGTGGGCTTTCCCAACTCCGGCAAATCGACGCTGCTGCGGCGCATCTCGGCGGCGCGGCCGCGCGTCGCCGAGTACCCGTTCACCACGCTCTTCCCGCACCTCGGCGTGGCGGAAGCGCGAGGGCGCCGCTTCGTGGTCGCCGACATCCCCGGCCTGATCGAGGGGGCCAGCGAGGGCGCCGGACTCGGCGACCGCTTCCTGCGTCACATCGAACGCACGCGCGTGCTGGTGCACCTCGTCGACGTCGGCACGGCGCTGCTCGAGCAGCGCGACCCGCTCGCCGCTTACGAGGCCATCCGCCGCGAGCTCGGCGCCTACGCGGCTTCCCTCCTGGAACGCGTGGAGATCGTGGCGCTCTCCAAGATCGATCTGCTGGCCGATCGCGAAGTGCTGCGTCCGGTCGAGGCGGCCCTGCGCGCGCGCGCCCACTCCGTGCACCGCATCTCCGGCGCCACCGGCGAAGGCATCCCGGAGCTGCTCGCCGACGTGGCCCGCTGCCTCGAGGCCACGGAGGCTGCGGCGTGAGCGCGAGCAGCGGACGCGCCGACGCGCGACGCGCCCGGCGCATCGTGGTGAAGCTCGGCAGCAGCATCCTCACGCGCGACGGGATCCTGCGCCCGCGGCGCGTCGCCGATCTCGCCCGCCAGATCGCGACGCTCTGCGACGAGGGCAAGGAGATCGTGGTCGTCTCGTCGGGCGCGATCGCCCTCGGCAGCCGCAAGCTCGGCTGGACCGTCCCCGGGCGCTCGATTCCCGAGAAGCAGGCCGCCGCCGCGGTGGGCCAGATCGAGCTCTCGGAGCTCTATCGCAGGCGCTTCGCGAGGCGCGGACGCCACGTGGCGCAGGTCCTGCTCACGCGCACCGAGCTGCAGCAGCACGAGCGCTTCCTCAACGCGCGACACACGCTCCACACGCTCCTCTCCCTCGGCGTCGTGCCGATCGTGAACGAGAACGACACGGTTGCGACCGAGGAGATCCGCTTCGGCGACAACGACAATCTATCGGCGACGGTCGTCAACCTCGTTGGCGCCGAGCTGCTCGTGATCGCGACCGACGTCGACGGCCTCTACGCGAATCCGCCGCAGGCGGGCGCCCCGCGCCCGCCCCTGCTCGACGTCGTCGAGGAGATCTCGCCGGAGATCGCGCGCGCAGCCGGCGGCTCGGCCAGCGCCTTCGGCCGCGGCGGCATGACCACCAAGCTGGAGGCTGCCCGGGCTGCGGCGCGCTGCGGCGCCGCCACCGTGCTGTGCAACGGCCACGCGCGCGACGTGCTGCTCCGCGTTGCGCACGGCGAGCCCGTCGGCACGTTGTTCCTGACCCGCAGCCGCCTCGCGAGTCGCAAGCACTGGCTCGCGTTCACGACGCACACGCGCGGCCAGATCGTGCTGGACGACGGCGCCGTCCGCGCGCTCGTCGAGCGCGGCAAGAGTCTGCTGCCCGCCGGCATCCAGGCGGTGCGCGGCAGCTTCGGGATCGGCGAGCCGGTCGGCTGCGTCGATGCGCAAGGGGTCGAAGTCGCGCGCGGCCTGGTCGCCTACGCCTCCGACGCGATCGCGCGCATCGCCGGGCTTCCGACGCCCAAGGTGCCGCAGGTGCTAGGATATTCGAACGGCGACGAGGTCATTCACCGCGACGACCTCGTGCTGCTCGAGCCGGGTGACCGATGAGCCTCGAAGCCCTGATCCAGGACCTCGCCCGCCGGGCGCGCGAGGCCTCGAGGCGCTGCGCCGACCTCGATGCGCGGCGCAAGGATGCCTGGCTGCTCCGCGCGGCGGAGCGTCTCGAAGCGGCGCGCGAGCGGATCCGACGGGCGAACGCCGAGGATCTGCGGCTCGCCCGCGAGCGCGGCGTCGCCGCTCCGCTGCAGGGACGTCTCGCGCTCTCCGACGACAAGTGGCGCGACATGCTCGCGGGACTCCGCGACGTGGCGCGGCTGCCGGATCCGGTGGGGCGCATCGAGCAGCACAACGTGCGCCCGAACGGCCTCGAGGTCGGACGCATGCGCATCCCGCTCGGGGTGATCGGGATCATCTACGAATCGCGTCCGAACGTCACGGTCGATGCCGCGGCGTTGTGCGTGAAGGCGGGCAACGCCGTGATCCTGCGCGGCGGATCCGAGGCGCTCCAGACGAACCTCGCCCTCGCCGAGGAGCTGCGCGCGGCCGCCGACGACGCGCAGATCCCGGTCGACGCGGTCCAGATCGTGCCCCAGACCGACCGCGCCGCGATCGACCATCTGCTCGTGCAGGATCGCTACATCGACCTGATCATCCCGCGCGGCGGGCCGGCGTTGATCCGCAAGGTGACGGAGACGTCGCGGATCCCCGTCATCAAGCACGACGCGGGCGTGTGCCACGTCTTCCTCGACGCGTCGGCGGACGCGGACATGGCCGTCGCGATCGTGCGCGACTCGAAGCTGCGCCAGATGGCGGTCTGCAACGGGCTCGAGACGCTGCTCGTCCACCGCGACGTCGCGCACAGCGTGATGCCCCGGGTGCTGAAGTCGCTCCACGAGGAGGGCATCGAGCTGCGCGGCGACGCGCGCGCGTGCGAGATCTTCGGCGACGCGCGCCCCGCGTCCGAGGCCGACTGGTCCGAGGAGTACCTGGGCCCGATCCTTGCCGTCCGCGTCGTCGCGGATCTGGACGAAGCCATCGAGCACATCCGCCGCTACGGCTCGAATCACACCGAGGTGATCGTGACGCAGAGCTACTCGAACGCGCAGGAGTGGCTGCGGCGCGTCGATTCGTCGACCGTCGGCGTGAACTGCTCGACCGCCTTCGCGGATGGCTACCGCCTGGGCCTCGGGGCCGAGATCGGGATCTCGACCTCGAAGCTCCACGCTTACGGGCCGATGGGACTCGAGGGGCTGACGACGCTGAAGTTCGTGCTCCGGGGCAACGGCCAGCTGCGCGAATGACGCGCGGCGCGCGGCTCGGCGTCCTCGGCGGCACCTTCAATCCCATCCACTGCGGACACCTGCGCGCCGCGGAGGACGTGCGCGAGGCGCTCGGCCTCGAGCGCGTGATCCTCGTGCCGTCGGCGACGCCACCCCACAAGGGCGCGCGCGCAGAGGACCCGATTGCGCCCGCGGCCGAGCGGCTCGCCTGGGTACGCGCGGCCGTCGCCGACAACCCGGGGCTCGAGGCGGACGGCATGGAGGTGGAGCGCGGCGGGCGCTCCTACACCGTCGACACGCTGAGGGCCATCGGAGCGCGGACCGCTCCCGAGCTGCCCGTGTTCGCCATCGGCTGGGAGGCCTTCGCGGAGCTCGGGAGCTGGCGCGAGCCGGAGGCTCTGCTCGCGCTGGCACACTTCGCCGTCATGACGCGCCCCCCGCAGTCCCGCGGCTCGCTGGCGGACTGGCTCCCGGAGTGCGCGCGGGGCGCCGTGGAGATCGCCCCGGATGGACTCTCGGCCCGCCACCGCGGCGCCCCGACCTGGATCCGCCTCGTCCCGGTGACCGCTCTCGACATCTCCTCCTCCGGCATCCGCGAGCGCCTGCGCCACGGGCGCTCGATCCGCTATCTGGTGCCCGAATCGGTCCGCGGGGCCATCGAGCGGAGCGGCGTGTACGGACCGCCGCCCGCGAGGTAAGCTCGGGGCGCGGATGAGCGAGGCTCAGCAGCTGGAGCGCGCGGCCTGGATCGCCGAGGCGGCGCAGAGCAAGAAGGCGGAACGGCTGGTCGCACTCGACGTGAGCGCGCTCACGTCCATCGCGGACGTCTTCGTCATCGCGACCGGCACCTCCGATCGGCACGCCAGAGCCATCGCGGATGCGATCCTCGAGGCGGCTGCAAAGCGCGGTCAGCGCGTGCTCGGGGTCGAGGGATACGACGACGGCCGCTGGGTGCTGATCGACCTCGACGACGTCATCGTGCACGTGTTCCTCGCGGAGGTGCGCGAGGCCTACGACCTCGAGCGGCTCTGGAGCGACGCACCGGCCCTCGCGGTGGGTGAGGCCGCACCCGCACACTGATCCGCCCCCGACCCAGGTCCCGCGGAGACATCGCGCCGTGCGAGCCTTGCTGCGGGGTCTGCTCGACCTGCTGCTGCCGCCGTCTTGTGTCGGATGCGGCGCTGCGGGCGATGCGCTGCTCTGCGCCGCCTGCCGGACTCGGCTGCCGCTCGTCGCGCGAGGCGGCTGTGCGCTCTGCCAGCACGCGCCGGCTCGGACGGGCGAGGGGCTCTGCGCGCGCTGCATGCGGCGCGCCTCCCCTCTCGACGCCTGCATCGCAGGCGCATGGTTCGAAGCCGATGCCGCGGCCTGGATCCGCCGTTACAAGTACCCGCCCCGCGGCCCGGGACCCGCGTCGCTGGACCGGGCCCGCCTGCGCGCTCTCGCGCGCGAAGCGGTCGCCTGGCGAGACCTCGACGCGCCGGATCAGGTCGTCCCGGTGCCGCTCCACCGGCGGCGCCTGCGCCAGCGCGGCTTCAACCCGGCGACGACGCTGGCGCGCGAGCTCGCGCGCCAGCGCAGCGTCTCGCTCGCAGCGACAGCGCTGCGCCGCGTGCGCGACACGCCGAGCCAGACCGGGCTCGGCCGCGCGAAGCGCCGCGCCAATGTGCGCGCCGCGTTTCGCGCGCAGGGTGCCGCGCCGGCGCGCATCTGGCTGGTCGACGACGTCGTCACCACGGGCGCCACGCTCGAGGAGTGCGCGCGCGCGCTGCGCGCAGCGGGCGCGCGGCACATCGTCGCGCTCTGTGCCGCCCGCACGCCCCTCCATCCGGCACGCGTGGAGGTCGCGGACGTTCCGCAGAGAGGCCCGGAGCGATGGACGGGCTAACCCCGGGCGGCAGGCGCCCCGCTGCGCCGGCTCACCATCTCGGCGATCACCTCGCACAGGCGCGCCGGATCGACGGGCTTCTTGAAGATGACGCCCTCGAGGCCCTCCATGCGGCTGCGCTTGATGACGTGATCCCGGTCGTAGTGAAAGGCGGTCATCATCAGCACGGGCAGCTCGGGCCGGAGCTTGCGCAGGGCGGTGTAGAGCTCGTAGCCGTCCATCTTCGGCATCACGACGTCGGAGAGCACGAGGTCGAAGCGGGTGCTGCCCACCCGCGCCAGCGCCTCCGCGCCGTCACTGGCGGTCTCCACGCTGCAGCCGACGGCCTCCAGGATCTCCTCGAGGGAGCGGCACACGCCGAGATCGTCGTCGACCACGAGGATCCGCCGTCCGGCCAGACGCGGATCGCGCTTCATCTCGCGGCGCTCGCGCAGGTCGATCATGCGAGCCGGGCCCATGTACTCGATGGTCGCGTAGTCCTCCCTCTCGACCATGTGGCCGAGGCGCTCGAGGATGCCCGTGATGCGTCCGACCTCGCGGCGGATCGCGTCGAGGCGCTCGCACTCGACCGAGCAGTCCCGTTCCCCGGCCAGCGACACCACCTCGCGCTCGAGCAGCTCGAGCTGGTTGACGATCACGGCCAGCGGGTTGTTGATCTCGTGGGAGAGCCCGATCGCCACCTCGCCGAGGGTGGCGAGCTGATCCTTGCGCAGGATCTCGCGCAGGTCCTTGGCGAAGCCGATCGTGCCGTCCTCTTCGCCGCGCTCGTCGTAGAGGATCGTGCCGGAGATCGCGACGGGGATCCGCTCGCCCGTCTTGGAGAGGAACTCGGTCTGGAAGGTCTCGACGATGCCCTTGCCGCCGTGCCCCGAGTTGCGCATGGCGCGCATCACGCGCTTCGCCTCGTCGAGGTTCGGGTAGAGCCTCTCGACGTAGACTCCGAGGATCTCGTCCGGCGTGTAGCCGAGGATCCGCGACGCACCGTCGTTGTAGTAGGCGACGTTGCCGTGCCGGTCCGTCGCCACGACGATGTCGGTGGACCGCGCGATGAGGCGCTCGAGCTTCTCCTGCGAGAGGCCCATGGTGGCCCCGAGTGTAGTGCCTCGTGCGGGCGCGCAAGGGCGACGCCCGTCGAGGGAGGCGGCTACGCGAGGCCCTGCTCGGCGAGCCAGCGCTCGGCGTCGATCGCCGCCATGCAGCCGGTGCCGGCCGCGGTGACGGCCTGTCGGTAGGTCGGGTCCATCGCGTCGCCGCAGGCGAACACGCCCTCTCGGGAGGTGCGCGTCGTTCCTGGCCGCACCGTGATGTAGCCGACCGGATCGAGCTCGATCTGGCCCCGCAGGAGCTGCGTGTTCGGCTCGTGGCCGATGGCCACGAAGAGCGCTTCGACGGCGAGGTCGCGGCGCGCGCCGGTCTCGATGTCCCGCAGGCGCACCCCGGTCACGAATTCGCCCCCGAGCACTTCCTCCACCTCGGAGTTCCAGGCGAACTCGATCTTCCCGCTAGCGCGCGCTCGCTCCTGCATGATCTTCGAGGCCCGCAGCCGGTCGCGGCGGTGGATCACCGTCACCTTCGTCGCGAAACGGGTCAGGAACAGCGCCTCCTCCATCGCAGTGTCGCCCCCGCCGACGACGGCCATGGGCTTGCCGCGATACAGCGCTCCGTCGCAGGTGGCGCACGCGGACACGCCGCGGTTCTGCAGCTTCTTCTCGGATTCGATCCCCAGCCACTTTGCCGAGGCGCCGGTCGCGAGGACCACCGCGTCCGCCGTGAACGTCCGCGAGGGGGTCTCGATCCGGAAGGGGCGCTCGCGCAGCGAGAGCGCCGTGGCGTCCTCGAGCACCACCTCCGCGCCGAAGCGCTGCGCCTGCTTCTGGAAGATCTCCATCAGCTCGGGCCCGCTCACGCCTTCGGGAAAGCCCGGATAGTTCTCGACGTCGGTGGTCAGCATGAGCTGCCCGCCGAATTGGAGTCCAGCGACGACCACCGGAGCGAGCTCGGCGCGCGCGGCGTAGATCGCCGCCGTGTAGCCCGCGGGTCCGCTGCCGATGATCACGAGCTTGCGGTGGTGGGTGTCGGCCAAGGCCTCCTCCGCTCTAGGCGAGCAGGGCGTCGAGCTCGCCCGACGCGTCGAGCGCCGCGAGGTCGTCGTAGCCGCCCACGTGGCGCTCGCCGATCCAGATCTGTGGCACGGTCCGCCGCCCGCTCCGCTTCACCATCTCGTCGCGGCGTCTCGGATCAGCGTCGACGTCGATCTCGTCCCAGCGCTGACCCTTGCGAGACAGCAGCGCCCTGGCCTCGCGGCAGTACGGGCACCACGAGGTCGCATACATCACGATCTTCGCCACGCGGCCTCCAGGAGCGCAGGAGAATAGCGTCCGCCCACCCTCGAACGCGTCACAGCGGCTCGGTGATGGGCAGGTCCTCCCACATCAGCTGGAGGAAGGTGCCGATGAAGAACGACATGAAGGCCATCAGGAAGATGGCGGACGGGAAGACGTGGAAGGGCTCGATCCCGAGCACCACGGGGAGCTCGCCGACGAACGGGGGCATGATGTGCCGCAGCTGCTCGATGCTCTCGGCCTTGTTCTCCCCCGCCCATTCCCGCACCGCCATGAACGGGCCGATCATGCTGGTGAGGACCAGGCCGATGCCGGTCGATTGCACGAGTCCGAGCAGGAAGATCTGCGTCGCGCGCGCGAAGGCGACGCCGCTGTCGCCGAGACGGCGCTGCACCTCGACGTAGAGATACAGCAGCGTCACCACGCCGACGACGACGGACATCGTGGCCAACGGCAGGAACGAGCGCGTCACGAGGTCCCAGACCTCGTCGATGAAGAAGATCGGCAGGTAGCCGACGATGATGCCGGCCATGATGCGCGGCACCGAGGCGTGGAAGAAGGCGAGATCGCGGCGCACCAGGAAGCGGTAGAACAGGAACCACAGCACCCCCGCGTCCGCCGCGGCCAGCTCCGCCGAGCAGAGCCAGTCGAAGGCCCGCGGCGCCGACTGGTAGGAGACCGCGGCGACGGCGAAGGGAGCGGCGAAGGCAGCCAGCAGCACGACGTAGTTGCGCGTGCGCTGGCGCGAGAGCACTCGGTCGGCGTCGGGGCGCCCGCGGCCGAGATTGGCCGCGTGCTGGATCATCACGGCGGCGTGGTGCACGTCGTACTGGCGCAGGAACCAGGCCTCGAGCTTGCCGAGCACGCGCTGGCAGTCCCGGTTGGCGCGCCGACGCAGGAAGGGGACCAGGTCGCGGCCGCGCTCGACCAGCAGTCCGCCGCTCGCGTGGATCGCGCGCCGCACCTCGGTCTCGCGGCTCTCGAAGGGGGAGTCCTCGTTCTCGAAGGCTCCGTTCTCGGTGTCGAGGCACACGTCCTCGAGCCAGCGATAGAAGAAGCGCTCGCCGAGGCGCACCAGGCAGCGGTTGATGGCGGCGGCGTCGCTGCCCTCGAGGGTCGAGAAGAAGCCCGTCTCCGACAGGTCGTCCGCCGGGTCGACCGGATCCGCGCGACCTTCCACGTAGGCTGCCAGGTAGGCGGGCTCGACGCGCGTCTCGAGCAGATGGAACAACGAGCGGTACACGAGCTTGCGCAGGTGCATCACGGCGACGCGCAGGCCGGGACGCTCCTCGCCCTGCGACGCGCCGGCGAAGCGAATCGCGATCTGCGCGATCAGCGCGACGTCCTGCCAGACGCGCAGCAGCATCTCGCGGTCGAGCCGCTCGTCGCGCTCCAGGCGGTCCAGGACGGTCTCGAGGTGGCGGGGCAGCTGCAGCACGAGACGCGCGGTGAGCAGCTGCGCGTCGCGCGCGCGGGCCTCCGGCGCGAGCAGCGCCGGACGCGTCGCCAGATCCTGGAGCTGCAGGAACAGCTCGGCGGGATCGTGGCGGCTCGCGTGGAACGAGAAGGTCTCGGGGAAGACGCGCTCGAAGCCCTCGCCGCGATCGCACTCGAAGCGCACCTCCCGGGCGTGGAAGGCGTAGGTCAGGCGGAACGTCAGGTGCAGGCGCTCGATGCGCAGCTCGAGACGATCCAGGGTCGAAGGGGAGCCCGGCACGCGCCTCAGAGCACCCGCGCCCTGGCCTTCTCGCCGGTCTCGTAGTAGTCCGCCACGCGCTTGGAGAGCTCGGCCACGCGCGCGGGCAGCTCGTCGCGGAGCGGCCAGCGCGCCAGCGAGATGCGCATGCGTTCCTGGAGGACGTGCGCATCCGGGAAGCCCTCCCGCGCCATCGCGTCGTCGACCTCCAGCCAGTTGTCGATCGCCGTGCGCGTGCGCGAGACGCGCTCGGACAGCTCGCTCATGCCGGCTGACTGGATCGGCGAGCGGCGGATCTCCTCCGCGATCTGGCGGAGCTTCTCGCGGTCCGCCTCGAGCACCGGCCGCAGGGCCTTCTGCTCGGACACGATGTCGCCGAGCAGCTCGCTGAAGCGGCGCTGCAGCGGCTCGTGGGACACCTCGCGGAACAACAGCACGCGGCCGAGACGCTGCCCCGCGTCGTCGGCGAGGCTGCGGGCCGTGACGCGGAAGCGGTGGCTCTCCAGGTCCACGTCGCAATAGGCGACGCCCTCCTCGCGCTCGGCCTCGCGGACGGCCGCCTCGATCCGCTCGATGCCGGGGCGCGAGAGCAGCTCCGAGAAGCGCCGGCCGCGCACCTCGCCGCCGAGCCCCAGGTACTCGCGCACCGGGCGGTTGATCGCCTGGACGACGCCCGACGCGTCGAGCGCGATCGCTCCCACGTCGAGCTCGTCCATCACCGCTTCGAGGAACACGTTCGCCTTGCGCAGATCCGCGAGCAGGCGCTCGTTCTCGACGGAGAGCTTGTAGTGCTCCACCGCCTGCTTCATGAGCTGCTTGAGCTGCTCGGGCTCCCAGGGTTTCGTGATGTAGGCGTAGACGTGGCCATCGTTGATGGCCTGGATGATCGCGTCGATGTCGGAGAATCCGGTCAGGATCATTCGCACCGTGGCGGGGTGGCGCCGGAAGACCTCCGCGACGAACTCGACCCCGCTCATGTCGGGCATGCGCTGGTCGGTCAACACGACGGCGACGGGCGCCTTCTGGTCGAGCAACTCCAGCGCCTTCCGGGCGTCCGTCGAGGTGTAGACCTCGTAGTCGTCCTGGAAGGTGAAGGTCATCGTCTCGAGGATGGCCTCCTCGTCGTCGACGACCAGGATGCGAGGCAACGGATCGCTCATGCGCTCCGTGCGGCTCACCAGCCGAAGAAGCGACTCTTGCGGCCGCCCCCGGCCTTGTGTCGAGCCTCTTCCTTGGCTTTGCGCTCGGTGATCTCGGCCCGGATCTTCTTGCGGTACTCCTCGGTGCGCTGGCGCTGGCGCTCGCCGCCGATCTTCGTCCAGGGCCGATGCTCGATCGGAGCCGCCAGGCCGCGGAACTTGCGGTAGCCCCACAGCTCGTGCCGGAACTCCTCCTCGACGAACTTGACCATGATGGCGTCGTCGAGGAAGCCGAGCGCGGGGACGCTGTCGGGGATCAGGTCCTCCGGGTTGGCGAAGTAGGCGAGGCCCGCGAGCACCTGGTTCTTCACGGCCTGGGGCGCCTTGTACTCCGGGTCGAGGATGATGTGTGTCATGTCCTCGAGCGTGGCGATGGCGTCGGCCACGAAGGAGGGCACGTGCGCCGACTGGCGCACCGTGTCGATGAGCTTCTTCGCGTCCTTGATGATGCTGTCCGGATCGAGCGTCGCGGCCTTCTGCTTCGCCTGGCGATAGAGATCCCGGAAATAGGCTGCGTCCTGCTCCTCGAGCTCGAACGTCACCTTGATCTTCTTGTCCATCCGGACCTCCAGCACCACGACGGGGATCCCCGAGGGGCGCGCGCAATGTATCAGTACCGCGCGTACTCGATCAAGCGATCGACGGAGCGCGCCCACTCGCCTTCCCAGCGCGAGGCCACGAAGCTGCCGGGGCTCGCGCCGAGCTCGAGCTGCGCGAAGACGGGATCGAGGAAGCCGGTCTCGTCTGGATCGCGGCGACCCCGGTGCGCGAGGCGCGCGAGCCCCTCGCGGCTGATCCGCGCGAGCTCGCGCGCGAGCTCGAGGATCGGGACTCCTCCGTAGCGCGCCGACAGCCCCCGCCGTGCCACGTCCGCGCGCGCGGCCTCTCGCGTCTCGGCGTCGAATCCGGACACCAGCGCGAAGGCCCGCGCGAGGGACTCGGGGTCGTAGAGCAGGCCCTTCCAGAGCGCGGGCAGCGAGCAGGTCAGGCCCGGCGGGACGGCATCCGCCCCGCGCACCTCGATGATGCGCTTGAGCCGGACGTCCGGGAACAGCGTGGTGAGGTGGCGATCGAAGTCGCCGAGCGTCGCGTGCTCTCCCTGGAAGCCCTCGCGCAGGAAGCGCCGGAAGGTCGTCGTGTGCGCCGGCCGGTACTGCCCGTCGCGCACGAGGAAGAACATCGGAACGTCGAGCGCCCACTCGACGTACTCGCGGTACCCGAAGCCGGGCTCGAACGCGAACGGCAGCATGCCGCAGCGGTCCGGATCCGTGTTGGCCCAGATGTGCAGACGGCGCGTGATGAAGCCGTTCGCCTTGCCCTCGGACACGCTCGAGTTTGCGAAGATCGCCGAGACGATGGGCGAGACGGCGAGCGCGGTGCGCATCTTGGCGACCATGTCCGCCTCGTCCGAGTAGTCGAAGTTCGCCTGGACCGTCGCCGTGGCGAACATCATCTCGAGCGCCAGCGAGCCGCGCGTCGGGAGGTAGCGGCGCATGATCTGATAGCGGGCCTTCGGCATCACCGGAATGCGTTCGACGCCGTGCAGCGGATGGATACCCAGCCCGAGGAAGACGATGCGCAGCGGCTCGCAGACGCGCTTCATCAGCGACAGGTGCGAGTGGAACTCGTCGCAGGTCTCGTGGATCGTGCGGAGCGGCGCGCCGGAGAGCTCGAACTGTCCGCCGGGCTCCAAGGTGATGCTCGCGCCGCCCTTCTCGAGACCGACCACGTGCTCGCCCTCGAGCAACGGACCCCAGGCGTCCGCCTCGGCGACCCGGCGCAGCAACGCGCCGATTCCCCGAGGGCCGTCGTAGGGAACCGGCTCGTGGGTGTCTGCGTACAAGCCGATCTTCTCGTGCTCGGTCCCGACCCTCCAGCGCTCCCGCGGCTTCTCCCCGCTGCGCAGGTGCGCCACGAGGTCCTCGACGGACTCGACCCGGGTGGCTCCGGCGGGCTCGTTGCGGTCGCGACTCATGCGCAGCGCTCCCTGGGAATCCAGCCGCTCACGGGGTCGAGGCCTCCTCGAGGAAGCGCTCGAGGAAGGTCGCGAGGGCGCCGCGAATCTCGTCGCGAGCGGCAAAAGGGAAGGTCAGGCAGGGTCCCTCATCCTTGCCGATGCGGAACGGGCCGACCAGCGTCACCTCGCCGCGGCTCTTCGCTGTGATCACGGCCTTGTGGCGTCCCCGGATCAGATCGAATTCGACCGCCCGCAGGTGCTTGTCGTCGGCGCGGACGTCGCCGAGGGCGACCCGCAGGTGCCCGGCCCCGGCCTTCGCGGCGGCCTCGTGGAAGCGCTCGAGCGCCGAGGCCACGCAGCTGCGCAGATCCTCGAGCTCGCTCCTCGCCTCGGCGAGCGCGTGCGCGTGGGACGATTCGCGCTCGCCGAGCCGGCGACCGAGCGCGGCGAGTCGAACGCCGAGGTCCGCGTCCGGGGGGGAGGACGACATCGCGACTCATGCTCGCACATCCCGCCGGATCGGTGGAGGGGGTGCAACACCCTCCGCGGCATGCGAGCTCTACCGAGAGGCGTCCTTCGGCGCGGCGTCCTCTCGCGCAACCACGCGATTGCCATCGAGCTCGGCGAGCAGCATCTGGCGCGCCGCCTGGAACCTCGGCATGAGGCGCGACGGGATCGGCTCGCGCGTCGCGAGGCCCCTCACGGTGGCCGGATTCACGTAGCTTCCGTTCCGGTTCAAGCGGAAGCAGACGTGGGGACCCGTTGCGAGCCCCGTCTGACCCACGTAGCCGATCACCTGCTTCTGACGCACCGCCTGCCCCACGCGCAGATCCTTGGCGAAGCGGGACATGTGCCCGTACATCGACACCAGGCCGCCGCGATGCTCGATCTTCACGAGGTTGCCGAAGCCGCCCGCGCGCCCTCGATACGTCACGACCCCGTCCGCGACGGCCCAGATCGGGGTCCCGAGCGGCGCGGCGTAGTCGATGCCGTGGTGGGGGCGCGTGATCTTGAGAATGGGGTGAAGGCGCGCGTTGCTGAACGGCGAGGTGACGCGCCCCTGCCAGACCGGCGTCATCAGGAACTGGCCCTCCACCGAGGTGCCATCCGGGTGGTAGTAGCCACCGCGACCGTGGACGGTCTCGAAGTAGACGGCCTCGTGGTGTCCGGGCGCGCCGTCGTAGCGGGCCGCGAGGATGCGTCCCGGCCCGACGTAGGTCTCCTTGCCGCTCGGCTCCATCCGGAACAGGCGCTCGTAGAGGATCTCGAACGTGTCCCCCGCGCGGATCGAGCGATGGAAATCGATGTCCCATGCGAACACGTCCGCGAAGTCGTGAGCGAGCTGCCCGTCCTCGCCGAGGTCGGCGATCGCGCCATACAGCGTGTCCGAGACCAAGCCCTTGATGCGGGCGGTGCGCGGAATCAGGCGCGCCTCGCGGCGAGTGATCTCGAAGGAGTCGCCCGAGCGCTCGAGCCTCCATCCCGTGTTGGGAGCCGTGAAGTAGTCGAACCAGACGATCTCGCCCTTCGGATCCTGCGCCACGCGGAACTGGTGACCCGGCTGGGCGTGCCGGAAGTCGAAGTGCGATGCGAGGGTCCGCGTGATCTCGTGGATCGTCTGCGGCGAGATGCCCTTCGCTCCGAGTGCAGAGGCCAGCGTCTCGCCCCGGCCGAGGACGCCCTCGGAGATCTTGAGGCGCGGAGCCGCGGGCAGCGGCGGTGTCGTGCCGACCACGGCGCCGACGGCCGGCGCCACCGCCGCATCGAGTCCTCCGGCGACGAGGCCAGCGCCCGAGATCCCCGAGCCGCCGCGGCCGCCGGAGAAGAGGGGCTCAGAATCGGAGGCTCCAGCGACGAGCAGGCCGGCGACACCAGATAAGCACAGGATGGCGATCCAGGTCCCGGATCGAGTCGTCCGTCGTCTGCGAACAGGGGTCCGCGTACGGTCCAGCGGGCGCGCGTTCATTCAAAACCTCTCCGGCGGCTCCGTCGGAGTCCGCCACCGTGCCGGTCAGCCCTCGCGCCGAGACGGAGCGCTGGGCTCGCATTCTCGCCGCACGCCTCGGATTTCGCCCGTGCAAAGTGGCGTCTATCCTCGGTCAGGCCGCGCGTTCGGCTTCTTCGGTTCCGTCGCTTTCGAGGACTCCCCCCGGCGGAAAGGCGGGCCAACACTACTACCCTCGGAGCGGCTTTGCACCTGAATTGCCGCCCCGTGATTCCCGGGGGATCGGCGCTCGGGCGTTTCGGCTTGAGCGAACCGGGGCCCTCGCGGCCGTTCAGCGCTCCTCGTCCTCGCGGAGAAGCTCCTGGATCGCCCGGTGCAGGGTCTCGAACAGCGGCTCGATCTGACCCTGCTCGAGGCAGGAGAACGCGATCCGCAGATCGGAGCCACCGGCGGCGATCACCCCGATCCCGTAACGATCGAGCAGGTGCAGCCGTACGCGCTCGGCGTCGAGCCCCCGCGCGCGGACGCACATGAAGTAGCCGCTGTTGAACGGGTAGACCTCCCAGCTCTCGCGGAAGCGCGGGGCGTTCGCGACGGCGTGGACACGCTCGGCCCGCGCCCGCAGCGTCTCGTGCTTCTGTTTGCGCTCGTCCTCGAGGGAGGACGAGGCCAGGGCCTTCGCGACCAGGGACTGGGAGAGCTGGGGCACGTTCGAGATGCCGCTGCGGATCGCGCCGCGGGTCTTGGCGTCGAGCACCTCGGTCGCCTCCTTCGCCGTATCCGCGCGACCGGGCCCGAAGGTCAGGAAGCCGCAGCGCAGGCCCCAAGCGAAGAGCTCCTTGGTCGCCCCGTCGAGCCGGATCGCCAGCAGGTCGGGGTGGCGATTGGTCAGGAGAGCGAAGAGCGACTCCGTCATCGACGGCCGGCCGAGGTGGTAGAAGAGGCCGAAGTAGGCGTCGTCGAGCACCGCGACCACCTTCGTGCCCCGCTCCGCCTGGGCGAGCAGCTGGCGGACGATTCCCTCGCCCTCCGCCGGAGTCGGCACGTAGCCCGTCGGGTTGTTCGGGAAGTTGAGGAGCGCGATCACCTTCTCGCGCCCTGTCGCGGCCGTCTTCAGCGCGGCCCCGAAGGCGTCGACCGCGAAGCCGTCGCCGGCGTAGAAGGGATACGTCACGAGCTCGGCGCCAAGCCGCGTCTCGAAGGTCAGCGCGTAGTTGTCCCACTGCTTGTCCGGGAGCACGAGCCGGTCTCCAGGATCCACGAACAGGTCGCCCACCAGCGCAAGGCCGTGGGTGATCGCGCTCGTGACGATCGGCAGCCCGAAGGCCTTGCCGCGCAGGGACGGGTTCTCGGCGAGCACCTTCTCCTTCCAGCGCTCGCGGAGCGCCGGCTGGCCGGCCGGAGGCGCATAGTTGAAGGCCTCCGCGGAGCTCAGGTCGCGGAAGTGCGACGCCAGCGAAGGCAGGAACATCGGCTGGCCGCCTTCGGTGGCGATCCCGATCGTCGCGTTCATCTGGCGGGCGCGCGCGTTCGCCTCGGCCGACTGCGACAGGATCCCCTTCGGAAAGTAGAGGCGGCGCCCTAGAGCCGAGAGCATCGCGAAGATCTCGGGGGCGGCAGCCTCGAGGCGCTCGTTCAGCTCGCGCGCGAGGGGATGCAGGGTCGACATGGCGGTTTCCAGGGCGCGGGAGCAGGCGACTCTACAGCCGGCGTTCGAGCACGTCCATCAGCGCCCCGAAGCCGAGCGAGCGCCAGAACTTCCGCCCTGACGCGTTGCCCTCGTACACCCGAACGATCACGGAATCGACGCCGCGTCCACGGACCCAGTCGAGCGCAGCCTCGACGAGCGCACGGCCGACGCCCGCGCGGCGTGCCTCCTCGCGCACGAACAGCTCTCCGATCTCGGCGCGCACGGCCTCGCGATGGATCGGCGGCGCGCGGTCGACCCGCGCCATGCAGAGCCCGAGCGGGCGGCCCTCGCGCTCGCAGAGCAGCACCACCGCATCCGGATCGCGCAGCTCCGTCTCCACGAGCTTGCGGATCTCGCCTCGCGCCCCCGGGCGCAGCTCGAGGCGCGGATCGAGCCCGGCCTGGTGCTGCGCGAGCTCCGTCCAGAGCGCCGCGACCTGCGCAGCGTCGCGCGACGTGGCCCGCCGGACGTCGCCCCGAGGACGGGCTTCAGCGCCCGCCGTAGGACGATCCCGCGACGGGGACCACGCCGTTCGCGCCCCCTGCGAAGCGGATCGCCACGGGCTGGCTGCGTCCTTCCGCGTCGAGCCGGAGCACCGCGAAGGAGAGCCCGAAGCGAGCCGCGCCGCTCGCCCCGGAGGCCCCGAGCGGCGCGCCGGCTGCGATGCTCTGCCCGGGCTTCACGCGGATCCCCGCCTTCAAGTGGGCGTAGACGGCGAAGGTGCCGTCCGGGTGCCGCACGTAGACGGTATTCGCGCGCAGGGCCGACGACGGGCCGGCGGCCCCCTCGCCATGGCCGTCGACGACGCGCGTCACGACGCCTTCGCGCGCCGCCACCACCGGCGTGTCCTCCGGCAGATCGAAGTCGAAGACGCCGTCCTCGGCGCGGAGCAGCGCGCGCGGCTGTGCGGAGTCGAACGGCCAGCGGTAGCGCACTGCGTCGTCGGGGTGCGCCCCGGGCTCCGCCACGCTGCGGAGCTTCGCGCGGATGTCCTCCGCGAGCTTCGCTCCGATGTCCTCCTGCGAGACTCCCTGCGCGAAGAGTGCGAGCGCCTTGTCGGTCAGCTCGGAGAACTCCGCCTCCGAGACCGCGAGTCCCACCGCGCCGAGCTGCGTCTCGACGGCGCGCGTGGCGGCCGTGCGCGCCTCGGAGCTGCTCTGGAGCCCGCGCAGCGCGGCCTGACGCTGGATCTCCTCCTGCGACTTCTGCTCGAGCGAGCCCACCGGGCCCGAGCGCATCATGGTGAAGGTTCCGCGGCGGCTCTCGTCCCGCTCGAAGGTCCCGACCAGCACGGAGCCGCCATCGCGCACCTCGGTCGTCGCGTAGCGCGCCAGTCCCTCGAGTGAGCTGGTCCGGCCGCCTCCCATCATGTCGCGGCGCGTGAACACCGGCTGCGCAGGCAGGCCCTCGATCGCCCACACTTCCGTGTAGGTCACGACGGACGCCGATCCCGCCGTGCTGCGCTGCTCCGAGGTCCAGCCCTGCGCATCCGAGCCGCGCAGCGTCTTGGTCTTCGAGCCCCGCGTGTTGACCTTGAGCCCGTCGCGGATGTTCGCGAGCTGCTGCTCGTTCGGCTCCCAGAAGTGGAGGATGCGCGCGTACTGGCCCGTCTCGCGGCGCTCGAAGCGCCCGGTCTCGTCCCCGAAGACGACGATCGGATACTCGGTCCAGCGCAGCTTCCTGCCCTCGTTCGCGAACACCCAGACGCGGTCGTCCCAGCGCTCCTGGTCTGCGTTTCCGGCGCTGGAATCCTTGTAGTGCACGAGCACGTACCAGGTGCCCGTGAGGTCGACGCTCTCCGCGGCGGCTGCCGACGCGGCGATCCACGACGCGAGCAGCGCGATCAGGACCCGGCGCATTCCCGCACCCCGGCTCACAGCACGCGCTGCGTGTCCGGGAAGGTCCGCCAGACGGGCACGCCGCAGAAGTGGGACCCCTCGGTGCAGCGCGGTCGCGCGTGGCCGTCGCGCACGAAGCAGGGCGGACCGGCGTGCCGCACCAGCTCCGGGTGCACCGCGCGGACCTGCTCCAGCTCGTCCATCGACGCCTGCCAGATCTCCCACTGCGCATTGAGACAGGTCCGCATCGTCCATTTGTGGAGCAGGTCGAGCAGCGTCCCCGATTCTTCGAAGCGGATCGCCAGCGCGTTCGGCAGTACGTAGAGCGCCCGCTCGGGCGGGACGCCCAGCGCGAGCAGCCGCGCCCGGGCCTGCCATTGCGCTCCGACCACGTCCTCGAAGACCGCCCGGCAGCCCGGGTCGTCCGCGACGAGCTGCGGCATCACCACGTCCACGCCCGGCGGCGCGCAGCGCGAGAGCAGCGGCCGCGAGCCCGGCACCATCCGGTGTCGCTGGTCCTGGGAGTCGGCGCTGTGCGAGAGCTTCTTGCGGAACGTGTAGTGCGCGTGGACGAGCGCGCGCAGCAAGGGCGAGTGAGTCGACACGTTGAGGCGCTCGAGCCGGTAGGGGTTGTGCGCCGGGTCGAGCACCTGCTCCAGCGCTTCCTCGTCCGACAGGCCGCCCTTGCCGAGTATGCGCCGGACGGCATCCGCCACGACCTTCGGCCCGCGCGCGCTCCAGTCCACCAGCCGCGAGGTGCGGCCGCGCAGCGACTTGTCGAAGGCTTCCAGCGCGACGGGGTCGCCCACGCCGGGCGGCGCGATCCCGGCCTCGACCACCTCGTCCGCCTCGAGCGGAGGGACCCCGACTCGCCCGAAGAAGCTCGGGTCGAGCGCCTCCACCTCCGCGACCATCTTCTCCACGACGGCGATCGCCTCGTCCGGCACGTCGCAGACCCGCGCCATGCGCCGCAGCCGATGCAGCACGATCCCGGAGACCGTGTAGACCATCGCGGTGTGGCAGGCGATCGGGATCACGTAGCGCGCGGTCTCGATCGCCTTCTTCTCCGCCTCCCGCGCGATGTTCTTCCCGAACTCGGCGCCCTTGCGGGCGTCGAGGCGCCAGAGCCGCGAGAGGATCTCCAGGGCCCTCGGCGCGAGGCGCGAGGAGAGCTCGCGATAGCCGCGCCAGGCGCTCTCGATCGACTCCGTGTAGACGCGGCGCGCCTCCCCGGCGAGCCCCGGCGGCACGTGGGCCGCCACCTCGTCGAGTCGCACGTAGCGCTGGCTCTGCTGCTCGGTGTTGTAGAAGGGAAACGCGTGCAGGAAGGACCAGACGAGCTGGCGCGAGATGCCCGAGAGCGCGAACTCGAAGGTCGCGTGCTGATACACCGTATGGTGTCCGGCATCGAAGGTGAGCGGGCCGATGTTGCGCCGCTGCCGCTCCGTGATCTCGTCGGCGTCGATCACGCGCGGCGAATAGCAGGTGCGCGCCGCCGCGATCGCGTCGTCGTAGGGCCTCGCGGTGGCACTGCGCAGCCGCACCTCGGGTCCGCGATCGATGATCGCCAAGGCTCCCCCACTCGCGGGCCCCACCCGACGTGCTCTCCGACGCTCTCGCCTCGCGGAGTGCTCCGGCGGCCGCCTTCGGCACCCCGGCGGATCGGGCCGGTCGCTTACTCTGGCAGACACTGCAAGAGAGGGCAAAGTTTTTCCCAGAGTAGGAGCACCGCTGCCCGTCCGTCCCGGCTCGAGTGCTTTACAGGAAGCCGGATCGACTCGCAGTTCGATCGACGCTTCGCCAGCTTGGGTGCGTCAGATGCCGGTTGCGAAGCGCACGTCAGGGTGCTTGGCATGCGGTTTGCGCATCCGACGAAGCGGGGTATCCCGTCTCCCGGTGGGTCATGCCGAGTCTGTGGATCGTCCATCGTCAGCTTCGCGAGCGCAGCGCCCTGGCGCGCCTGGCGGCCGTCTCCGAGGCCGTGCTCGGCGAGCCCGGGGATCCGCTCTTCGACTCGGCCGCGCGACCGGAGGTGGTACTGCTCGGTCTGGACGGCGACTGGGAGCCCGAGCTCCAGTTCGCCCACACGCAGCGACGCCGGGCACCGGCCGCACGCTGGATCCTGGTCGGCCCGCGGCACGCGGAGAATGCCGCGCTCGCGCTCTTCGATGCCGTCGTCGCCGAGTACCTGCCCTATCCGCCGGACGCGCCCCGGCTCCGCGCGCGAATCGGAGCGCAGGCGCCGGGAAGCGGGCCGCCGGCGCTCTCGGAGCGCTCCCAGCGCGAGCTCGTCTCCGGTCGCTTCAGCCGCTGGTTCGCCGACCTCGACCTGCCCGGCCTGCTGCGCGCCCTCGACCCCGCCCTCGCCGACGTCCCGGTGAGGATCTCGGGCGAGCGAGGCACGGGCCGGAGCGTGCTCGCCCGCTATCTGCACTGGTTCGGCAGCTCGGCGCGCGGGGCCCTCGCGCACGTCCCGTGCAGCCGGGACACGCGCGCGGCCGAGATCGCCGATGCGCTCCGCGCCTTCTCGCGGGCCCACGCGCAGGCTCCCGCTCTCACGGTCTGGCTCGAGGACTTCGAGCGCCTCGCACCCGTCGAGGCGCGCGTGATCGCGGGCTGGATCGAGAGCGGCGCTCCCGCGGGCTGCGTTCGCGCGCCGCTCGTGCGCTGGGTCGGGACCTGCGAGGACGACGAGCCCGACGACGCGCCGGTCCGCGACGCACTCGCCGGCATCGCGATCCGCATCCCCCCGCTGCGCGAGCGGACGTCGCGCATCGCCGGTCTGGTCGACGCCACCGCCCGGGCGTGGTGCACGGCGCGCGGCGCACGGCCGCGGCGCTTCGGCGAGGACGCCATCGCCGTGATGGAGGAGTACCCCTGGCCGGGCAACCTCCACGAGCTCGAGTGCGTCGTCGTGGAGACGCTGGCCGCCGGAGCGGCCGACCCGATCCACGCCGACGACCTGGTGCACGACCACGAGCCGTTTGCGCCGCTCGGGGCGACGATCGTCGGGACGCTGCTCGAGGAGACGGACGAGGGCGAGCCGGCGATCCCCGAGGTCCCGGATGCCGAGGAGGTGCTCGAGACGCTGGGCACCGCCGAGCCGGAGATCCACGAGGAGGCGGAGGCGCCGAGCCACGTTCCGTCGCCCGCGCCGCACGTCGGCGGCGACGGCGCCCTCGCGCGTCTCGTCGGCGCGCTCTCGCACGAGGTCCGCAATCCCCTGGCGACGATTCGCACGTTCGCGGAGCTGTTGCCTCGCCGCTTCCAGGACCCCGAGTTCCGCGAGCGGTTCGCCGAGATGGTCCGCGACGACGTGGGCCGCATCGACGCGCTCGTCGAGCGGCTCGCCGAGGTAGCGGCGCTCGGGCCGCCGGGTCGCGACAAGGTGGACGTCACGGCTCTGCTCGAGGAGCTGCTCGCGGAGCGGCGCGAGGCGATCCGCCAGCGCAGCCTCCTCGTGCTGAAGGAGCTGGAGACGAGCCAGTCCCAGGCGCTCGGGGACCGTGCGCAGCTGCGCCTCGCCTTCGATGCCCTGCTCGGCAAGTGCCTCGAATGGGTCCCCGAGCGGGGCGACGTGTACATCGCGTCGCGCCACCACGCGTCCGGCCTCGCGGGCGAGCCTTCGATGCGCGTGCTGCTGCGCTTCCACACACCCGGGACCACGCAGCTGCCGGGCGTCTCGCTCGCGGAGACCTCGCTCGACCTGATGATCGCCGAGATCGTCGTGCGGGCTCAGGGTGGCGACTTCGCGGTGGCCGCGACCGACGGCGAGGAGACGCTGATCGTCGTCGATCTGCCGGCACCCCCGTGATCTGATCTCCGCTCGGCTCCGCCTCGCTGCGCGCGCGAGCGCTGGACCGCATCGAGCCAGAGCAAACCGGGCCTCTTCCTCTGATCTCCGCTCGGCTCCGCCTCGCTGCGCGCGCGAGCGCTGGACCGCATCGAGCCAGAGC
>Ga0335070_10000389_pt1 | contig 49968 bp, 46 predicted proteins | sample Lox_Sample_13_FD_206722 | JGI IMG/M metagenome (GOLD analysis project Ga0335070, IMG submission 206722) | Soil microbial communities from Loxahatchee National Wildlife Refuge, Florida, United States - Lox_Sample_1.3 | ecosystem: Environmental > Terrestrial > Soil > Wetlands | place: USA...
AGCGCGTGATGCGCGTCAACTACCTGGGCGCGCTCTACTTCACCAAGGCGCTGCTGCCGCAGATGGTGGAGCATCGACGCGGCTGGCTCGTCTTCGTGGCGTCGGTCGCCGGCAAGCTCGGCGTGCCCGAGGAAGCGGCCTACGCGGCGTCCAAGTTCGCCATGGTCGGCCTGGCCGAGGCGCTCTCGTTCGAGGTCGAGGACGCCGGCGTCCACGTGCTCACGGTCTGCCCGGGCGTGATCCGCACGCCGTTCTTCGACGCCGAGGCGCTCGGGCGCATGCCGGCGGCCGCGAAGCGCGGCATGGTGGAGGCCGAGCCGCTCTGCGACGAGATCGTGCGGGCGCTCGCGCGCGGCGCCCGCGAGCTCACCTACCCGCGCCACATCGCGATCGCCTACGCCTTCCGCGCGCTGCTCCCCGGGTTCCTGCGCGCACAGGTCAAGCGCACGACGCGGGTCTCGGGGCAGCCGCCGATCGCGACCTCGGCGCAGGCGGGCGCACGCCCATGAACGACGTGCTCGTGATCGGCGCCGGCATGGCGGGGGTCACCGCCGCGCGCGCGCTGTCGCGCTCCGGCCTCTCGGTGGTGGTGGTCGAGGCGCGCGACCGCGTCGGCGGCCGCGTGCACTCGGTCCGCGACTTCTGCGACGCGCCGATCGAGGGCGGCGCCGAGTTCATCCACGGCAGCGGCGCCGCGACGTGGCCCGAGGTGCGCGCTGCCGGCCTCGCCGTGCGGCCGTGCCCGCTCGTGAGCAAGACCATGTTCAACGCCGGCGGCGGCACGCACTGGCTCCCGTGGACGCTCCTGCACCCGAGCGCCTGGCACGGCCTCGGCCTCCTGCGCGGGATCCGGCACCTCGACCCGCCCGACCGCTCCGCGCGCGACTACATCGACGAGCGCGGCTACCGCGGCCGATCGCGCGTCTTCGCCGAGATGACGCTCACCGGACACCTTCCGGGCAGCCTCGACGAGATCGGCATGCTCGGCCTTCTCCGCGACGGCGTGCTGCGCCTCGAGACCGGGCTCAACCACCGCGTGGCGGAGGGCTACGACCGCGTGCCCCAGTTCATCGGCCGCGACCTCGACGTGCGGCTCGGCTTCGCCGTGGAAGGCATCCGCTGGGCGCCCGACGGGGTGGTGGCGACGGACGCCGGAGGCCGCACGATCGCCGCGCGCGCGGCGGTCAGCACGCTCCCCGTCGGCGTGCTGCGCGCGGGCGGCGTCCGCTTCGCGCCCGAGCTCCCGGAGGCCAAGCGGCGCGCGCTCGAGCTCGTCGTGATGGGCCCGGTGGTGAAGGTGCTGCTGCGCTTCGCGGATCGCTTCTGGCCGCGCTGGCTCGCCACGCTCGGCTGCGGCCGCGGTCCCGTGACGCTCTACTGGCCGGTGTTCCAAGGCGACGACGGCAAGCCGCCGGTGCTGACGGCGTACGCGACGGGGCCGCGCGCGGCGCTGCTCGCGCGGGTCGGCGAGCAGGAGGCCACCGACATCGCCATCGCCGACCTGGCCCGGCTCTTCCCCAAGGCCGATCCCCGCCGCCTGCTGCTCGACGCCCGGCGCATCGACTGGTCGAGCGATCCGTGGGCGCGCGGCGGCTACACGTTCCTGCGTCCAGGCGGCGCGGACGCGCGCGCGCAGCTCGCGGCGGCAGACACCGCGCCGCTCTTCTGGGCGGGCTCGGCGACCGAGTCGTCGCCGATCGCCGCCTGCGTCGAGGCGGCCTACCTCTCGGGGCTGCGCGCCGCGCGCGAGGTGTCGGCCTGGCTCGGTCGCGACGGCGCGGTCTTCGCCACCGCCGCGGCGTAGGCGCGCCCGAGCGGCGTCAGCGCTCCCTCGCGGTCAAAGAGCGAGGTCTCTGCCAGGTGCACGGTGAGCGCGCCGAGCCCGAGCCGGTGGAAGGTCTCGAGCAGGCCGGCGGGATGCGCGGTGAACCAGGCGAAGCGCTGCACCAGGCGCCCCTCGTCCTCGGGGCAGCCGAGCGCGTCGTCGCGCGCGGTCGCCAGGAAGTCGGTGGCGCCCACCAGGAAGCGGAGCACGTCGTCGGGAGCCGGACGCCCGATCGCCGCGCCGAACTCGGTGATCACCACCCGGCGGTGCTGGAGGCCGCGCTCCTCGAGGAAGCGGCGCAGCGCGACGATCTGCTCGCGGAAGGCGGCGAGGTTGGTGCCGTCGCCGCTCGCGACGTCCGCCGTTGCCGCGACGTAGTCGGAGGGCAGCTCGGTGCCGTAGAGCCGGCGATAGGCGGCGAGCACGGCGTCGAGGTACGCGAGCCCGCCGCGCGCGCCGGCGTACTCGCTCACGACGTCCGGGCTCGGCGACAGCAGGATCGGACCGGTCGCGATGCGAAAGCTCGGGTCGACGGCCAGCAGCGCGGCCCGACAGTCGCGGAAGTCGCGCGCGTAGCGCTCGGGCGGACGGCTGTCGTGCTGGGGGCGATAGCCGATCTCGTCGCCGATCACCCAGAGCGTTCCGGCCGGGTAGCGCTCGCGCTGCGCGGCCACGTCGCGTGCGAGCGCCGCGATCGCCTCTGCCGTCACCGGCTCGCGGTCGGGATGGGCGCACGCCATCGGCACGAACTCGAGCGCGACCCCGGGCGCGGGGCGCTCGGTCCAGTTGAGGTACCAGCCTGCGCCGCTCTCCGCGAGAGGCACCGACTCCGCGTGCAGCGCGGAGACCCCGAAGCGCACCTCGTCCGCCGGCGCGGCGGCGCCCGCGACGAGCAGCGCGAGGCACGCGAGACCGAAGCAGGCGCAGCGCATCCGCGGCCGAGTCTATCTATCATCGACCCGATGAGCGACGCGCCTGCGCTGCGCTTCGACGGACCCGAGGCGGCCGCGCTGCGGCTCGTGCTGACGCACGGGGCCGGCGCTCCCGTCGACGATGCATTCCTCGAGGCGATCACCCGCGATCTGTCGGCGCGCGGCGCGCGCGTCGCCCGCTTCGAATTTCCCTACATGGCCGCGCGACGGCTCGGGCTCGAGGGAACCAAGAGCGGGCTGCCCAAGCGCAGGCCGCCCGATCGCCAGCCCGTCCTGCTCGACACCTGGCGCGCCGCCGTCGCGGCGCTCGGCGGAGGCGCGGGCCTGGTGATCGGGGGCAAGTCGATGGGCGGGCGGATGGCGAGCCTGGTGGCCGACGAGGTCGGCGCGCGCGGCCTGGTCTGCCTCGGCTATCCCTTCCATCCGCCCGGCAAGCCCGATCGGCTCCGCACCGCGCACCTCGAGTCGCTGCGAACGCCGACCCTGATCGTGCAGGGAGAGCGCGATGCCTTCGGCGGCCGCGAGGAGGTCGCGGGCTACGAGCTCTCGCCGGCGATCCGGCTGCACTGGATCGCGGACGGGGACCACTCGTTCGCGCCGCGGAAGGGCTCCGGCCGCACGCGCGCGCACAATCTCGCGGAGGCGGCCGAGGCGGTCGCGACCTTCGCGCTCGGGCTCTGAGCCGCAGGACGCAGCGCCGGCCCGCCGGAAGAAGGAGAGCTCCATGGAGATCACCCTGCGAGCGGCCGAGCCGGGCGATGCCCAGGCGGCGGGCGCGATCTGCTACGAGGCCTTCCGGGCGATCGCCGAGCGCCACGCCTTCCCGCCCGACGTCCCGTCGCGCGAGGTGGGCGTGCTGGTGCTGACGTCGCTGATCGCGCATCCCGGCTTCCACGTCGTGGTCGCCGAGCGCGGCGGTCGCGTGCTGGGGAGCAACGCGGTCGACGAGCGCGGGGCGATCGCCGGCGTCGGACCGATCACGGTCGACCCCGCCGTGCAGGACGCGGGCCTCGGGCGTCGCATGATGGAGCACGTGATCGCCCGGGAGGAGGCGCGCGGCATGGCCGGCATCCGGCTCGTGCAGGCCGCCTACCACAATCGCTCGATGAGCCTCTACACCAAGCTCGGCTTCGACGCGCGCGAGCCGCTCTCGGTGGTGCAGGGGCCGCCGCTCGGAGCGGCACTGCCCGGCCGCGAGGTGGCGCCCGCGAGCGAGGCGGACCTCGCGGAGTGTGTCCAGCTCTGCCGCGGCGTACACGGACACGACCGCGCGGGCGAGCTCCGCGACGCGATCGGCCAGAAGACGGCGCAGGTGGTGCGGCGCGCCGGGCGCATCACCGCGTACGCGACGTCGATCGCGTTCTTCGGGCACGCGGTCGCGGAGACCAACGAGGACCTCGCCGCGCTGATCGCCGCGGCGCCCCAGTTCCCGGGGCCTGGCTTCCTGGTGCCGACGCGCAACGCCGAGCTCCTGCGCTGGTGCCTCGGGCACGGCCTGCGCGTGGTCGAGCCGCTGACGCTGATGTCGATCGGCCTCTACAACGCCCCTCGCGGCGCCTGGCTCCCGTCCATCGCATATTGACCCGATCTTGCCTCTCCGTGAAGCGCTCTTGCACGAGACGCAACCCGGGAGGGGTGCCGTGGCACCTACCACCGGGACCCGATGGCATCCGCCACCTCGCAGAATCCGTTCGTCCAGAGCGGCGATCCGCGGCGCTACCTGCCGCGGCCCGCCTGCGAGACCGCGCTCGCGGAGCTCGAGCGCTCGCTGCGGGCGGGGGCCCTCGCGACGGTGATCGCCGGACCGGCCGGCATGGGCAAGTCGCTGCTGCTCCGCGTGCTCGCGCACCGCCTGCGACGCGACTACCGGGTGGCCCTGGTGCCCGGCCTGCGATTGGCGGCGCACCAGATCTGCGAGTGGGCGCTCGAGCTGCTGCGCGTCCCGCGCAGCGGAGACCCGGAGGGGGCCCTCGCGATGCAGGCCGCGGACTGGAGGCGGCGCGGCTCGGCGCTGGTGATCGCGATCGACGACGCCGACGAGCTGTCGACGGAGACGGCCGGACGGCTCGGAGGCCTCGCGCTCGCCGCCGACGGCGGGCTGCGCTGGGTCGTGGAGGCGACGCAGCCGAGCGACGCCCTGCGCCGAGCCTTCGAGAGCGACGCCGAGCCGATCTGGCTTCGCACGGCGATGAGCTTCGGCGAGACCGCGGAGCTCGTGCGCGGCGCACTGGCCACGGCGTCGGCCGCGCCCGAGGTGCGGAGCTTCTTCGACGGTCCCCTGCTGGTCAAGCTGTATCGCGAGTCGCACGGCGTGCCGGGCCGCGTGAATCAGCTCGCCGCCGAGTGGCTCGCCGCCGCGGTGCGCGACGGAACGCTGCCGCCGCCCGGACGCGCGGGCTGGCGGGCGAGCCCGGCGATGAGGTTGGCTCCCGCGCAGCGCGTGCCCTGAAGCAACGCGATTCTGCGTCGGTCGCGGGAACGCGTTGCGACGTCGCGCCACGACCGTACCCTCCCATCCCGCATGGCATCCGGTCCCAGCACAGCAGCCGCCGCCCTCGAGCTCTCGCGCCCGAAGGCGGATCGCCTCTACGCACTCGACGGCCTGCGCGGCGCGGCCGCCGTCGCGGTCCTGCTGTTCCACGCGACCTCGCACATCGCGATGCCCTCGGCGCTGCTCTCGTTGCTCCCGGTCAGCCCTCTCGGTCCCCTGGTCAACGGCCCCGGCGCGGTGCACGTCTTCTTCGTGCTCTCGGGCTACGTGCTCGCCCTCACGCTGCAGGGCGACGGGCGGCCGGGCTGGCTCGCCCGTTACTACGTGCGGCGCGTCTTCCGGATCCAGCCGCCCTACATGGCGGCGGTGCTGCTGGCCTGGGCCGCGACGCGCGTCGTGATCCCGGCCGGCTTCCACGACCCCAACGCACCCTGGCTGCGCTTGCCGGCGGCGGCGCTACCGGTGGCGCTGGCCTTCCCGAGCCGGGCCTTCGGACTGCTGCCGGTCGGCTGGTCGCTCTTCGTCGAGATGGCGATGTCGGTGGTCTTTCCGTTGCTGTTCCTGCTCGGCCGGCGCGTCCACTCGGGGCTTCCGATCGCCCTGTCGGTCCTCTTCCTCCGCGACCTCCCCTCGAGCTGGGTCTTCCTGCGCTTCATGATCGACTTCGCGATCGGCCTGTCCCTGCGGCTCGAGGGGGCGAGGGTCGCCGCTCTCATGGGGCGCCTTCCCGCCGTCGCGCCAGCGCTGCTCGCGGTCGCCGGCCTCGCCCTCCTGCAGCTGCCCTACGTGGCCGGCCTGATGGACACCGGCTTCGCGGGCCTCGAGCACGGACACACCCCCGCGGCCGTAGCGCAGCTCGCATGCGGCGCGGGATTGCTCCTCGTCGCGGCGATGCACGCGCCGCGGCTGCGGCAGGCGCTCTCGTCACCGCTCGGCCGCTTCTTCGGACGCACCTCGTACAGCTTCTACCTGATCCACTACACGGTGCTGCTGTCGTTCGTAATGCACGCGAGGACCTACTCGCTTCCTTGGCCGACGGGAATCGCCGTGACCCTGCTCACCTTCGCCGTCACCACCGCGCTGAGCGAGCTCGGGTGGCGCTTCGTCGAGGCGCCCGCGATCGGCGCCGGGCGCTGGGTGATCCGCGCCGGCGGGGCGCTCTTCCAGCGCGCGGCCGCTCAATGATCGGGGGAGGCGCCCTGCCGCCCCCGAGCGCTCAGAGCGCCTGGGCCCAGATCGCTCCGCCGGCGGCGAGCAGGCCCGCGCCGGCGACGCGACCGGCGAGCGCGCCGTGCGGAGCCAGCTTCTCGAGCAGCACGAAGAGCGCGATGCCGGCGACCCAGAGCAGGTTCATGACGCCGCCGAAGAAGAGCAGGCCCATCAGGAGCCAGCAGCAGCCGAGGCAGTAGACGCCGTGCGCGGCGCCCATGCGGAAGGCCCCGAGCGCCCCCTCGCGCCAGTGCGCCGCGAAGAAGAGCGCCGGCGCGCGGCAGTGCTCGAGACAGGCGTCCTTCCAGGGCGTGAACTGATAGATGCCCGCCGCGGCGAGCAGCGCGCCGCCGAAGGCCGGGCTCGTCGACTCCAGCATCGGCGAGAGCAGCGCGGCCCGCTCGAGACCCCACTGCACCGCCGTGGCGGCCGCGCTGAAGAGCGTCCACACCGCGACGTAGCCCGCGACGAAGACGAAGGTGGGCGCCACCGCCGCGCCCTGGGCGCGCGCCCGGCGGGCGACCGACGCGAACAGGAGCGACATCGGCGCCGCGCTCGGGACCATCATTCCGACCATCATCACCGCCCACATCGCGAAGGTGAGCGCGGCGTCGGCGCGGCTCCACGGGTGGAGCTCGCAGCTCGCGCCCGCCTGCATCGCAGCGTCCATGCTCCAGCCGATGCGCAGAAGCTGCGCCCAGGCGAGCAGCGTCACACCCGCGAGCCCGGCCAGGACGGCGAGGCGTTGGCGCGTCGCGAGCGAGAGGCCGGGCATGGGATCAGCGGATCACTCCGTCCTGGTTCATGTGCAGCACGTTGAAGTGGCCATGGCTCCCGTCGAGGTCGAGCTCGATCGCGCCGTGGGTGCGCGTGCGCCCCGTGCCCACCTCGGCGACCGTGAACTCGAAGCCGTTCGGCAGATGGATCTGCGCGCGGTGCTCGCTGCCGCTATGCGGATCGACGATCGGCGAGCCCTGGGAATCGACGACGTCCGGGACGCGCAGGCGGGCGCGGCGCGCCGCGACGTCGATCTCCAGGTCGATCCTCGTGTACAGCGGGTCGAAGACCCGCGACATGGTGCTGTGGAACACGAAGAAGTGGGTGGCGCCCGGCCGGGTGCTCTCGCCGTGGAGGATCTTGCGCAGCGCGTCCCGCTGCGCGGCGCCGGCGCGCTCGTCGATGATCGCCTGCATGCGGCCGTTGCCCTCGGCGATCTCGCCCGGCCACTGCAGAAGCATCGCCCATGCGAGCCCGTCGAGCCGCGTCTCGTTGAAGTGGCCCTCCTGGATGACGCCGGCGCCAATGGCCTCGCAGTGCCCGTGGGTGCTGCGCGAGTTGAACTGGCAGGGGCAGCCCGGCGCGCAGTTGCAGTTGGAGTACTCGAGCCCGCGGATGGTCCAGCGATCAGTCATGCTCGGCGCCTCCGGCACGGGAATGGGTGCCCAGTATACTGCCGCCCCATGCGAATCTCGATCGGCGACTGCCGCCTCTTCGTCGATGTCGAAGGCGCCAAGCTCGTGCCCGATGGGCCCGCGATGCGCGAGAAGCCGACGCTCCTGCTGCTCCACGGCGGGCCGGGCTTCGACCACTCCTCCTACAAGCCGTCGTTCTCGGTGCTCGCCGACGCCGCGCAGCTCGTCTACTACGACCACCGCGGCAATGGCAGGAGCGACCGCAGCAGCGCGGAGCGCTGGAACCTGGCGCAGTGGGGCGACGACGTGGTGGCGCTGTGCGACGCGCTCGGCATCGAGAAGCCGGTCGTGCTCGGCCAGTCGTTCGGCGGGATGGTCGCGATGGCGTACGCGGTGCGGCATCCCGACCACCCGGGCAAGCTGATCCTCTCGAGCACCACCGCGCGCCATCGGCTCGACCGCGTGCTCGCGGCCTTCGAGCGACTGGGCGGCGCGGAGGCGCGCGAGGCCGCGCGGCGCTACTGGGAGAAGCCGGGCGCGGGGACGCTTCCGGACTACGCCCGCCTGTGTTTCCCGCTGTACAGCAAGACGCCCCGCGACCCCGCCGCCGACGCGCGCACGGCGTGGAACTTCGACGTGATGTTCGCCTTCGGCGGCGGCGAGGACCGCACCTTCGACCTGCTGCCGGAGCTCGGCAAGGTGCGCTGCCCGACGCTGGTGCTCGGCGGAGAGGACGATCCGATCTGCCCGATCGACGACCAGGCCGACATCGCCGCCGCGCTGCCGGCGTCGCGAGTCCGCTTCGAGCGCTTCCCGGGCTGCGGCCACGGCGTCTTCCGCGACGACCCGACGCGGGGCTTCGCGGTGATCCGCGACTTCGTGCGGAGCTAGCTGGGCTGCGGGCCGACTAGCGTCCCGGCGCCACGAAGCGCGCCGCGGCGCCGTCGGCCTTCTCGGCCGCCCGCGACGGCGTCGCGGGCTCGCGCGCGCCGCCGAAGAGCCGCCGCACCCGGCGCTTCACCCACTCGGCGGCATCGTCGAGCGTGAGGTAGAAGACCGGCACCACGATCAGCGTGAGCATCGTCGAGGAGAGCATGCCAGCGGCGCTCGCCACCGCCATCGGCGCGCGCGTCTCGGCGCCCGGCCCGAGGCCGAAGGCGGCCGGCAGCACGCCGAAGATCATGGCGATCGCCGTCATCAGCACCGGCCGCATCCGGATCGGGGCGGCGGTGCGGATCGCCTCGACCTTGTCCAGCCCGCGCGCGCGCAGCTGGTTGGCGTAGTCGACCAGCAGGATCGAGTTCTTCGTGACGAGGCCGAACAGCAGCAGGATGCCGATCATGCTGAACAGGTTGATCGTCATGCCGCTGCGGAAGAAGCTCATCACCCAGAGGCCGCCCAGCGCTCCGGTCATGGCGAGCGGCAGCGCCAGCATCACCGTCAGCGGGTGGATCAGGCTCTCGAACTGCGCCGCGAGCACCATGTAGATCACCAGCACGCCGAGGCCGAGCGCCAGCCCGAACTGGCCCGCGCCCTCCTGCATCGCCTGCGCCTGGCCGGAGAGCGCCATCGTGACGTTCGGGGGCAGCACCTCCCTGGCCACGCGCTGCGCGTCCTCGACGGCCTGGCCGAGCGTTCGGCCCTGGAGGTTCGAGGCGACCGTCACCGAGCGCTGTCGGTTGCTGCGGGTGATGGCGGAGGGCGCCGCTCCGGTCTCGATCCGGATCAGGTTGCGCAGCTCGACCACGTCCCCGGTCTTGGTGCGCACGTAGAGCCGGCCGATCGACTCCGGATCGCGGCGGTCCTTCTCCTCGAGCCGCATGCGGATGTCGTAGCGGCGCCCCGCCTCCTTGAAGACGGCCACCTTCATGCCGCCCACCATCGCCTGGACCGCCTGGGCGACGGTGCGCGCGTCGACGCCGAGCGCGGCCGCCTTCTCGCGGTCGGGCACGATGCGCACCTCGGGGAGCCCCAGCTTCAGGCTCGACGACAGGTCGACGAAGCCGCCCAGCTTCTCGAGGCGGTCGATGAACTGGTTGGCGATGCGGTCGAGCTCCGGGAGCGGCAGGTTGCCGCGGAGCTCGACCTCGAACGAGCCGTTCCCGCCGCCGGCCGACATCATCTCGCTCGGGTTGAAGACGCGGATGGTGCGGCCGGGCATCTGCTGCAGGTCGCGGCGCGCCAGCTCGATCAGCTCCATCACGCTCCGATGGCGCTCGGCGCGCGGCCGGAGCGTCCCGAACAGGAGGCCCAGGTTCGCCTGCTTCACGCGCGAGCCTTCGCCGCCGCCCGCGGTGCCCGCCGCGGAGAAGAGTCCGACCAGCTCGGGCTGATCGAGGAACCAGCGCTCGTCGTGTGCGACGTAGCCGAGCGTCGCATCCACGGCCGTGCCGGGCGGCGCCTCGACCAGCGCGAACAGGATCCCCTCGTCCGCGGGCGGCATGAACTCGGTCTTGAGCCTCGAGCCGAGGAAGACCGCCACCGCCACGGCGCCGACGGCGATGGCGATCGTGGCGCCGCGGTGCACGAGCGTCCAGTCGAGCAGCCGGCGGTAGCCGGACTCGAGCCACGCGAAGCCGGTCTCGAGGCGGTGGTAGATGCTGCCGTGCGCGCGCTCGGTCGGCGGCGGCATGCGCGCCGCGAGCATCGGCGTGAGCGTCAGCGCGACGAACAGCGAGATCATGACCGAGCCGGCGACGGTGAGGCCGAAGTCGCGCAGGAACGACCCGACCAGCCCCTGCACGAACACCACGGGGATGAAGACGGCCGCCACCGAGAGCGTCGCCGCGGTCGCGGCAAAGGCGATCTCGCGGGTGCCCTTGGAGGCGGCGTCGCGCGCCGTCTCGCCCGCCTCGCGGTGGCGCTCGATGTTCTCGAGCACGACGATGGCGTCGTCGATCACGACGCCCACCGCGAGCGCCATGCCGAGCAGCGTCATCGTGTTGAGCGTGAAGCCCGCCAGGTAGGTGAGCCCGAAGGTGGCGATCAGCGAGACCGGGATCGCGGTGGCGATGATCATCGTCGGCCGCGTGCGGCGCAGGAACACGAACACGGTGAAGACGGCCAGCAGCGCGCCGAAGGCCAGCGCGAACTCGGTCTCCGCCACCGCCTCGCGCACGCCCTTCGAGAAGTCGATGTAGCCGGCCGGGTCGTGCAGCCGCATGCCGGCGGGCATCACCTTCTCGATCTGGGCCAGGCGCTTGTGCACCTCGTCGACGATCGCGACGGTGTTGCCTCCGCTCTGCTTGCGGATGCCCATGCCGACCGTGGGTGTGCCGTTGTAGCGGGCGATGTTGCCCGGGTCCTCGGCGCCGTCCTCGACGCGCGCGACGTCGCGCAGCGTCACCGCCGCGCCGCCAGGCGGCTGCGCCACCACCAGCGTCTCGAGGTCCGCGACCGAGCGGAACTCGGCGTCGGTCTTGACGGACCAGTCGACCCGTTCGCCCTCGACGGCGCCGCCCGGCATCTCGACGTGCTCGCGCTGGAGGGCCGCGAGCACGTCGGTGGCGGAGAGCCCGCGCGCGTGGAGCTGGTCGCCGTCGAGCCAGATGCGGATGTTGCGGTCGCGCCGGCCGAACATCTCGACTCCGGCCACGCCCGGGATGGTCTCGAGGAACGGGTTGATCTGGCGGCGCACCGCCTCGCTGGTCTCCACCACCGAGCGCTCGGTGTCGACCGGGATCCACAGCACCGGCTGGTCGTTGGGATTGAACGAGCTCACGATCGGCGGATCGAGCGCCGTCGGCAGCTCGATGCGCGCCAGCGCGACCTTGTCGCGCACCTCCTGCGCGGCGACCTCGAGGTCGGTCCCGAGGTTGAACTCGACCGTGATCTGCGTGACACCCTGCTGCGAGGTCGAGCGGATGGAGCGCACGCCGGCGATGGTGTTGAGGTGCTCCTCGAGGACGTCGGTCACGTCCTCCTCCATGCCCTCGGGCGTGGCGCCCTCGAGCGACGCGACCACGGTGAGCACCGGGAACTCGAGGTTCGGATACTGATCGACGCCGAGGCGGGTGAAGCCGATCACGCCGAACACGACGAGCGCGAGCGTCATCATCCACGTCAGGATCGGGCGCTGGATCGAGACGTCGGAGAGCGTCACCGCGGCGTCGATCCGGGCGGCCGGAGCTCGGCGGTCTTCTCGCTCGACTCGGAGACCTTCGCGGGCGCTCCGTCCGCCTCGCGGACCGACACCGCGGCGCCGTCGATGAGCTGGTCTTGACCGCGCACCACCACCCGATCGCCGACGGCGAGGCCGTCCGCGACCTCGACCCGGCCCTCGTGGAAGGCGCCGAGCTTGATCAGGCGGCGCTCGACGTGGCCGCCGCTCCCGAGCCGGAATGCGACGGAGCCGTCGGCGCGTTGCAGCACGGCCTCGGCGGGGATCAACGCCACGTTCTCGCGCACGGCGATGCCGAGGTCGGCGTTGGCGAAGAGGCCCGGACGCAGGCGCCCGTCGGCGTTGCCGAGCTCCGCCTTGACGCGCAGCGTGCGGGTCGTGGGATCGATGGTCGGCGAGATCACCGTCACCCTGGCGCGGAAGCTCTCGTCCGGATACGGCGCCACGCGCACGTCGACGGGCGCGCCGATCTGGATCCGGCTCGAGTCGCGCTCGGGCAGGTGGAACTCGACCTCGATCGGGTCGAGCGCCACCAGGTCGAAGAGCTTGGCGCCGGGCGCGACGAACTCGCCCGCCGAGACGAAGCGCCGCGCGACCAGCCCCGCGAAGGGCGCGCGCACGCTGGCGTCGCGCAGCGAGCGCTCCATCATGCCGGCCTGCGCCTCCGCCGACTCGCGCCTCGAGCGCGCCTGGCGCACGGCCGTCTCGGCGGCGTCGAGCTTGGCGTTCGAGGCGACGCCCTCGTCGTGCAGCTTCTGGGCGCGCTCGAGCTCGCGCTGGCTGGCGCCGAGCATCGCCTCGGACTCGGCGAGCATGGCCTGCGCGTTGCGGAGCTCGAGCTCGCGACGCTCGGGATCGATCTCGAGCACCACCTGGCCCTCGGCCACCGCGGCGCCCTCGTCCTGGACGATGCGCGTCACCTGGCCCTGCACCTGTGATGCCACCTGCGCCTCGGCGCGGGCCAGGAGCTGACCGGTGGCCTCGATGTGGTCCTCGATCCGCTGCGACTCGACGGGCACCACCATCACCGGCGGCGCCGCGATCGCGACCGCGCCCTTGTCGCGTCCGCAGCCGAGCGCCGCGGCGAGCAGCGCCGCGGCGAGCGCCGGAAGCGCGCGGCGCATCAGGCCGGATCTCCCGCGCCGCCGCGGACGAGGCCGCGGATCAGCGCGTCGAGGCCGACCTCGAGCACGTCCTTCGCCCACTCCAGATCGGGCCGCGTGGTGCGGAGCAGGATGAGGCCGTGCAGGAACGCCCAGAACGACTGGCGCGCCGCCTCGACGTCGACGCAGAGCCGCGACTCGGCGGCGAGCTGGTCGATCGGCTGCGACAGCAGCACGCGCGCCTCCTCGGCGGCGGGCGGCGGCGGGAGCTCGGGATCGCGCGGGGCGGCCAGCAGCGCGTAGTGGGTCGGGTTGCGGAGCCCGAAGCGAGCGAAGGCGACCGACAGCGCGCGCAGGTCGCGCACCGGGTCTCCGTCGAGGCCGACGCGCCGCAGGCTCCGGACCAGCGTGCGGCAGCGCTCGTCGAGGAGCTCGTCGAGCAGCCGCTGCTTGTCGCCGAAGTAGTGGTAGATCGTCGGCGGGGTGTAGCCGCAGCGCTCGGCCAGGCGCCGCATCGAGAAGGCCGTGGCGCCGTCCTCGACGAGCAGCGCCTCCGTCGCGTCCAGGATGGCGCGGCGGGCCTCGGCCCGGCTCTGCAGCCGGCGTCGTTCTGCCGGTTGGATGGCCGTCATCGAACGTCGTTCGATCCCTATAACGGTGTTCGGTGACCCGACCTTTAGCATCTCTCCCAGTCCCCCGCAGCCGCCCCGTCCCCTCCGAGGCGCCCTAGACTCGCGGCGACGAGGAGACGCGCGTGGCCGATCGCATCGCGGCGCTGCTGGCCGAGCTCACGCTCGACGAGAAGGCCTCCCTGCTCGCCGGCTGCGACCTGTGGAGCACGCCCGCGCTGCCGCGCCTCGGCATCCCCGCGCTCCGCATGAGCGACGGGCCGAACGGCGCGCGCGGGCGCGAGCTGCGGGGCGGGCCGACCTCGGTCTGCTTCCCGTGCGGGGCGTCGCTGGCCGCGAGCTTCGATCCGGCGCTGGCCGAGCGGATCGGCGCGGCGCTCGCCGAGGAGGCGAAGAGCAAGGGTGCGCACCTGCTCCTCGCGCCGACCGTGAACATCCAGCGCACGCCGATCGGCGGGCGCGACTTCGAGTGCCATTCCGAGGACCCGCACCTGGCCGCGCGCATGGCCGTCGCCCTCGTGCGCGGGCTCCAGGGAGCGGGCGTCGGCGCGTGCGTCAAGCACTTCGCCTGCAACGACACGGAGCGCGAGCGCCACACCGCGAGCTCGGAGGTCGACGAGCGCACGCTGCGCGAGATCTACCTGGTCCCGTTCGAGGCGGCCGTGCGCGAGGCCGGCGCGTGGTCGGTGATGGCCGCCTACAACCGCCTCGGCGGCACGCACTGCACCGAGCACGAGCGCCTGCTCGGCGAGATCCTGCGCGCCGAGTGGGGCTTCGACGGGCTCGTCGTGTCGGATTGGTTCGCCACCCGGAGCACGGCCGCCTCGGCGTGCGCGGGCATGGACCTCGAGATGCCGGGCCCCCCGCGCCACTACGGCCCGAAGCTCGCCGAGGCGGTGCGCGGCGGCCGGGTCCCCGAGGCCGCCGTCGACGAGTCGGTGCGCCGGCTGCTGCACCTGATGCAGCGCACCGGCGCGTTCGACACCGAGCCGGCCGGCGAGCGCGCCGTCGACCGGCCCGAGCACCGTGCGCTGGTGCGGGAGGCCGCCGCCGCAGGCTGCGTGCTGCTGCGCAACGAGGACCGCGTGCTGCCCTTCGACGCGGCCCTGCTCCGATCGCTCGCGGTGATCGGGCCCAACGCCGGCGTCGCCGTGATCCAGGGCGGCGGCAGTGCGCGCGTGAGCCCACACTACGCCGTGACGCCGCTCGAGGGCATCCGCGCCCGCTGCGGCGCGTCGATCGACGTGGTCTTCGAGCGCGGCTGCAGCAACCACCGCGGCGTGCCACCGCTCGCCCCGCCGGGCGGCCTCGAGGTCGAGCTGTTCGACGGCGCGGAGCCGGCGGGGCCGCCCGCGCTCGTGCAGCACGCGCGCGCGGGCGACCTGCTCTGGCTGTCCCCGCCGCCGCCCCTCGCGGTCGACCGGCCCTTCTCCGCGCGGGTACGCGCGCACTTCACGGCCTCCGTCGCGGGGCCGCACCGGCTCTCGCTCGCGAGCGCCGGCCGCAGCCGCCTGCGCGTCGACGGCCGCGAGGCGATCGACAACTGGACGAAGCAGGAGCGAGGCAGCGCCTTCTTCGGCTTCGGCAGCCGCGAGGTGACGGCCGACGTCGAGCTCCGCGCGGGCCAGTCGGTCCCGCTCGAGGTCGATTTCCTGCGCGAGCGCCCCGGGCTCGCCGGGCTTCGGATCGGCTGCCTCGCGCCCGAGCCGCCCGACGCGATGGAGCGCGCCGTGGCCGCCGCCCGCGACGCCGACGCGGCCGTCGTCGTGGTCGGCCTGAACGAGGACTGGGAGTCCGAGGGCCACGACCGCGAGGGCCTCGGTCTTCCCGGACGCCAGGACGAGCTGGTGTCGCGCGTCGCGGCGGCGAATCCGCGCACGGTGGTGGTCGTCAACGCGGGCTCTCCCGTGGCGATGGACTGGGCGGAGCAGGTGCCCGCGATCCTGCAGCTCTGGTACCCGGGGCAGGAGTGCGGAAACGCGCTGGCCGACGTCCTGTTCGGCGACGCCGATCCCGGCGGCCGCCTTCCGCTCACCATTCCGCGCCGGCTCGAGGACACGCCCGCGTTCCACCACTATCCGCCGCGCGACGGCGTGATGACCTACGGCGAAGGTCTCTTCGTCGGCCATCGCGGCTACGATCGCGACCACATCGAGCCGCGCTTCCCCTTCGGCCACGGCCTCTCGTACGGGCGCTTCGAGCTCGGCGCACTGCGGCTCGATCGCGAGCGGGTCCGCGCCGGAGAGTCGGTCGGGCTCTCTGTCGAGCTCCGCAACGCCGGCTCGCGCGGCGGGAGCGAGGTCGTGCAGGTCTACGTCCGCGAGCTCGAGCCGAAGCGGCCCCGTCCCGAGCGCGAGCTGCGCGCGTTCGCGAAGGTGCAGCTCGATGCGGGCGGGCGGCGGACCCTGCACATCGCACTCGATCCGCGCGCGTTCGCGCACTGGGACGTCGCGCGCCGCGCCTGGCGCGCCGAGCCCGGCGACTACGAGGTCGCGGTCGGCCGCTCGTCGCGCGACCTGCCCCTGTCCGCGCGCTTCCGCCTGGAAGCCTGAGCGATGGCGGCGACCGACGCGCCGCCCTCGGCGTGGGCTCCCCTGCGGAGGCCGCTCTTCCGCACGATCTGGATCGCGAGCATCGCCTCGAACGTCGGCACCTGGATGCAGAACGTCGGCGCGGCGTGGCTCATGACCTCGCTCGCGCCGACGCCGCTCTTCGTGTCGCTGGTGCAGGCGGCGTCGAATCTCCCGTTCTTCCTGCTCGCGCTGCCGGCGGGTGCGCTCGCCGACGTGGTCGACCGGCGGCGGCTGATGCTGGCCGCGCAGGCCTGGCTCTTCGCGTCGGCGGCGCTGCTCGGTGCGCTGACGCTCGGCGGTGTGGCGGGTCCCGGCACGCTGCTCGCCTGCACGTTCGCGATCGGCGTCGGCAGCGCCTTCACCGCGCCCGCCTTCGCGGCGATCGTGCCCGAGCTGGTCGCGCGCGAGGAGATCGAGTCGGCCGTCTCGCTGAACGGCATCTCGATGAACCTGGCGCGCGCGGCGGGCCCTGCGCTCGGAGGGCTCGTCGTCGGCTGGGCCGGCGCCGGGGCGACCTTCGTCCTGAACGCGCTCTCGTTCCTGGCGGTGATCGCGGCGGTGGCCGCCTGGCAGCGCGCGCCGCGCGAGGGACGGCTTCCGCCCGAGGACCTGCTCGGCGCGATGCGCACGGGCATCCGCTACGTGCGGCACAACCCCGAGCTGCAGACGATCATGGTGCGCACGGGCAGCTTCGTGCTGCCGGCGAGCGCGGTGTGGGCGCTCCTGCCGCTCTACGCTCGGCAGGAGCTGGGGCTCGGCCCGAGCGGCTACGGCCTTCTGCTCGGCTCCTTCGGCGTCGGCGCCGTGATCGCGGGCGTGCTCCTCCCGAGCGCGCGGCGCAGGCTCGGGATCGAACGCCTCGCCACCGCCTCTGCGCTCGTGTTCGCCGTCGCCAACGCCGCGCTCGGCCCCGCCCGCCAGCTCTCGTTCGGCCCCGCGATGGCCGCCGCGTGCATCGCGCTCCTGTTCGCGGGCGGCATGTGGCTCGGCCTGCTCTCGACGCTCAACGCCGCGGCGCAGATCGCGATCCCGGCGTGGGTGCGCGCGCGCGCGATGGCCGTGTACATGCTCGTGCTGTTCGGCGCGCTGGCGCTCGGGAGCTCGCTGTTCGGCGCGCTCGCGGGTGCCGTCGGCGTGCCCCGAAGCTTCGAGGTCGCGGGCGCAGCGATCGCGCTGGCGCGGCTCGCGACCTGGCGCCGGCGCCTGGTGGACGGCCCGCGTCCGGACTTCACCCCGGCGCCGCGCTGGCCCGCACCGGAGATCGTGGCGGCGGTCGACGTCGGGCGCGGCCCGGTGCTGGTCACCGTCGAGTACCAGATCGACCCGAGCGACGCCGAGCCCTTCGCGCGCGCGATGCGGGAGGTCTCCGAGATCCGGCTGCGCGACGGCGCGTTGCGGTGGGGGCTCTGGACGGACGCAGCGCAGCCGGAGCGCTACCTCGAGTCGTTCGTGGTCGAGTCGTGGGCCGAGCACCTGCGCCAGCACGGGCGGGCGACGGCCGCCGACCGCGCGGTCCAGGCGCGCGCGACCGCCTATCACCGCGGCGCGGCCCCGCCGCGCGCGACCCACTTCATCCACGAGCAGATGCCCGAGTGAGCCGGATCGGTAAGCTATCCGCATGACCGACCCGCTCCGCATCGGCATCCTCGGCGCCGCGCGCATCGCGCCGATGGCGCTCATCCGCCCCGCGCGCCAGGTTCCGGAGGCAGTGGTCGCCGCGGTGGCCGCCCGCGATCCCGCCCGGGCGCGCGCGTTCGCCGCCAAGCACGGGATCCCGCGCGTCGCCGAGCGCTACGAGGCGCTGATCGCCGACCCCGAGCTCGACGCGATCTACAACCCGCTGCCGAACTCCCACCACTGCGAGTGGACGATCCGCGCGCTCGCGGCCGGCAAGCACGTGCTCTGCGAGAAGCCGATCGCGGCGAACGCCGCCGAGGCGGAGCGCATGGCCGAGGCAGCGCGCGCGAGCGGGCGCGTGCTCGTCGAGGCCTTCCACTGGCGATACCACCCGCTCGCCGCGCGCATGCGCGAGATCCTGGCGAGCGGCGAGATCGGACGCGTGCAGCACCTCGAGGCGTGGCTGTGCTTCCCGATGCTCTCGCCGAGCGACATCCGCTGGCGCCTCGACCTGGCCGGCGGCGCGCTGATGGACGCGGGCTGCTACCCGGTCTCGATGGTGCGGCACCTGGCGAAGGCAACCGATGAAAAGAGCGAGCCCGAGGTGGTGTCGGCGCGCTCGTGGCTGCGCTCGCCGCAGGTGGACCGGCGCACCGAGGCGGAGCTGCGCTTCGCCGACGGCCGCAGCGGAAAGATCGGCTGCTCGATGCTCTCGCACACCCTGCTCTGGACCTCGATCCTGGCGCGCGGCGACGCCGGCGAGATGCGGGTCGCAAACCCGATCGCGCCGCACTTCTGGAACCGCCTGCGGGTCCGGAACGCGCGCGGCACGCGCTCGGAGCGGGTCCGGGGCGACGCGACCTACACCCACCAGCTTCGCGCCTTCGTCGACGCCGTGCGCCGCGGAACGCCGGTGCCCACCGACCCGCGCGACGCGATCGCCAACATGCGCGTGATCGACGCGATCTACCGCGCCGCCGGCCTCCAACCGCGAGGACTCGCCCCCTCCTAGGCAACCTGACCGTCTGGATCATCCCGGCAAGCGATCGCGAAGCGATCGCGCGCAGCGAGGCGAAGCCGAGCGAAGTCGATCGGGACGTGCTGCAGCTCAGCAACCCAATCGGCCGCAGGCCGATTCGCGCGCAGCGAGGCGAAGCCGAGCGAAGTCAACAGACGTGCTGCAGCTCAGCTAGATCGAGAGCGTCCGGAAGCGCTCCTCCGCGTAGACCAGCAGCGCGACCGACGCGGCCTCGGAGAGGTGCTCGAACTGGATCCCCATGCCGAAGGGCAGGCTGCGGCGCATGACGTTGCCCGGAACGCTCGTCATCACCACCCGCCCCTCGGCGGTCACCGCGCGCAGATCCGGGACCGCGAGGCTCACCTCCACGCGCGACCGCACCATCCACGGTTGGTCGAGCGCCACGTAGGCCCCGGACGCCGAGATCGAGTAGACGCGCCCCTGCTTCTCGCGGCCGCCCGAGCGCACCACCGCCGCCCAGTCGGCCGGCGCGCGCAGCGTGCGACGGCGGCCGCGCACCGGCTTCGCCCCGGCCAGCGCGCGGTTCAGCTGGAAGCGCAGCGTATGCAGGTCGATCGGGTCGAAGATCGCGAGCTGGACGCCCGCCTCGCGCATGCGGCGGCGCTCGGCCGGCCCGGGATCGCGCCCGGCGCCGAGGAAGGCGAGGTGCGTCTCCGGCACGAGCCGGCGCATGAAGTCGAGCGCGCCGCGCAGGTTCATCGCCGGAAGGTCCGAGGGAACGATCACGGCGCCGATGCGCGAGCCACCGACCCGCAGCAGGGCCTGCGCCCACTCCGGCGTCTTGGCGGAGACGACCCGATGGCCGATCCGCACCAGCCGAGCGCCCAGCACCTGCATCTCGGGCGAGTTCGCGCCGAGCAGCAGCACGTCCTTGTTCATGGGGGCCCCTCCCCATCTCCCCATCGACGCCGCGGCCGGCCGGCTGGGTGATCGCGATCACCGCCGTCCGGCCTCCCGGGTATCCTCTGCGGCCACGAGGAGGCGGACGTGAAGGTCCTGCGCACCCCCGACGAGCGCTTCGAGAAGCTGCCCGGGCATCCCTTCGAGCCGCACTACGCGGAGATTGCCGACGGCGACGGGACGCGCCTGCGCGTCCACTACGTCGACGAGGGCCCGCGCGGGGCTGCGCCCGTGCTGCTGCTGCACGGCGAGCCTTCCTGGTCGTACCTCTACCGCAAGATGATCCCGGTGCTGACCGCGGCTCGACACCGCGCGGTGGCTCCTGACCTGGTCGGCTTCGGCCGCTCCGACAAGCCGGCTGCGCGCTCCGACTACAGCTACCAGCGCCACGTCGACTGGCTGCGCGCCACCGTCCGCGCGCTCGACCTGCGCGACATCACGCTGGTGTGTCAGGACTGGGGCGGCCTGCTCGGCCTGCGCCTGGTCGCCGAGGAGCCCGATCGCTTCGCGCGCGTGGTGGCGGCCAACACCTTCCTCCCGACCGGTGATCCTCCGCCGGGGGAGGCGTTCTTCCGCTGGCGGGAGTTCTCGCAGCGGGTGCCCGACTTCTCGGCCGGCTTCATCGTGCAGAGCGCGACCGCTACGCAGCTCCCGCCCGAGGTCGTCGCCGCCTACGACGCGCCCTTTCCCGACGAGTCGTACAAGGCGGGCGCGCGCGCATTCCCGCTGCTGGTGCCGGCCTCGCCCGAGGATCCCGCGGCACCCGCCAACCGGCGCGCGTGGCAGGCGCTCGAGCGCTTCGAGAAGCCGTTCCTCACCGCCTTCAGCGACGGCGACCCGATCACGCGCGGCGGCGATGCCATCTTCCAAGCGCGCGTGCCCGGCGCAAAGGGGCGGTCCCACGTCACGATCGCAGGCGCCGGCCACTTCCTGCAGGAGGACCGCGGCGCCGAGCTCGCGCGCGCGGTGGTCGACTTCCTCGCCGCCAGCGGAGGGCGTCCGTGAGCGGATCGCGCAGCGCCGAGCGATGGCTCGCGCTCGGCGCGCTGGTGGGCCTCGCAGCGGCCGCCGCGGGGCTCGCGATGCGGACGCCGCGCGCGGCGGGGCTGCCCGCCGGTGCCGTCGCGACCGTGAACGGCACGCCGGTGCGGTCGGTCGAGTACGAGCGCGCCGTCGGCGCGCTCGCCTCCGACCGCCGCACCCCGCTCGACGACGAGGATCGCCGCTTCGTGCTCGATCGGCTGGTCGACGAGGAGCTCCTGGTCCAGCGCGCGCTCGAGCTGGGGCTGGTGCGCAGCGATCGGCGGGTGCGCTCCGACCTGGTCGGCGCGCTGATCGACTCGGTCGTCGCCGACGCCTCGCAGCACGAGCCGGACGCCGCGGAGCTGCGCGCCTTCTACGACGCCAACCGCGACTGGTTCGCACAGCCGGGCCGGCTGCGGCTGCGGCAGATCGCCGTCGCAGGCCCTCCGAACCGGGACGACGCGCTGGCCCTCGCGCGCGCAAGCGAGGTCGCCGAGCGGCTGCGCCGCGGGGAGGCGTGGGACGCCGTCGAGAGCGCGCTCGCCGATCCGCCCGTGGCCCCCGTGCCCGACGACCTGCTGCCGCCGACCAAGCTCGGGCAGTACCTCGGCACGAGCGCGGTCGAGGCCGCGGCGGCGCTCGCGCCCGGTGCGATCTCCGACCCGCTGCGCGTGGCGGGCGGCTGGTCCGTGCTCCAGCTCACCCAGCGCGAGCCGCCGAGCACCCCACCGCTCGAGGAGATCGAGGACCAGGTGCGCGCCGAGCTGCGCCGGCGTGCCGGCGACACGGCCCTGCGACGCTACGTCGAGGAGCTTCGCCAGCACGCCGAGATCCGCGTGGCGGGCGCGCTGCCTTGAGCCGGAGACGGACGGCGCTCGCCCTCGCGGTCGCGCTGGGCCTCGTCCCGGGCGCCGCGCTCGCGCACGGGCGCAGCCTCTCCTACTCGAGCTGGACGCTCGCGCCCGATGGCGCCGTCGTGCGGCTGCGGGTCCCGCTCCTCGAGATGACGCGGATCGGCATCGATCCGCTGGCGGATCCGACGGCGCCGGTGCAGATCGGCCGGGTCCTCACGAGCCACGTGCGGCTCTCGAGCGGCGGGGAGCCGTGCGCGCCCGTCGGTGACCCGCGCCCGACCGCTGCGCCCGAAGGCTGGGCGGTCTTCGAGTGGCGCACCCACTGCAAGGACCCGGGCCCGCTCGCGATCACCAGCACGCTGCTGCTCGACGTCGCGCCCGACCATTTGCACTTCGCCCGCGCCGAGCTCCCGGGTGGCGAGGTGAGCGAGCGCGTGCTCTCCGAGGCCGAGCCCACCTGGCAGATCGGCGTGATCGGCGCCGCGGGAGCCGCGAAGCCCGCCGGCACTCCCAAGCTCGAGGGCACGTCGCTGGCAAGCTACGTGGTGCTCGGAGTCCAGCACATCCTCTACGGCTCCGACCACCTCGCCTTCGTGCTCGCCCTGGTGCTCCTGGCGGCGAGCCTGCGCGAGGTAGCCGTGCTGATCACGGGCTTCACGCTGGCGCACGCCGTGACGCTCGGGCTCGCGGTGCTGGGCGCCGTGCGCCCCGCGCCCACGGCGATCGACGCGCTGATCGGCTTCTCGATCGCGCTGGTCGCCGCCGAGGACGGCTGGCTGCTCGGCGGGCGCGGTCGCGCGGTGCCCTGGACCGTGGCGATCGGGCTGCTCGCGTTGGCGCTCCTCGCCGCGCTCGGACACGGAAGCGTGCCGGCGCTCGCGCTGCTCGGGCTCGCCCTCTTCTCCTTCTGCCACTTCGGCCTGCTCGATCGCGCCGAGCGGCCGGCGCGCCTCCGCGCCGCGGTGGCCTTCGCCTTCGGACTGATCCACGGCTTCGGCTTCGCCGGCGTGCTGGCGGAGATGGAGCTGCCGCGCGCGCGCCTCGCCACCGCGCTGTTCGGCTTCAACGCGGGCGTCGAGCTCGGTCAGCTCGCGGTGGTCGCTGCGCTGTGGCCGGTGCTGGCGCTCCTCGCGCGGGTCCAGGATGGCCGCTGGCACCGGAGGACCGCGGAGATCGGCGCCGCCGGCATCTGCGGGCTCGGGGTGTACTGGTTCCTGACGCGCGCGCTCGGCTGAGCCCCGCGTCGGTTTCCCCGCGCCGTCGCGCCCTTCGCGGCTCAAGTTCGGATCGGCGAAGGCCGAATACCGGCGTCAGGGAGCTCTGGGGGGGTGAGCGTCACGACGCCCAGGCCCTTCCCGGCGCTCGCCGCGCGCGGAGATCCGAGGATGGCCGGCTCCCAGGCATTCGAGTGGCTGTGCGAGGCGCTGACGACGGGCTCGTCGCTCGACCGGCTCGAGGCGCGCGGGACCGTCCGCATCGCGATCAAGGAAGCCGGGCTCGAGGCGCGCAGCGTTTCGCCGAGCGAGCTCGCCGTGGTGGTGCAGCGGATCCTTCCGCGCGAGCTCCGGCAGCGCGGCGTGAACGACGAGGGCACGCTCTGCGACCGCTTCGTCGCAGGACTCCGGAATCTCGAGCAGTCGGGCGCTCGGCCGGCCGCGGACACGCCGGACGCGATCTTCCGCCGCCTGGGCGGCGAAGCCTAGGACGCTAGCGCCCCTCGAAACGCGGCGGCCGTCCTTCGAGGAACGCGCGCACCCCCTCCTGGAAATCCCGCGTCCGGAACAGCGGCAAGAGCTGCAGGTACACCTGATGGACGTTGGACTCGAAGCCGTCCTCGAGGCCGAGCCGCATCATCCGCTTGGTCGCCTGCACCGCGAGCGGCGCGTTGGCCGCGATCTCGTCGGCAAGCGCACGCACCTCCTTCTCGAACAGCTCGTGCGGTACGACCCGGTTCACCAGCCCGAGCTCGAGACACTGCTCTGCCGAGAGCGTGCGGCCCGTGAAGGCGATCTCGCACGCCTTGGCCCAGCCCACCAGGCGCGGCAGCAGCCACGTGCCGCCGCTCTCCGGCAGCACGCCGCGGCGGGTGAAGGCGGCCGCGAGCTTTGCGCGATCCGACGCGATGCGGATGTCGCAGCCGAGCGCGAGGTCCATCCCGTAGCCCGCCGCTGCGCCGTTGAGGGCGCAGAGCGTCGGCTTGTCGAGCTGGTGGAGCACGATCGGCGGTGCGCTGCGCAGGTCGAAGCGCGGCGGCAGCGCCGCCCCGTCGCCGCCGATGCCCTGACCGGTTGCCGCGTCCTTGAGGTCGAGCCCCGAGCAGAATCCCCGGCCGGAGCCGGTCAGCACCACGACGCGGACGGCGGGGTCCCGGTCGGCCTCGACCAGCGCCTTCGACAGCGCGTCGAGCATCGGGCCCGAGATGGCGTTCAGCCGGTCGGGGCGGTTCAGCGTGATGGTGGCGACGGCGCCGTCGATCTCGTAGAGCAGCTCGCTCATCGGCTCCTCCCGGGCGGGATCGTACAGCGGCCGGCCCCACGGATCCTCGAGATTACGGGTGTGGACGAATATTGGCAGATCTTGTAATATCGGCCCGTGCCTCGACGACGCCCCCAGCCGCCTGCCCTCCCGAGCGCCCGGCCGCTCACGGCCCGCAGCTTCGTGGTCGACCTGCTCTCGACCCTGCGCCGCGGCTCCATGCCGGTGCAGGCGCTGGTCGAGTCGGCGGCGCTCTTCGGCATCGCCAGCGGCAGCGTGCGGGTGGCGCTCACGCGCGCGCTGGCCGACGGGCTCGTCGAGCGCGACGAGCGCGGGCGCTACCGGCTCGGCGAGGCGTCGCGCGCCGTGCAGGAGCGGGTGGCGGCGTGGCGCCGGCTCGAGGCGCGCGTCCGGCCCTGGAGCGGCGCGTGGATCGCGGTGGTGGCGACGCGGCGCCCCGGCTCGGGGGCCGCGCGGCGACGGAGCGAGCGCGCGCTACGGCTGCTCGGCTTCCGCGAGCTCGAGCGCGGCCTCGCCGTGCGGCCCGACAACCTGGCGGGCGGCGCCGCGCGCGTCCGCGAGGAGCTCGTGGCGCTCGGCCTCGCTCCGGGGGCGCTCGTGTGCGAGCTGCGCGAGCTCGATGCGATCTCCGAGGCGCGTGCGCGCTCTCTCTGGGATGCGAAGGTGCGCGAAGCGTCCTATCGCCGCCTGCGGCGCGCGCTCGCCGCGAGCGCGCGCCGGCTTCCCGAGCTTCCGGAGGCGCAGGCGATGGTCGAGTCGTTCCGGCTCGGCGGCGAGGCGCTGCGGCTGCTGGCACACGATCCCCTGCTGCCCGAGCCGATCGTCGCGCCGACCGAGCGCGAGGCGCTCGCGCGCGCGATGCAGCGCTACGACGCGCTCGGCCGTGCGAGCTGGTCCGCCTTCCTGGCGCGCCACGGCGTCCTGCAGCGGAGTGCGCCGGCCGACACCAGGGACATCGCCCGAGGAGGAGTCGCATGAGCGCCGCGAGCCCGACCTTCGACCAGGCTCCCGATCTCGACGCGGATGCGCGGACGAACGCGGTCTGGCACGCGCGCTTCTCGCGCGATGAGATCCAGACACTGCTCCGCATCAGCGACCTGCGCGGCGCGGCCTCCGTCGCGCTCGACTGGGTGCTCATCGCCGCGGCCTTCGCGCTGGTGGCCCGCTGGCCGAACCCGCTCACCGTACTGGTCTCACTCTTCGCGATCGGCGGCCGCCAGCTCGGTCTCGCGGTGCTGATGCACGAGGCGGCGCACCGCACGCTGCTCTCCGACCGCCGCTGGAACGATCGGGTCGGGAGCTGGCTCTGCGCGTATCCGGTCTGGTCGGACGTGCACGCGTACCGCGCCTACCACCTGCAGCACCACGCGAAGACCTGGACCGCCGAGGATCCGGACATCGGGCTGGTGATGCCCTTCCCGATCACGCGGTCGAGCCTGCGCCGCAAGGTGTGGCGCGACCTCTCGGGCCAGACCGGGCGCAAGTTCGCGCGCGGCGCGTGGCGCCGCTCGCTGGCGCGCTGGCGCGCCGGCGATCCCGCCGGCCGCCGCGCCTTCGTCGGCTTCGCCGTCACCAACGCCCTGCTCCTCGGCGTCCTCGCCGCGCTCGGCCACCCCGCGCTCTACCTGCTCTGGATCGCCGCGTGGCTCACGACGCACACGCTGGTGACGCGGATCCGCTCGATCGCGGAGCACGCCATGGTGCCCGATCCGCGCGATCCGCTGCGCAACACGCGCACCACGCTAGCGCGCTGGTGGGAGCGGCTCCTGCTCGCGCCGAACCGCGTCAACTTCCACCTCGAGCACCACCTGCTGATGACGGTCCCGCACTACCGGCTCCCGCGCATGCACCGGCTGCTCGCGGAGCGCGGCCTGCTCGACGACGCGCTGGTGACGCGCGGCTACCGCGCGGTGCTCGCGCGCGCGGCGTCGAAGCCGGAGCGCGCGCCGGCCGCCGAGCGCGATCCGATCCCGCAGCCGGGGGACGAGAGCGCGGCGCCGCCGCGTGTTCCGCCGTTCTAGGGCGGCCGGGTATCCTCCCGCCTCCACCAGGAGGCGATCCGATGGCCACTCCCGACCCCTTCCGCGACCGCGTCGCCGTGATCACCGGCGGCGCCGGCGGCATCGGATTCGCGATGGCGCAGGCCTTCGCCGCCCGCGGCGCGCGCATCGCGCTGGCCGACCTCGACGAGGCGGGCATGGCGGAGCGCGCGAAGGCGCTCGCGGCCCGCGGCGCAGAGGTGATCTGCGTGCCGACCGACGTCACCCGGCGCGAGAGCGTGGACGCGCTCGCCGACGCGGTCTGGAAGCGCTTCGGCGCCGCGCACCTCGTCTGCAACAACGCGGGGATCGCGATCGCCGGCCCGCTGCTCCAGGCGACAGAGAACGACTGGCGCCTCACCATGGACATCGACTTCTGGGGCGTCGTGCACGGCGTGAACGCCTTCGCGCCCCGGCTCATCGAGCAGCGGCAGGGCGGGCACGTGCTCAACACCGCGTCGATGGCCGGGCTCGTCGGAATGTCGTGGCTCGGCGTCTACTGCGCCGCCAAGTTCGCCGTCGTCGGGCTCTCGGAGGCGCTTCGCCGCGAGCTCGAGCCGCACGGCATCGGCGTCTCCGTGCTGTGTCCGATGATCGTCGCGACGAGCATCAACGAGAACTCGGCCCGCACGCGCGGCGTCCCGCTGCCGCCGGGGAGCCAGCCGCCGCCGGGAGCGCTCCGGGGCGGCGTGATCGAGGCCGACGAGGTGGCACGGCGGGTGGTGCGGGGCATCGAGCGCAACGACCTCTACGTGCTGACGCACCCCGAGCAGCGCGACTTCCTGCGCCGCCGCGCGGCGCGCCTCGACGCGCTGTTCGAGCCGGACCGCTGGGCGATCTAGCCTTCCTCAGGACTGCGAAGGGCTTCCGCTCGCATCGTGCCGCCGGATCAGCACGAGGTTGCGGACGTAGACGACGCAGTTCGGCAGGAAGGCCAGCGTGAAGACGGGGTCCTTTCGGTGCACGGCGTAGGCGAGCAGCATGACCGAGCCGAGGATGCTGAGGTGCCAGAACACGATCGGGACGTAGCTCCGGCCCGCGCGCTCCGAGGCGATCCACTGGATCAGGAAGCGGGCGAAGAACACGGCGTTGCCGAGGAAGCCGAAGACGAGCCAGGGCGGCGAGTCGTGCCAGTCCATGGCGCGCGACCGTAGCCGCCGGGGCCACGGCCCGCCCTGCCGTACCGATGCGTCGCGGCGAACCCTGCGGGGGCCAGCCCTCACTCCGTTCCCCTGAGGCGCGCCCGCTCTGGTATCGTGGCGCGTTCCCGAGGGCCTTGCGGGAGCGGCGGAGGTGCGAATGCGGCGCAGGATCGGCTCGGCACGGCTCGGTGTGTCCCTCGGCTTCGGCTCGACCCTCGGACTCGCGTTGCTCGGAGCTCCGTCGCCCATCGCCGCGGACGTGGTCTTCCCGACCTGTGCCGCGGCCGGCTGCAGCGATCCACTCGACTACGCCTCCTATCTCTTCATCCCGCCGGGCGGCGCGCTGCCGAACGACTACGACCCGAGCTCGGGCGACGCCTGGAAGTACGCGCCCGACACCGGGATGGACATCACCGGCGTGTGGCAACGCACCACCGGGCGGCCCGACGTCGTGATCGCGGTGCTCGACAGCGGGATCCGCTGGAGCCAGGCCGACCTCGGCCGCAAGGTCGCGCTGAACCTCGGCGAGCTACCGCTGCCGTCGGGCTGCGCCTCGTACGACTGCAACGGCGACGGCGTCGTCTCGGTCGACGACTTCCAGGAGGCCTGCAACGCCGACCTGAATCACAACGGCTTCTGCGACGGCGAAGACCTGATCCTGTTCTACTCCAACGGCAAGGACGACGACGGCAACGGCTACGTCGACGACATCGCCGGCTGGGACTTCTTCGAGAACGACAACGATCCGTTCGACGACGTGAACTACGGCCACGGCACCGGAGAGGCCAGCGACGAGGTCGCCGAGGCGAACAACGGCAGCGGCTTCCCGGGCTTCGCGCCGAGCTCGCAGTTCCTCCCGCTCCGCGTCGGGGACAGCTTCGTCGCCACCGACGGGCCCTTCCTGCAGGCGGTGGTGTACGCGGTCGACCGCGGCGTCTCGGTGATCTCCGAGGCGCTCGGCGCCGTGAACTCCTCGGCGAACGGGCAGGCGGCGATCGACTACGCCTACGCGCGCGGAATCCCGATCATCGCGAGCGCCGCCGACGAGGAGAGCGGCCACCACAACTACCCCGCCAACTACGGCCACACGATCTGGGTGAACTCGGTGCGGAACGGCGATGGCACCTTCACCGACGCCGACGCCAACGGCTACGACCTGCTGAACGGCTGCACCAACTACGGCGGCAAGGCCTGGGTCGCGATTCCGTCGGCGTCCTGCTCGTCGGAGGCGACCTCGCGCACCGGAGGGCTCACCGCGCTGCTCGTGTCGTACGGCAAGAACCTGATCGACCGCGGCCTGTTCACGCCCTATCCGGGCCTCTCGACGCCGTTCTCGGCGGAGGAGGTGCGCCAGCTCCTGCGGCTCTCGGCGCGCGACGTCGACCACTCGAACGACCCGGAGCTCGTGACCACCAGCGAGGGCGACCTGCTCTCCGCGCTCGTGTCGGCGCCCGCGCTCGGCCTCACCTTCGGATCGAGCCAGTACCCGACGCAGCCCGGCTGGGACGAGTTCACCGGCTACGGGCGCCCGGAGGGCGTGTCGCTGCTCGACCTGGTGACCCCGACCACGATGCCGCCCGAGGCGGATCTGTCGGGGAGCCTGGCCTGGTTCGACCTCGTCGACCCGGTCCGCACGCCGTCGGTGGACGTGGTCGGGAGCGCGCGTGCAGCGCGGGTCGGAAACCAGTTCCAGTGGGTGCTCCAGGTCGGCTGCGGCGTCCAGCCGGAGACCTACACGCAGATCGGATCGGGCCAGGGCAACGGCGCGCCGGTCGAGGGGAGCGTGCTGGCGAGCTGGGACGCGGGGTCCACCGCCGCGACGTGCGGCTTCGATCCCTCCGTCCCGGTGACGAACGTCGACGATCACACCGTGACGCTCCGGCTGCAGGTCACCGACCTGCTCGGCAACGTGGGCGAGGACCGCCGCACGATCGCGATCGACCACGACCCGTCGCTCCACTTCGCGCCGCGTCAGCTCACCGGCTCGGGCGAGTCCAGCCCGGTGCTGGTCGACGTGAACCGCGACGGCGTGCTCGACATCGTCCACGGCGGCGGCGACGGCACGATCCACGCGATCGACGGCCGGACGGGCCTCGAGCTGCCGGGCTTCCCCGTCCTCACGAATGCGGAGCCCGTGCATCCGTCGCCGGCCTACACCAGCGGCGCCGTACCGGTGCCGCACGAGGCGGTGATCGGCGCCATCGCCGCGGACGATCTCGACCGCGACGGTCACGTCGAGATCGTGGCGCCCGGTATCGACGGGACGCTCTACGTGCTCGACGACCACGGCCGCGCGCGACCCGGCTTCCCGGTCCACACCGATCCCGCCTTCAGCCAGCCCGCCAATCGCGACCAGCTCAACGACTCGACGCCCGGCATCGTCTCGGCGCCGGCGCTCGTCGACCTCGATCCTCCGGGAACGGAGCCGAACCTGGAGATCGTGTTCTCGGGGCTCGACGGACACCTGTATGCGTATCGCGCCAACGGCCAGCCGGTCGCGGGCTTCCCGGTGCGGCTCGCCGACACGACCCAGGTGAGCATCGACCCCGCCACCGGCAAGGCGACGCCGCTCCCCGGTTCCCACACGCGCAGCCGCGCCGCCAAGAGCCTGTCCTCGCCGGCGGTCGGCGACCTCGACGGCGACGGGCGGCCCGAGATCGTGGTCGCCACCAACGAGGAGTACGACAGCGAGCCGAACAGCTACGCGATCGAATCGAAGCTGTTCTCGCAGCTCGCGCTGGTGCTCGGCCAGGCGAACATCGACCAGTTCTCGCTCGACACCAACGGGCGCGTGTACGCGGTGCACGCCGACGGCGCGCTGCACGCGGGCGGTCCGTTCCTGTCCGGCTGGCCGGCGCGCGTGCCGCTGCTCACGCCCGGTGTCCTCCCGACCGTCGGGACCGGCACGCCCGGCGCGCCGGCGATCGCGGACCTCGACGGCAGCGGCCAGCTCCGCGTCGCGATCTTCGGCGTCATCGGACCGGTGACGCTGCTGACGCCGACCGGGCAGCCCGCGCTGGGAACGCTCGGCGGCAAGTCGCGCGTGCTGGGGATCGACTTCTGCGGGCCGCCCTCGCCGGCGGGTACCGCGTGCCCGGCTCCGCAGAACGGCTTCCCGAACGTCCCCGCCACCGCCGGCTCGGCCGACGCGCCCTTCTTCGGCGCGCTCGGCTCCGGCGCCTTCGGCGACATCACCGGAGACGGGCTGCCCGAGTACGTCGCTCCGAGCGGTGGGCTCCGCAAACTGGTCGATGTCGCGGCCACGGCGCAGCAGGGCCTGCTGCCGAGCCCGGACGGATTCGTCGTAGACGGCTTCGCGGATCACCAGCTCTCCGCGTGGAACCCGCGCACCGGCGCGGTGCTGCCGGCCTTCCCGCGCCTCATGGACGACATGCAGTTCCTGGAGAGCCCGGCGATCGCCGACGTCGACGGCGACGGCGTGCCCGACGTGCTGAACGGCAGCGGTCGCTACCTGGTGCGCGCGTACCGCGCGGACGGGTCGATGCCGGACGGCTGGCCGAAGTTCACCAACGGCTGGCTCATCAGCTCGCCGGCCGCAGGCGACGTCGACGGCGACGGCAAGATCGACATCGTCTCGATCACGCGCGAGGGCAAGCTCTTCGTGTGGAGCACGCCGGCGGCCGCGACCGCGAGCGCGATCCCCTGGGCGGGCTTCGGACGCGACCGCCGCCACACCAAGAACGCGTCCTCGGGCGTCGCGAACGTGGCGGCGGCTACCGATCCGCTGGCGGGGCTCGGCTGGTCGCTGGAGTCGATCCAGGGCGCCCTCGCGCAGCTCGGCGGCACGCTGGCGCCGCCCGACTCGACGCTGATCAAGGGCTCGCTCGCCACGTTCCTGATCCCGCAGGCGCTCGCGGCCATCGGCCAGGGCGACGAGCTCCGGACCTCGAAGACGCTCGCCGGGATCGAGACGGGGCTCGCGCTCCCGGGGCACCCGATCGCGGCGCTGGCGCCGCTGCTCGATCAGTTCACGGAGGCGGTGCGCGGGGCGCTGCAGCGCGAGATCGATGCCAGCCACTGCGATCCCGACGATACGGCCTGCAACGATCGGGTGAGCTGGGCGAGCTTCCTGCTCGGCGTGGGCGACCTCAGCCTCTCCAGCAACCCCCGCGCGGCGGTCGCGGCCTGGGCATACGGCATCGCGCTCTTCAAGGGCTAGACTGGCGCGGACCCGGTCGGACCCGAGGAGCCTCCATGCCGTCCGTCTCCGAAGCGCAGGTGCTGGCCGCGCTGCGGCCGATCGTCGACCCCGACTTCGGCCGCAGCATCGTCGAGCTCGGCTTCGTGAAGAACCTGCGCATCGATGGCGGGCGCGTCGCCTTCGACATCGAGCTCACCACGCCCGCCTGCCCGGTCAAGGCGGAGTTCGAGCGGTCCGCGCGCGAGCGGGTGGCCGCGCTGCCCGGCGTCGACGAGGTGGCCGTGACGATGACCTCGAACACGCGCGGACGCGGGGCACCGGCGGCGGCGCCAGCCCCGGGCGAGATCCTTCCCGGCGTGCGCAACGTGCTCGCGGTCGCGTCGGGCAAGGGCGGTGTCGGCAAGAGCACCGTCGCCGTGAACCTCGCGATCGCGCTGCGCGAGAGCGGCGCCACCGTGGGCCTGCTCGATGCCGACGTCTACGGGCCCTCGCTGCCCCTGCTGACGGGGGTCCGGGGCCGGCCCGCGACCCGCGACAAGCGCATCCTCCCGCACCAGGGCTACGGCCTGCGGCTCATGTCGATGGGCTTCTTCCTGACCGACGACTCGCCGGTGATCTGGCGTGGGCCGATGGTGCACGGCCTGATCCGCCAGTTCCTGACCGACGTCGAGTGGGGCGAGCTCGACTACCTGGTCGTCGACCTGCCGCCCGGCACGGGCGACGCCGCGCTCACGCTGACCCAGCAGGCGCCGCTCTCGGGCGCGGTGATCGTCACCACCGCCAACGACCTCTCCCTCGTCGACGCGCGCAAGGGCCTCGCCATGTTCGAGAAGGTGAGCGTGCCGGTGCTCGGGATCGTCGAGAACATGTCGTACTTCACCCCTCCCGACCTGCCCGATCGCCGCTACTACCTGTTCGGTCGCGGCGGCGGCAAGCGCGTCGCGGACGAGCTCGGCGTCGAGTTCCTCGGCGAGGTGCCGATCGATCCGCGCGTGGTCGAGGGCGGCGACATCGGCAAGCCCATCCTGGCGTACGCGCCCGACTCGCCGACGGCCGTCGTGCTGCGCGAGATCGCCGGCCGCGTCGCGCGCAAGCTCGCCGTGCTCGGCGAGAGCGCACCCAAGCTCGCCGACGCCAACATCACCTGGGTGGGCTGAGCCTCACGGGCTCCCGCGGCGGGGTCTCCCGATGACGGAACGCGTGCGCCGCTGCTCCTGGGCCGCCGACGCCGGCCCCTCGATGATCGAGTACCACGACACCGAGTGGGGTGTCCCGGTGCACGACGACCGGAGGCACTTCGAGTTCCTGATCCTCGAGGGCGCGCAGGCGGGTCTGAGCTGGTCGACGATCCTCGCCAAGCGCGACGGCTATCGGCTCGCCTTCGCGAGCTTCGATCCGGAGCGTGTCGCGCGGCTCACCGCGCGCGACCGGGCGCGGCTCCTCGCGCGCGGCGGGATCGTGCGCAACCGCCTCAAGATCGCGTCAGCCGTCGACAACGCCCGCGCGTTCCTCGCGATTCGCGACGCGTTCGGCTCGTACGACTCGTACGTCTGGCGATTCGTCGACGGCGAGCCGATCGTGCGCCGGCCGAAGAGCGCGAAGGAGGTGCCGGCCACCAGCCGGGAATCGGACGCGCTGTCGAAGGACCTGAAGGCGCGCGGCATGCGCTTCGTCGGCAGCACGATCGTGTATGCCTACATGCAGGCGGTCGGCCTCGTGAACGACCACCTGCGGAGCTGCTTCCGTCAAAGCGTCCAGTAGCGCGCGAGCACGGCAGCGATGCCCGCCACCCCGCCGGCGGCGGCCACCGCGAGGAGCGCGTGGCGCGCCGCGGGCGCGAGCTCGCGGCGTGCGCTCGGCAGCGCGAGGAAGAGCACCGGCGCCGCCGGGATGAAGTAGCGGCCCTGCACGCCGCGGATCAGCGGCGCGCCGACCTGGTTCCAGCCGAGGTAGCCGAGCGTGAGCGTCGCGGCGATGCACGCGCCGAATACCGCCAAACAGAGCGCGCGCCGGCCCGCGGTGAGCGCGGCGGGCGGCGGCCCGTCGCCGATCGCCGCGAGCGCGAAGGCGCCGGCGTACGCCGCGTAGATCGCGCCCGGAAGCGAGACCGCGAGGGGGCCCAGCACGCCGACGAAGGTGCGATACCACTCGAGCATCTGGGTCGCCGTGGTGGTCGCGAGGACTCCGAGGTAGGCGAGCGGGTCGGCGAGGATGCCCTGGAGCTGCGCGGCGGGATCGGCGCCCGGCGAGGCCGGCGGCGGCGCCGCCGCTCGCACCACCGCGAGCCAGATCGCCGACGGCACGCACGCCGCGGCCACCACCGAGGCGGCGAGCGCGAGCTGGCCCGCGCGCCCGCCGCTGCGCTCGGCTGGGATGAGCAGCACGAGGGCGGCGAGCGGCTGGCTGCCGATCTTGGTGAGCGAGAGCAGGAGGGCGCTCGCGAGCAGCGCGCCCACCTCGCCGCGCGCGAGCGGCCCTTCGCGGCCGAACGCGCTCCGCGCGACGAGCGCGACGAAGAGCAGCGCGGCCGAGCAGCTCAGCGGGTCGGCCGACACCGAGGCGGCGGTCGCGAGCGCCATCGGCGTCGTCGCGAGCAGGACGAGCGTCCAGCGGCGCACGGGGCAGACGCGGATCGCCAGCCAGCCGAGCGCGATCGACACCGCCAGGCTTCCCGCGCGACCCAGGTAGACGAGTGCGGCGGGCGCGAGCTCGAGCGCGCGTCCGAGCCACACGCCCGGGAGCTGCGGCGCGTACGCCACCGCCGGATACGTGCCGGCGTTGTGGAGCCGCACGCGCACGGACGGCGCCAGCGGCTGGCGCAGCAGCGCAGCCATCGCGGCCGGCGTTCGGGGAGGCACATCCGGCGGCCAGGTCTCGCCATTCACAGCTCGGTGTAGATCGGGAAGCGAGCGCGGGATCCCGAGCGGGGCCGTGTGCTCGCCGGGCACCTCGAGGTGGCCCTCCGAGATCACGAACACGCGCGACAGGTGCGGGGTCTCGTCGGGCGCAGCTCCCGGCGGCACCGCCACCAGGAAGCCAATTCCGAAGGCGCTCGCCAAGGCGAGGTACGCGCGCTCCGGCGCGGCGCGGCGCGGCGGCTCCGAGCCGCGGGAGGCCTGGGTCTCAGTCACCGGCGCGATGCGGGGGCGCCTGTCCCGGTGGATCGCGCTCGTCGAGGCGCGCGCGCAGCAGCGCGAGCTCCTGCCCCAGGTTCTTGATCTGCACGCTCGCCTGCGAGAGGCGCACGGCGAAGTGCAGGCACGTCGCGAGCAGGAAGAGCTCGCCGAAGAAGAAGATCGTCGAGCTCGGCGTCCACGCCCCGATCAGCCGGGTCAGGACCCGCAGCAGGTCGAGGTTCAGGCTCAGCACCAGGAGACCCAGGGCGACCCCCAGCCAGATCGGCGTGAACTCCTCGCGCAGCGCGCGCCGCCGCACCAGGTGCAGCACGACCGCAACCACGGTGAAGCTGCCGACGATCGCGACCACTCGCGCCGCGCGCGAGGCCTCGGCCGAGAGGAAGAGCTCGCGCAGCTGGACCAGCGAGATCCCGGGCTCCATCGCGAACCTCCTTCGCCAGCATACCGCGCGCACGCGGCGCGGCGCCGGCTACTTCCCGTGCAGGAGCTCGCGGAACAGGACCGGCGCGGGACCGACCGGACCCTCCGCGGAGCGCTTCACGTAGTCGTCGTACTCGATGCGCTCGAGCTGGACGCTCGGGTCCGGCTCGAAGAACGAGTCCGGCAGATCGATCGAGCGCGCCCAGTCGACGTAGTCGCTGCGCACGTGCTTGCCGGAGGCGCGCGCGAAGCCGTCGATTCGCATCGGAAGCCGCATTTTGTCGTCGGTGACCCAGATCTCGTGTCGCCCGTTCTCGTCCGTCAGCCGGTAGACCGACACGCTGCGCCCGTCGATGGTCTCGGTGCGGACCTTCTCGGCGCCCTGCGTGGTGAGCTGATCCGCCTCGTTGCCGAACGGGCGATGGCCCGGGTGCGCGCGATCTTCCGCGAGCGCGGCCGCGTTGCGCCGCACTGCAATCCCGCTTCTCTGCATCGGGTCGATCACGTAGTAGAACTCCCCCGACACCAGCGTGATGATCGGGAAGCCCTGGACGACGGTCTCGCTGCGGAGCTTGCGCCCCTTCGACCAGAAGTACTCGACACGAAGGGGTGTGTCACCCCCGGTGATCCGCTCGCCGAACCAGGTGTCGGAGCCCTCCGCGGCCGCCTCGGGCTTCGCCGGCTTGGGCGCCTTGTCGGCGCCGAGCGCAAAGCCGACCCCGGCGACGATCAGCAGCAGCAGGCGCGCGCGGCGGCGCTTCGAGGGCACGGTCCCGCTCACCGCGCTCCCTCCGCCGCCGCCCCGGCTCCCTTCGGCCCCGACAGCGAAACGGGTCGACCCTCCATCCAGTCGGGCGGCGCCACGCCCAGCAGAGTCAGCACGGTCGGCGCCACGTCGACCGCATGCACCAGGGGCGGCTGCGTCCCCGGCGCCACGTCGCGGCCGATCGCGGCGAACAGCCCCGTCATCTCGGCGAGGTCGGGTCGATAGCCGTGCGCGCCGCGGAGCGGCGCCGAGACCAACGCGGCAGCCTGTCCCGCGCTGTCGATGTGGCCGACGATCAGCGTGCCGGGCGGCGCGAGCGCGACCACATCGCCGAAGCGGCGGTTACGACTCGGCAGCCCGTCGGGGCCCGCGCCGCGCACCCACGCCTCGAGCCCGAGCCCGCGCGCCACCGACGCGGCGCGCTCGGCGCGCTGCGCGCGGCTCGTGCCCGTGCCTCCGGTGTTGCGCGAGAAGATGCGCCAGCGGCGCGGCTCGCGCAGGCTCACGGTCGCGAAGCCGCCCCCTCCGATCACGTCGGCCTGGATGCCCGCGTCGCGCAGCGCGCGCTCGAGATCGACGCTGCGCACGACCGGCACCATGCCGTGATCCGAGACGAGCAGGAGGGTGGTCGAGGCGAGCAGACCGCGCCCCTCGAGCCCGTCGAGCAGCGCGCCGAGCGCCGCGTCCTGCTTGCGCAGGACATCGGCCACCTCGGGCGTACCCGGCCCGTAGCGGTGCCCGGCGCCGTCCGCGCCGTGGAACCAGCTCGTCACCAGCCGCGGGGGATCCGGCGCCTCGAGCCACGCCAGGATCTGGCGCACCTTCTCCGCCTCGGGCACCGATCCGTCGAACGCCTTCCACTCGCGCGGGCCCAGGCCGCTCTGCCACTTGCCCTCGGAGCCCACCCAGAAGTACGACGCCGAGGGGATCCCGGCCCGCGCCAGGATCGACCAGATCGGCTCGACCTCGATCCAGGTCGGATCGCTCGCGTAGCGATAGAGGCCGCGCTGCGGATCGAAGAAGACGTTGTTGACGATGCCGTGCCGGTCGGGCGAGACGCCGGTCACGAGCGTCACGTGGTTCGGGAAGGTGTTCGACGGGAAGGCGGGCACGAGGCCCGCACCGAAGGCGCCCCGCTCGGCGACGCGCCGGAAGCTCGGCAGCGAGCGCACCTCGGAGGGACGGGTCCCGTCCAGCGAGATCAGCACGACGCTGGGCGAGGCGGCCGAGGCCGCGTGGGCCAGGAGCACCCCGAGCACGAGGGCGAGCAGGACGCGGGAGCGGCGGCACATGGGCGGCGACTCTAACGGCTCCGGGGGTCGACTCGGATCGGTGTCACGGCGATCCGCTCCAGGCGGCGAGCCGGACCGGGAGGCGCCGCGCGCCCCAGTCGCCCGCGTGCGCCTCGAACACGCCCGCGCAGGCGGTCCCGCAGCGCCGGCAGCGTCCCCCCGCGTCCAGGCTCCACGCCAAGAGAACGTACCCGTCGCGCCCGATCAGCCGCTCGCCGCAGCCGTGGCAGTAGGTGCTCTGCCCCTCGAAGTCGTGCACGTTGCCGGTGTAGGCGTATCGGATCCCGCGGCTCCGGGCGATCGCGCGGGCGCGCGCGAGGGTCGCGACCGGGGTGTGCGGCCGGTCGCGCATCCGGTAGTCCGGGTGGAAGGCGGTGAAGTGCCAGGGGACGTCGACGCCGAGCTCGCTCGCCACCCACTCGCTCGCGGCCGCGAGCTCCTCGTCCGAGTCGTTCTCGCCGGGGATCAGGAGCGTCGTGATCTCGAGCCAGACCGCGGTCTCGCGCCGGAGGTAGCGCAGCGTCTCCAGCACCGGCTCGAGGTGGCCGCTGCACAGCTTGTGGTAGAAGCGCTCGCTGAACCCCTTGAGGTCGACGTTGGCCGCGTCGACGTGCGCGTACAGGTCGCGGCGCGCGGCGTCGGAGATGTATCCGGCGGTGACTGCGACCGATTTCACGCCGAGCGCGCGGCAGGCCTCCGCCGCGTCGACGGCGTACTCGAGGAAGATCGTCGGGTCGTTGTAGGTGAAGGCGACGCTGCGGCATCCAAGCGCCACGGCGGCGCGGGCGATCGCCTCCGGGGTCGCGCGGTCCGCGAGGGTGTCGACCTCGCGCGACTTCGAGATGTCCCAGTTCTGGCAGAACGAGCAGGTCAGGTTGCAACCGGCCGTCCCGAACGAGAGGACCGGCGTGCCCGGGAGGAAGTGATTCAGCGGCTTCTTCTCGATCGGGTCGACGCAGAAGCCGCTCGAGCGGCCCCAGGTCGTCAGCACCAGCTCGTCGCCCTGGCGGGCCCGCACGAAGCAGAGGCCACGCTGCCCGTCGGAGAGCCGGCACTCGCGCGGGCACACGTCGCACTGGATGCGGCCGTCGTCGAGACGGTGCCAGTGGCGAGCAGGCACGGCGGGCTCGCCCCCGAATGCAGCGCTCGCCGCGGGAGACATGGCGCGCGCCATGGTAGCGTTCGCATGGGAGGAGCTGCTCGTGCGCGTGCGACCGGCTGCCGTCGCCGGCTTCTTCTATCCCGCCGACCCGCACGAGCTACGCCGTGCCGTCCAGAGCTGCCTCGCCGAGGGGCGCGGGCGCGCAGCCGGCGCCACCGACGAGCGCCCCAAGGCGCTCGTCGCGCCGCACGCGGGCTACGTCTACTCGGGTCCCGTCGCCGGCACCGCCTTCGCACGGCTCGAGCCGTGTGCCGACGCCATCCGCCGCGTCGTCCTGATCGGTCCCTCGCACCGCGTCGCCTTCCGCGGCCTCGCGCTCTCGTCGGCGAGCGCGTTCGCGACGCCGCTCGGCCCGGTGCCGCTCGACGTGGAGGGCAGCGCGCGGCTGGCGACGATCCCGCAGGTCGGCGTGCTCGACGCGGCGCACGCCGAGGAGCACAGCCTCGAGGTGGAGCTGCCGTTCCTCCTCGAGATCCTTCGCGACTGGGTTCTGCTGCCGATCTGCGCCGGCGACGCGAGCGCAGCCGAGGTGGCGGCCGCCCTCGAGACAGTCTGGGGCGGCGAGGAGACGCTGGTGCTGGTGAGCTCCGACCTCTCCCACGACCTCGACTACGAGGCAGCGCGCCGGCGCGACGCGGCCACCACGGCCGCCATCGAGGCGCTCCGGCCCGAAGGCCTCGACGCGGAGAGCGCCTGCGGCCGCGTCCCGCTGCGCGGCCTCCTGCTGGCGGCGCGCTCGCACGGCCTCGCCGTGCGCACGCTCGACGTGCGCAGCTCTGGCGACACCGCCGGCCCGCGCGATCGCGTCGTGGGCTACGGAGCGTATGCGTTCGCCTGAGCGCGCGGGGCTCGCCGCGCCGGATGCGGGCGCGCTGCTCGAGGTGGCGCGCGGCTCGATCGAGCACGGCCTCGCAGCCGGCCGGGCGCTCGAGGTCGACCCGGACGCCTACCCGGCGGCGCTCCGCGCGCCGGGCGCCGCCTTCGTCACGCTGCGCGTGGGGGGCGAGCTGCGCGGCTGCACCGGCGAGCTCGAGGCCTGGCGCCCGCTGGTCGCGAGCGTCACGCACCACGCCTACGCGGCCGCCTTCCTCGACCCGCGCTTCGCGCCGCTGGCGCCGCGCGAGCTCGGCGGGCTCGACCTACACGTCTCCGTGCTGAGCCCCCTCGAGCCAATCGACGCGGCGTCCGAGACGGCCGTGCTCGCTGCGCTCGCGCGCGGCCTCGACGGCCTGCTCATCGACGACGGCTCGCACCGCGCCACCTTCCTGCCCGCGGTGTGGGCGTCGATCCCCGAGGCGCCGGAGTTCCTGCGCGAGCTGAAGCAGAAGGCGGGTCTCGCGGCGCGCGCGTGGCCCGGCGGGATGCGCGCATGGCGCTACCGCGTGCAGGAGATCCCGGACTGGCCCGCTCAGCGGAGCGAGGAACCCGGGTCGGCCGGGTAGCCGATCCAGAGCGCCGGCCAGGGCAGGCTCGTCTCCTGCACCACCCGCTCCGCCTCGCGCAGCCGCGCCTTGCCCTCGAGCTCCCGGGCGAGGCTTTCGAGCTGCTCCTGCCAGCGGCTCCAGGGCTCGTCGAGATCGAAGGTGTAGGTGGACATGATGCTCCTCGCGCTGCTTCCCGCATGAGCAGCCGCTGCCGCGCCGCTGGTCACCGGCGCGCCCCGCGGCGCACCCGGGCGGCCGGGGTGGATCGAGGGGCACGACCCGGCTCCCACTTCACGCTCCGTGCCAAGACCTCGTCGGGCGCTTAGCATGAGCGCCCGATGACACTCACGCTGATCGGCGCCGGCTTCGGCCGGACGGGGACCGCCTCGCTGAAGATCGCCCTCGAGAAGCTCGGGCTCGCGCCCTGCTACCACATGCTCGAGGTCTTCTCGAATCCGGCGCACGCCGAGCGCTGGCACGCGGCGGCGAGCGACCCCCGCATCGCCTGGGAGAGCCCGCTCGCCGGGTACGCCGCGACCGTCGACTGGCCGGGGTGCTACTTCTGGCGCGAGCTGGCCGACCACCACCCCGACGCCCGGGTCCTGCTCAGCGTCCGCGATCCGGAGTCGTGGCATCGCAGCGTGATGGACACGATCTACCAGCCGCTCGTCGATCCGCCGGCGATGGCGCCGCCCGGCTGGTCGGCCATGGTGCGCACCCTCATCCTCGAGCGCACCTTCGACGGCCGGCTCGACGACCGCGATCACGCGATCGCGGTCTACCGGCGCCACAACGAGGCCGTGGAGCGCGCGATCGACCCTCGACGCCTTCTCGTGTACGAGGCGTCGCAGGGATGGGAGCCGCTCTGCCGCTTCCTCGGCAAGCCGGTGCCGGCGGAGCCCTTCCCGCGCGTCAACACGACCGACGAGTGGCGCGCGCGCATGGCGGCAGCGACGGGGCGGACCTAGCCCTCACCGAGTCGAGACAGCAATCTCCCCCACAGGCCGCCGAAGTCGCCGTTGCTCATCACGAGCACCACGTCGCCGGGCTGCGACGTCGCGACCAGGTGGTCGACGATGGCGGTGACGCCGTCGATCGCGACGGCGTCGCGTCCGCGCGCGCGCAGGTCGGCGGCGACGCGCTCGGCATCGAGGAACTCGGTCACCTCGCCGGTCGCGCTGTAGATCGGGTCGCGCGGCACGATCGCCACCACGGCGCGGTCCGCCGCGGCGAGGGCGTCGGCGAAGTCGCGCTGGAAGAGCGCGCGCCGGCTGGTGTTCGAGCGCGGCTCGAGCACGGCCACCAGGCGGCGCGCGGGATAGCGCGCGCGCATCGCCGCGACGGTCTCGCGTACCGCCGTCGGGTGGTGCGCGAAGTCGTCGAGCACGGTCACGCCGCGCGCCTCGCCGCGCACCTCCTGGCGCCGGCGCACGCCCCGGAAGCGCGACAGCGCCTCGGCGGCCGCGCCCACCGGGACCCCGACCGCGTGCGCCACCGCGAGCGCGCCGAGCGCGTTGGCGACGTTGTGCCGCCCGTAGAGCGGCACCGTCGCGGTCGCCACCTCGGTCTCGTCGCGCAGCACGCGGAACGCGGTGCCGGGCGGCCCGGCCTCGAGCCCGACCGCGCGCCAGCCGTGCTCGCCATCGCCGACGCCGTAGCCGATCACCGGGCAGCGCGCGCCACCCAGCACGTCGCACACGTTCGCGTCGTCGAGCGCCGCCACGACCGTGCCGTCCGCGGGCATCCCGGCGACGAGCCCCCGGAAGGCGTCCTTCACCGCCTCGAGGTCCCGGTAGATGTCGGCGTGATCGAACTCGACCGAGGTCAGCAGCAGCGTCCGCGGGTGGTAGTGGAGGAACTTCGGCGTCTTGTCGAAGAAGGCGGTGTCGTACTCGTCGCCCTCGACGACGAAGTGGGGACCGCCGCCCTCCCGGAACGGCCCCTCGAAGTCGTTGGCGACGCCGCCGACCAGCACCGAGGGATCCTGCCCGGTCTCGACCAGGAGCGCCCCGAGCAGGCTGGTGGCGGTGGTCTTGCCGTGCGTGCCCGCGACGACGATCGGGTGTCGGCCGGCGATCGCGAGCTCGTAGAGCGCGTCGGGGAACGAGCGGTACGGGATGCCCGCCGCGATCGCGGCCTGCGCCTCGGGATTGTCGGCGCGCACGGCGTTGCCGATCACGACGAGATCGGGGCGCGGCGCCAGGTTCTTCGCCTCGAAGCCCAGCGCGACGGGAATTCCCCATCGCGCCAGCGCCTCGCTCATCGGCGGGTAGAGCGCGCGATCCGAGCCGGTGACGCGCAGCCCGCGCGCATGCAGGAGCCCGGCCAGCGCACCCATCCCCGTGCCGCCGATGGCGATCAGGTGGACGTGCTCGAGATCCTCGGGAAGGCGGGCCGTCATGCGCGCTCCCGGGCGCGCCGCACCAGGTCGCCGTAGATCGCCGAGCCGGTCGGGTCGAGCTCGGGATGCCACTCGACGCCGAGCGCTCCGTCGGACTCGACCGCCTCGACGACGGCGTCGGCCGCGATGGCGGCGACGCGCAGCCCGGGCGCCACGGCCGCGCACGCCTGGCGGTGAGACGACGCCACGTTCGCCCGCGCCCCGAGCAGCGCGAAGAGCGCCGAGCGCGGCTCGATCTCGACCCCGTGCTCCGCGATGCGCCCGGCGCCCCCGTGGTCCACCGCGCCCGCCGGAAGCTCCGGCACCAGGGTGCCGCCGAGGTGCAGGTTCAGGAGCTGCATGCCGTAGCAGACGCCGAGCAACGGGCGACCGCCCGCGAGCGCGCGGTCGATGAGCCGGCGGTCCCAGTCGACGCGCTCCTGCTCCTCGCGCTCCGGGCGCGGCTCGCCGGCGCCGAGGCGCGCGGGCAGGAGGCCGCCGCCCGAGATCACGATCCCGTCGCACACGCGGAGCGCGTCGGCGGGCTCGGCGTCGGGCGGGATCAGAAGCGGCACGCCGCCGGCCGCGCGCACGGAGCGCGCGTAGCTGCGGCCGACGTACAGGTAGTCGTGCCCGGGCCGGATCCTCCTGCCCGGATCGAGACTCACGGTGATGCCGATGGTGGGTGCGGCGCTCACTCGGCGAAGAACGACTCCATCACGAGGTCGTGCACGATCGGCCGCAGCTTGAAGGGGCTGCGCTTCGCGACCAGGTGCACGCGGTTGGTCAGCATCACGACGGCCGCCTCGCGCTCGAGATCGATCCACAGCGAGGTGCCGGTGAAGCCGAGGTGGCCGACCGACGTCGGCGAGAAGTACTGGCCCGAGCTCGACGCGCCCGGCGTCGGGGTGTCCCAGCCGAGCGCCCACGTGCCCTGCGGCGCGTCGGCGCGCGTCAGGAAGCGGCGCAGCCAGTCGCGCGGGAACACCTGGCTGCGGCCGTGCCACACGTCGAGCACCGCCTCGGCGAAGCGCATCACGTCGTCGGCCGTCGCGAACAGGCCCGCGTGCCCGGCGACACCGCCCATCGCCCAGGCGTTGGGATCGTGCACCTCGCCGAGGAGCACGCGCCCGCGCCACGGACAGCTCTCGGTCGCGGCGAACCGGCTCCGGAGTGCGTCGGAGAGCTTCGGCGCGCCGTCGCCGAGGCGCACGAAGCGCGCATCCGAGAGCGCGAGCGGCGCGAAGATGCGCTCGGCGCAGTGGACGTCGAGCGGCCGCTTCGCGACCTCCTCCACGAGCGCGCCGAGCAGGATGAAGTCGAGGTCGCCGTAGACCGCCGCCTCGCCCGGCGCGTGCACCAGCGCGGAGCGGTAGATGCGCTCGAGGATCGCCTGCTTCGCCGCCGGCGTGCCGAGCAGGCGCTCGCCCTTCTTGCGCTCGCGCTCGAGCAGCACCTCGTGGAAGGGGCGCCACGGCTTGAGCCCGGAGCTGTGCGTCAGCAGGTGGCGCACGGTCACGGTCTCCTTGCCGCGCTCGCCGGCGGGCGGGAGGTACTTGGCGACGGGCGCGTCGAGGTCGACGGAGCCCTCGGCCGCGAGGCCCATCACCGCCGTCGCGGTGGCGAGCGGCTTGGTCAGCGACGCGAGATCGAAGATCGTGTCGCGAGCCATTGCGCGGCGCTCCGGGCGAAGCGAGGCGAAGCCGCGCACCGAGCAGTGCTCGAGGCGCTCGCCGTCGCGCCACGCGCGAGCCAACACCACGGCGCCGGGGATCTCGGCGTTCGCGATCGCCTTGTCGAGCGCGCGATCGACGCGCGCCAGCTTTCGTCGGATCAGCGCGTGCTTCATGTCGCGCCGACGGCCACCCCCGATTCGAGAATGTGCAGCGCGGCGCCCGCCACGTCGAGCCGCGCGCGCACGCCCATCGGCCAGGCGAGATTGGGTGCGCCGTGCCCGAAGGGGAGCCCGGCCACCCACGGCACGCCGAGGTCGTCGAGCCACTCCCGAAGCACCTCTTCGGCGGTGACCGCAGCGTCCGGAGGCTCGTCGCAGCGCTCGAAGTGCCCGAGCCCGACGCCGGCGACGCCGTCCGTCACGCCCGCGCAGCGGAGCTGCTGGAGCAGGCGATCGAGCTGGTACGGGCGCTCCCCCACGTCCTCGAGCAGCAGGATCGACCCGCGCGCCTCGATCTGCCACGGCGTGCCGAGCGACGCGGCGGCCATCGAGAGCGAGCCGCCCATCAGCGGGCCCTCGACCGTCGCGCCGGCGCCCTCGCGGCCCGCCCGCACCACCGGGAGCCGCTCGCTCCCGGTCAAGAGCTCGAGGAGCGCCTCGAACTCGTTGTCGCCGAGCTCGTCGCCGCGCTCGAGCATCGGACCATGCAGCCCGACCAGCCCCGCGTGGCGGTGCTGCCAGAGCAGCAGCGTCGTGATGTCGCTGTAGCCGACGAGCGGCTTGCGCGCGGCGCGCGCCGCGCTCGCGTCGAGTCGGTCCATGATGCGGTGGCAGCCGTAGCCTCCGCGCGCGCAGACGATGGCGTCGACGCGCGGGTCGGCCCAGAGCTCGGCCAGCTCGGCGGCGCGGCGCGCGTCGCTGCCGGCCAGGTAGCGGTGGCGGTCGAGCAGGTCGTCGCGCCGGATCGTGCGGAAGCCGGCCTTGCGCCACCGCGCCTCGCCTGCCGCCAGCCGATCGGGATCGACCGCCGACGCCGGTGCGGCGATCCCGATCGTCCCGCCTGCCGGCAGCGCGCGCGGCCTGCGCAGCGACGTCACTAGAAGGGGACGCCTTCGTCGTCGTCGGCGGGCGGCACGAAGCCCGCGCCCCGAGGCGGTCGGTCCCGGTCGTCCTCGCGCCGCGCCAGATCGTTGAAGCGGGTGTAGCGCGCCTCGAACTGCAGGTTCACGGTTCCCGTCGGCCCGTTGCGCTGCTTCTGGACGATGAGCTCGGCGGTTCCCTGGACCTCGGGATTGTTCGGGTTGTAGAACTCGTCGCGATAGAGGAATGCGATCACGTCCGCGTCCTGCTCGATCGCGCCGGACTCTCGGAGATCCGCGAGCCGCGGGCGCTTGTCCTCCCGCATCTCGGGCCCGCGGTTGAGCTGCGCCAGCGCCATGACGGGGATATCGAGCTCCTTGGCCAGCGCCTTGAGGCCGCGGCTGATCTCGGCGATCTCCTGCTCGCGGCTGTCGACTCGGACCTCGCCGCGCATGAGCTGCAGGTAGTCGACCATCGCGAGGTCGAGCCCCGTGTCGGACTTGAGGCGTCGGCACTTCGCCTTCATCTCGAGGATCGTCAAGGCGCCGCTGTCGTCGATCAGGATGGGCGCGTGGACGAGGCGGCTCGCCGCCTGCTGGAGCTGCTGGTAGGCATGCGTGCTGAAGTTGCCGCTGCGGAAGGTGGACGCCTCGACGCGGCCCTCCGACGAGAGCAGGCGGAGCACGAGCGCCTGCGCGCTCATCTCGAGCGAGAAGAAGGCCACCGTCTTCTGTGCCGCGGCCGCGTGTCGGGCGACGTTCAGCGCGAAAGCCGTCTTCCCCATGCTCGGCCGCGCCGCGAGGATCGTGAGCTCCCCGTTCTGGAGACCTCCCGTGAGCTTGTCGAACTCCAGGAACCCCGAAGGGATTCCCGTGAGCTCGCCGCCGCGCTCCCGCAGCGCGTCCAGATAGTCGAACGTCGTGTGGATCTCTTTTTCCAGCACGCTGAAGGTCGAGCGCGCGTTCTCGCGGCTGATCTCGAAGATCTTCGACTCGGCCTGGTCGAGCAGCCGGTCGGCGCGGTCGCCCTCGTCGTAGCCGAGCTCGACGATCTCGGTGGCCGTCGCGATCAGGCGCCGCTTGATCGCCTTGTCGCGCACGATCCGCGCGTGGTGGATCACGTTGGCCGCCGTGGCCTCGTAGTCGGCAATCTCCGCGAGCGCGACCGGGCCGCCCACGCGGTCGAGGAGCTTGCTCCGCGTCAGGTAGTCGGAGAGCGTGTGGAGATCGACCGGCTCGTTCTCGTCGCGCAGCGCGACCATCGCCGCGTAGAGCATGCGATGCGACGGGTGATAGAAGTCCTCGGGACGCACCTCGATGAAGGCGGCGTGGACGGTGGCGTTGTCGAGCAGCAGCGCCGAGAGCACCGCCTTCTCGGCCTCGAGATCGTGCGGCGGCACGCGGCCGGCGCGGCCCGCGCCGACGTCGATCGGATCACCGGCGGCCTCGCGTCGCGACCGGGTGTTGCTGCGCGCCACGGACCTTCCTTCGTCTGTTCGGAGTGAGCCGAACTGTATCAGACGAAGGCTCAGGGAGCAGCGACGACTTTGACCTTGATCGTGGCGGAGAGCTGGCGGTGTAGCCGCACGGTCACGTCGTGATCGCCGAGCTGCTTGATCGGCTCGGCGAGCGCGATGCGGCGGCGGTCGACTTCGAGACCGCGTTCTGCGAGAAGCTGCTCGGCGATCTGCGCGGCCGTGACGGAGCCGAACAGGCGCCCCTCTTCGCCGGCCTGCGCGGTAATCTCGATCGCCACGCCCTCGATCTTGGCGCGCTCGCCTTCGAGCTGCCGGAGCTCGCGCGCGACGCGCTCTGCGATCACGCGCTTCTGGTGCTCGAGCTCGCGGACGTTCGCCGCCGTCGCCGCGATCGCCTTGCCCTGCGGGATGAGAAAGTTGCGTGCGAAGCCGGGCTTCACGCTCACCACCTCACCCGCGTCGCCGAGGTTCGGCACGTCCTCGCGCAGGATCAGCTTCACGTGGGGCATCGGCGATCACTCCCCCGCGGGCGGAGACGAGTCGTCGTCGTCCGAGTCGTCATCGGCGATGGGGCGGACGTACTCCTCGTCGTCCTCGTCGCCGCGCTCCTCCACCGTCTCGCCCGCGAGCCGCGCGGCCTCGCGCTGGGCGCGCTCCTCCGCCTCGCGCGCCGCGCGCTCTGCGGCGCGCTCGCGCCGGGACTTCTCGAGATCGACGGCGCGGGCCTTGCGGGCCTCGATGTCCTCGACGCGATCCTCCTTGCGCACGGTGAGGAAGCGCAGCACCGACTCGTCGAGGCGCAGCGCGCGCTCGAGCTCGCCGACCGACTTGCCCTCGTCGAGGTAGAGGAGCGAGAGGTAGTGGCCCTTCTGGAACTTGCCGATCTCGTAGGCGAGCTTGCGCTTGCCGGCGTCATCGACCTCGAGCGGGATCGCGCCCGTGCGTTCGAGCACGCCGCGGAGCTTCTGGAGCATGGCCTCGCGGCCTTCCTCCGAGATCTCCGGCTGGACGATGAACGTGGTGTCGTATTCCCGCACGCACTCCTCCTGGACGGCGCCGGCCGCTCGGGCCGACCCGGGCTCCCGGTCGGGCTGCCGGCCAGCGGGTCTGGCGTGGGCATCCGGGAACCGAGGTGTTCACCCGGACACGGATCGCCCGCGCCCGAGGGGTCGCATGGATAGCAAAGGCTCCGCCGCCGGTCGATCCGCTCAGCGACCGGTCTCGGCGGCCCCTAGTGATCCCGGCGGGCTTCGACCGCCGCGGCGAGCTCCGCCAGGAGCGGCTCGGTGTGCTCCCAGCTCATGCAGGCGTCGGTGATGCTCTGGCCGTAGGCGAGCCGCGCGCCCGGCTTGGGCTCCTGCCTCCCCTCGACCAGGAAGCTCTCGAGCATGATGCCGACGATGCTCCGGTTGCCCTCGGCCACCTGGGCCGCCACCGCCCGCCCCACGAGCGGCTGGCGCGACGGGTCCTTCTCGCTGTTGGCGTGACTGCAGTCGACGACGACCCGGTCCGGAAGGCCCGCGCGGCCGAGCGCCACGCCCACCGCGGCGAGGCTCTCGGCGTCATAGTTGGGGCCGTTCGTGCCGCCGCGCAGGATCACGTGGCAGTCCGGGTTGCCGCGCGTGGAGACGATTGCCGCGACGCCCTGCTTGGTCACCGAGAGGAAGTGGTGGGGGTGGGCGGCGGAGCGGATCGCGTCGATCGCGATCTGCACGTTGCCGTCGGTCCCGTTCTTGAAGCCCACGGGCATCGAGAGGCCCGAGGCGAGCTCCCGGTGCACCTGGCTCTCCGAGGTGCGCGCGCCGATGGCGCCCCAGGAGACGAGGTCGGCGATGAACTGCGGCGAGATCGGATCGAGGAACTCCGAGCCTGCCGGGAGCCCCATCTCGGCCACGTCGAGCAGGAAGCGCCGCGCGCGGTGCAGGCCCTCGTTGATCGCGAAGCTCTCGTCGAGGTGCGGGTCGTTGATCAGGCCCTTCCAGCCGACGATGGTGCGCGGCTTCTCGAAGTACACGCGCATCAGGACCAGGAGCTCGGCCGCGCGCTGGTCGGCGACGGCCCGAAGCCGACGCGCATAGTCGAGCGCCGCGGCGGGGTCGTGCACGGAGCAGGGGCCGCACACCACCATCAGCCGGTCGTCCTCGCCGCGAAGGATCTGCGCGATCTCCTCGCGCCCGCGCGCCACCGTCTCGCTGCTCTTCTCGCCGATCGGAAGCTCTTCCATCAGGATCGCGGGTGGGATGAGCGGCCGCAGCTCGGCGATGCGGAGATCGTCGGTCTCGTGGATCATGAGGGCCCTCGGGCCGGAGCGTAGCCCTCCGCCATCGCCAGCAAGAGACCGTGCACGCGCGGATCGTCGGTCAGCTCCGGGTGGAACGTCGCCACGAGCCGCCGACCCTGCCGCAGCAGCACCGGCTCGCCGTCGACGCGCGCTAGCACCTCCACCGCGGGCCCCGGGTCGCGCAGGCGCGGCGCGCGGATGAAGACGCAGCGCATCCCCTCGAGGCCGGCCGCGGCGCCCGGATCGACGGGCGCCGCGAACGAGTCGACCTGGGTGCCGTAGGCGTTGCGCACCGCGACCACGTCGACCAGCCCGAGGCTCGGGACCGGGTGGTTCAGCACCGCGCGCGCCATCAGGATCGCGCCCGCACAGGTGCCGAGCACCGGGCGGCCGGACTCGGCGAAGGCGCGCAGGGGCTCGTAGAGCCCGAGGCGCTCGAGGCCCTTCGAGATCGTGGTGCTCTCGCCGCCCGGCAGCACCAGCGCGTCGCACCCGTCGAGGTCCTTCTCGGCGCGCACGAGCCGGGCCGCGGCGCCCGCGCGCGCGAGCGCCGCCGCGTGTGCCTCCACGTCGCCCTGGAGCGCCAGGATGCCGACCTCATGAACCGGAGGGCCAGGCGCTGCGCGCCCTGCTGTCCTCTGCGTCACTACCAGCCCCGGTTGGCGAGGCGCTGGGCCTCGGCGAGCGTCGACATCTCGATGCCCTCCATCGCCTTGCCGAGGCCGCGGCAGGCGTCGAGCACCGCCTTCGGGTCGTCCCAGTGCGTGCACGCCCGCACCACGGCGCGGGCGCGCGCCGGCGGGTCGGCGCTCTTGAAGATGCCCGAGCCTACGAACACCGCCTCGGCCCCGAGCGCCCGACACAGCGCCGCGTCGGGCGGGGTCGCCACGCCGCCCGCCGCGAAGTTCGGGACGGGGAGCCGCCCGGTCTCGGCGACCCGGCGCACCAGATCGAGCGGAGCGCCGAGCTCCTTGGCGCGGGTCGGCAGCTCCTCGGGAGGCGCAGCCGCCAGCTTGCGGATCTCGCCCACGACGGCGCGCAGGTGGCGCACCGCCTCCACGATGTTGCCGCTGCCGGCCTCGCCCTTGGTGCGGATCATCGCCGCGCCCTCGGCGATGCGGCGCAGCGCCTCGCCGAGATTGCGCGCGCCGCACACGAACGGCGAGCGGAAGTCGTGCTTCCAGACGTGGTGCTCCTCGTCGGCCGGCGTCAGCACCTCGCTCTCGTCGATGAAGTCGACGCCGAGCGCCTCGAGCACGCGCGCCTCGACGACGTGTCCGATCCGCACCTTTGCCATCACCGGGATCG
>Ga0335070_10000390_pt1 | contig 49925 bp, 37 predicted proteins | sample Lox_Sample_13_FD_206722 | JGI IMG/M metagenome (GOLD analysis project Ga0335070, IMG submission 206722) | Soil microbial communities from Loxahatchee National Wildlife Refuge, Florida, United States - Lox_Sample_1.3 | ecosystem: Environmental > Terrestrial > Soil > Wetlands | place: USA...
GGGTTGACCGTCGGCTACACGAACGCGCGCTACTCCAGCGACTCATCGGTCTTCGGTGAGGTGCTGGCGCGTTCGGGACAGGCCATTTCCGACGTCGCGCCCTGGAATGTGACCGCGGAACTGGCCTACCAGACGCCCATCACGGACAAGGTCCTGGGCTACGGCCGGCTCGAAGATCGGTACACCAGCCGCAACAACCGGCTGGTGCCCGCCGAGGACAGCACGACCGTGACCTACGATCCGTTCGTGACCACGAACCCGTCCGTCAACCAGCTGAACGGCCGTATCGGCACCAAGTTCGGTGACGGCTCGGATCTCGCGCTGTTCGTCACGAACCTGGCGAATGCGCACCCGATCCTGAACGAGCAGATCTTCCTGATCAACATCACCTCGGGTGCGTTCACGATCAGGCCGCGCACTTTCGGCCTGGCGTACAGCTACCACTGGTAAACTGATCCCGAAGATGACGAACCACCCTGCCCCGGCGCACGACTGCCTGATGCAGCCTGCGCCGGGGCAGGATGATCGCCTGCACGAGGGTCTTGATTAGTACCGCATGAGCATCAACACGGACCCTGTGCCGCAAGACAGCCCCGACGCGCCGAGCGGCTCCGGCCAGATGGCCGGGAAGCGGGCGTACAACATCCGATATGTGGCGGGTGTCGCGTTCGTGGCATCGGCGGGGGGCTTCCTGTTCGGCTACGACCTGGCGTTGATCGCCGGGGCGCTGCCCTTTCTGACGCGCGATTTCGCATTGTCGTCTGCGATGGCGGGCTGGGCGGCCAGCAGCGCGATCATGGGCGCGATCATCGGGCCGCTGCTCGGGCTCTGGTTCGCCGATGCCATTGGCCGCAGGCGCACGATGATGGCCTCGGCACTGCTGTTCGTCCTGTCCACCATCGGCTGCGCCATGGCCCCTTCCGTGTGGCAATTCGCGATCTGGCGCCTGGTGGGCGGCATGGGTGTGGGACTGGCCATGATCTCGTGTCCCATCTACATCGCGGAGCTGTCACCCCCCCATCTGCGCGGCACGCTGGTCAACGTGAACCAGCTGGTCGGTGTCATCGGCATCAATCTGGCCGTGCTGGTGGGCTACTTCGTCGCCGAATATGGTGGCGGGTGGCGCCTGATGTTCGCCTCGCAAGGCGTGCCGGTCACCTTCCTGATCGTGGGACTCATGCTGGTTCCCGAGAGCCCCCGGTGGCTGGTCGCGAAGGGCTACACCGCCCGGGCGCTCAAGGTCCTCGAGCGCATCAACGGCATCGACCGCGCGAAGCAGGAGCTCCAGGAGATCGAGCAGGACGTGCGCGCAACCTCCACGGCCGGCACCGCGGAAGTCCTGCAGCCCTACTGCAGGAAACCGCTGCAGGTCAGCATCATCATGATGATCTTCTCGCAGATCAACGGTGTGAACATGATCCTGCTGTACGGGCCCATCATCCTGCAGGACGCCGGAATTTCCTTTGGCTCGAATTCCGTGCTGTCCTCGGTCCCCAACTACCTGACGATCTTCGTGGCCACGCTCATCTCATTCCCGCTGATACACCGCTACAGCCGCCGCGGGTTGCTGATCGCGAGCGTTCTGGGCATGTCCTTCAGCCATCTGTTGATGGCGCTGCTTCTGGCGATCCATGCGCCGGCCCTGACCATCCTGATACCGATGATGCTCGGCGCCGGCACGTTCACCCTGGGACTTGCCCCGCTCAGCTGGATCATCGTCTCGGAGATCTTCCCTAACCGGGTCAGAAGTCCGGCGCTCGCCATCGTGTGCGTATTCCTCTTCGGTTCTTCGTTCGTGACGGCGCAATTCTTCCCGATCGCCATGGACTGGCTGCGCCAGACCACGGGCACGCCGGCCCTCATGTACGTCGTCTTTGCGCTGATCTGCGCGTCCTGCGCTCTGTTTACCTGGAAGATGATGCCCGAGACAAAAGGTGTCAGCCTCGAGGCCATCGGAGAGTTCTGGCGCTCGCGGGCGGCGCGCACCCACAGCAGCAGCGTGCAGGCGGGTTGAGCGCCTCGTACCTGGAATGCGAGCCTAGCGACGGCGATTCAGGGATAGGCCTTGATGGGCGGCACGGAGTGCTCGGCGAGTTCCGAGACGATCTGCCGCATCTCGCGCGCGACGTCCGCTGTCTTGGACATCGGGAACCGCGACGTGATGCCACTGACGCTGATTGCGTACTGCACCCGCGCTCCGGGGATCGCGATCGCTACGCAGCGCCCTTCGATGTCGTTTTCCTGGTCATCGATGGCGAATCCGTGTCGCCGTACCAGCTCCAGATGGCTCATGAAGTCGGCAGCGCGCGTGATGGTATTTGCCGTACGCCGCGGCAGGCCCGTTCTTTGCAGCAACGACCTGACTTCCTCCTCGGGAAGCGCCGCTGCGATCGCCTTGCCGAGCGCGGTCGAATGCACCATGTCGCGGTCGCCGACCCGCGCCGCCAGGCGAACGGTTTTCGGGCTCTCGACGATGTCGAGGTAGACGATGTTGTCACCGGACAGAATGCCGAGGTTCACCGTTTCGTCGAACCGGTCGCGCAGCCGCTCAAGGTACGGGCGCGCGCGCCAGACGAGCAGGGGCGTTTCGTTGCTCGCGAGGCTTACGATGCGGGCTCCGAGTCGGTACGTCCCCGACTGTGCGTCCCTCTCGATGAAGCCCTCCTGCACCAGCACCTCGAGGTAGCGGTGGACCGAGCTCTTTGGCATTCCGGTGGCGGTCACCAGGTGGTGGAGCGATGCACCGTTGTTCACCGCGGCACCTACCTCGCGCAGCACCAGGCAGGTCCGGCGGATGGCACGCGTCCCGGCGATCGAGTTGGCATCCTCGCCCGGAAGAGTGCGGCTACGTGGTTTTGGCAACTCCGACCGCTCCGTGGTATTTGTGGAACGCAAGTCTCAATTTTAGCGGATCTGGCGACGCCGCGGAAGGTGAAAGCTGCAGCGGACTGATGCCGGTTACGGAGAGAGGCCATGTCAGAAGTCAAACTTGGTTCGCGCAGCGGCGCTGGCGGCAAGGCGCCGAAGGTCCGGCTGCGTTCCCGCAGCTGGTTCGATGATCCCGCCCACCCCGACATGACCGCACTCTACGTGGAGCGGTACACGAACTTCGGGATTTCCGTGCAGGAGCTGCAGTCGGATCGCCCGATCATCGGCATAGCCCAGACCGGCAGTGACCTGGCGCCGTGCAACCGGCACCACCTGGTGCTCGCCGAGCGCATCGAGCAGGGGATCCGGGACGCGGGCGGCATTCCGCTCGCATTTCCGGTGCACCCGATCCAGGAAACCGGCAAACGCCCCACGGCCGCGCTGGACCGCAATCTGGCCTACCTGGGACTGGTCGAAGTGCTGTTCGGCTATCCGCTGGATGGCGTGGTGCTGACCACCGGCTGCGACAAGACCGTACCCGCGAGCCTCATGGCCGCGGCCACCGTCAACATTCCAGCGATCGCGCTTTCGGTCGGACCCATGCTCAATGGCTGGTACGAAGGCAAGCGCGCGGGTTCCGGTACGGTGATCTGGAAAGCTCGCGAATTGCTCGCCACGGGGCGCATCGATCGCGAAGGCTTCATGCGCATGGTAGTGGCGGGAACACCGTCCACCGGCTTCTGCAACACGATGGGTACCGCCACCACGATGAATTCCCTTGCCGAGGCGTTGGGAATGGCACTGCCGGGATCCGCGGCGATTCCCGCGCCGTATCGGGACCGGCAGGAGTGCGCTTACGAGACCGGCCGGCAGATCGTCGAGATGGTAGCGGCTGACCGCAAACCCTCGGACATCCTGACCCGCGATGCTTTCATCAACGCCATCGTCGTTAACTCCGCGATTGGCGGTTCGACCAACGCGCCGATCCATGTGATCGCGCTCGCGCGTCACGCCGGCGTTGAGCTGACCATCGACGACTGGCAGACGTTCGGCCTGGATGTGCCGTTGCTCGTCAACCTGCAGCCCGCCGGCGAGTATCTCGGGGAGGACTACTACCGCGCCGGTGGCGTGCCGGCCGTGGTCGGAGAACTGATGCGCCACGGGTTGATTCGCGAGCAGGCCCTGACGGCCAACGGGCGGACGCTCGGGCAAAACTGCCGCGACGTGCGCACCACCGATGAGCAGGTGATTCGCAGCTTCGAGCGGCCTCTGAAGACCGCCGCGGGCTTCCGTGTCCTGCGCGGCAATCTGTTCGACTCGGCCATCCTCAAGACCAGCGTCATTTCGGATGCCTTCCGGGCGCGCTACCTGTCGAATCCGGCCGATCCGGACGCCTTTGAGGGGCGTGCCGTCGTGTTCGACGGTCCGGAGGACTACCACGCCAATATCGACAATCCCGATCTGAAGATCGATGAGAACTCGCTGCTGGTGATGCGCGGCGCAGGACCGCTCGGTTACCCGGGGTCCGCCGAAGTCGTCAACATGCAACCGCCCGCGGCACTGATCGCAGCCGGTGTACGCGAGTTGCCGTGCCTGGGAGATGGCCGGCAATCCGGGACTTCCGGCTGCCCCTCCTTTCTTAACGCGTCACCCGAGGCCGCGGCGGGTGGAGGACTGGCTTTGCTCCGAACCGGCGATCGGGTCCGCATAGACCTGCGCCTGGGTACTGCGAACATGCTGGTCCCGGACGAGGAGATCGCACGGCGCAGGCGGGCACTCGAGGAAGCGGGGGGCTATCCCATTCCGGCGAGCCAGACCCCGTGGCAGGAAATGCAACGCGCGGACGTCGGGCAGCTGGAGACCGGCGCGGTTCTCGAATCGGCCGTGAAGTACCAGAAGCTGGCGCAGGATCCGGGCGTGCCGCGGCACAGCCACTGATCAGGCCCGTGCCAATGCCTTCATTTCTTCGGCGATCAGATCCTCCGCCCTGGCGGCGGCATCGATGTACTTGCCCAGCGTGAAGAAGGGATGGTGCATGCCGGGGAAGTACTCGTATCGGGTCGGAACGCCGGCCTGCTGAAGCTTGAGTGCGTAGGCTTCGTTGTCGTCCACGAGCGGATCGAATTCGGCAGCGATGATGAGGGCGCGAGGAAGTCCCGCGAGGTTCGGTCGCAATAGCGGAGAGGCGCGCGTATCCAGCCGATCCGCGGGGTTCGGAACATAAGTCTCGATAAACCAGTTCATGGCCGCCCGCGTCAGCATGTATCCGGTGGCGTTGCGTACGTACGAGGGGTATTCGCGGCTCATGTCCGTGCACGGATAGATCAGGACCTGGAGCGCGACGTGAAATTCGCCCGAATCGTGGCTCATCTGTGCCAGCACGGCGGCCAGATTTCCGCCGGCACTGTCGCCTCCCACCGCAATGGCGCGAGCTTCGATATGCAGTGCTGCCGCATTCCTGGCCGCCCAGACAGTGGCGGCATACGCATCATTCACGGCGCCGGGAAAAGTGGTCTCGGGCGCGAGCCGGTAATCCACCGAGAGGACTGCGCAGTCGCCTTTGCTGGCCAGTCTTCGGCACGCGGTGTCGTAGAGGCCGACGCTTCCGAGCATCCAGCCACCGCCGTGGAAGTAGACCAGCAGAGGGCGCGCTACGCCGTCGTCATGCGGATTGTAGAATCGGGCCGCAACCGGTCCATCGGCACTGGGAATCGAGACGTCACGAACAACGGCGATGGCCGGCGACGGCGGCAGCAGCCTGAGGCGCTGCTCGGTGTACGCGCGGCGCAGTTCAGTTGGCGCCAGACCGGCAGGCAGATCGCCGACAGCCTGGATCGCCAGGGCGGCCTGAGGATCTAGCGGCACGTGGGTGCAACCGTGACGGAATTCATGACCGTGTGGATCTCCATCGGGGTGAAGCTGTGCAGCAGTGATCCGCAATGATCGTGCGAAGGTGAAGTATGACAGGTTTACAACATGACTTCAGCGCTACAACATCCTGCGCATGAGTACGCCTCAACTGATTCAGGCGGCCAACGCGATCCTGGGAGAAGGCCCAACCTGGGACAGCGCGCGCGAACTGCTTTATTGGGTCGACGTCCAGCGTCCGGCCATTTTTCGCTTCGACCCCGGGCGCGGTCAGACCGGACTGTGGCCCATGCCGCGCCCGGTCGGCTGTGTGGTTCCCACACGCTGCGCTGAACGACTGGTGTTCGCTGATGTGGACGGGTTTGGCTCGCTGGACATCCGCACCGGAGCGATCACTCGCCTGGCTCACGTGCCACAGGAAGCCCCTGGCAACCGATTCAACGATGGCAAGGTGGACAGGGCGGGGCGCCTGTGGGCGGGTACGATCGATGGCCCGTGTGTCAGGCCCACCGGCAGCCTCTACCGGCTGGATGCCGATGGGCGCGTCCATCCGATGGAGAGCGGGTTGATCTGCTCGAACGGGTTGGGCTGGAGTCCGGACAACAGCAGGATGTATCTGACCGACTCCCTGGTGCGGACCATCTGGGTCTACGACTTCGACCTGAAAAGCGGCTCATTGGGGACACGTCGCGTATTCGCGAAGCTATCCGACGACGACGGATTGCCCGACGGTCTCGCAGTCGACAGAGAAGGCTGCATCTGGTCCGCTATCTGGGATGGATGGCGCCTGATTCGCTTTGCACCCGATGGATCCATCGATACCGAAGTCCGGATGCCGGTTCAGCGTCCCACCAGCTGCGTGTTTGGGGGACCGGATCTGAAGACTCTTTACATTACTTCGGCGTGTGTTGAGCTCGGATGGAGCGATCTGCAGAACGGTCCACTCGCGGGTGGATTGTTTTCGCTGGCTTGCGCCACGCCCGGACTGCCTGCAACCCCTTATGGCGGATGAGTCGGGCGACTCGGACGCACGGTCCGCGCGGGCGGAGCTGAAGCGGGGGCCGGGGAGGGAGCCGGGGCAATGGCAGGGCCATGCTAGACTGAGCTCTCGTTCCAACACTTGTTTTTCGAAGGGTGCGGCATGGCCAAGGCGTACTGGGTTGTCTGCTATCGCGAGATCAAGGATCCCGCCAAACTCGCGGCCTACGCGAAGCTCGCGGGCCCCGCCATCGAAGCGGGCGGTGGGCGCGCGCTGGCGCGTGGTACCGCCGTGAAAGCCTACGAAGCCGGTCAGCTCGAGCGAACCGTCGTGATCGAGTTCGATTCCGTCGAACAGGCCACGTCCGTTCATGACAGCCCGGCCTACCAGGCCGCGGTGAAGGCTCTCGACGGCGGCGCGGTGCGCGATGTGAGGGTCGTGGTGGGCATCTGACTCGAGCGTGCTGGCGCCTGAATCGCGCCGGTTTCGGGACGGCCATCGATGATGGGATGGGTCTCCGTATCAATAAAAACAATAGCATAGACCGGAAAATATATCCCACAAAGTGTGATCTTGTGGGATATGGCCAGTCTGACCTCACCACACGAGCGGGCCTGACTCTGCTGTTCACGCAGATCGGAGGCGCCGCCGGGAAGGGACTTGAGACAGGCAGCTACGCTCATCGAGGCGCTGGTCGAGCGCTTTCCCGGTTCGATTGAGGACGCCGTTCAGGCCGTGCCGAAGTCCGCCGGCCGATACGTGAAGCGGGCAGTAGAGGCGCCAAGACAACATCTGCCGCCGACGGCAGAGGCCGCATGGGAGGCGATCATGCGGTGATTGCAACTCAAAAGTAATCGCGATCGCGCGCCGGGCAGCCTGGGTTCCAACGCAACAGTTAGCGGATCTGGGCGCAAGCCTCAATGACCGTCGGCGTTTGTCGGGGCGGCCATACCCGAAATGATTTGCCACTCACCGCCGGCGTTGCGCTGCCACGTATGGATAACGCGAAGGCTCCCTGGAACAGGTGCCCCTTTTTGGTTGACCCAATGGAGGCGGACACGGTACGCGACGGTGGCCAGATTGTCCGTCACTTGCGCCGCCAGCCGCTCGAGATCATAGGATTTGAGCGATTCACCCTTGCTGGTATGCAAGGTGATCCAGTCCGTGATCTGCGCCTTCCGGGCAGGCTCGGGATTGCTCAAAGGCCACCCGAGAAAGTCCTTATGCCAGAGCGTGCGATAGTGCTCGAGGTCATTGGCCTGCACGTATCGCCAGTACGTGTCCTCCATCGACCAGACTTTCTTTTCGTCGGCGGATGGTTGCCCCGCGAACAACGGCGAGGAGAGCAGGGCAGCTGCGATGGCAAGACGAGCGAGTCGTTTCATGTTGTTGCCTCGGATGAGATCCTGCTCACGGGTCACTGGTGGCGGGTCGTTGAAAGTCAGGGCGCAAACCGCTGACCTCCCAGTAGCTGCTCAGACCCGCTCGCTGGCATATCGAGACAAAGCGCAGGTCGTCGCGCATCCCATTGAACACGGGCGTGAACAAGATTTGAGTCACGCGGCGATGCTGATCGTTGACTGATAGTTCTTCAGCGGTGTGCCGCATCGGGACCGGTGCGTTCCCGGTGCGAAAGTAGTAGGCCTCCGCAATCTCGAAAATCGCATCGCGTGACTGCAGCAATCCGGCGGTGAACAAGCTTGCAATGGCTTGGGCGGGACCGGTCCCGGCAATTTTGATGCTCGCCGCAAGGGCGGCGTTGCGTTCTTCGGCTGCACCCACCGCGGCCAGCAGGGTCTGACGCATGAATGCCAACGCCGGTGGCGGCAGATCCGGACGTACCGCTGCATCAGCCAGCATGCTCAGCGCAGCTTTCGTTCGCTGCGTGTAGGCCAGGGTCCAGAAGCGCGCCGTCCATACGGCCGGGTGAGTCGGCCACAATTGAATGGCACGATCGGCGATCCGATCCATGCCTGCCTCATCCCCGATCGACCAATGCTGGTAGATCGACTTGTAACAGTAGCAGGGGGCCAGGGAATCTGCGCCGAGCAGACTGTCCATCAGCTCCTTGGCGGCACGGACGCGACCCGTCGCCATCTCGACGATGGCCAGATCGTGGGTCGCCGCGGGGTGCTGCCGGTGCACCTCCCGTATTGCCATCAGTCGCTCGCGTGCATCAAGCCACCGGCCCATGAGAGGTTCCACACTCGCAAGTGCAGTCATCGCATCCGGCTGATGCGACTCCAGAGCCAGTGCCCGGCGGGCACTGGATTCGCATTCCGCGACATAAATTGAAGCGGCCCCAGGCTCTGCGTACTCGGCGGCGAGCCTGCAGAGCAGTGCCAGCAGTCCATGCGCCTGAGCGTTGTCGGGTTGCAGCGCGCAGGCGCGTCTCAGCAGTTCGAGTCGCAAATGGTCCGGCTCCGGCAACCCCGCGCGCCAGCTGTCGAGCGCCGCTTCGATGGCGCGGCGGACATCGTCTGCATCCTGAACCGGAATTCCCTGCTCGCCCGCCCTGGGTATCAGGCGCAGCAGGTAACCCGTTGCCGGCACGGTTTCGATGGTGATCCAATCGGCGGCAGCGCGCTGCAAGGCCTTGCGAAGCCCGGCAACGATTCTGTTGAGGCTGTCATCGCCGACGGGCGCGCCACCCCAACATCTGTCGAAGATCTCGCGGCGCGTGACCAGTTGGCCTGCACGCCGGGTGAGCGCCGTAAGAAGCTGCATCACAAGTGGCTCCACTGTCACGCACGCCGTCGGCGTTTCTACGATGCGTTCGCGCGGACGCACGCGTACGGAGCCGATCACCAGCTCGACTTCAGACTCCCGGCTTCGCTGTCCGTGGTGAGTCATCAGAACCTGGAGGGCGTGGAGTTCATCGGTTCTCCATCATTGCCCTGTGGTTGGGTCAATGGGAACTTAACAGCCAGCGTCCCGGAGAGGTAGCTGCAGACCCATGAAAACAAGTTCAATCAACGGGTTACGAACTCTGGCCGCAACCGTTGCCGTGGTGCTGGCTGCCTGCGGAGGTGGAGCCGATCCCCTCGCGGGTGAGGGCACACCGCCAACTCCGCCGCCGACTTCGCAGCCACCGCCGTCCCCGGAGCAACCCTTCGTAGGTGCAGTCTATGCCGGTACCAACGACCCCGGCCCGGGCGGAAATACAGTCGTTGGGTTTGGACGTTTGCCCAGCGGCAAGCTCGTCGCGCTTGATGCCTATGAGACGGGTGGCGTCGGTCGCGCCGGGCCCACGCCACCGCGACTCAATTCTCTGATCTCGGAGGATTCGATCATCGCCGTCGAGGGTCGTTTCCTCCTCGTCGTCAACGCTGGCTCGAACGACGTTACCGCTTTCCGAATCAACCCCGATTTCACGCTGACCCGCACTGATATCGAAGCCAGTGGTGGTACGTCGCCGATAAGCCTCGCCTATCGAAACGGTGTGGTCTATGTCGCCAACGCGGACGAAGACGGAGTCTTTGGCGGCCCGCCCGGCCAGAGTGGCAACATCACGACCATGCGCATCGACCTGTCGACTGGGGAATTGAGCGCATTGCCCGGGATGTCGGTCAGTCTGCTGGCCCGACCGGCGGATCTCGAGATCACCCCGGATGGCTATTACCTGGTCGTGTCATCGTTGAACGCTGGATCGGCTCTGCTTCCCAGCCCGACCGCGGCGGAAATCTCCACCTTTCTGATCAAGAACGACGGCACGCTCGCCGCGACACCCTCCGGTACTGGACAATCGACGCAGGTCGGAGATGCGGCCGGACGAAATCTGCCGAACGCGATTGGCATCGAGACCTTCGCGTGGGAAGGTCGGCAGTTCGTCATCGCAGCCGAAGCACGGACTGCCTCGCCCTCGGGCATGCCGCCTGCCTCACTTGCGGAAATACAAACGGGTTCTGTGTCCACCTGGGAGATCAATGCCGACGGTACGCTGCTGCCGCGATCCCAGGACTTTCTGCTGGGACCCTCGATGAACTCCGGCCCGCTTCAGCCCGGCTTCCTGGCTTACTCCGGGGATTATTCAGCGTTCTGGGTCAGCAGTTCGGCCGGAGCGACAATCCACGGTTATGGTCTGGGAGACGATGGAACGGTTGCGCGTGGGGAACGGGTGGGGAGCGGTACGCCAGCCGACGTCACTTCGGATACTCCCTTTGCCAATGCGGATGGATTCGTGGACCTCGTCATCAGTCCCGATCGCCGCTGGCTGTACCAGCTCGTCGGTCTGAAGGGTCGGATCGATGTCTATGAAATAGACGAGTCGGTGGCCTTCAACATCGCGCTTCGTCAGTCGGTGTCCACGGAATTGCTTCCGACGGACAATCTGCAGGGACTGGTCGCGGTCGGGCCGGCGACATAGTCAACGCGCGGCACTCGATGCGGCTCGCGGCGAAATGCGGCGATCTACAGTCCGCGAGCCGACGCCGCCGAGCGTGCAGCTTGCTCGTAGATGCTCGTCAGCGTGCGCAGGAAAGCCGTCAGGGCTTCCAGATCGAAGTCACGCGACAGGAATTTCATCGCGGGCTCGAGGTACTTCTGCCGATCGTTCAGGAACTCGAAGTAGTGGTTCTGTCCTGTGGCCGTGGCCTCATAGAACACCTCTTTACCGATCTTCGCGCTGGAGATGAGCCCCAGGCGGGCCAGCTTCTTCAGCGAGTAGGACACCAGATGCATATCGTCTATGGACAGGGCGAAGGCCAGATCGATTCCGCGCAGCTGCTTGTTCCGGTAGACCAGCAGGTGCAACAGGAACACATCCAGGTCAGACAGACCGCTTCCCAGCTGGGAGTTCGAACGCTGACTCAGCCAGCGGCGCACGCAATTCCACAGGACTGTCAAGGTGAGCTCGAGCTCGGAGAGCTGCTGGCTCTCCGTCGTCTTCGAGGCCGGTTCCTTCCTGGTCGTCATACTGATTACCCCCGCGCGTGCAGGGCGCAATGGCCCGTTCGCCCCGAAAGTATACCGGAGAGGTCGCCACATTAACTGCATTATCACATCGAATCATCAACGATTCGTTGACAAAATGTATTTGTAGTGGCACTGTTTCCCCTGACGCCGCATCAGACGGCGCACCAAGCGGGGACACAGGCAATGGGCGCGGACGCACTCTCGGAGGAATTCAAATCGCTCTACGACGAGTGGGGCGATGCAATCGCCCGCAAGCGATGGGACTGGTTCGACCGGCACTTCGCGGAGGACTTCCACGGGACCGCGCAGCCCTGGCGCGGCCTCTCCGTCGATAAAGCGCAGATGATCGAGCTGGACAAGGCCATCGAGACCATGGAGGTCGAGTGGCTTCAGGTCGAGGCCCGGCGGTTCGGCGACACCGTGCTGGCCACCGGGGTCGTTCGCTACCAGAAGGAGCAGTTCAGACCTGGGGCGACCATCGCCGAAGGCATGCCCACCGGAGATCAACTCAGCGCGCTGGTGAATGGCAAATCCGTTCTTTACATCGGCGCCTGGCGGCACAACGGCAAGTGCTGGCAGGTGTACGACCATCACATGATCGGCATCGTGGAGGGCTTTTCGCCATGACCACTCGTGCTGCAATCCGTGGTCTGCTTCTCGTGGGGGTCACGTGGATCGTCTCCGGCCTGGCGGCCGCGGAGGTTGCGACCTCCGATACGGAGGTCGAGGAGATCGTCGTGACCGCCCAGAAGCGGCCGGAACTGATTCAAAACGTCTCCGCGCAGGTGGATGTGCTCACGGCGCAGAGCCTGCAGGCTCTGCAAATTCGCCAGACGCCGGAGATTGCGGCGACGGTGCCTAACCTGACCGTGGCGCGCAACGACACCTACACGAATTCGACAATCGTCCTGCGTGGCATCACGCAGGCCAACAATTCCGATGTGCCGGTCGCGATCATCGTCGATGGCGTACCCCAGGACGATTCCAAGCAGTTCAACACGCATCTGTTCGACATAGCGCAGATCGAAGTCCTCAAAGGGCCGCAGGGTGCCCTCTACGGGCGCAATGCCGAAGCCGGCGCCATCATCATCACCACCGCGGCACCCACCAATGAGTTCAGGGGATTCGCGGATGTGTCCTATGGGAAGGGAGCGGCCGTGGAAGCCAGCACCGGCATTTCTGGCGCGCTCGTGACGGATCGAGTGCTGTACCGTCTCGCCGGCAACTATTCGCGCAGCGATGGGCTGATCTTCAACCCCTTCCTGAACAATCATTCCGACTACGTCGACTACGATCGCAGCATACGCGGCAGTCTGCGGTTCCTGCTGAGCGATCAGCTCAGGCTGGACCTGATTGCACAGATCGGCGGGTTCAAGGCCGGGACAACCTACTTTGCGCCGGTGTTTTCCGCCGATCCGAACGACATTCGGGATCCGCAGGGCAACTTTCCGGGGGTCGATACCGGGCACGAGCAGTTCTACAGCGCGAAGCTCGAGGCGGACCTGGGCTTTGCGACCTTCACGTCAGTCTCCGGTTACGCGCGTATCGAGGAGCATCAGATCAGTGATGTCGACTTCACCAATCCGGTCGCGAGTCCCACCGTGTTCCAGGTCGGTGACAACCAGCCCTCCGGCAACCGCATCTGGAGCCAGGATCTGCGCCTGGTGGGGCCGGGCTCGGGCGTCCTGCGCTGGCTGGCCAGCGCCGACTACCTCAACTCCAGTCAGCTTCTGAGCACGAACATCTTCGTGGATACGGGCCATCCGGCCAGCGATCCGTTCGATCCGGCGTTGCTGCTGGTCTCCAGCTCGGCCACCAACAAGCGTTCGGACTACGGGGTCTCCGCCCAGCTTGACTATGACATCGTCGAGCGTCTGACTTTGACGGCGGGGCTGCGTTATGACGATGATCGGCGCACGCAGATCAACCTGAACAATGGACAGGAGCGGGAAGCATCCTTCAACGCCGTACAGCCGAAGGTCACCGCGACGTACCGCTTCTCTCCGGTCTTGCTGACCTACATCAGCTACGGTGTCGGGTTCCGTTCGGGAGGCTTCAATCAGCCGAATTTCTCCATTCCGGTCTTTCCCGAGGAGAAGCTCATAAACGTCGAAGCCGGCGTCAAGAGCCAGTGGTTCGAGCGCCGGCTCACGGTGAACGCGGCCGCTTTCACCGGCAAGGTGGAGAACTACCAGTACTCCTACATCGATTTCGCGACCGCCTCCCCGGTCACCGGCAGCGTCGATCGGGTGCGGCTCTCGGGCGGTGAGCTGGAAACCCGCTTCAGCCCGGGAGGGGGACTCAATCTCTTCTTCAATACGGGCGTGGCGGTTCCCAGGATCACGAGCCTGCCGCTGTTCCCGCAGTTTGTCGGCAATCAAACGCCAAGAGCCACCGATGTCACCCTTCAGGGTGGCATGGACTATACCGTGCCGCTCGCGGGCAATCTGGCGTTCTTCGTGGGATCCAACGTCCAGTTCGACAGCCGCACCTACTGGTACATCGACAATCTCGACGTACAGAAACCGAAGACCTGCCTGAATGCGAACCTGGGGATCAGAAGCGGTCCCTACAGTGTGACGGTGTGGGGCAAGAATCTGCTCGACACCCGATCCTACGACACCTATGACCCGAATCAGGCGACAGGTCTCGGACGGGATGTGGGTTACCCAAACAAACCGCTGTCGTTTGGAGTGGAGCTGGCGGCTCGATTCTGAGCCGTAAGCCTGACATGTACCGTCTCGCGGTGAGGGTGCATCGATGCCAGAGGGGCCAAGCTTCGAGCAGGTGAGGGCGCAGGCGGCGGTTCTGGTGCCGCTCGTCAAGCTCCTGCGCCAGGAAATCGGCGTCGAACGAGCCAACGACATCGTCGTGCGGGCCCTGGCAGAGTGGGCTCAGTCGATCGGCAGGATGCTGCGTGAGCTGCCGGCCGCCACGCCGCTCGCGAAGCTCAGGATGGCCATCGAGGGACTGGATGCAGCCGGGATGCAGCAGACGGAATTCCTGCAATCCACGGATACTCAACTGGATTACAACGTCCGGCGCTGCCGGGCAGCGGAGTTCTACCGCAGCTTGGGACTTGAAGACCTGGGTTATCTGCTGGTCTGCAGACTCGACGAAAGCGTCATGCCGGCGCTGGATGCGAAGATTGCCTTCGTCCGCGACCAGACCCTCATGCAGGGAGCCGCCTACTGCACGTTCCGGTTCACCCGCCCCCCGGAAGAATCGGCTGGCAGCGATCCACCTTAGCAGTCCAGTGTGACGCACGAGGTCCTGGGTCTGCCGATACACAGGAGCGCCGATCCATCGCCCCGATCGGAAGTTACCGAGCCCTCGAGCACTGTGGTTTTGCAGGTCAGGCAGGCTCCCGCCCGACAGTCGCTTTTGATCGCCACGCCGGCGTTCTCGGCGAGTTCCAGCAGGGTGAAATCCTCCTGCACACGCCAGGTGCAAGTGGTCCCGGAGCGGCGGAAGTGAATCTGCGCTGCCTCGAGTTGCGCTTCGCCGGCGGGCGTGATGGCGAAGGACTCATAGAAGATGTGATCGGGGTTGGCCCCCAACGCCACCAAATCCTGCTTCAGATCGACGCAGAGACTCCCCGGTCCGCACAGGTACGTGTCAGTCTCGTACCACGGCAAGGCAACGCGACGGCCTCCGAACAGGATGTATAGGTCGGTCAGCAGTTCACGCACCAGCGCGGCAGTAATCCGCCCGGGTGGTCGAGGCGCTGCATCGGAACGGCTGTAGACATAGTGAACGGTGAGGTTCGGATGTGACGCAGCCAGTGCCTCGAGCTCACCACGGAAGGCGGCGTGCTCCGGTGTCCTGACTCCATAGATCAAATAGGCGGGCGTGCCGGCGTTTCCCCGGGCGAGATGGGCCTGCAGCATGGCGAGCAGGGGCGTGATGCCGATGCCGCCTGCAATCAGCACTATCGGCCGGAACCCGCCCATATCCAGCACGAATTCCCCCGCGGGAGCCCGCAGCCTCAGGCTCGAACCAACACGGGCATTGTGCAGCGCATTGGATCCGGCTCCGCCCTGCCGCCGCACGGTAAGCCGGTACTCCTCGGGCGAGTGGGAATACGCGGACAGGCTCCAGCAGCGGGTGACGGAAGTACCTGCTCCGGTATCCGTACCCTGCAACTGGACCGTCACGAACTGACCCGGTCGAGACCGACACAGCATTCCTCCATCCTCGGCACGAAGATGGAAAGAACGGATCTGCGGCGCTTCCTCGACGATGCGATGGATGAGGAAGCTGCGCCAGCCGCGCCACCGGCCTTGTGCGGCCGCGGTCGCCCGCTCGGCCGCATCCCGCTTGGCCTCGAGAATGAACCGGATAGTCTTGCTCAAATGCGGAAAGTCGAGCAGACGCTTCAGGGGCTCGACTGGTGGGATGGCATGTCCGGCGGCAAATGCCGAGGTCTGGACCAGCGTGGGCATCGCGGGCTGTCGCTCGAGACGGACCGCGGCATCGCCGCGCCGGACCCGTCCTGGGTTGAGCACGTCGAAATACACGCCGGTGTGCCCCGATTGCTGGAACACCTTCTGGAAGGTCTGGGGCTGGCCAAGGCGCCAGGAGAGCTTCAGACAGGGATTACGGGGTCCGGCGATGACCAGGCGAACTTCCTCGCCGAGCGCGAATACGTCGCCCACCCGCAGGTCTTCCTCATCGAGTACATCGAAAGTGAGGTTTTCACCGAAATACCCGTCCGGCCAGCGTTCCGGATCGACACCGAGGCACGTGGCCCAGTAATCGTAGTGCCCGCGCGCATAGGCATAGATCTTGTCGGGGTGGACTGCGCGTTGATCGCCCTCGGGGCCCTCGGGAGTGATGATCCAGGGCTCCGCAACCGGCTGCTTGATATGGGCCGTACGGATCGACTCATCGCCGATCCGGACGAGCTGCACCTGGCCGACCGAGAAGTTGAGGAGCTTCACGAAGCGCCGTGCGTGGAGGCGATTACCCCCTCATCGGTCCGAAACGCAGTCGACCAACTGCCTGGACGTCGTGGTGAACCCGAAGCAGAAGCGCACGTTGTGCAAGGTCGCTTGCAGGCAGAAATCCGGCGAGGTGGTCGCGGTGCAGTCTTCCAGCAGAATCGTATCGAAACCGTGAAAGTTCGCATCCATCAGCGTTCCGAGTACGCAGTGATCCGCGTTGATGCCCGCAAACATCAGCGTCGTGACGTCCTGGTTGCGCAAAATGGCCTCCAGAGGCGTATCCCAGAAGCCACTGATCCGATGCTTGTCGACCCGAATGTCCGTTGAGTCCTGGACCAGTTCCTCGATGATCTGTGCTCCCCAGCCACCCTGGCGGAGCAGGTGATGCGTCCGCTTCACCCCAGTCAACTCCCCGGAAAGCCCTGCGCCACGCCCGGTTGGATTGAAGGGATGATGAGTCCCGGGTGAGAGATTGAGACGGTCGGCTCGCACTCCCCAGTTGAGCCAGATGATGGGCACGCCCTTGGCGCGCATGGCCGCTGTGACCAGGTTGATCGGGTGAGCCAGTGCACGTGCGGCCGACACGTCCACTCCCAATGAGGCCATCCAGCCGTCCGGTGCGCAGAAGTCGTTCTGCATGTCGATCACGATCAGGGCGGTCCGGGCCAGGTCCACGATAAGGCGTTGCGGGAGAGCAGGGAGTTCCACCGCGTGGACCCGGCGCTCGGAACGCCTCATATCAATCGTGGTATCGCTGGCTCGATAGGCGTTGCGCGCTGTGGGCCCCAGAAGGGGCCAACCGGACGTGTCCGGAAGTGGGGGAGCGGGCATGGCGAGTTCACCTGCGTCCGGTCAGAGGATCTCTTCATAAATACGAAACGTTGACGTTATACCAGCATTACATCAAGAAATCGAAATAATGAGATCCCCCGCCAAGAACGCAGTGGGTCCACGCCAGACCCACCATGAGTGGGATAGCTAAGAGGAGGGGCGTAAACCTCGCCAAATGGCGGGGTTGTGCTTTTGGCCGCGTTCGGCCCGAGTAATCGCCCGGATTGGATGTGACGCAAGTCCCTGAGAATGCGATCGAACGTGCCGGACAATAAACCGGACTTTTCGGGCGTAATTCATTCCTCTTTTCATGCGGTAACTATATGATTTATAATTTTTAATGGCCAGATCCAAAGCGGACATAAATCCGGACTTAGAGGCGGCAGAGGACCGAGGCGAGCGTATCGCCCTTATGGAGCCGCTCGTCTTGAGTGAGGGGTCGCGCCACCGGCCCGAACTGACCGACCTCGCGCTCGAACTGGCCCAGCGCAGCGCCGGCTTTCGCCGCTCGCTGCCAGCAAGCCTGCTGACCTCGCTGGCGACGCTCGTGCGCGCGATGAACTGCTATTACAGCAACCTGATCGAGGGGCACGACACGCACCCTGTCGACATTGAACGGGCGCTCCAGGGCGACTACAGCGGCGATGCCAAGAAGCGCGATCTCCAGCTCGAGGCTCAGGCCCACATTGCGGTTCAACAATGGATCGACGAAGGCGGCATACGGGGGCGTGCCGTCACTGCGGACGCCATAAGCGAGATTCACAGGCGCTTCTGCGAACTGCTGCCGGACGACATGCTCTGGGTCGAAAACCCGGACACACACAAGCGTATGCAGCTTATTCCGGGCGAGCTGCGCCAGACTGATGTCAGGGTTGGCGGTCATTTCGCCATCAGCGCGCCTGCCGTTCCGCGCTTCCTCTCACGGTTTGAGGAGGTGTACAGCCGGCTCGGCAAGTCCGAGACGATCCTTGCTGCTCCCGCCGCGCATCACCGCCTCGCGTGGATACACCCGTTTCTCGACGGCAACGGCCGCGTCGCGCGGCTGATGTCGCACGCCACACTCCTCGACGCGCTCGACACCGGCGCGGTCTGGTCCGTCGCGCGTGGCCTCGCGCGAAATGTCGCGACCTACAAGGGCCATCTGGCATCCTGCAACCAGGCGAGGCGCAATGATCTCGACGGCCGCGGCAATCTCAGCGAAGAAGCGCTGGCGGAATTCACGCGCTTCTTCCTGACCACCTGCCTGGATCAGGTCACCTTCATGGAAGGGCTCATGCAGCCGGACACGCTGCGCGCGCGCATCTTGCTTTGGGCGGAAGAACAAATCCGCCTCGACCTCCTTCCGCCGAAATCGGGCGCAATCCTCGAGGCCGTGCTCTATCGCGGCGAACTGCCGCGCGGCGACGCCGCCAACATCGTTGGCACGGGAGACCGCCAGGCCCGCCGGGTCGTCTCCGGACTGATCGAGCATGGCGTGCTGGTCTCAGTGAGCAGCCGCGCGCCGCTGCGGCTGGCTTTCCCGGCCGCGCTGGCATCGCGCTGGATGCCGGGATTGTTTCCGGAGAGATCTGCGTAAAACTCATGCCTCAAAGGACGCGAAAGAAGTCGGCGAACTGACGGGCCGCGCCAGAAACAGCGGACCGAAAGACGAGGTCGCGCGCGAGCAAGACACCCTCCCGGACGGCTGCCCGCAAGAAAGCCGGGTGGGGGTGCTGGACATCGCTTACCTTCAGAACGTTACCGTAAGTGGTGACAGCTGGCGGTGCCGCCAATGCGGCGCCGAGCGCGCCGCCCGGTTTCGCGACCGCCGACTGGTTAGATCGGCACGCTTCCGTCTTGGGTCGGCCCAGTCGGTCGACGATCCTGTGCGGCACCTCTTGGGGCGCCCAGTCTTCGGGGCACGTGGGCGACTACCCGTAAGAGTGGTGCAACTACGCCGCCGGCACGGCTGAATGAGCATACGGGCCAGATGTCACTCGCGGTAGGTATTCATGGGTTCGCTTGCCGGCAAGACTTTGTTCATCACGGGAGCCAGTCGAGGTATCGGACGGGCGATTGCGATGCGGGCTGCTCGTGATGGCGCCAATATAATCATTGCGGCAAAAACTGTTGATCCTCACTACAAGCTGCCCGGTACGATCAAGGACGCGGCGGAAGAGGTCGAAGCGGCGGGAGGACGCGCGCTGGCTGTGCAGGTTGACATCCGCTCGGAATCGCAAGTTCAGGCTGCAGTTGAAGGGGCGGTGGCGCGTTTCGGCGGAATTGACATTCTCGTCAACAACGCGAGCGCGATCAGTCTCACGGGTACTCTTGAGACTCCCGTCCGCCGTTTTGACCTCATGATGAGTGTCAACGCGCGCGGTACCTTCGTGTGTTCGCAGGCGTGCATCCCACATTTGAAGAAGTCGGTCAATCCGCACATCCTGGTTCTTGCGCCGCCGCCGGACATTCGGGCGAAGTGGTTCGCACCCCATGGCGCCTATTCCCTCGCCAAGTACGGCATGAGCCTGTTGGCGCTTGGAATGGCCGAGGAGTTTCGAAAGGATGGAATCGGCGTGAACTGCTTGTGGCCGCGGACGCTGATTGCTACGGCTGCGTTGGGTGTCATCAATGCGGGTCCCCCATCCGCGGCGCGCAAGGCTGAGATCGTCGCGGATGCAGCGTACGCGATTCTCGTCGCGAATAGCCGGAGTACGACCGGAAATTTCTTCATCGACGAAGACGTGTTGCGCGCTGCTGGACAGAAGGACTTCGACGTTTATGCAATGACACCGGGTGTGATCCCGCGACCGGATATCTTTCTACCTGATTGAGCGTGGTGCAAAGACACACGCTGACGTGTCCTCACGGCGACAGGATGGCTCTGACCTGTAGCATGGGACCGACTGCCTCGATTCAGACCATGAGCCGCTCGGCCAGGGTCTCAAGCCTTGCACGAGGCACACCGATTTCGGTTTCCAGATAGGCCGAGACGGTGCCGTGCCTTTCCCGAACGGCCCGCATTGAAGCCTCCAGATATTCGGATCGAACCGTCATCAAGATCAGCACTTCTTCGTCTGACAGACTCTTACCATACGTGGCGCGCACGAGCGGAGCCGTGGCAGCGATCCGCCCATCGACCCCTTCATTGCTCAGCATGTAGTCCGAGAGCACATCGTCCTGGTGTACGCCAAGTGCCGAGTGCAATAGCCCCACAGCGAATCCAGTCCGGTCTTTCCCGGCCATGCAATGCACCAGTGTCGGACCGTCGGAAGCGACCAAGCCATTGAAGTAGTGTGCAATGACGTTCTTCATCCGCCGTCGGAATGGCATGGCGGCATAGCCGTCGAGCATCAACTTGGCTATATCACGACTGCCTGCCAGCGTGACCGTACCCGCCTGTCGTGGCATCAAGCTGCCGGTCTCCTCTTCGAGGAGGAAGATTCGAGCCGCGAACCCCGGCGCGCGGCGGCAAGGTGACGAAGCTCTTTCGCTCGGGCCGCGCAGGTCGATGACGGATACCAGCCCCAGGGCGACGACTTTGTTCAGGTCCTCGGGGGTGGCATCCGCGTGTTGGGCGGACCGGTAGAGCAGTCCCCGCCTCAGGCGGCCATTGCCGTCTCCTGCACGGTATCCGCCATAGTCGCGGAAATTGTGAATGGCACTGAACTGCAGTGCACGATGGCCCATCACGGACTCAACCAGGAGCCTGGGCTTCAGAGGCGTTCGATGATGGTGACATTTGCCATGCCCCCGCCTTCGCACATGGTCTGCAGCCCGTAGCGGCCTCGTCTTCGACGCAAGGCATGCACCAGAGTTGTCATGAGTTTGGTGCCGGATGCGCCCAGCGGGTGACCGAGCGCGATGGCACCGCCATGGACGTTGAGTCTTTCCGGATCGGCGTCGGTCGCCTGGAGCCATGCGAGAGGGATCGGCGCAAATGCTTCGTTCACCTCGAACAGATCAATCTGATCGATCGTGAGCCCGGCCTTCCGCAAAGCCTGCTTCGTCGCGGGCAGCGGGGCCTCGAGCATGATGACGGGATCGTGGCCGATGACCGCCATATGATGAATGCGGGCCAGTGGCTCCATACCCAAACGCTTCAGGCCCGAGTCGTTGACCACCACGACTCCGGAGGCGCCATCACACACCTGGCTGGAGCTGGCCGCGGTGAGCCTGCCACCGGGCGCGATGAGCTTGACACTCCGGATACCCTCGAGCGTCGCATCGTAGCGGATACCTTCGTCGAGCTCGTGCATCGAGTTTGTTGGTTCGCCGTTCGGAAGTCTGACGGCTACAGGAACAATCTCCTCGGCGAAGCAGCCGCAGCGCGCGGCGACGGCGGCACGCTGGTGGCTGCGCAGCGAGTATTCGTCCAGGTCATCACGGCTTAGTTCATACTTGCTGGCGATCTGTTCGGCTCCCGCGAACTGGCTGAATTCTACATTCGGGTACCGCGCCTGCATCTGTGGGCTCACATAGAATCCGAAGTCATTGGCTCGGGGCAGGGTGGCACTGAGTCCCATGGGTACTCGCGACATGCTCTCGACGCCGGCGGCTATCACGACATCCATCGAGCCCGAAATGACCGCCTGCGCCGCGAAATGAAGGGCCTGCTGGGACGATCCGCATTGACGATCGACGGATGTGCCCGGGACGCTCTCCGGCAATCGGGACGCCAGCACTGCGTTACGCGCGACATTGAACGCCTGCTCGCCGATCTGCGTGACGCAGCCGACGATCACATCGTCCACTGCCGCGGGGTCAGCCTTGCTTCGGTCCAACAGTTCATTCAACAGCCGGGCGGCCAGGTCGGCGGGGTGCCAACCGGAGAGCCGACCGCCCTTGCGGCCTCCCGCGGTGCGGGCGGCTGCAACTATGTATGCATCGGTCATGTTGATTCAGCCTCGGGTATCGCAGATCGCACAGCTAATTCCTGCACCTCGAGTGCCCGGCGGAGTTCGGGAGCATGGCATGGGTTATCGGGATGCGCTGCTCGCAGGCCACGCCATCTGATGTCGCAGTTCGAAGCGGCGCTCCAGGAACTTCCAGACGCCTTGGCGCTCCTGGAACCGATCAATATAGCGACCGAAGGTGAGTACGTCGCGTCCGGCCGGCTTGCCGTCTTCCCCGGGCTCGATGAGCTGGGCCACCGCGACGACATATGCTTCACCTGTCGCTTCGGTGCCACTAACATGGAATCGCTGGTTCGTCACCGCATGAAATGTCACTCGGGCGAAGCTGTGCACCCATTTTGCGAATTCGCGCGCAAAGAATTCGGGTGTCCCGCGCAGCACGCCGGAATCCATCAGCCCGTCGGGATGGAACAGTTCGCGCAGCGCGGCCTCGTCGCACCGATCGGCAGCACTGCTGTATTCGACCACCAGCTCGTGCAGCCGCTGCTTGATGAGCAACTCCTCCAGCTGCCGAAGTTTCGCTGGAGATGTCATGTGCACGTGTACAATGAGGCGGCATGTGCAGAATCCGGAGACGGCATGTTCGACCTCACCGGCAGGATAGTTTTGATCACTGGAGCTTCCAGCGGTTTCGGTGCGCATTTCGCGGAGGTTCTCGGCCGGGCAAACGCGCATCTGTATCTCGCTGCCCGCCGCACACAACAGCTCGAGCGGATCGCGGCGGGGTTGCCTGAAGCTATCCGCCCGCGCGTCAGTATCCTCGCCATGGACGTCTCGAATGCTGAATCAGTCCAGCACGCCCTCGCATCCGTCAAGGAGCTGGATGTGGTGGTCAATAACGCCGGCGTGGTGCGCAACGCGGCCGCCCTGGAGCAGTCCGAGAGCGATTGGGACAGCGTGCTCGATACCAACCTCAAGGGGTCTTTCCTCGTGAGCCAGGCGGCGGGCAGGATCATGGCGGCACAAGGCCGCGGCGGCGCCATCATCAACATCGCCTCCATCCTGGGTATCCGCCAGTCATCGACCGTGCTCCCTTATGCGGTGTCCAAGGCCGGCCTCATCCAGATGACCAAGGTGCTTGCCCTGGAGCTTGCGCGCTTCGATATCCGGGTCAATGCGCTCGCCCCCGGCTACTTTCATACGCAGCTGAATGACGCGTTCTGGAGATCTCCGGCGGGGGAAGCGCTGGTACGCCGCATACCCCAGCGCCGTCTTGGACAGCTTGCGGATCTCGATGGACCCTTGCTGCTGCTCGCATCCGAAGCGTCGCGTTACATGACCGGAGCAGTATTGGCAGTTGACGGAGGACACCTGGTTGCCGGAATTTGAGGGGATTGAACCATCCGGAACACCTCGCCCGACACTACCCGGTGGAGTAGTCCTGGGGCCTGAACCGAGGCCGCCGCGGACGTCGAACGCGGGTTTACGGTGGGAGCCGGGATGCCCCAGCGGCCGCGGGATCGCAAGTAAGACAGAAAGTTCCGCCCGATGACCGGGGAGGAGACCTCAAGAGTATCCACTTACAAGCTGGTGGCGCCTTCACCGGTACCGGGCGCCGTGCGGCGCAATGAGATCCTGGAGCGGGTGGCCGCCAGTCCGCAAGCCGTCGCGGTAGTGCTGCAGGCGCCTGCGGGCCACGGGAAATCCACCGCGCTTCAGCAACTCAAGGAGGCTGCGGACGGCGCCGGGGCGCGGACCGGATGGCTCACTCTGGAGTCGGGGGACAATGATCCGCAGCGATTTTTCCTGCACTTCCAGGCTTTGTTGACGCGCATCGCAGGCTCGGAGGCGAAGCGCTTTCCCGACCGGGATCTGGTCAATTTTCCCAACCGCTGCGATTGGCTCATCGAGACGCTGGCGGCCATCGGGCGTCCGGTCGCATTGTTCCTCGATGAATTTCAAAACATCAGCGACCGCGACGTGCTCAACTTCCTGCGCACGGTGTTCGAGCGCGCTCCGCCGGACTTTCGGGTCTTCGTGGGCTCGCGGACGCTTCCGGATATCGGCCTGGCGAGGATGGCCGTGAACAATCGGGCGCTGCTTCTGCATGGCGATCATCTGCGCTTCAGTCCGAAGGAGGTGGAGCGGTTCTTCGGCGCGGCAGTGGATTTGGGCGTGGATCTGGATGAGATAGACGCGATCTACCGCCGCACCGAGGGTTGGCCGGCCGCGCTACAGCTTTTCAAGTTGACGCTGGGGAGTCCGCATGTGCGTCGTTCATTGGGCGGCGACGACCCCGGCGCGCCACGGGAGCTGACCGAATATCTCGCCGAGAATGTGCTCGCCCTGCAATCGGAGCGCATCCAACACTTTCTGCTGCACACGGCAGAGCTCCCGAGGCTCCATCCGTCCCTGTGTGACACAGTGCTCGACTGCACGGATTCGCTGGAAATTCTGCTGCACCTGGAGAGGTCGGGCATGTTCCTGCGCTGCGTAGATCCGCAGGGAGGATGGTACAAGTATCATACCCTGTTCTCGTCAATACTCGCGGCCCAGCAGCGGGCGGCGGACGCTGCCGAGGTGCATGAAATCCATCGCCGCGCGGCGGGGTGGTTCATGCAGCGCCGCCTGTTCGAGGACACCGTGCGGCATGCCACCGTGTGCGGCGACTGGACTCTCGCGGCCGACGCCTTGAATGTCTGGTCGTCCGACCTGGTGGCCGATGCGCACCTGCGCACGCTCGAGACCTGGAGCGAGGGACTGCCTTTCGAGGAAGTGCAGGCACGGCCCGATCTGGCGATCAAAGTGGCTTATGCTCTGGTCTTCCTGCGGCGCCGGCAGCGGGCCAGGCCGCTTCTTCAGTTTCTGCAGCAGCGCTCCGGCACCGGCAGCGTTCTGGAGACCACCGATCCCAACATCATCCTGTCGATCGAAGCGGTGTCATCGGACGACATTCCGCGGGCGTTGCGGGTCAGCGAGCAGGTGCCTCTGCACAGGACCGAAGCGCGCGGGTTCGCGGCCTTCGAGCTCGGTGCCGCCGCCAACCTGCGTGGCTACTGTGCACTGGCCACTCAGGAGTACGAGTCCGCACAACGCTATCTAGCGCTGGCGATGCGGCACAATGAGCAGGTACACGCCGCCTTCAGCCATGGCTACACGGTCGCCGTCGACGCCGTGGCTCTGCTCCTGAAGGGTTCACTGCAGGAAGCGCTGAAGCGCTTCCGCACGGAGCTTTCCGAACACCCGGTCATCGACAAGTCGCTGGCCGCTGCTGCGCTGCTGTCCTGTTATATCTGGGCACTGTACGAGGCGAACGAACTCGACACCGCGGAGCAAGTGTTCCAACAGAACCACGACATCATAAGCGATTCGACCCTGACGGATTTCCTCACCGTGGCTTTTCTCTCCAGCGCGCGGGTGCAGGATGCCAGGGGCCGGAGCGCAAGAGCGGACGCCATTCTCGAAGAGGCGGAGGCGATCGGGCGCAACACGGGCTGGACGCGGCTGGTGGATGCGGTGAAATGGGAAAGGGTACGGCGCGCACTGTTGCGCTGTGCCGTGGATCTGGCTGGCGCCATCGCGGACAGCACCTCGTCCGAGCGACTGATACCGCCTGACTGGATCATGTTTGCGAGTGATGTGGAGGAGCGTGGGTTCGGCGAGATCCGGCTCGCCCTGGCGCGCGGCCGCCTGGAACGGGCGGCCGACCTGCTCCAGTCCGAGCTGAGACGTCAGCGCGGGAGGGTCCTGCGGCAGATCAAGCTGCATCTCCTGAGCGCCGTTCATGCACAACGTGCTGGTGACCCTTCTGGACAGAAGCGCCATCTGGCCACGGGTCTGCGACTGGCCCGGGGAGGGGGCTTCATCCGGGCTGTCCTGGACGAGGGCGAACCGGTCCTGCAGATGCTGCACGAACGGTATCAGGGCGGGCAGGAGCGGGATCGTTCTCCACCCGGCGCCGATCCGGACCGGCCGTTCGTGGAAGCGTTGCTGCGAGCCTGCGGCTCGAGTCCCGGCCAGCCCAGCGGCGCTCTCCACATCGCTCTGCAGCCCCTGACGGAGCGCGAGCGCGGGATACTGGTGCTTCTGGGCAACGGCACCTCCAACAAGGACATGGCCAACCGGCTGTACGTGTCCGAGAACACCGTCAAATTCCATCTGAAAAACATCTACGCCAAACTCTCGGTCACCTCGAGGGTGCAGGCGATCGCCGCCGCGCGGCGCATGGGTATCATCCACTGAGGCGCTCCCGCGCACACGCGCTGAACACTACCCACTCGTGTAGTGCGGGAACCGCTCGAGCAAGGCTCAATAGCAGACTGACAGACCCATGCGGGTCCGAAGGGCACAGATGAGTGATCTGCAGCAGATGCTGGGGTTCTACGAGGGGATTCTGCGTTGCATGCTCTGGGAGCAGGGACTCCTGGACATGCACGCGGAGGGACGAATCTCCGGGTTCTACCATGCCGGCCGGGGACAGGAAGGGACCCAGGTCGGGGCGATCGCGGCGCTGGCGCCCGAAGACTATCTGTTTTACGCCCACCGCGGCTGCGGGTACATGGTGGCCCGGGGAATGCCGATGGACGTGCTGTATTCCGACTTCCTGGGGACGAGCCAGGGCTCGACGCGGGGACTCGGCGCCGGGATCGTCCATATCGCCTGGCCCGCACTGGGTATCCTCGGACAGAGCGGTACCCTGGGCGGCTCTTTCACGCTGGCGGTTGGCGCGGCTCTGTCAGGCCGGGTGCTGGACGAACGGAAGGTGACTCTCTGCTTGTTCGGTGACGGGACCTCGAATCGCGGAACCTTTCATGAAGCGGCGAATGCGGCTTCCGTATGGAAACTCCCCGTGGTCTGGCTATGTGAAAACAACGGCTGGGCAGTGTCCACGACGTTCAAGGAAAGTTGCGCTGTCGGGAGCATCGCCGAGCGTGCCGCCGCTTACGGAATGCCGGGGGTCGTTGTTGACGGTCAGGACTGTGTTGCAGTCCATGAGGCCGCACGGACGGCGATCGAACGCGCACGGGATGGTGGCGGGCCGACGTTGATCGAGGCGATGACCTGCCGCTTCCGAGGTCACTACGAGGGTGACTCACAGGAGTATCGCGATCGCGAGCAACTCGAACGACTGCGCAGGGAGCGCGATCCGCTGGATGTGATCGCTTCGCGGATCCGTGCAGCCCTGCCCGATGCGGATCGCAAGCTGAGCGAAATCCGCACCCGGGTCAGTGCGGAAGTCGCCGCGGCCGCTCAAAAGGCGAGGGCGGGAACTGCGCCGCAGAAGTCGCGTGTGTTCGAGTACGTCTACGCCTGAGGAGAACCCGGTGGCACGCAAGGTAACTTACGCACAGGCGCTGACCGAGGCTCTCGCGGAGGAGTTGGAGCGCGATCCCACCGTGTTCTTCATGGGTGAGGACATCGCCTTCGGCGGTGTTTTCGGTCTGTCCCGCGGACTGCAGCAGCGTTTCGGCGTCAAACGTGTTTTCAACACACCGATCTCGGAGAATCTCATCGCCGGGGCGGGCGTGGGCGCGGCCATCACCGGAACACGACCCGTGGTGGAGCTGCAGTTCGCCGATTTCGTGACCATTGCCATGGACGAGATCTACAACAAGGCGGCCAAGTGGCGCTACATGCACGGTGGCCAGTTCAGTGTGCCGCTGGTGATCCTGGCTCCCGAAGGCGCGATCGGCGGCGCAGGTCCGGAGCATTCCCAGTGCCCCGAGGCGCTGTTCTGGTCGGCACCGGGCCTGTACGTCCTGACTCCGAGCACTCCTGCAGACATGAAGGGGCTGCTCAAGAGCGCCATCCGCGATCCCAACCCGGTGCTGGTGATGCCCCATAAGGCTCTCTTGAATACCAGCGGCGAGGTTCCCGAAGGCGAGCATCTGGTGCCGCTGGGCCAGGCCGATGTCCGCCGTGAGGGTGCCGATGTGACCGTGGTTGCATGGTCGGCAATGGTACCCAAGGCGCTGGAGGCTGCGAAACGGCTGGCGGGTCAGATCGACGTCGAGGTCATCGATCCGCGCGGAGTGCGCCCGTTCGATTTCGAGACCGTGTTGAATTCCGTCCGCAAGACGGGACGGCTCGTCATAGCGCACGAGGCGCCGGTGGTCGGCGGACCGGGAGGGGAAGTGGCGGCGCACGTCGCCGAGAAAGCGCTGATGCACCTGGAGGCCCCGATACGCAGAGTGGGCGCGGCGGACGTACCGATTCCGCAGAGCGCGCTTCTGGAGGGTGCCGTAATTCCGCAGATCGACGACATCGTTGCGGCGATCCGCTCCACGACCCGCGCCGCGGCGGCAAACGCCTGATGTTCTCCATTCAGCTGGCCCGGCAGGGGCAGACCATGGAACAGGGAACCGTGGTCGAATGGAAGAAGAGTGAAGGCGATGAGCTCGCAGTCGGAGAGAGTCTCTACGAGATCGAGACAGAGAAGGCCATCGTTCCGATCGAAGTGACCCGTCCGGGGCGGCTCTTGAAAGTGCTGGTGGGCGCCGGAGAGACTGTCAGTGTGGGTACGGTGCTGGCGCTGGCCGCGGATCCTGGAGAGCAGGTTCTGCCAGCGCAACTGGAGCGCGCCATCAGAACGGGAGAGCTGAGTCAGGAGAACCCGACACCCACGCCATCAGCAGGCCCGCAGACTATCGGGGCTGAGCAGGGCGGCGCGAACGTCAGGGCCGGCTCAGGCACGAAAACGAAGGCGGCAGCCGTTCCCAAAGCACGCGCTCTCGCACAGGAGCTGGGAGTCAACCTTGCCAATGTCACCGGCACTGGCGAAAACGGCACCATTCTGCCCGAGGACGTGCGACGCGCCGCGCAAGCAGGCTCTTCCGCTTCGCGAGCTTCCCAGGGAAGACGCGTGCCCCTCAGTCCGATTGCGCGAACGACGATCGCCGCACTCGAGCGCGCCTGGCAAACACCGCAGTTCACGCAGGGCATACTGGTCGATGCGACTGGACTGCAGCGGGCCAAGGCCACTAGCGCGGGCGCTCTGTCATATATGGATTTCTTCCTCGATGCGATCGTGCGGGCCGCCCAGACAGTACCCGAGGTGCTGGCCAGACTGACGGAGGGCGAGATCGTGTATAGCGACTCGGTCGACATCAGCATCGCGACCGCGACAGAGGCCGGCTTGCTGATCCCGGTTCTGCGCGATGCCGCCGGGCATTCCGTCGAGCAGCGCAGGGGTGCGTGGCAGAGCCTGGTTGAACGGGCACGCGCCGGCCGTCTCGCTCCCCAGGAGATGTCGGGAGGCCTGCTTGCGCTATCGAATCTGGGTACCCGCGGTGTCGACTACGGCACTCCGTTGTTGCCGTACGGCCATTCGGCAATCGTCTTTGTGGGCAGCATGGCGAACCGTCCTCTCGCCATAGGCGACAGCCTCGAGGTACGCCCGTCCGTACATGTCGCCATCACCTACGATCATCGGGTCGTCGACGGAGTGTTGGGTTCGCGCTTCACCGGAGCGATCAACGAGGCGCTGCTCTCCCCAGCGGTATGATCATACTGTCGCAGGCCTCGGGGGAGGCCGGCATCGAGGTTGTCGGTGGCAAGGCAGCCTCCCTGCTGGCGCTGACGCGCCGCGGCTTCCGGGTTCCCGGCTTCATTGTCATCGGTGCGGATGAGTACCGTTCCAGCCCATCCGGGCGGGTCAGCGCGGAGCTGCGCTCGCAGCTTCTCGAGGCGCTTGTGCCCATTGGCGGTCCAGATCGCGAGTACGCGGTGCGCTCATCCGGCCTCGCCGAAGACTCCGCGGACTTCTCCTACGCGGGTGTTTTCGAAACAGTGCTGGGAATGACGGGTGAAGCTGCCCTGGTCGATGCGATTGAACGGTGCTGGGCCTCGCATCGAGGTAGGATCGCCGACGCCTATCGATCCCGACGCGGCGTCACGGACGATTCCTCCATGGCGGTCGTGGTGCAACGAATGGTGCGCGCCGACTGGGCGGGAGTGAGCTTTTCGGCGGATCCCCTGACGCAGGCGCTGTCCGTTTGTGTCATCAATGCCACGCCCGGCCTCGGCGAGGAGTTGGTTTCGGGACGGGTGAATCCGGAGGAGATTCGCATCGAGAGCACGACCGGGCGCATTCTGGATCATCGCATACCGGCCGGTGTGGCGGCTTTGCCCGTGAAGCTCCGCGACGAGGTATTGCGGCAGACGCAAGCCGCCGCCGCCGCATTCGGTTTTCCACAGGACCTGGAGTGGGCCGCCGAGGGCGATGAGCTGTTCCTCCTGCAGAGCCGGCCCATCACCACGGTTGCCGCGGTTTTTCACAACCGGGCGCTCGAGCCATGGGAAGGACAAGGGCATCCGGATGCGGCCGACAGGGTATGGACCCGGGCCTATGCCGATGAAGTGTGGTCACCGCCTCTGACTCCGTTGTTCTACGACATCCAGAATCTCACGGCGGTGACCCGCCAGCAGATCGCCAACGGCGGGGATTCGGCACCCGTGCCTGTCGATATCTTCAAATACTTCAAGGCCGCGGCCTACATGGATGTCGAGGTGTTAGGACGGCTGTATGCCACGCTCCCGCCTCTGGCCAGGCGCCCCTCGTTGTTCCTGCTGCTCGCGCCGGAAGCGCGTCCCGCGCTGTCGGCAGCGCGGTGGAACTGGCGTGGCACGCTGACCCGATTGTGGAGATTCGAGGTAAGCAGAGGCCGCACCCTCGGGTTGACACGGAATCATCGCTTTCTGCAGCAGGCATGGCCGCACTACCTGCACGAAGCCCGGCGGCTGGCGGATGTGGACCTGACACCGCTCCCTGACGCGCAGCTCGATCGGTTTCTTGGCGAAGTGTGGGCGCTTGCGCTGACGGTGGCCCCTCAGTGCGAGGTGGCCGTGCTCTACTACTCGCACGATCTGCGGCTGTTACTGACCGGCCTGCTGGAGCGATGGTTCGGCTCGGGCGCGGAGAAACTGTACGCGGAAGTGTCCTCGGGTCTTGAACACAGCGAGACGGTGCGCGAGAACGAGGCCATCTGGGAAATGGCCCGTTCGATCAGGGATGCAGGACCTGAGGTACGGCAGCGAGCCGGGTCTCTCCCCTGGGCCATCTTCCGGGCACAGTCCGATCCCGCCAGCGCCCCGGTCATTCAATCTTTCGATTCGTTCCTGCGCGATCATCGCCACCGCGGTGCCAACTACAAGGACATGATCTATCCCCGGTGGGGCGATGATCCGGAACTGCTCTGGGGGCACCTGAAAGCATTCCTCGCGTCCGACGCACCGCGCCCCTCGGCTGTCAACGCGGCCAGTGCACAGCGCCGCTTGCGGTCGCAGGAATCGACTCTCCGTGCCGTGCGGGGTCAATGGTTCGGTCTCAAGCGGACGCTTCTGAGGAAGCTGTTCCGGCTCAACGAACTCTATTCCGGACTGCGGGACAATCATCGCTTCTATTACGACTACGTCTGGTGGCTGGTTCGGCGTGTTTATCTCGAGAAAGGCCGCCGACTGTCACGAAGCGGTCTTCTGTCGCAGGCGCATGACGTGGTGTTCCTGTGTCGGAAGGAGCTGGAAGAACTGCGAAGCGGAACGTTGTCCACCACGCTGGCCGCCACTCGTATCGAAATACGACGCCGCGAGTGGGAGGAAACAAGACGTACGCCGCCGGCACGATTCCTCAGGCGCGGCTATCTGCCGGATGAGCAAACGACATCTCAACAGGGCGCGGCACGCCGCCTCAGCGGATTGGCGGCGAGCCCAGGGCAGGTCCGCGGACGGGCGCGTGTCGTACTGGACGTGGCGGGCCTGTCGGCCGTGGCCGATGGCGACATCCTCGTCACCCGCCAGACCGATCCCGGCTGGACTCCGGCCTTCGCCCGCCTCGCCGGGCTGGTGCTGGAAACCGGCGGAGTGCTCGCTCACGGTGCCTCGCTTTGCCGCGAGTACGGGCTGCCGTGCGTAACCGCGGTCGAGGGGGCCACCGCTCTGATCCGCGACGGCGACACGATCAGCATCAGCGGAAACGACGGAGCGGTGGAGATTCTCTGAGGCCGCAATACTACCCGTAAGAGTGGTGCCGCCCGGGGCCGAGCCCAGTCGAATTGAGTACCGGCTGGGAGGTCCGAATGAGTCTGCTGATCAACATCGATACCGGTGGGACGCTGACCGATTTCTGCGTGATCGATGGGGAGCGAATCCACCGGACCAAGTCGGTGACCACGCCGTTCGACCTGTCCCGCTGCCTGTTCGACGGCCTGACCAAGGCGAGTCGCGAGCTGTACGGCGCGGAGGATCTGCGGCGCATGCTGCTGGCAACCGACCATATCCGCTACTCCACCACTCAGGGCACCAACGCTCTCGTCGAACGCAAGGGACCGCGATTGGGTCTGATCTGTCTGCGAGGCCTGCAGACGGCAGACCTGGTCCGTGAAGAGCAGTCCCGCGAACTGTACGCGAAACTCATCGACGATCGCTGTGCAACGGTGGATACTGAACTGGCGAATGCTGCGCTCGAGCAGGCGTGTGTTGCAGCAGTCAACACGCTCGCGGTGAAGGGGGCCGCAAGGCTCGTAGTATCAGGGCCCGCTGACTCGCGAGGTGAGGGCGAGCGTCGCATCAAGCGCATCCTGCTACGGAAGTTCCCGCCTCATCTGCTCGGCGCCTTGCCGGTCGTCTACGGTCACGAGTTGGTTGCCGATCCGGATGATACTCGCCGTACCTGGACCGCCATATTCAACGCTTTTCTGCATCCTGCGATGGAGCGCTTCCTGTACAGCGCGGAGCATCGTCTGCAGGAACACAACATCCGCAAGCCTCTCCTCATTTTCCGGAACGACGGTGGCGCATCCAGAGTCGCGCGCACCAGTGCCGTCAAAACCTATTCCTCCGGCCCGCGTGGTGGCGCTGAAGCTCTGCGTGCCCTGGCAGCGCATTACGGTTTCGAGCGGGTCGTCGGAATGGATGTGGGCGGAACCACGACGGATATCAGCGTGGTTGCAAACGGACAGATCCGAACTGAAACGTACGGTGCCATCGAAGGCGTGCGCAGCTCATTGCCTCTGTGCGACGTGACCAGCGTTGGCGCGGGTGGATCATCGATCATTCGCATCGTGGACGGATCGATCAAGGTGGGTCCGGAGTCCGTGGGGAGTACTCCGGGGCCCGCCTGTTTTGGATTTGGCGGCACGTCCGCGACCATCACGGATGCTCTGCTCGTCAAAGGTCTGCTGGATCCGGGCACGTTCTTCGGGGGAGGCCTGCAGCTCGATCGTGCCGCCGCTGACGCTGCCATTGCTGCCCACATCGGCACGCCGTTACAGCTTGAACTGCAGGCTGCCGCGGCACAAATGGAGGACGCCTGGGTGGATGCGATCGTCAGATCCATCAAGGCCACTGCCGAGCTTCCCGCGGGAACGGTGCTGGTTGCCTTCGGGGGGGCTGGCCCGCTTCTCGCCACCCGCATTGCCGCCGCGGCGGGTGTCGAGCGCGTGTTGATTCCAGCACTGGCGGCCGTGTTTTCCGCGTTCGGCGTCGGTTTCTCGGACATCGAGCACCATTTCGAGAAAGTCGTCGATCCGGGCGACGAAGGTGCGATTGCGGCCGCGCGTGATGAGTTGCTCGACCAGGTACGCCGGGCGATGTTCGCCGAGGGCGTGCAGCTCTCCGAGTGCGCTGTCGAGGTCACCGTCGCGCAGGGTTTGATCAAGGTGCGCGCGGTGAAAGCTGTTCCCAGAGCCCGTCTGAGCGGTGAGTTCACGGCCCGAAACCCGGGCCCGATCGAGGCTTCCGCCCGCCGCAGCGTCTCATTGGGTACGAAGCGCCGGGGTCTGCCGTTGCTGTCGCTGGAAAGCCTTCCTGCGGACATCCGCGGCACAGGTCCGGCTGTGCTCGAGGAACCCTACTTTACCGCTCTCGTCGAGGAAGGCTGGACCTTCGAGCGCAGTACAGCCCGGGATGTCCTCCTGCAGCGTTTCCCGGATGGAGGGGGTCGGAAATGAAGGTACAGATCACCGAATATCTGCGAATCGATCTCGACACCGAGAAGTGGGAGTGTCGCCGCTGTCAGCGGGTGCTGGCGAATGCGCGCGACAACTACAAGCGGGGATTGCTCGTCTACGACCGGGACCCGCGTGAAATCCACAAGCCACTGCTCGATCCAGCCCGTTATGCCCGCACTTACTCGCCGGATGCCGAGTGGTGCCGGATCCTCGAATACTACTGTCCGCAGTGCGGAACGCTCATGGAGGCCGAGTATCTGCCGCCGGGACACCCGCCGCTGCACGACATTGAGCTCGACATCGATGCGCTCAAAGCGCAGTGGCGCGACCGTGCGGAGGTGCCCGAGCCTGAAGCGGGCCCGGATGTTGCGCGCGAGATGCGTAGTCGGCGGCATGTGCATCGGTCGGGTCATTGAGGTCGAATCGTGAAGCGTGTATCCGTGGACATCGGCGGAACGTTCACCGACTGCTTCGTCGCCTGGAACGAGCGTTATGCCGAAGGCAAGGCGCTCACGACCCACCACAACCTGGCACTCGGCTTCAATGAAGCTCTGGCGGATGCCTGCAAGCAGCTCGAGCTCGAGATAGCGGCGGTTCTGTCCCAGGTCGATTCCGTTCGGTATGCAACGACGCTGGGAACGAATGCACTCATCGAGCGACGCGGCCCCCGTGTCGGGGCTCTCGTGACCGCGGGGTTCAAGAGCATGATTCCCCTGTCCCGAGCGCGGGGCTACGGCGAAGGCTTGCCCGAGATCGTGCAGATGGACATCCCCAACGCGCGCCGGCCGGAGCCGCTGGCGCCGATACCGATGATCCGCGAAGTGCGCGAGCGAGTGGACTATCTCGGAAGCGTGCTGCTCGGGCTCGACGAGGACGATCTGCGCATCCGGGTACGCGAGCTGGTCGACCAGGGAGCCCAGGCGCTGGTGGTCGCCTTCACCAACAGCGTGGTGAATCCGCAGCATGAGCTGCGAGCACGCGAAATCTTCCTGGAGGAGTATCCGGCCCATCTGCTCGGCGCGATCCCGATGTTGCTCTCGCATCAGGTTGCCGGCCGGAAGGGGGAGTATGCCCGCGCGACCTCCGCGATCATCGATGCCTTCCTGCACCAGACCATGTATCACGGCCTGGGTACGCTGGAGCAGAACCTGCGCTCGCAGGGCTATGCCCGGCCGATGCTGGTCAGTCACAACTCAGGTGGCATGGCGCAGTTGAATTCCACGGACGCCCTGCAGACCGTGCATTCGGGACCGGTGTCCGGGATCGCCGCCAGCGAGCAGCTCGCCCTGCAGAGCAGGCTGGGAAACGTCGTTGCCACGGACATGGGTGGCACGAGTTTCGATATCGGCATCGTTGTCCGGGGAGGCGTGAAGTTCTATGACTTCAACCCCGTCATCGACCGGTGGTTGGTCTGTGTGCCCATGGTGCACCTGGTCACCCTGGGAGCGGGCGGTGGCTCGATCGCCCGCTTCGAGCGAATGTTCGGAACCGTCGAGATCGGACCTCAGTCGGCCGGATCCGATCCCGGCCCGGCCTGCTATGACCGCGGGGGACGGGAGCCCACCGTCACCGACGCGGATCTGCTGCTGGGGTATCTCGATCCGCAGAACTATGCGAATGGGCGCATCGCGCTGAACCCGCGCCGCTCCCGCCGGGCCATCGAGGACCGTCTTGCCAGGGATCTGAACATGGATGTCATCGCCATCGCCAAGCTGATCAAGCGAACGGTGGATAGCAACATGGCCAACGGTATCGCGACGGAACTGCGGACTCGCGGTTATGAGCCGGCGGACTTCACCATGCTGGCCTATGGTGGCAACGGCCCGCTGCACGCCTGCGGCATCGCGAGCGCGCTTGGAATAAAGAGGGTTCTCGCGCCGCCCTTCGCCTCGACGTTCTCGGCATGTGGTGCCGGCAACGTGAATCAGATGCACATCCACGAGATGAGCACCTGGACGACCCTGTTCCACGCGGGCACGCGCTCGTTCCTGAGCGAGTACGCCCAGTTCAACGCCACCGTGGAAGAGCTGGAACGCCGCGGCCGGGAGGATCTGCTGCGCCAGGGTGTGTACGCCTCGGATGTACGCTATCGGCTCGAGCTGGACATGCGCTACGGCAATCAGCGGGTCGAGACGGCCGTGGTGACTGATATCAACCGGCTCGAATCACGCAGCGGCGTGCTTCGCCTGATCTCGCAGTTCCACCGCACCTATGGCGAGCGGTTCGGCGAGGGCAGCCAATCGCCCGAAGCCGGTATCCGCATCAACACCATCAGGGTTTGTGCCTACATCGAACAGCCGCGTGTACAGTTCTCCGATCTGACACCGCCGGCCGATGGGCACCGTTCCCTCGTGCCGCAGAGCCGGCGGCAGTGCCATTTCGTCGGATATGACGAGCCTCTGGATACTCCGGTGTATCTGCACCCCGCACTGTTGCCCGGCACGGTCATCGCGGGTCCGGCCCTGGTGACCACCCGGGCGACGACCTACCTCGTGGATCCGGGCTGGACCCTGGCGGTCGCGGCGCAGGGGGCCGTGTGGTTCAGCCGCGATTGCGAGCAACCCGTATGAGCGAAGCCATGACTCAATCCCCCACCACCGACGAGCAGGCCCTCGTCCAGCAGTTTCTCAGCGACAACCGGCTCTTTCTCGGCCCGGACCCGCAGATCATGCGCGATCACACGGTGGGGCCGCGTTCGCCCGCGGAGCAGGCGGTCCTCGAGAAGGGGCTCGATCCGCACGAGATCCACCACGTACGCGGTCTGTTGAACGCGGCCTTGTCCGAGGCGTTCACCATGTGCAACCAGATGGGAGCGGCACCGGGTGCGAAGTGGGGCGATCTCGTCTCGGGTATCTACACGGCGCAGGGCGATCTGGCGATGATCGCACCGCACGGCATCATCGCCTTCGCGGCCTGCTGCTTCTATCCCATCCGGTTCATCATCAAGAACTGGATCGACGATCCGAGTGTCGGTGTACGGGACGGCGACGGCTTCATTCACAACGATGCCCGATATGGCGGTATCCACAACACCGATCAGTCGATGATGATGCCGCTGTTCTACCGCGGAGAGCTTGTCTGCTGGCTGTCCGCCACGATCCATGAGGGTGAGAACGGCGCCTGCGAGCCGGGCGGCATGCCCGCCGCCGCCGAGAGCAAGTACGACGAAGGCATCAAGATGTCGCCGTTCCGCATCGTTGAAAACTTCCAGCTGCGGCGCGACCTGGTGACGTTCCTGCAGAACTCGGTGCGCGATCCGAAGCTGCAGCTCGAGGACATGAAGGTCAAGCTGCATGCCGTCATGCGGCTGCGCGAGCGGGTGATTGCGATACTGGACCGCTTCGGCCGCGACGTGCTGGTGGGGACACTGCGGGCCCACCTCGAGGATGTCGAAACCGAGGTGCGACGCCGCATCCGCGAGCTGCCCGACGGTACAACGAGGGTAGTCCAGTTCATGGACTCGAGCCTGCGCGAGAACGTGATGCAGAAGATCTCGCTCGCCATCACGGTTAAGGGAGAGCGCATGATCCTCGATTTCCGCGGCAGCGCTCCGCAGTTCATGAACCGCGCGGTCAATACCAACATCGCCTCGTTCAAGGCCGCTCTGTGCACTGGCCTTCTGCAGAACATCTGGCCGGACCTGCCGCACACCATGGCGGTCCTGTCGCCGATCGAGATCCTGACCGATCGCAACTCGATCCTGGATGCGGAGGGGGAAATGCCGCAGGCCATGAGCCTGATGCCCCTGTTCAAGGCGTGCGTGGTGTGGACCATCCCGATGAACAAGCTCAACTACAGTCTGCCCAGGCGGTACTCCGCCGTCATCGCCTCGCAATATGACCAGGCGGCGACCTTCATCTACGGCGGATTGACCCAGCATGGCGATGTGACGGGCAACTTCTGCGGCGACATCAACGGCAACGGGCAGGGGGCACGATCGGACGCGGATGGCGAGCACTCGGTGTCGCCGGTCTTCGGCTTCATGTGCGACACCGGTGAACACGAGATCAACGAGGAGGACACGCCGATCATCCGTCTGGGTGCGCAACGTCTGGCGCGCGATCGGATCGGATGGGGCAAGTTCCGGGGCGGACTCGGCTACGAGCAGATAGCCACCATGCGCGGCTCGGCGCTGTGGGGCTTCATGACCGGCTGCGAGGGCTCGAAATTCCCGTCGGCCCAGGGTCTGTTCGGGGGCTATTCCTGCCCTTCGTATCAGTTGTGCAAGATCAAGGGCGTCAACGTATTCGAGGTGCTGCGGGAGAAACCGCGCGCGATCGCCGAGTTCGACATCGTCCGGCTGATGAACGAGCAGCCGATCCCCGGCGCGCGTTACTGCTCAGTCGACATGGGCATGACCTTCGAGCTGTGCAATGAAGGCGAGCTGTACATGATCTGCCAGGGCAGCGGCGGTGGCTACGGCGACGTGCTCGAGCGGGATCCGGCGCTGGTGATGAAGGACCTGCGCGAGGATCTCATGTCTCATGAGAGTGCCCGCGAGATCTATCAAGTCGTGTATGACGAGGAGACTCTCGTCGTTGATGAAGAGGCCACGCGCAGGCAGCGACAGTCGTATCGCGAGGAGCGCATCCGTCGCGGCCGCCCGTTCGACGAGTTCTGCAAGGACTGGGTACGGAGCGAGCCGCCTGCCCATCTGCCCTACCTCGGCAGTTGGAACGATCCGACAGTGATCTATGCCGTCAATGCGGGCCGGCGGATCACCATGAAGGCCGATGCGCTGCAGGGGGTGTTCATGCCCAATCCGAAGGATGTCAGGATCGCCGAGCTGGAGGCCCAACTGGCGGCATTGACGGCCCCAGCGAGCGGGAAGCCCTGAAGCGATGGGTCGCTGGCTGGAAAGGGTGCGCACGGCAAGCCGGCCGCCGCTTTGGCTGGATGACACCGCCTATGCCAGCGCACTGCTGGCGCAGGGAAAACCGCCATGGCGGGATGCCGCCGCCGTGGTGGCCTGGCGGCGCAAGGCGATGCAGCTCCTGAAACCGGACGTGGCCGTGATCGATGTCGCGGCTCTGGGGCGCGCCTGGCCGCATCGCGCGGACCTGTTGCAGGAGCCGGCTTTTCGGGATCACCTCGGTGAGATCACTCGTGCGCTCAGGGCTTCGACGGATAAACCGCTCGCGCTGAGCCTGCCAGCGCCCGCAGCGTGGCGGGCGCAGGTGGCGGAGTCAATCCAGTGCGAATGGGAGCTGGACGTGGAAGCTATCGATGACCTGGCCGGTGACATGGCGGGGCTGTTGAGGTCGCAAAGCGAGAGCGGGATCGATGCCGTGCTGCTGCGCGAAGCAGCGATCAGCGCGGAGCAGTGCGCGCTGCATCTGGATCTGTATTCCAGCCTGACCAACACCGCGCATCACTACAGGTGGGACATCGGTCTGCACGCGCCCGGAGGTGTACCGGCCGATCTGGCCGCGTTCGATTTCGCGATTGCCCCTGCCGGAGCTCTGGGCGTGGAGTTGGGACCGCAGTTCTGGGCCGGAGACGCGGCACAGCCCGCCATCGGCGGGGCGTTCCATTTCGCGACGGTCCCGGCCGATGCTCAACCGTCCCAGGTGCTTGCGCGGCTGGAGAGCCGTTCATGAATTCGCCTGTGGAGGGCACTCTCGTGTGGCGGCCCAGTGCGGAGCGTATTCGCTGCGCGAGATTGACGGACTACCAGAGTTGGCTTGCCCGCGAGCGGGGATCGGGTCGCATCGACTACAACACTCTCTGGCGATGGTCCGTATCGGACCCGGCGGCTTTCTGGGCATCCATCTGGAAGTACTTCGACGTTCGTAGTGCGCGCCCTTATAGACAGGTGCTGGGCGGCACGATGACCGCTCCCGAGTGGTTCGTCGGCTGTGAACTCAATTACGCCGAGCACCTCCTGGATCATGAGAACCGGGCCTCGGCCGATGAGCCGGCTCTGCTCCATCTCGGCGAGGACAACGCCGTGCGCGCCATGCCCTGGTGCGAGCTGGGCTCCCAGGTCCGCAAACTCGCGACGGAGCTGCGGAGGTTGGGTATACGTCCCGGTGACCGGATCGTCTCGTACATGCCCAACGTGCCGCAGACGGTCGTGGCCATGATGGCGTGCGTGGCTGTGGGGGGTGTCTGGTCATCGGCTTCTCCCGAGTTCGGGTCGCGCACCGTGATCGACCGGTTCGGACAGATCGAGCCGACCCTCATGTTCGCAGCTCCGACCTACGGCTTCGGCGGGCGCGTGTTCGACCGGACCGAGGAAGTCCGCCGCATCGCCGGTTCCCTGCCCACTCTGAAACATCTCGTCTGGCTGGCGGAGCCGGCCGCCGGGCCTGGATCGGGCCCACTGACCTGGAATGCGCTGATGTCGGGACCGGAGGTTTCCCCGGCCGACTTCGAATTCACACGGGTGCAGTGGAATCACCCGCTGTGGATCCTGTTCTCCTCCGGAACCACCGGGCTGCCGAAGGCCATCGTTCATGGACATGCGGGCATGCTGCTCGAGCATCTGAAACTGGTGCATCTGCATCTCGATCTGCGGCCGGGTGCACGACTGTTCTTTCACACCACCACGGGTTGGATGATGTGGAACATCGTCGTTGCCGCGCTGCTCGCGGGGGCGACGGCAGTGCTCTACGAGGGCAGCCCTCTGCATCCGGCGCCGGATGCGCTCTGGCGTATCGCCGCCGAGGTGCGCGCGACTCACATGGGTGCGAGTCCTACATTCATCGCCGCGCAGAAGAACGCCGGCATCCGGCCGAAGGACCGATACGACCTGAGCGACCTCGAGATGATTACGCTTTCCGGCAGTCCTTGCAGTCCCGAGCTGTTCGCCTGGATTCTGGCTGAGGTCAAGGCGGATGTCTGGATCGCGTCCCAGTCGGGTGGAACCGAAATCTGCAGTGCGTTCGTGGGTGCGATTCCGACATTGCCGGTGTACGCCGGTGAGATCCAGGGACCGCTGCTGGGCATGGATGTACATGCCTGGGGTCCGGACGGCTCGGAACTGGTCGACACGGTGGGGGAGCTGGTCGTGTGCAAGCCATTCCCGTCCATGCCCGTTTGCTTCTGGAACGATGAGCACGACCAGCGTTATCTGGACAGCTATTTCCGCCAGTTTCCCGGGGTGTGGTGCCATGGCGATTTCATCAGGATCAACAGCCGCGGCGGCTGCTACATCCAGGGCCGCTCGGATGCCACCCTGAATCGTCATGGGGTGCGCATCGGAACGGCCGAAATCTACCGGATCGTCGAGCAGGTCCCCGGTGTGGCGGACTCACTGGCAGTGTGCTGCGAGCGTGCCGACGGCTCGCTGTTCATGCCGCTGTTCGTCAAGTTGGATCCGGGTGTCAGTTTCAGTCCCGCGTTGCGGCAGGCGATCTGCGACCGGCTGCGGCGCGACGGCAGCCCGCGCCACGTGCCGGACGCGGTTCAACCGGTGCGGGCGATTCCCTACACACTGACGGGGAAGAAGATGGAGATTCCGGTCAGGCGCATTCTCGGGGGCGCTTCGATCGAGAGCGCCGCGAGCCGCGATGCGATGGCCGATCCCGGTGCGCTGGACGAGTATCCGGACTATCGCAAACTCATTTGAAGGCGAGCGGGTTGATCGGTGAGCCCAGCGCACGCGTGAACTTGATCGGCGGACCGCAGAAGAAGAACTCGTACACACCGTCGGCGGCACAGTCGGCGGCGAGCTCCTCGAAGTCGAGGATTTCGCCCAGTGTCATGCCCATGTCGCGCAGCAGGACCATGTGCACGGGCAGCACCTCGTCGGCGACTTCGCCCGGCAGTGCCTCGACCGCTATGTTGTCGCAACAGACCACGGCGATTTCCCGCTTCGCGAGCCACTCGCAGCTCGCCAGCCCGATCCCCGGCTCGCCCTTCATCCACTCGGTGGGGTTGCGCTCTTCAAGAAACTTCCGGCGCCATCCCGTGCGGATGCAGAGGATGTCACCGGAGCGGAACTCGATCCCGGCGGCGGTTGCGCAGGCGTCCAGCTGTTCGGGGGTGATGACTTCTCCCATCTCCAGCCACTTGCGATCCAGGTGACGGGGGATGTCCAGCAGAACGCCCCGGCCCGCGATGCCCTTGCCCTGCTTGTCGATGCCACAGTGGCGTGCGCCCCTGGGGCCGATCGAGCTTGCCGGAAAGCCGTTGTAGAGCTTGCCGTCGTAATGTACGTGGGCGAGCGAATCCCATTGTGAGGCGGCCTGCAGCGGCATGAAGATGTAGTCGTCGGCGTAGTGGAAAGCTCCGGGAAACTCCTGATCCTGGCCGGTCTCCGACACCAGCAGGATGGGATTGATGCGTCCGCCCGCGCCTGACTGCGGGCCGTCCGCTCCGAAGGGGATGCCCAGATCAAACACCTTGCCGGTGCGGATGAGTCGCGCGGCCGCCACGAGCCTTTCGGGCGTGATGAAGTTGGTGGTGCCGCGCTCGTCGTCCTTGCCCCAGCGCCCCCAGTTGGAGAGCCGCTCGCCAATCGCCCGGAATTTCTCCATTCCCGTCCCCCGCAGGTTGTAGCCCGACTGTAAGGAGGGGGGTGCCGCGCCGAACTACCCGATGGGGTGGTTTGTGCGCCGGAGTCTGTTGCTAGCGTCTCATCCGCGCAACGTTGCGAACCGCCGGTTCGCGTCGGATAACTTTTTGGGGGGGTTATGAGTCAGGCTTTGCAAGACAGTTCCACTTTCAGGACCGTGCTGAGCGTGGCGGCCTTGTCCGGGATACTGATGGGCTCGGGTTCGCCGGCGAGCGCTCAGGATTCGGCCGGGGGTGCGAATTCGGGACTGGAGGAGGTGCTGGTCACCGCGGAGAAACGCACCGAGAACATCCAGAGCGTGCCGTTCTCGGTTTCGGCCGTGACGGGCGCCCAGCTCGAGCGATTCCAGTACAAGGACCTGAAAGACCTGAACGGCTCCATCCCCAACGTCGAATTCACGCAGATCACCAATGTCGCGCTGAACCTTGCGCCATCCATCCGCGGCATCGGCAGCACCAACAATCCGGACCCGTACACCGGCACCGAAGTGGCGGTGGTGATCGATGGTGTAGTGCAGGGGACCCGGCTGCTGGGATTGTCCGACCAGTTTGACATCGAGCGAATCGAGGTGCTGCGCGGCCCGCAGGGTACTCTGTTCGGCGCGGATACCCTGGGTGGGGTGGTGAACGTGGTGACCCGCGCTCCCACCGGCGAGCTGGGTGCATACGGCAATTTCACCGTCGGCAACTACAACGAGCTGAACGGCGCGGGCGCTCTGAACTTTCCGATCGTGCCGGGCGTCCTGGCCGGCAAGGTCTCGCTCTCGCATCGCGAGCAGAACGGGTTCTACACGAACCTGCTGGACGGCCGCAATCTGATGTGGATCAACAGCACCAAGGCCCGGGCATACCTTCTGTTCACTCCGAATGATGACGTGCGCGCCGAGCTCACCGTCGGCAAGGACCGGGTCCGCAACGGCGCGGATGTGGCCGCGAACGTCTCGACCCCGAACGAGGTCTTCTATCGTCCTGGACTCACCACTCCCGATGTCAGGTTCCAGCTTTATTCGAACGCGGACTCGCCGAACGATGCCGATCTGCGCCTGTACACCCTGAATCTGGATTGGAAATCTCCGATCGGCAAGATAACGGCCATCACCAACTACACCTCGTTCAACGCTTTCAACGTGCAGGACGTGGGCGAGGTACCCGAGTTCCTGCTGGGTGCCGGCCGCGTGCCGACGAGCTGGCAGTACAGCGGCGAGGTGCGGGACGACTTTTCGCTCTTCTCCTCGGTGAATGTCGTGGCGGGCGCCTTCTACATGCGGGTGCACTCCGACGTGAACACGATCACCCTGATTCCGTTTGCGGCGCCGGGCGTGCTGACAACCCAGCACGTGTTCAACGATCAGAAGAATGAAGCGGTATTCGCCCAGGTGTACTGGGACATCACCGACAGACTGCGGCTGGGTGCGGGCATCCGGGGTACTCGCATCGACACCACCCTGGAATCGCAGAACGATACCCGATTCAACGCCAACAACAGCCCGACCAACTACTACGCCAATCTCGCCAACTCGGTCAGCGTCGGTGGTGGATTCACGGCCAACGGTCATCGCAGCTGGACGGAACCGGGCGGAAAGCTGAGCCTGGACTACAAGCTGCGACCGGATGTGATGCTGTACGCCTATTACGCCCGCGGCTTCAAATCGGGCGGCTTCAACGGACGTGTCACAGTCCCCGAGGATATCGGGCCCTTCAACCCGGAGTTCATCAATTCGTATGAGGCGGGCATGCGCTCGGACTGGTTCGACAAGCGGTTGCGGGCCAATCTGGCCGTGTTCTACAACAAGTGGAACGATATGCAGGTGCCGTCGTCGATCTTCACGGGTAATCCGCCTGAGGCCTCCTCGACGATTCTCAACGCGGCATCCGCGACGACCAAGGGTACCGAGCTCGAGCTGCAGCTTGCTCCCGGATACGGCTGGAACCTGCGTGCCTCAATCGGCTATCTCGATGCGAAGTTCGACAGGTTCAAGGACGTGGGCGCCGACTATTCCGGCCGTGCCACCCCGTACGCTCCGAAGTGGACCGGGTCGGCCTCTGCCAGCTACAACTGGCAGACGCCGGTGGGCACGATCTCGCCTGCGATGCAGTTCACCTACACGGGCAGCCAGTGGGCAAACTTCACCCAGGCTCCGGCGGAATTCATCCATTCCGTCGGCCTGGTCAAGGCGAATGTCAACTACCAACCCAACGAGGCGAAGTGGTCGCTCTCGCTGTGGGCCACCAATCTGTTCGATCGCAAGTACGTCATCAGCGCGCTCGATGTGCCGCCGCTGTTCTCATTTGCGACCTTCGGTGCGCCACGGCAGTACGGCCTGGACGTTCACTTCGACTTTTGATGAGCCGCAGCTCCGCCGACACCGCAGCCGCGACAGCCTTGTGCGCGGCCCGCAGCGACCTTCTGGCGCGGGCATTGATGGCGGGCTGCAGCTCACCGGTGGAAGTGCAGTCCATGCAGCTCGCAGCGGGCGGCAATTCGCGTGAAACATGGACGGCGGAAGTCAGGATCGGCGCGACCGCGCGTCGCGTGGTGCTCAGGTGCGATCCGGATCACTGGATACGGCCGGTGGAAATGCAACGGGAAATCAACGGACTGCGGCTGGCGGCACAATCGGGGGTGCCGGTTCCCGAGACCGTGGTCTCCTCGCAGACCGTGGAGTTGGAACGTCCCTACGTCGTAACCGCGTTCGTCGAGGGAACCGCGATCGCGCGACAGATCCTGCGGGAACCCGGATTCAGCATGGCGCGCGAAAAATTCGCGCGCCAATGCGGCGAGATCCTCGGAAAACTGCACGGCAGCAGCGCGTCACGGGCAGGCTGGGACGAATACGACCCTATTGCCGAACTCGAATGGCACCTGAGCAACACGGACTTCCCCAGCCCGGTGCTCGAGGGAGCCTTGCGCTGGCTCGAACGCCATCGACCCGCGCCTGCGTCGCCGCCCGTACCTGTACATCGCGATTTTCGCCTCGGCAATCTGATGGTTCAGCCCGAGGGAATCGCGGCGGTGCTGGACTGGGAAACCTGCCGGTTGGGCGATCCAGCTGAAGATCTGGCGTGGCTGTGTACTCGGTCGTGGCGATATGGCTCGCAAATGCCGGTCGGCGGAATTGGATCCCTGCACGATCTGTTGGACGCGTATCAGGCTGCGGGCGGCATGTGCATCGAGCGCCAGAGTCTGCACTGGTGGAGCGTGTACGCGGAAACGCGCTGGGGGCTGGCTGGCATGGCACGGCAGAGACAGGCGTCAGCCGGCGACAGGATGGAGCAGGCCGCGATTGCGCGGCGAGCCTGCCGGCAGGAGCTCAACGTTCTGCTGGAGTTGAAATCAGGAGGGTTGGAAGCGTGAGTTCGACGCCGCTGCTGGTGTCTCCGTCCGCGCTCGAGGTATTGACGCTGATCGCGGCATTTCTCGAGGAGGAGCTGATGCCCGCTCAAACGGATAGCAAGCTCCGCTTTCGCGCGCGAGTGGCAGCGGAGTTGCTGAGGAGTGCAGCCCGTGAACTCGACGACAGCTCCCGGCTGCCAAGGGACACGGACGGGTACGCCATACCGCGGAGCCTGGCCGAGCGAGGCGAAAGCCTGCGCCAATGGGTGGAGGAATTGCGCGACGGGCGACGAATGCTGTCGGACGAGAGCGTGTACGAGGCTGCCCTGGAGCTGGTGAGAGCCAAGTTGGCGGTCGTGACGGGTGGAGATCGAAATGCAACGTCGTGAAGGACTGGTTTCGCTGGGCGAACGTTTGCGGCAGACGGCTCGCTCGCTTCCCGAGCAGGTGGCGGTGCGCAGCATCAGTGCACTCGACCAGTATCGGGAAATCTCCTGGGCAGAGCTCGATCGAAGGTCGGAGCAACTGGCGCGCGTCCTGCTCGATATGCAGGTGCAGGATCGGCCGGCGACCGTGGTGTTGATTACCCGCGATGCCGTTCGACACGCCATTTATGCCTATGGCGCCTGGAAGGCCGGTCAGACTGTCCTGTGTCTGTCACCGGGGCTCGGGTCCAGCGAAGGGACGGCGATTCTGAGCTGTCTCGGCCGGACCATCTCCTTCGGTGCGCGTCGTGAGTGGGATGGCGGTGAACATGTCGAGGATGACGCGTGGCAGGGTCAGCCGACGACACCGGTTACCGACCGCGTTGCCCGGCCCATGCTGCTCATCACCACCGGCGGTTCCACCGGCATTCCCAAACTGGTGGACGTGATTGGTGCCGGTGAATTCGTGCCGGGCGATTTCCTCGGTGGGCTGGGAGCCGCTCTGAAGCGCCGGCCGCGCGCGAAGGCTTTCGTCATGACACCGCTGAGCCACGGCGCGGGAGCGGCGACCGCCTACATGGCCACTTTCGAGGAGTGCGAGACCACTTCGCTCGAGAAATTCGATCCGGAGGTCGCTCTTTGGGCGATCGAACGCTTTGCGCTCGAACAGATCACCCTGGTGCCGACGATGATGCACCGGATGCTGCGCAGCAGCCGATTCGACCCGGCGCGGCTGCGAAGCATCCGATCGCTCTGCCATACCGGAATGCAGTGCGATCCCAAGGACAAGGAGGCGTGGATGGAGGCAATCGGTCCCGAGAAGGTCGTGGAGGTGTGGGGCTCGACGGAGAGCGTCGGGCATGCGGTGATTGCCGGAGACGAGTGGCTGAAACACCGAGGCAGCGTGGGCCGGTCCGTCAACGCCCGCGTGCGCATAGTCGGCGCCGACGGTCAGGACCTCCCAGTGGGTGAAGTCGGCGAGATATTCGTGCAACCGCTCGTCGGCAACGTCAACCCGGACAACAAGTACGTCGGCTCGAAACAGAAGATGAAGTCGAACAGCGGGTACGTCAGCTTCGGCGACCTTGGCCGGCTGGATGCGGATGGGTACCTGTACATCGCGGGCCGCACGGACGACATGATCATCACCGGAGGCGCCAACGTCTACCCGGACGAGTTGGAAATCCCGATCCGGCGGCTTGCGGGCGTGAGCGATTGTGTGGTCGTGCCCAGGCCGGATCCGGACCTGGGGCAGCGTGTCCACGCCGTGATTGCGCTCGAACCGTCGGCCGCCCGGTTCACCCTGGACGAACTGCGGTCGCAGCTGAGCGGACAGGTCAGTGCGTACAAGATGCCGCGTTCGCTGGAATTCGTCGCCGAGATCACACGCACCGATGCGGGCAAGGTGCGCCGCAAGAGCTATCGCGAGACTTCGAAATGAACAGCACCGCGCTCACCGTCGGGAACCTGTTGCCCGAGGATGACTACATGCATCCGCTCTCGGAGCATCCCCAGCACAACGAGAGCATGTTCTTCAATTTCTTCGACACCCGGCAGGGGCTGGGCGGATTCGTGCGGATCGGCAACCGGGCGAACGAGCAGCACGCGGAAATGACACTCTGCGTGTTCCTGCCCGGAGGCGACGTCCTGATGCAGTGGGGCAAGCCCCGCATTGACAGCAACGAACGGTTCGATGCCGCCGGCATGAAGATGAGGGTCATCGAGCCCGGCCGCCGGCTGGGCGTCAGCTTCGCGGGCAAGGCGGTGCGGATCCGGAACCCCGACGACATGCGGGAGCCGGGCAAGGCCATGCGCAACAATCCCGCATTCGACTGTCGTCTCGAGCTGGAGGCGAGCGGAACCGGTCCCATGATCGGAGATCGCGAAGGGTCGGTCGACGCGGTGATTTTCCTGGAGGGTGTCGGGCACTATCAACAGCCGATGTCCTACCGGGGCGAACTGGTCGTCGGAAACGATCGCTGGGAGTTGAATGCACTCGGGGTTCGCGATCACTCCTGGGGTCCCCGGATCTGGCACAGCATCTACCGGGATCGCTCCCTGTGGCTCACTTCCGGCCCGCAGTTGACCGTGATCGCCTGCAAGACGTGGCTCGATTCGGCGAAGCCTCCGGACGAGATGGGCTGCGTGATCGAGAATGGCCGCGTAACGCGTCTGCGTTCCATCACGATGCGCAGTCACTTCCGACCCGGCACTTACTATCACGACGAGGTGCGCCTGGACGTCGTGGACGTGGATGGGCGGCCCATGTCGTTCGATGGCAAGGTGCTGACCTACGTGCCGCTGCGCCACCGCAGGGAGGGGCAGGAGACCGTCTACCTGGGTCAGGCCATGACTTCCTTCACCTTCGGCAAGCAGACGATTCTGGGACTGTCCGAGTATTTCGATGCCGCTTCGGCCACGGAGGCGCTGGTCAGGACGGCCGATCGTGGTGACTATCTCATGGAGTGACGGCTGCGGTGGCATATGTCCTCGAAGTCTTTGAGGCGCAGGCCGGGCGGGAGACCATCGGCGGCAAGGCTGCGAATCTCGCGGAGCTGCATCGAGCCGGATTCGACGTTCCCCGCGCATTCGTGATCACGACCGAAGCCTTTCGCGAATGGAGTGCCTCTGGCCTTACGGATCGCCTGCGAACGCAACTGCTGACGACGTTTCGTGCATTGCGGGCTCCCGTCGCCGTCCGCTCCTCCTCGCCGGCCGAGGACCTGACTACTGCATCCTTCGCTGGCCAGTATCTCACTGTGCTGGGCGTGCAGACCGAAGCCGCGCTGCTCGAAGCGGTCGAGCGTTGCTGGCGCTCCGCGACGGCCGCAGCGCCGAGCGCGTACAGGAAATCTGTCGCCGACGAGCAGCCGGTCGCGATGGCGGTCATCATCCAGGAACTGGTGAGGGCCGAGATCGCCGGCGTGCTGTTCACGCTCGATCCGGTGCAGGATCGCGCCGACCGGATTGTCATCAACTCGAACTTCGGCCTCGGCGAGTCGGTCGTGTCGGGACACGCGGAGCCCGACACCGTCATTCTGTCGAAGGAAACCGGTGCGACTCTCGAGGTGCGAGTTGGAACGAAGCGGGTGATCACCCGTGAGACCGATGATGGCGTCACGGAGACCGGCCTGGACGCCTCGCGTCGGGAGACCCTCAGTCTGTCCGATGAGCAGTTGCGGATTCTCCTGGAGGCGGCCCGTCGCCTCGAGGACTGGTTCGATGCTCCGGTGGATTCGGAATGGGCTTTTGTCGGCAATCGACTGTACACATTGCAGGCGCGGCCGGTGACGACCGGATTTCCCGCGTATCACGCTTATCTCCTGGACCAGTGGGCGCGCGACCGTGGCTTGACGGATGCCGCGGAGGCGGAGTGGAGCCGCGGTTCGGTGCTTTCCGGTCTGCGCGTGTCTCCTTTGTATTACTCAGAGATGTCCGCGTTCTTCGCTGACATGTTCGT
>Ga0335070_10000391_pt1 | contig 49883 bp, 43 predicted proteins | sample Lox_Sample_13_FD_206722 | JGI IMG/M metagenome (GOLD analysis project Ga0335070, IMG submission 206722) | Soil microbial communities from Loxahatchee National Wildlife Refuge, Florida, United States - Lox_Sample_1.3 | ecosystem: Environmental > Terrestrial > Soil > Wetlands | place: USA...
GGAAGTGCTCCGCCTGGGCGACTTGCAAATTGATGTGTCATCGATGACCGTGCAGGCGCAGGGCCGGAACGTTATGACCACGGTTCGCGAGTTTCGGCTGCTCGAGTATCTAGCGGCCCATCGCGGCCGCGTGCTCACTCGCGATCAGTTGCTCGATGCGGTGTGGAAGGAAACACCATTCGTCACCCCACGTTCCATCGACGTTTACATTCGCCGGCTGCGCGAAAAGATTGAGCCTGATCCCAGCCATCCGCAATATCTCAAAACCCTGCGCGGCATCGGCTACCGCTTCGAAGTTCCCAAATAATCGGCGAGCCGCCGATCTACGCCGATTTCGAAGGCCAAGCTCGTTTATTTCTCCTTAATCCGTGTCCATCCGCGTAAATCCGTGGCCAGTATTTGGGTTGTTCCACTTCGTCATTTATCCTTTCCTATTCCATGCCTTCGAACAAACTCAAGCTGCTATGGGCCGCCGAGGATCAGCACTCCCGTCTGACCGAACTCACCGCATCGTCCAACGAACCCGCAAAAGATAATCCTCTGCGCAGAGATGTTCGTTCTCTGGGCGCGATCCTGGGACAAGTCCTCGTCGAGCAAGGCGGCCCTGGGCTTTTTCAATCTGTCGAAGAACTGCGAAAGCTTCTTATTGAGCATCGTGAGTCGGTGCGTCGCAATCCTGAGCTTGCGTCGAAATCCGATCTCATGGCGAAAGCCAAAGATATTGTTTCTAAGCTTGATCTCGCCACGGCGTATCAGGTCACCAAGGCATTTGCCATTTACTTCGAACTGACCAATCTTGCCGAGACCAATCATCGCAAACGGCGTCGCCGCGCAGGCAAGCTCGACGGCAAGCACTCGGCACTTCCCGGTTCGTTGCGTGGAACTCTGCTGCGACTGAAAGAAGCCGGCTTGAATGCTGATCAAGCCTTAGTCGCTCTCGAACAAATCTCGATTACTCCGGTCTTCACCGCGCATCCGACCGAAGTCGCGCGCCAGACTGTGCTGCTCAAGCGCCGCCGCATCGCGCAACAGTTGGAGCGTCTCGACCAGCTTCCCCTCACCGACGAAGACGCGGAAGACTCTCAGGACCACATTCACGCCGAGGTCACCTCGCTCTGGCAAACCGACGAGGTGCGCCTCACTAAGCCCACCGTGAACGATGAGATTCGCATGGGACTGCGGTACTTCCGGCTCTCTCTCTTCGAAGCACTGCCGAAAATTTATGACGAGATCGTCGAGTCCTTCCGCGACGTTTATTCGCTGAGCCTCGACGAGGATTCTGTTCCCAACATCGTTCACTTTGGATCATGGATCGGAGGCGACCGTGACGGAAATCCGCTCGTCAAGCCAGGCTGCACCCGCGATGCACTCTCCATGGCCCGCGACCTGATCTTGCGCGAATACCTCGACGACGTTGAAGCCCTTAGCGACCGCCTCAGTTCGTCGCGGCGGCAGGTATCGATTTCGAAAGAACTTCTTTCGCGCCTGGCCCACTATGAGCAGGCAATTCCCGGTGTACACCTCGCCTGGGGACCAAATAATCAGACCGAAAGCTACCGCCGCTTCCTTTCTTACATGTTCCATCGCCTGCAGAAGAGTCGCGAGGGAGTCGACGTGGTTGGGGCTTACGCCAATGCAGCCGAATTCGAGCACGATCTCTTGTTAGTTCAGCAGAGCCTGAAGTCCGGCCACGGCGAACGCCTCTCTCACACCTACCTCGGCTCCCTGCTGCGCAATGTCCGCAAGTTTGGCTTCCATCTCTATACGCTCGACATTCGCCAGCATGCCCGGGTTCACGCCGCGGCAATCTCAGAACTCGGCCCCGCTCTCGATCGCACGCCGGAATCACCGCAAACTATCGAATTGCTCGAGACGTTGAGAACGGTCGCCGATCTAAAACGCACCCATCCCAAAGAATCCATTCGCCAGTACGTGATCAGCGGTGCGGAAAATGAAAACGATGTCCTCTCGGTGATCCGCTTGGCGAAGCTGTGCGATGTAAACGTCGCCGGCAGTTCCAGCGATCCCGGCCTGATGCCAGTTCCACTGTTCGAGTCGATCGAGGCGTTGCGCAACGCGCCCGGCGTCATGCGCCGAGTCTGGAGCAATCCGGAATACCAGCCCCTGATCGATTCATGGGGCCGCTGGCAGGAAGTCATGCTCGGGTACTCCGACTCCAACAAAGACGGAGGCATGCTCACCAGCACGTGGGAGCTCTATAAAGCCCACCGCGAGCTCCACCGCGCCGCGCACGAGCACAACATCAAGTTGCGCCTGTTCCATGGGCGTGGCGGCACCGTCGGCCGCGGCGGAGGCCCGACTCATTCCGCCATCCTCGCCCAGCCCCCCGGATGCTTCTCCGGGCAGATTCGCGTTACCGAGCAAGGAGAAGTACTGAACTGGAAATATTCTGATCCGGTGCTTGCCGAGTGGAATCTGGAGTTGATGATCGCCGCCAGCCTCGAAGCCCTGACTCGCCGGGAAGAGCCAGCAGAGCACATGGCGGCGTGGGAAGAAGCTATCGAGGAAATCTCGCAAACCGCTTTCGCGGTATACCGGCGCGACATCGCGGACAATCCGGAAATTCTCGAATACTTTGAGCAAGCCACGCCGGTGAATGAGCTCGACACAGCACGGATCGGTTCCCGCCCGGCCCGTCGCGCCAAAGGGCGCAGGCTCGAAGATCTTCGCGCCATCCCGTGGGTTTTTGGCTGGATGCAGAGCCGGCACGCCGTCCCTGCCTGGTTTGGCGTGGGACAAGCTTTGCAGCAATTTGCGAAAAAGAGCGCCAGCCACGAACAATTGCTGCGGCAAATCGCGCGCGGATTTCCCCTCTTCGCCGACCTCATCCGCAACATCGAAATCGGCATGGCCAAGGCCGATCTGGCAATTGCGCGTTTGTATTCCGGACTCGTGAAAGATGCGGCGCTCGGCAAACGCGTCTTCTCCATGCTCGAAGACGAATTCCTGCGCTCCCGCCGCATGATTCTTCGCATCACAGGTCAGCGCGAATTGCTCAGCCGCAACCGAGTGCTGGCTCGCTCGATTCGGCTGCGCAATCCCTACGTCGACCCCATGAGCCTGATCCAGGTCGAACTCCTGCGCCGCAAACAACAGGGGAAGCCCTCCACCGAACTCGAGTACCCGATGGGTGCAACCATCAATGGCATCGCGGCCGGCCTGCACAATACCGGATAAAGGAAAGAATTCTGAAATCTATCTTTAGAATTATTTCTTTGCTGCGTCTTCGGCAGGGTTAATGGCCTGACTCAAAGCTCCGCTGTGGGTTTTTTGCTTGGTGGGACGTTTCGCCGCTTCGGCACGTTTCCGCTCCTGATAACGGCGGTCATGAAACTGTTGATCGGACGCCTGTTTCTTCATCCTCCTATCATGTCACACATCTGGTCAGTCCCGGATACTGTCTCCATCGGGCGGTGCCTCAGTTTGAATCTGAACCATTTCGTTGCGTCCTTTGAGTATTACTCTTTGCGAATCTTTGCGATTTAAAGATGCTTGGCCACAGGGGATTCGACGTCAGTCCCAGAGTGATGCACTCCCCCCCCCGCCGCTCCCGTTTGTAGTATCGTGTTCCACGGAACCCCCTGCCGTTCCCATGCGTATATTCCATAGGCTCAGTCTGTCCAATCTCAAGTCATCGTAAAAAGAGGAACTATGTCCATCTCCCGTCTTGCCGCTGCGCTTGTCCTGTGCCTTACTACTTGCGCAGCCTTCGCCCAATCTGCCCAGTCCCCAAAAACCACCGAACCCAAACTCCAGCACTTCGATCCCGACCTAGCCGACAAATCCCTCGACCCCTGCAACGACTTCTACAAGTACGCGTGCAGCAAATGGACCTCCGCCAATCCCATCCCTGCCGATCAAGTCGTTTGGAGCACCGGCAGTGGACTCGAACTGTGGAATGAGACTGTTCTCCGTCAGACTCTCGAAGCCGCGAGCGCCAACGATCCCAAACGCGATGCCGTCCATAAGAAGATCGGCGACTATTGGGCCTCCTGCATGGATGAAGCCGGCATTGAAACCGCTGGCCTCAAGCCGCTGCGGCCCGAGCTCGCCCACATCGCTGCGTTGAAGTCCAAGAAAGACATTACCCTCGAAATCGTGCGCCTGCATCACATGTTCCCCGGCGCATGGGAGCAATCCGACAATCAGACAAACGCTCCCTTCTTCGGATTCAGCGGACAACAGGACTACGACAACGCCTCCCTCGTCGTCGCACAGATTGATCAAGGTGGCCTCAGCCTTCCCAACCGCGACTACTACCTGAAGACCGATGACAAGACGAAAGAAGTGCTAGCGAAGTACAAAGCGCACGTGCAGAAGATGTTTGCGTTGGCAGGAGAGCCGGAATCGCAGGCTGCAGCCGATGCGGCCACAGTTCTTGAACTTGAAACCGCGATGGCAGAGGCGCAGATGGACAACATCGCGCGCCGTGATCCCAAGAACATCAACAACAAAATGACCCTGCCGCAAGTGAAAGAACTGACGCCCGCCATCGATTGGGATGGGTACCTGAAGGCCGTCGATGCCCCCGCCAGTCCGCATTACATCGTAACGTCCCCGAACTTCTTCCGAGCGCTCGATAAACTCCTGAACGAGCATCCGCTCGAGCACTGGCAGACCTACATGCGCTGGCAAGTGATCCATCGTTCGGCGCCGCTCCTGACCAAGGCGATGGTCGATGAAAACTTCGACTTCTTTGCGCACACCCTCGCCGGTGCCGAGCAACAGCAACCCCGCTGGCGCCGCTGCGTTCGCGCTGCCGATCGAGATTTGGGAGACGCACTGGGTCAGGCCTACGTCGACCGCGCCTTCTCAGCCGACAGCAAGGCGCGCACCATTCAGATGGTGCACGACGTGGAAGCTGCGCTGTCTGCCGACATCCAAAGCCTTACCTGGATGTCCCCGGCCACCAAAGATCAGGCGATCGTGAAACTGAAAGGCATTGAAGACAAGATCGGTTACCCCTCCCATTGGAAGGATTATTCCAGCGTAAAGATCACGCGCGAGAGTTGGCTCAACAACGTCTCCCAGGCCTCCGCTTTTGAAGATCAGCGCTTTATCGCGAAGATCGGCAAGCCCGTTGATCGCTCGGAGTGGACCATGACTCCACCCACCATCAACGCGTATTACGACCCGCAACTCAACACGATTAACTTTCCGGCGGGCATTCTGCAGCCGCCGTACTTCGATCCCAGCAAAGATGAATCGGTCAACTTTGGAGCGGTGGGCATGATCATCGGACACGAGATCATCCACGGCTTCGACGATCAAGGCCGCAAGTTCGACTCCCACGGAAATTTGCGCGATTGGTGGACGCCCGAAGACTCCAAGCTCTACGACGAACGCGGCAAGTGCATCTCCGACGAGTACACACAGGAAGTGCCTGAGGCGGGAGCGGGCGTCAAACAGAATGGCCTGCTCACGCAGGGAGAAGATACTGCCGACAACGGAGGAATCCACCTCGCCCTGAACGCACTCGAAGCAGCGCTAAAGAAGCAGGGTAAGTCTCTCGACGACAAAGGTCCCGACGGCTGGACCTATCGCCAGCGCTTCTTCCTCGCGAATGCGTATTCGTGGTGCTCCAATTTCCGTCCGGAAATTGCGCGCCTCGCGGTGACGGCCGACCCGCATTCGCTGCCGGTCTATCGCATCAATAACGTCATGTCAAACATGCCGGAATTCGCCGGAGCTTTCGGTTGCAAATCCGGACAGAAGATGGTCCGAGCCAACGCCTGCAGAGTCTGGTAGAGAGACGTCTCGATGAGAAATAGCTTCAAGGAATTGTCATGCTGAGCGAAGAATGAGCAGCGCGTATGCGCTGCTCATTCGCAGTCGAAGCATCCCTACCCGCGGGTAGGTGTGGCGGGGGCTACCGGTTTATATCTTCCTTGTTCTGCAACTTCTTCACATAATTCTCCAGATTCGGCTTGTTCGAGTCCGGAGCATTCGCCAGCGACAGCTTCACTTCCTTCACTGCGTTGTCGAAGTCTCCCTGAGCGCTGTATACGCGCGCCAGTCCCATGTGCGACGTCCAGGTATCCGGATATTTCTTCGCCGTCGACTTGAAGACTGCCATCGCCTCGTCCTGCTTCTTCTCGCTCTGCAACTGCCGCGCATAGAAATACAGTTGCAGCGAGCTGGCTTTATCGAGCGCCTTGGTTTTGAACATCTCGGCATCCTGATGCCGCCCCATCGCCTCCAGGATCTTCGACTTGTTCAGCAGGTTGTCGTAACGCTCTTCCGACTGGATCGACTGATCCTCATATTTCAGCGCCGTATCCAGATTGATCTTGTTCACCAGGTAATACTGGGCAGCATCGTCCCAACCTTCCCAGTAATACTGGTTGAGCCCGTGAACCTGCCGCTGAATGCTGGCCGTCACCAGATCATTTACGTTCACAGCGACTTTGAACGGTACGGCAACTTTGTCCCAGCGCATGATGACCACAGCCGAATCGGCCTTCAGATCGTCGAAGTCGTATGACAGGGCGTCATGCGTGTCGGCCTGCTGCGGTTTTACTTTCACCCGCAGGGCATCTTCATCCTGCTTGTAGCTGAAGGCTCCCCATGCCGTGGAGTCTTTCGAGAAGATGACCGTCCACTCGCTCTCGCCCGGAATCATGTGCAGTCCGTATGTGCCCCTGTCGAGCGCCTGTCCTTCAATCGTCACCGGATCACTGAACGTGATCGTCGTATTCTCATTCGCTCCCGCTCGCCACACCTGCCCGTAAGGCACCACCTTGCCCCAAATCTGGCGTCCATTGGCCAGCGGACGGTGATAGTTAATCGTGATGTCGGTGACCCCGATTCGCTGAATGACTTTCGCGTGTTGGCTGGCTCGTGGCAAATCGAGCATCAGCGTCTCTCCGGTAGCAGTCTGGGCATGGGCAAAGCCGGCACTCAACAAGACGCCAGCCAACAAAACAAGCAAACGAATTTTGTGCATAGAAATCTCCTCCGCGGCCAGATCTTCTCCGAGCAAATCCGGCAGCAAAAAATCACACCTGGGTTGGAAGTCGCATTTCGTGCAAAAAGCGAAGCGATGCTGTTGCGCTTAGACGGACGGAGTAACGAGATGTGAGCGAAATGGGTGCTCGAACCCGGTTGTGGTGTAATCCTTCTGAAGTTTCTGGCTGTATCCTCACCTGAATCCCAAATGCATAACCGCGCACTGAAACGTCGTCACAAGTCCGAGAGGCGGTGGATTGCTTTAGCTTTGATATGCGGGGTAATTGGAGTAGCGATTTATCTTTTCTATGCCGGTAATACAGATAAATGGCCCGAAACGGAATGCACGGTCACAGGGGATCGGGTTGTACGAGATCCTTTTGTTGTTCTTTCCCACAGAGTAATCGTTATGTACAAGGGCGAATTCCAGCTGAAATACACGGTGGCCGGACGGAATTATTATGTTTGGGCTCCTGCGGGTGTGTCCGATCCGGATCAGGGATTTGTAAAGTCCGCAGTTCATTGCGTGCCCGATCATTGCAATTTTCGAATCCGTTACAATCCCGATAATCCGTCCGTAGCCTTTGCAATCCCCAAAGAAAGACCTCGCTAACGCAGCAGAAGAGCCTGCTTAATCTTCACATCTTGACAAACCTCTTCGCTTGCGGCACAATCTTCAAAGGCGAACAAAAAGCGAAAGTAGACTCCTTCGCCTCCGAGCTTCCGCCCGGCGTTCCCTGAAATATCGAGGATTCTATGTCTTCCGCGGTGATTTCCACTTCGGCGGCCCTGAGCCGCCCTTTTCTTTTTGATGCCGAACCTGAGCTAGATGTGTACTTTTCGGCAGAACTTAAAAAATCAGTCCAAAGACAAACTGCCCAGGAAGCCGTTCTCGCCAGCGTTGCTCAATCGAAAATCGGCAATCGCCAATCGGCAGTTCCCCTTTCCCCGGCCTCGCGTCTGGCCGTCCGCCCCGCGCCAGAGATGGCTTCCAGCGGCATTCCTAGCCTTGACGCCCTCACCGGAGGGCTGCCTCGCGGATGCCTCACCGAAATTTGCGGCTCCGCTTCCTCCGGTCGCACCACGGTACTTCTCGCTGCCCTCGCCGCCGCCACCCGTCGCGGCGAGTTCTGCGCCCTCATCGACGCCAGCGATTCCCTCGACCCCCATGCCGCCACCGCAGCCGGCGTAAATCTCGACCACCTGCTCTGGGTCCGCTGTAGCGACGAGTCTCCCAAAAACAATTCACCACGGAGACACAAAGGCACAGAAAAAACTGGGAATAAAATTTTGGAGAAAAAACAGACCGGATGCCCCATCCTCGCCGTGCAGTTTGCGGGTAAGAGGGGGATTTCCTCAAAATCTACATCAGTCTCTGACCAAACAAAATCTTCCCAGCACCGCCTCGAACAAGTTCTCCGCGCCACTGATCTCCTCCTCGAAAGCGGAGGCTTCGGCCTCATCCTTCTCGACCTCGCCGATATCCCGTTGCAATGGGCTCGTCGCATTCCGCTGACCACATGGTTCCGTTTTCGCCGCGCCGTGGAACACAAATCCACCATGCTTCTCTCCATCGCGCAACAGCCGATCGCGGGAAGTTGCTCGTCACTATTGCTGCAGCTAGGAGTGCCCAGTATTCAGTACCCGGTACTCAGTGAAACCTCCCTGATTGAGAACGCTGCCCCTCTGCGAACTGCTGCGACAGTTGGAAATCCTTCCCACGCGCAACTCTTAACCCAACTCCAAATCCATGCGGATCTGATCCGCTCACGTCTCGACCGCAAACCAGCGCAATCGATCACGTTCGAATCGAAAACGTCATGGGCGGGATAAACAAATGACTCAATGGCTCAAATGACTCAATGACTCAATCCCATGCCTTACGCCTGCATCTACGTTCCGAACTTTCCTGTTGCGGCCGCGCTACGCGCCGAGCCGGACTTGCAGGCACATCCGCTGGCCATTCTCGAAGGCAAGCCTCCGCTCGAAAAAATAATTGCCATCAACCCGAACGCGGCAAAACTGGGCCTTGCGCCCGGCATGACCAAGGCACAAGCCGAACTCTGCTCCGAACTTGCTCTGCGCCCGCGCTCTTCTCTGCAAGAATCTTCGGCTCACGCTGCGCTGCTCGACTGCGCCCAATCATTCTCTCCCTGTGTCGAAGATTCCGCTCCCGATACCGTGCTTCTCGATCTGGCTGGAATGCAGTCCCTGCTGGGATCCATGACACAAATTTCTCGCGCCATTTTTGATCGCACAAAGTCTCTGGGGCTTGACGCCAACATCACCATCGCATCGAATCCGGATGCAGCTTTACTCGCCGCCCGCGGCTTCCCTGCTATCACCGTCATTCCCACCGGCAAGGAAGCTGAAAAATTAGGATCGCTTCCCACGCAAGTTTTGTTTGACGATCACCTGGAAGACGAAGAAAAACAATCAGCCGAACGCCTTCTCGAAACTCTCGATGGCTGGGGAATCCGCACGCTGCGTGCCCTGGCCTCTCTGCCGAAGGTTTCCCTGAGCGAGCGCCTAGGACAAAGAGGTCTCCATTTTCAGCAACTCTCCAACGGATCCGCCACGCGCACACTGGTCCCGGTAGAAGCGCCCATGATCTTTAAAGAGGCGATCGAACTCGATCATCCAATCGTCTTGCTCGAACCGCTTGCTTTTCTGCTCAACCGCCTGCTCGATCAACTCTGCGCCCGGCTCGCTGCACGCGCGCTGGCAACGCAAGAATTGCGGCTTACTCTCGCGCTCTCTCCACACATCAATATGGACAACGATTTCGAGAATATTGGCATTCCCAGCGAAAGCGATGGGGAGGACCATATGAAATCTAAATCCCAAATTACTTCCAGATACCAAACAGAATTCGCCCGCAAGCTCTCTCTTCCATTGCCCATGCTCGACGCCAAAGTTTTCCTGAAGCTCTTGCAACTCGACCTCAACGCCCACCCTCCAGGTGCACCAATCGTGAAAATTCATCTAGCAGCGGAACCCGCGCGCCCACGCTCCGCCCAGGGAGGACTGTTTCTTCCACCTTCCCCCGAACCGGAGAAACTCGAACTCACGCTTGCCCGCATCGCCGGTATTGTCGGCGAAGAAAGAGTTGGAGCCGTCGAACTGCTCGACACCCATCATCCCAACGGATTCCGCATGCGCCGTTTCGTCGCCGAAGTCGCCAGAAAACTCGCACCCGACAAAAGACCAGACAAGCACAGCTCAAACGAAACACAGTCTGCCGTCACTGCCCTGCGCCGCTTCCGTCCACCGCTACGGGCCAATGTCGCGCTTGAAAGCGGACAACCCGTGCACCTGATTTGCCCGAAGAAAGAAGTACAAGGGGAAGTGCTCTGGAAGGCCGGCCCCTGGCGCTTCTCCGGCGATTGGTGGGAGCGCGATGCATGGTCCCGCGACGAGTGGGACATCGCCCTGCGCAGCGGCGAATCGCTGGCTCTCTACCGCCTCGTGCACGATGTGCTCGAAGGTGGCTGGTTTGTTGAAGGAATGTATGACTGAAGAGTAGTACTCAGTTGTTGGCACCCAGTATTCAGTAAAACCTGCTTTCACTGAGTACTGAGTACTGGATACTGAGCCCTTGTATGTAGAACTTCACGCCCGCTCTGCATTCAGCTTCCTCGAAGGCTCTTCCCTGCCCGAGGAACTCGTGGGCGTGTGTGCCAGCTTCCATCAGCCAGCCATTGCACTGCTCGATACCGACGGAGTTTATGGCGCTCCGCGTTTCCACCTCGCCGCAACGAAAGCAAAAATCAAAGCCCACATCGGCGCCGAAATCACCTGCTTGCCATTTTCGAGTGCCAATTGCCGATTGCCGATTGAGAAACAATCCACTCATCATTCGGTAAGTGGAAATCGTAAATTGGCAGTTGGAAATTCCTTCCGCCTTCCTCTCCTCGTCGCCTCCCGTGTCGGCTACCAGAACCTTTGCCGCCTCATCACCAAAATGAAGCTGCGCGCCAAAAAAAGCGAAGGCGCAGTCACAAAAGAAGAACTACAAGAGCACGCCCAAGGACTCATCTGCCTCACTGGTGGCGACGACGGCCCTCTCGCCGCCGCCCTGCAACAAGGCAGTCTCGACGCGGCTAAAAAACAACTCGACCAACTCATCGGCATCTTCGGACACAACAACGTCTACGTTGAATTGCAACGCCACTTCCAGCGCGAAGAAGAATCGCGCAACCGCATCGCCATCGATTTGGCCCATTCGTTCCATCTACCGCTGCTCGCCACAAATGGCGCTAACTACGCCATTCCCAAAGCACGCGAACTCGCCGACGCCTTCACCGCCATCCGCCACCATAAAACTCTTTCGACTGCAGGACGTTTACTTGCCCGCAACGCCGAACGTCATCTGCGCACCCCCGCCGAGATGCAGCAACTCTTCGCCGACCTGCCCGAAGCTATCAACAATACAATCGAACTTTCCAACCGCCTCGAATTCACGCTCAACGATCTTGGCTATGAGTTCCCGCGCTATCCCGTGCCCGAAGGCGAAACCATGGATTCCTTCCTGCACGAGCGCGCATGGGAAGGCTTCCACAACCGCTACGGTGGCTCTTCTGAAGAGCTGCAGGCCAAGGCTCGCCTGCAAATTGCAAGAGAACTGAAACTCATCGAAAAACTCAAACTTGCCGGATACTTCCTCATCGTCTGGGATCTCGTCCGCTTCTGCCGCCAAGAAAACATCCTGGTACAAGGCCGCGGCTCGGCCGCCAACAGTGCCGTGTGCTATTCGCTCGGCATCACCGCCGTCGACGCCGTTGGCATGGAACTTCTCTTCGAGCGTTTTCTTTCAGAAGAGCGCGGCGAGTGGCCCGACATCGATCTCGACCTCCCCTCGGGCGACGAGCGCGAAAAAGTTATCCAGTACGTCTACCGGCGATACGGCGAACGCGGCGCAGCCATGACCGCCAATGTCATCACCTATCGCAACCGCATGGCCGCGCGGGAAATGGGCAAGGCTCTCGGCTTCGATCCCGAAACGCTCCAGAAAATTTCCGCAGCCGTTGCCACCTGGGAATTCCGTGACGAGAACGATGCGCTCGACCGCCGCTTCCGCGATGCCGGACTCGATCTCTCCCATCCCCGCCTGCGCAAATACTACGAACTCTGTCTCGCCGTGCAGGACATGCCGCGCCATCTCGGCCAGCACTCCGGCGGAATGGTCATCTGCCAGGGACAACTCGATTCCGTCGTACCCCTCGAGCCTGCTTCCATGCCCAACCGCGTGGTCGTGCAATGGGACAAGGAAGACTGCGCCGACATGGGCATCATCAAAGTCGACCTGCTCGGTCTCGGCATGATGGCCGTTCTTAAAGATTCCATTGAACTCATTCGCGATCATTACGACGAAGACGTCGACCTCGCCCATCTTCCTCCGGATGACAAGCAGGTTTACTCCACCCTGCAGCAGGCCGACACGGTAGGAATGTTCCAAGTGGAAAGCCGCGCGCAAATGTCATGCCTGCCGAGACTACGGCCCGTGCGCTTTTACGACGTCGTAGTACAGGTCGCAATCATTCGTCCCGGACCGATCGTCGGCCAGATGGTGAATCCGTTCCTGCAGCGCCGTCAGGGGAAAGAAGAAGTCACCTACGCGCATCCATCGCTCCAGCCGATTCTTGAGCGCACACTCGGAGTGCCGCTCTTTCAGGAGCAACTTCTCCGCATCGCCATGGTCGCGGCGAATTTCACCGGAGGCGAAGCCGAAGACCTACGCCGCGCCATGGGATTCAAGCGCTCGCAAGCCCGCATGCGCGAAATCGAAGCCAAGCTTCGCGCCGGGATGACTGCGAATGGAATCTCGCCAAAAGCCCAAGAAGAAATCATTCTCTCCATCACATCGTTCGCGCTCTACGGATTCCCCGAATCCCACGCCGCCAGTTTCGCTCTGATCGCCTACGCCAGTGCATATCTGAAATGCCATTACCTCGCCGCCTTCACTGCGGCGCTGCTTAACAATCAGCCGATGGGCTTTTATTCCCCAGCAACGATCGTGAAAGACGCGCAACGTCACGGACTAAAACTTCTGCCAATCGACGTAACGAGATCCGAATGGAATTGCACGCTGGAATCAGTCCTGAGTCCTGAGTCCCGAGTCCCGAGTAAAAACGACCAGCGTGATGACAATTCTCACTCGATACTCAGTACACGGGACTCGCAACTCGCTCCTGCTCTCCGCATGGGTCTTCGCTACACCCGCGGACTGCGCGAAGAAGCCGCACGCTCGCTCCTTCTCGAACGCATCCATGCTCCCTTCACATCCATCCACGACCTGACACGCCGTGTCCCCGAACTCCGCAAAGACGAACTCACCACTCTCGCCGCAATCGGCGCGCTGAACGAAATTGGCGTTTCCCCACGAGAACACTCCTTTGCGCCTCCGCATCTCCGTGGTGAGAATGAATCTGGGCACTCGGTACCCGGTACTCGCAACTCGGGACTAAATCGTCGCGATGCGCTCTGGCAGGTGGAATGCGCCGTGCGCCCCTCCGGCCCGCTTCTGGAAAATCAACCCGAACCCGACTCCCCTTCTCCACTGACGCCCATGAATCACGAAGAGCGCCTCGTGGCCGACTTCCACGGCACAGGACTCACGGTCGGTCCTCATCCCATGGCCTACCGCCGCGCATGGCTCAATGCCATGGGCATTCGACGCGCCATCGAACTGCGCGACCTGCCCACCGGCAAACGCCTGCGCATTGGCGGATGCGTCATCACCCGTCAACGTCCCGGCACAGCCAAAGGTTTTGTATTTTTAAGTTTGGAAGATGAAACTGGGGTCGCGAACGCCATCGTTCGCCCAGATCTGTTCCATCAAAACCGGCTGCTGCTCACCAGCGAGCGATTCCTGGCCATCGAAGGCATTCTGCAGAATCAGGACAACGTAATCTCCGTCCGCGCCGAACGGGTGCAACCCCTTTTCGTCACCCGTGCCGAAACGGTCTCCCACGACTTCCACTAAACCTTCGTTCCTTGAAGACGAACTCAAATCTTATATTCCCGCTACGGCGAACGTCGAACTCACGAACAAGCCCGATTGGCGGAACTCTTCTGCGACACTGGTCGCTGAGTTCCACGTTAGTGTCCCCAACTGGGCTTCTGCGGCTGGTCGGCGAACCTTACTTCCGGCAGCGCTCTTCGGTGGAGGCGAGAAGCACGTCTTCGAGAGCGAGTTCCGAGTGCATCCGATTTACTTCAACTTCCCCTACACAGAGAACGATGACGTGACCATCACTCCCCCATCGGGCGTGCAGATTTCTAACCTGCCGCAACCACAAACGATCGACGTGAAAGCCTGCGCTTATAACCTGACCGCCGAACAGAAGAATGGCACTTTGCATCAAAGTCGGCGACTGATGATGAACATCCAAATGGTCGATGTGAAGTACTACAACACCCTACGGGCGTTCTTCCAACGAGTACGTAGTGCCGACGAACAACAAATAGTTCTAGCGCCAATCTCGAGCACGAAGTAGGACGCACTTATTTTCCCGTGTAGCTCACTCTCCAGATCGTGTTTGACCCGTCGTCGCTCACCAGCAGCGATCCGTCCGGAGCGGTCGTGATTCCCACAGGACGTCCCCAAACCTTGCCGTCCGGCAGCACAAAGCCTGTCAGGAAGTCTTCGTATTCGCCCGACGCATGTCCGCTTTGATGCAACGGAATCCGGATGACTTCATAGCCCACGCGAATCGCTTTGTTCCAGGAGCCATGCTCCGCCGCGAAGATGTCGCCCTTGTACTCCGATGGGAATTTATCGGCAGTGTAGAACGTCAACTCGAGCGAGGCATTGTGCGGTTGCAGCAGCACGTCAGGCACGATCGCCTTGTCTTTCAATTCAGGATGCTTGCCTGCCAACCGCGGATCCTGGTGCGCACCCATGTACCACCAGGGCCACCCGTAGAAGCCGCCTTCCTGCACGTGCGTGATGTAGTCGGGTACGAGATTGTCGCCGAGCGCGTCGCGTTCATTCACCGAGCACCACAATTCCCCGGTCTGAGGACTGACGGCCAATCCGCCACCGGCGTTGCGAATGCCGTAGGCATACACCTTCAACTGACAATTCGCCGGATCGCACCACAAAATGTCAGCACGATCTTTCTCTCCCGGATGCGTATCGGGATCGTCGACGTTCGAAGCCGATCCGACCGCCACAAACATCTTCTTGCCGTCTTGCGAGAATTCGATGGAGCGCGTCCAGTGCCCTCCGCCTCTGGCGAGATCGGCGACGTGCTGCGCTGTACCGTTCGCCTTGAGATCCCCATTGTGATACGGGAACCGAACGACTTCGTCGGTATTGCCCACATAGATCCATTGCGGATTCGGTCCCGGCGGATAGAACGCGATTCCATACGGGCGCTTCAGGCCGCTGGCAAACACGGCGTTCTGCTCAGCCTTACCGTCGTCGGTCATTCCACGAAAAACGCGAATACGTCCCGGCTCGCTCTCTGCCAGGAAAATGTCTCCGTTAGGCGCGGTGCGCAGCAGGCGCGGATTGTCCAAGCCCGCCGCATAGATTCCGACCTTGAATCCTTCCGGGGCGATCGGCATGGCATCCTCAGGCCGCGCAACAACCTCAGCGCCGTTATCAGAGGATTGCGTCGCAAAAGGCTGAGGAAGATCGCTCACGGTAATCTTGCGAATGGTTCCCGGCTTCTCGAAACGGAAATCGGTAAATGGAGCTTTCGGCGCGGGAGCCTTCATGGCAGCACCGCTCAACGATGCATCGGCGGTATGCGCCGCGGAAGCGACGGCGCTGACTCCAGTGGCTTTACCGGCCGCGAGCGCGTCGACATAACTCACGATCTGCCAGCGCTTTTCCTCGGGCAAGAATGCCCATGCCGGCATGCCATTGGCCTTGCTGCCCTGGGTGATAAACCAGAAAACTTCTCCAGGCGCTACGTCTTTGAGCTTGCCGTCAACCAGTGACGGCACATTGCCGGTGCCCTTCCCGGCCTTACCGTGGCACGAGAGACAGTTTCGGGCATAAGCGGCCTTACCCTCGTCAATCGCCGCTTGCTGGCCTTCCAGCGGATTCTTCTGAGCCTTGGCAGAGTCCGGCGCGTCGTGAAAATTCTTGTCAACCGCGAGGAGGGAAAGCGAGGCGGAAAGAACGAACACCACGAAAGCAATCTTGGCCAGTCCCGGACGCATAGGAATCCTTTCGGATGAATTTTCCGTTTAGATTAAGCTTCCAGCAAAAGGGATGCGAACGGCGCGGCTATTATTTCACCTGCTGAAAGCAGGCTCAAAGACCGTTGCGTGCGTAGACCGAGAGAGAAATCAACGCCACTCTATCGCCGCGCTTGGTTACCGTTTTGCGGCTTCGCGCTTGAGCGCACGTTGCAGGGTTTGGTCCAAAGCAGCTTTCGTCTTTTCGTATTCCTGCTGGCTGATGTGGCCTTGCTTGTGTTCGACTTCGAGCTGGAAGATTTCTTCCTTCAAGCCTTGCAGCAGCATCGATGAGGTCGATTGGGAAGCGACTGGGCCTGACGCTGCAGCATTCACGCTCGAACTCTTGGCCGGAGCAGCCGAAACCGTTGCGTACTCTGCTTCGTCGTCATCCACTTCGAGCACGCGAGCCTTGCCGATAGGTCGTCCGGAGCGCGTTGCCGCCTGCTGACGTTTCGCAACATACACTCCGCCCACGATAAGGGCGAGAGTGAAACCGCCAAGCAGCGGCCAGCGATATTTCTGCAGAGGGTCGGGCGCGTCGATCGGAGGTCCGAGTCCTCCGCCGGGGCGCGATTCGTTTTGGGCTGCCCCACCATTGTCGCTGGGCTGTCCTGCGCTCTCCTGGCGTGCCTGCAGCACACCTGACCCTGAAATCTTGAAAGCCAGAGGCTGACCGAGCGAAGCGCCGGACGCTACCTGCACGTTCGCGTCAGGCTGTTGCGGGTCGGTCATCGATTTGTAGCTCGTCCCAGGCGCCGGGGAAAACTCCATCGACTTGGGCACAATCGCGACAAAATGCTGCAACGGATAAACACTCTTGGGATCGATGTTGGCGCTGCCGGTATACGGGAGCTGATACGCGACCTGAAACTGCGTAGTGCCCGGGCGCAACGGGAACAAGAACGAGTACCGAGTCTTCTTGTCGTCGACTGGAACCGGCGCTGAATTAATCGGCTGTCCGCCCGCGGTCATCGCCGATCCTTCGACAATCTGTGCGCCCTCAGGAACGTTGAACTCCAGGTTGCGTTCGTTCATCTGCGTGCGCGGCGGCTTCGAATTGTTTTCTACGGCGAACGCGCGCATCACTTCGAGATTCCCTTGCTCCACTTGCACGCGCATGATGTCGGCCACGACTTCAATGCCTTCCACTTTCTTGGCGACGTCATTGACTTCCACTTCAACCGACGTAGTTCCTGGAGGCGCCATACGGTGATACGTCACGCCTTCATGAATCGCGCGGACCAGATGCGGGCCCTGGGCATTGTCGAGCTTGAAGGAGAAGTTGCCTTTGGCGTCGGTCTTGGTGCGTCCAGCTTCTTCCATGCCCTGACCCAGGCTGAGCAGAACGACTTCATCGCCGGCCGAGGGCTTTCCGGTCGTGGCGTTCTTCACCGTTCCAGTAAGAGTTTGGGCGGCGGCGAGAGTGGAGAGAAAAAGCATGGCGAGCGCAGCGATAAAGAGAATATGTAGCGACAACCGCCCTCGGCTATCGGGCCGGGCCAAGCCCGGCTGCTGCTGGCGTGGAGAATGTGCCGTCGAACTGCGCTCGCTCGGGCAGCCGTGAGCGGCTGTCCCTACATGGGTCGTGGAAAATGTGTTCGTCATTTCGATTTCTTTAGCGCAGGTTTCGCTTCCAGTCTGGCGATTTCGGCTAACAACGTGGCGGCCTCGTCTTGCAGCGAAGACTTCAGCGATTGATAGTCTTCATCGGGAACTTTTCCCGCTTTATATTCAAAGTTAAGATCGCGCAGGTTCTCATAGACGGCTTCTTTGCGCTCACGCAGGTACGAGGCGCGCGTTTTCTCGGGGCCGAGGCTAAATTCACCCGGTACCGAGAAGATATAGAACAGCGCCGCAATCGTGATCAGGATGCAGCAGCCGAGGGCAACAGTCATAACTCGGTCTCCTTGTCGGCTTGCTCGCGGAATTGTTCGAGTTCAGCGCCGCGAGGCGGGCGCAATCCACCGGCAATCGCGGGCGCGGGACGATTCTTCCACGCGCGCACCACATAGATGACCAGCGCAAACCCGAAGACGAACACCACAACGGGCATGATCCATGCGGTGCGATCGAAACCGATTTTGGTCGGCGCAGCAAGAACCGTGGGGCCGTACTTCTGGACGAAAGCCTGCTGCACAAGACTGTCGCTGTCTCCGCGCGTGACGGCCGCCATGAGCTCGTTGCGCATGCCGTCGGACGACGGGCAGCCGACGTGGTTGCATTCGAGCAATATCTGCCCGCAGCCGCAGATGCACATCAGTTGATGGCCGATTTCGTTAAATCGCGTGGTGGGATCGCTGGCACCGGAGAAGGTGAAGACAGCTGCCGCGAGGAGAGCGCATTGGAGAGTGCGGCGGATGGTCGGGTTGAGTCTTGTGTGCTGCATCAGAATTTAATGGCCCTCAGCTGCTTTACGGCACGACCAAAGTCGTGACTGAGACGGACCTCTCGAACCTCGACACGCAGTTCGTTCCGATTGTGCGCTCGCTTCGCTCGCGGGGCGGACCACAGTTCCCGCCCCACGCGGTTCTTGTCAGTCTCCGGCGACAGGAGCCGGCGCTGTACGGTCGACCATCTTTCGCACGGGCACCGTGATCGGGACTGGGGCATTTTCGACCAGCGCCAATCCTGTACCCAGGATCATGACCCACGCCCCGATCCAGATCCAAATCACCATGGGATTCACGTGCGCCTTGATGACCGGCTGGCCCTTGTCGTTCTGGCCCTCGTACACCAGGTACAAATCTTCCTTGAACCCCTGATCGATGTCGGGCTTGGTCGAGGCCTGCTGACTGGCTTTATAGAAGATGCGCTGCGGCGACATCGTCCGCTGCAGTTTGCCGTTCTGGTACACATCCACCAACGCCCACTCGCTGGCCTGGTTTGGATTGTCATCCTGCGTATAAGAACGGCAGACCAAATCGTAGTTCCCAATCAGCATGTGGTCGCCGTAGCCCATCTCGGCTTCTTTTTCCTGATTGAGCGCTGATCCGGAAAATCCGATCATGACCAGCACGACGCCGAAGTGCACGACATATCCACCGTAACGGCGCGTATTGCGATGAGTGAGCTGCACCATCGAGGCAAACATTCCCTGGCCGGTTTTTTCCGAGATGACGCGGCCCCCGCGATAAAACTCGGAGAACACCGTGAAGGCAACGAGTGCCGACAGGAAGACGGTCATCAGCGAGTAGAAGTAACTGATGTCGACCCACGGCTTAAGGCCGAAGATCGATCCCCAACCGGTCGGCGTAAGCATCACGAACAGCGCGACCACGATCGCTGCCACCGTCGGCCACAGGAAATTGCGCTTCAGGCTCTCCAACGAAGTCTTACGCCACGCCAACAGCGGCCCGAGGGCGGTGAGGAGCAAAAGGATAAGAGCGACTGGAATTGCCACCCGGTTGTAAAACGGCGCTCCCACCGTGACCTTGTTTCCCTGCACCAATTCCGAGATTTTCGGGAACCACGTTCCCCACAGCACATCGATCGTTAACAGCAGGAACAGAAGATTGTTGAAGAGGAAACTGGATTCGCGCGAAACCAGCGACTCCAGTTTGTGCTCACTGCGCAGATGTTTGTGGTTCTCGACGAAGAAAAAGACGAACACCGCAAATGTGATCGCCAGAAACCAGGCGAACCAGGTTCCGATCGACGACTGTGCAAATGCGTGAACCGAGCTGATGATCCCGCTACGAGTGAGGAATGTGCCGAGAATGGCGAGCCAGAACGAGGCGAACACCAACCACATGTTCCAGATCTTCAGCATGCCACGCTTCTCCTGCATCATGACCGAGTGCAGGAAAGCGGTGCCCACCAACCACGGCATGAGCGAAGCATTCTCGACCGGATCCCATCCCCAGTAGCCGCCCCAGCCGAGAACCGAGTAGGCCCAGTGCGATCCCAGGAAGATGCCGCAGGTCAGAAATCCCCAGGTGACCATGGTCCAGCGGCGCGTGATTTGAATCCACTTTTCGCCGGGATACTTCATGATCAGCGCGCCCAGCGCGAAGGCGAAGGGCACAGTGAATCCGACGTAGCCCAGATACAGCATGGGCGGATGAATCACCATCTCGGGATATTGCAGCAGCGGATTCAGACCGCTGCCATCGGGACGCAGAGGCCCTTCCAGCAAGCCGAATGGATTCGCCGCGAAATTCACGATGGCGAAAAAGAACACTTGCACTGCGGCGATGACAACTGAAGCGTAAGCGAACAGACGCGGATCGGTTTTATAGCGCAGGCGAAGGACGAGGCCGTATCCGGAAAGCAGCAGCGCCCAGAACACGAGCGAACCTTCCTGACCGGACCACAATGTGGCGAACTTGTACTTGGGATCGAGATCGCGATTGCTGTGGTGAAAGATGTAGGCGATGGAGAAGTCGTTGCTGAATGCAGCGACCACGAGAACAACAGCTGCTAGGAACACGGCACCAAAGACTGCAATCCCGGCCCGACGGGCAGTTTCGCCGACGCGTTCGGAATCCGGATTGACCAGCGCGAATAGCCCGGCGCCAAAACAATACACGCTGAGGCCCAACGCAAGAAGAAGCGACCAAGAACCAAGAAGTGCCATGTCAGGGAGAACCCGCCCTCATTTTTTCAGAAAGCCGTGCTGGGAGCAACCGATGGGCAAAATATAAAGCGCCGTTTGGGCAGTCCGGAAGGTTTAGGCCCGTACAAAGGGCGCCCCAAAGGCTACCTGCGGGGAAATCGGGCGTTAAGAACGTTGGCAGGAGGGCGCAGGGGTCTGCCCGGAACCGGCGGCCGGGGCTCGGCCGCCAGGCGGTCATGCGCGATTACGCGCTGTGCTGATGATAGCGCTGCATCACTTCATGCTCTGCAGCCAGCCAGTCTTCAGCTTCGTGGCCCGGTTGGAATCCGCGGCGCTCGGAGTACAGGTACGCCAGGCGGCGAATTTCATCTTCAAGGTTGATGGGAACGACGGTGGCACGCGAGTCGGATTTAACAATCTCCGGCCGCTTCATCGTCCTGCGCACCGCTGTCTGGACGGCTTCCGCTTCCACGGCGACCGGCTGAACCGGCGCTTGCGTTTCCGCCAAGGGCGTTGGGTTTGTGGGGGTTACTGATCCGTTTACAGTCGTGGTCTTCTTGGGTGTCCTGGGCTTTGCCATAAGTGGATACTCCTTGCATCCTCCTAAGTGTAGGAATGATTGAATTGGTTGAAGAAGGAAGAACATTGGGATTTCGTCCTTCGAAACGAAGCTATTTATATGTTGGCGAACTGGTTATTTCAGTATAGGCGTTCGAACCCTGTGCATGGGAAGAAACTTGCATAAAAAATTGTAATTTGCGCGATAAACAAATCCCGTTTTGGAACCGTCGCGAGTCGTCGCCTCAACGGATGGTTGAAGCCTTATCGCGCATGAAGTTGATGCCGCTCACTCGATAGAGATTGTGAGGAAGCCTCTTTGTGGCAACCCAGGTTTGCCTGGTCTAGCGAGCGGAGAGCAGTCTGCGCAACCGCCGCACGGCGTCAGGAATCTCGCGCGTGGTGAGGCCGCCGAACCCGAGAATGAATCCTTGCCGGGGTCGCGCGAAGTAGGAGCGAGAGACCGGCCAGAGGGAAAGATTGTGCTGCACCGCGCGTCGCGCAATCTCTTCGTCTTTATGGTGGCTCTTCAGGAAAACCGTGACATGCATGCCAGCCTCGTCCCCGACAATTTCTAGTTCCTCGCACAGACTCTCTCTGAGCTGTGCGACCAGTACCTGCCTGAGTTCGCTATAGTGCACACGCATGCGGCGAATGTGCCGCGCGAAGTGTCCCTCCTCGATAAACTCGGCAAGCACTTCCTGCGCCAGCGAGGGCGGGCCTAGATCCATCACACGTCGCATGGTTACGAAACGCCGCACAAGGTCTGGAGGCACGACCACGTAGCCCATCCGCAGCGCGGGGAAGAAAACTTTGCTGAGGGTTCCGATATAGATCACCCGCCCATTGGTATCGAGACCTTGCAACGAGGCGATGGGCAAGCTTTCGTACCGGTATTCGCTGTCGTAGTCGTCTTCGATAATCCACGCCCCGGCTTTCTGCGCCCAGTCGAGCAACTGCAGGCGGCGGGAGGCACTCATGGTGACACCCAACGGGAATTGATGAGAGGGCGTCACAAATGCCGCTCGCGCCTTGCGGCATTTCTTGATTCCCGCAGCCACATTTAGGCCCTGGTCGTCGACCGGCACTGGAATTAGCCGGCATTCGGCGAGGTGAAACACATCCCGCGCTAGACGGTAGTTTGGATCCTCCATCCAAACGGGGTCTCCCGGATTCAGCAGGACGCGTGCAGTGATTTCCAACGCCTGCTGGGAACCGTTGACGATCAGGACCTGCTCCGCTTCGGAACGAACCGACCGCGCCGTCCTCAGATAGTTCGCAATGGCCTGCCGCAAGGCCCGTGATCCCATGAGATCTCCGTAGTGCACTGCGCCGCGGTTGAGAGAGCGGCAATGCCTCGCCATGAGCGCGGACCAAGTCTGCAGCGGAAATTGATCGAAGGCGACCTGACCCACGCGAAATGGACCGGTGTGAATGAACCACGGAAGCGCTTCCGAGCCGGGAAGCAGCGCACAACGACTGGCTACGGGACGACGCCCCGTTCGCCTGCCAGTGCCCTCCGCGGCCGACTTGCCAACCTCGGCGGTAGCACTTGACGTAAGTTGTTCCGGCAGCGATGCGGAGACCACCGTTCCAGCGCCAACCCGGCTCTCTAGATAACCCTCGGCCAGCAGTTGCGCGTAAGCGTTTAGAACCGGAAAGCGCGAAACTCCAATCTCCGTGGCCAGCACCCGCGTCGACGGAATGCGCTGCCCGGGACGAAGTCGGCGCTCAACGATTGCCAGCCGGAACGCATCATAGATTTGGCGGTGCAGCGGCCGTCCCACGCGACGATCGACCGCAACCACCGGCAGAATTCCAGAGGCGACCCGCTTCATAACAGCAGATCATAATGGTCATGCTGATTGCCTTTCAAGTGGGCATTGCTTATGACCACTTGCCGTGCCAATCTAAGCTTGGATACCACTAACTGCATCCCCTGGAGAACCAACTTCGTGCCCCGGATTCGCCATTGCGTAGAGTGCCCCAAGTGTTCGCTTCGATACCTGATCTCCTTCAGCCGCTACGACAACGGTTCCTATCTGGTCCCGACCATCACGGGGAGCTCCGAGGAATACGTTCTGTATTGCGTGTGCCGAACCGGAATGGTGGCCAGCCGCTGGAAGTGGAGTGAAGTAAAGACGTGCGAGGTATGGCAGGCTGCGTACAAACGCGGCTACGGCACCCCGGATGAAATCGTGCTCCTTGAACACCCGCCCGGCGACGCGTGGACCTTCAATGTATCGCAGTATCTTGCCAAATGGAGAGGGCTCGACTAGAAACCAGCGCAGTGCGGCTTTGCTATAATCAACTCTCTGCCTCCGCAGATTCCGCCGCATGGATGGCGCTATCGTCTAGGGGTTAGGACGGAAGATTCTCAATCTTCAAACCCGGGTTCGATTCCCGGTAGCGCTACCAAACATCCCTAAGCTCTGAATCCAGCAAGGTTTACTGCCTGCCGAAATGCTTGTCCCAAATTTGTCCCAAGCATGAAAGGCTCTGCCCAACTTGCGGAATTAATGCCCAACTTAACTTCTGGATTGCATTTTCCTGCCAAATGCCAAAGAATATGGGGCTTCCCCCTCTGCAATATAAGTTGCCGTAGTGTCTCCATATGGACAAGATAGTTATAAGTTCCGCCGAAGTAGCACAAACTCAGGTCGCAACGGAGACCCCTGCGCGCCTTGAGTCCAAGCTGCCACCTGCGGTTCCCGCATGGGCGAAATGGGCCCTCTCGCCCTTGGTACTGGTCCTGCCGTTGTTGTGTCTGGTGGCGATTGTTTTACGTTCGGCCATGCGGACTTTACCGCCGCGTAACCGCTACGCTTGGACTGCATTGCTCGCAACGCTCTTGATTATCAGCGGGTTGTTGACCTCTGCGGCGACGGTCATGTTCTATTCCATCGCCCCGCTGCCACCGTTGACGGAGACGGGTTTGAGCGTGCTGGATGAGAAAAACGAATTCCCCAGTCTGCCCACTGTGGGATCACTGTCCGCCAAGGACGTCTCAGAGAAGCTGAAGCCTCTGGTGGTTGTTATCTCTCCGGCACAGCGCTCGTGGCTGACACATCAGGAGATGCCTTCCGCCGGTTTTGGAGCTGGAACACTTTTGCAGGCGAATGCCGAAGGCTACCTGTTTGTCACTGCGCGCCATGTGATCGATGGACCCTCTTGGCACGTGGCCCATGGATCCCGGGCATTGATCGCGATGGCCTCAGGAGCCTGGGGAAGTGCCGATGTCGTTGCCCGCCACAGGACATTGGACTTGCTTCTGCTCTGGGTGCCGCGGGAGTCGGGTACTGGAAAGTTTGTGCAACCATTGGCCAAGTCCGGACCGACGATCGAAGGGGAAAGTGTTTTTGTGATTGGACATCCAGAGGGGCTTCGTTTCACGCTGAGCACAGGGATCGTATCGCGCTTACAGGGAAGTGTGGTCCAAATTTCCGCGCCGGTGAGTCCGGGAAATAGCGGCGGCCCCGTGTTTGACGAACACGGAGCGCTAGTCGGAGTTGTTACCTCCATGGTCGACAGGAATGGCGATCCCAATGCTGAAAATCTGAACTTCGCTGTTCGGGCCGATGCTCTTATGGAGGATTCAGGATGGGAGTACGAGGGGATCGGGCATCGGCGATTGAGCGATTATCTCGCGCAAGATGCTGCGCGCGGAAATACAGTGCAGGTCGGAGGGAAGCAGTGAACACTTTCTACATGGGGACGGACAGGGATGCCTAACATCAACGTTATCGTGTACGACTCGACCGAAAATAAACGTGTACCCGTAGAACTTCCAGACGACGCCCCCTGTAACAAGATTGTTGCCGTCCTGGTGCAGAAGTTGCGCCTGCCAACGAATGGACCCGACGGTGCTCCTCTGAGCTACAAATTTCACCATAAAAATTCCGGGCGGCAGATTCAGGACACGCAAACCCTGGCCGAAGCACAAGTGCAGGAGGGAGACATTCTGCGCCTTCAACCAGAGATCACGGCAGGCTGATCACGAAGACAAAGACTGCTATGCCAGAAAGCAACGGAGGACAAGAACGGTTCAGCCGCCTGCGCTTGATTCCATGGTGGGATCAGGACAAGATCGCAGGTTGCCATTTGCTGGTGATCGGCGCCGGAGCGCTGGGAAACGAAATTCTGAAAAATGCAGCTTTGCTCGGCTTTTCCCAGGTCATTGTTGTCGACATGGATCGTATTGAAGAGTCGAATCTTTCGCGGGCGGTTCTGTTTCGATCAGAAGACATCGGTGGTTCTAAGGCCGAGATCGCCGCTCACGCCTATCGCTCTCTTGCTCCTGATGCTTGCATTGTGCCTGTGACCGGAAACCTGCTGGAGGCGTGCGGGCTGGGTCTGTTTGAGTGGAGCGATGTGATCGTCGCCGGTTTGGACAACCGCGAGGCGCGGTTGTTTATTAATCGCTCGGCGTGGAAGGTCAACCGTCCGTGGATCGACGGAGCCATCGAAGGAATCAACGGAGTGGTGCGCGTATTTTTGCCTGGCCAGGCCCCTTGCTATGAATGCACTCTCGGGAAAGTCGACTGGGATTTGTTGCAGAGACGAATGTCGTGCAATCTACTGCTGCTGGAACCTGCAGTCCAGGGCAAGACTCCAACTACGCCAACCATTTCTTCCATCATTGCCGGGATACAAGTGCAAGAGGCAGTCAAGCTGATTCATGGGTTACCGACGCTAGCGAGTAAAGGCTACATCTTCGAAGGCATGAACCACTCTTCGTATGTTGTGGAGTACACCCCCAATGCCGACTGCATGAGTCACTACACACTGCCGAAAATTGTGCGTCTGCAGGAAAGCTCTGGCGATTTGACACTGGAAGGTTTGCGGCAACGTGCGCAAGCAGATCTCGGGTCCACCGATGTGACCATCGAGTTCAGCCGCGATGTGGTGCAGAAACTGGCATGCCCGTCCTGCCGCGAGGAGGAGTGGACTTATCGCCCGCTCGGAAGCCTCTTTTTCGAAGAGGCGAAGTGCAAAAACGACGGGCATTTGCGTACCGTGAAGACGTTGCATTCTTACCTCGGAGAAGCCGAACTTGCGAGCCGGAGATTGAACCAACTGGGACTGCCGGCGTTGGATGTATTTGTTGCACGCGCCGGAGAGAAGGAGATCGGCTACATTCCCTACGGCGACGCCGATCTGGTTCTTGGAGATTTGGTGGCAGAGCACGCTCACAGCACGAGTTTGAAAGCGGAAAGTTGAAAAGATGAAGGTCAAGGCGAAACTCGCTCCCGCACCGCCGGAGGTTGCAATTGACAGCGAAGTTGTGCGCACGATCAGGCAACACGCCCGATCCTGTAGCAAAACTGAGGTGTGCGGCGTCTTGATCGGACAGGACCGGGACCGGCGGGTACAAGTCGCAGCCTGCATTGAGGGCGAAAATGCCGAGGGAGCCGGAGCCCACGTAACCTTCACCCAGGATACGTGGGAGCACATCTATGCGGTGAAAGACAAGAAATACCCGGATGAACGAATCGTCGGGTGGTATCACTCTCATCCCGGATTCGGCATCTTCCTTTCCGAGCACGACACTTTCATTCACAAGAATTTCTTCTCGTCGCCGGGGCAGATTGCGTGGGTCTATGATCCGCACTCGGATGAGGAAGGCTGCTTCGGATGGATCGATGGACGAATTGAAAGGCTATCGCGCGTCGCGGTTCTCGATCGCCGCGGCGGCGAACCTGCCGAAACCACAGCGCCTCGTGAGACCAGCGACGCAAGGAATAGAACGGGCGCGCCGATTGCCGACGACGATGTGGGCCAAGAAGGGCTTGCCGTTCGGGTTCGGCAAGCCGACGTCGAGCGCGAAGACGATAGGGGCCTGGGGTCGTTGGAGCAACTTGTCAGTAAGGTATTTCTTTTCTTAGCAGCACTAATACTAGGCGGTACTCTGTCCTGGTATTTCTTTCCGCATGTCGTCATCATGCCCGTAGCAGTCGATCCGATCACTGGTAAACCTGTCGATCCGCAGGCCGCGGAGATACTTGAAGAATTACAGGCCGACAAAGCGGGCAAAGCAGAGCCCGCAAAGACAGGGCAGAATGCCGCGCATGATGAGACTGGGAAGAAGGGAGGCGACGCTCGTGCCAAGTGATCGCGACGCCATCAAGATTACCGCCAAAGATCTCGCCAGCGTATCGATACCGCCATCGCCTGTGCTGCCTGCGGCGTCGGCGCCCTCGCCCGTAAGAGTTTACGGAACGATCAACGAGACTGCGGAACAACTCGTCAGTGTTACACAGGAACGGGGCAGCATTCTGTTGCAGGGTTGGTTTTACCTCGGGCTGGCGGGCTTGCTGGGGGCCGTGGCCGGTTGGGCGATCTGTGAGCCCGGATTCGTTGATGGACCAGGACACCGCTGGGGAAACTTCCTGATGATTCCGACCATCATCACCCTGATGTGTATCGGGTTTGGAGTTTCCGAAAGCACGGTGGAACGCTCAGTTCGCAAAGCCTTGCTACGCGGAGCATTGGCTTTGCCCTTGGGAATCCTACTCGGTTTCATCTTCGACCTGATGGCAGAGATGATCTATGGAGTCCTGATGGGGCTCTGCTATGAGTTGGGCGCGCAAACGCATCGAAACCCCGCCGTGTGGCTCGGTCGTGGCATCGCCTGGATGGTGTTCGGTGCGGCGGGGGGAACAGTCTATGGCATCGTCGGACAATCCGCCAAGAAGGGTAAGTACGGTGTACTTGGCGGTGCGCTGGGAGCCGGGCTGGGAGGTATGTTGTTCGATCCGATTTCGATGGCTACCCATGTCGGAAGCGTCAGCCGTGCGGTTGGCTTTAGCTTGGTAGGACTCGCCACTGGTGTTGGCATGGGGCTGGTGGAGAGCGCTCTCAAAGATCGCTGGCTGTACGTCGTATCCGGTCCCCTGGCAGGGAAGCAGTTCATTCTCTACAAATCGGAAACCACCATCGGGAGCCGTCAGGAGTCCGATATTTATCTATTCAAGGACCCGAATATCCTGCCCCGTCACGCGGTGATTACTCTGAGCGGTGCGCGGGTAATGTTACAGGCGACGGGCCCGGTTTTGTGGGCTGGCCAGTCGGTCCATAGCCGTGTTCTTCAGGATGGCGATCTGCTGCAAGTTGGAAGATACGCATTCCGTTACAAGGAGAAACATCGGTCATGACGACCGAAGTGTGCCCTTACTGCCGCACTCCGATCAGTGCGACGGATTCGTCGTTGGTGTGCGAGGGATGTGGGACGCGGCATCACGAGGATTGCTACTCCGAAAACGGAGGCTGCACCATTTTCGGCTGCAGCAAAGCTCCTGGAGACGAACCCAAAGTGAGCGTCTCGACCCCTGAGTTGGTGGCCGTTGCCACCCCACCTTCCACTATTCAGCCCCGACCATCGTCGCCGCCTCCGCCCCCTCCACCAGGAATCACCGCGAGTCAACCGACGGTCGAAGAGCTGCGTCACGTCGCGAATCAAGTAGTGCCGTCGATGTTCGGAGGTTTTGGAGCAGGATCGACGGCAGCGCAAGCTATCCCGGAGCCGGAGATTGTGCACGAGGCTAAGAACCGAACCACATTTATTCTGTTGGGAGCTTTGCTCGGAGCCTTCGGAGCGCACAACTTTTATGCGGGCTTCAACAAGAAAGCCGGCATTCAATTGGCCATCACCTTGTTGACACTGGGATTTGGAAGTCCCATGAGTTGGATGTGGGCGGTCATTGATATTTGTACGATCAATTGCGACAGCAGAGGAGTTCAATTCGAGTCGTAGGGAGCGCGCATGGAATACTTCGTCAAGCGAGGTGAAGAACGATTCGGCCCCTATAGTCTTACCGATCTGCAAATGTATGTGCAATCCGGAAACGTCCTCGCGGCGGACTTGGCACAGAGCGAGGGGATGACCGAATGGGTTCCCGTCTCCCAAGTGCTCGGCAATATCCCAGCCGCGCCGGTGAATACCGCGCCCTTAGTGGCGACGGCCGAGCCCCAACTGGTGCCACTTCCACCCAACCTCCATTGGTCGATTCTATTGATCCTGGGTGTGTTGACCCGCCAGTTATTCAATATGATCTGGGCTCTGGTTCAAGCGAACTGGGCGCGCAAGTTGTGCAACGACAACAAGCCGATGGTCCTGGTGGCAATGTATCCGGCGAGCATGATCGCCGGGTTCCTTACGACCGTCCTCAATCCCCGGTTAGCTGCTCTTGGGGGCCTTTTCTTTATCGGAGGTGCAATCGTTTACTTGGTCGGAATTTTCTCCATCAAGAGTGCGATGGAAGAGTACTATACGACGACCGAAAACATCGGATTGCAGCTAAGCGGCGTCATGACTTTCTTTTTCAGCACGGTTTACATTCAGTACCATATCAACAGCATTGCCCGCTGGAAGAAAACAGGCGTGCTGAAGTAGTGGCCAACGAAATTGTGAAATATGCCATCTCCGCGCACACGTCGTCTGATTCTCGATGAACAAACTCTCGAAGCACTCTTGCGGGACTGGCCTTTGATCCAGATTACCGGCAGAGCCGGCATTCCACCTGAGATCTATCGGTTCACCTACAATCTTCGCGGACTGTATGTCTCCGCGTCAGGCGAGATACTGGAACGCGACTCGCATGTGATGGAAGTGAATCTCAGCCTGGGCTATCCCCGCCGGGCCCCTCAATGCAGAATGCTCACCCCTGTTTTTCATCCCAACTTCGACGACTCAATGGTATGCATCGGGGACTTCTGGGCGGCATCGGAGGGCCTCGACGATTTGATCATCCGAATCGGACGAATGATCGCGTACCAGGAGTACAACACGAAGAGTCCATTGAATGGACTGGCGGCGAAGTGGGCAGCGCAGAATTCTCACCTCTTGCCGATCGACCCGCGACCAGTAGCGCCCCCATTTAACAGCTCAAATACCGATGTGCTGAAATCTGAGAGCCCGGCACTCGCGCCGATGCCAGAGATTACCAATCCTGGCGACGATCCGTGGGCAGAGAAGATTGTCATCGGCTCGGGAAGCTAATTCAGTACATTCCCACCCAATCGCACACATGGCAGTGGGGCCTGCTTCATTATTCCGAATCTCGAACAGAGGATTCGCCGCCCGGCTTACTCCGCATCCAGTACCTGCCGCACTTTTCGCGCGAGTTGGATTTTGTCGAAAGGCTTCTGCAAGAGCGTCACTTCGGGTTCCAGCACCTTGTGTTGGACTACCATGTCGTCGGTGTAGCCGGTCATGTATACGACCTTCATGCCCGGCCGCAGGCTGAGGATTTCTTCGGCCAGTTGCCGTCCGCTCATGCCCGGCATGATCACATCGGTCAGCGTGAGGTCGATTGGATGGGCTCTGGTTTTCGCCAATTGCAGGGCCTCGTTCACGTCGGTTGCTTCCAGCACTCGGTAGCCAAATTCCTCCAGAAAGATTCGAACGATCTCGCGCAGGTGCGGCTCATCTTCCACGACGAGGATCGTCTCCTTTCCGCCGCAGACTTTTTCCGTTGGCGCTTCCACCGATGGTTCGACGGAGGCGGCTTCCGCCGGCAAGTAGATGCGAAACGTCGTTCCTTTTCCCGGCACACTGGAAACAGAAATTTTCCCGCCGCTCTGCGTCACGATGCCGTACACCGTGGCCAATCCCAAGCCAGTACCCTTCCCTCGCGCTTTGGTCGTAAAGAACGGCTCGAAGACGTGTTCGAGGGTTTCCTCGGTCATGCCTTGTCCGGTGTCGCTCACCGTCAACGCAACACAAGGGCAGGAAAGCAGGCTGGGATACTGCTGTGCCGGGAGTTCACCGTGCCTCAAATTGGAGGTCTCCATCAGCAGCACGCCTCCCTTCGGCATGGCGTCCCGCGCATTGACCGCCAGATTCATCAAGACCTGCTGCATCTGCACCGGGTCCGCTTTGACCGGCGCCAACGAAGGATGCAGTCTACTCACCAGTTCAATATCTTCGCCAATCACCCGGGACAACATCTTCTGCACATCCGACACAATTTCGTTGAGGCTCACGATTTTTGGTTGCAGTACCTGCTTTCGACTGAAAGCCAGCAACTGCTGCGTCAGCGAGGTCGCCCGCTCCGCCGCTCGCCGCACTTGAGCCAGTCCATTCTGCGTTCGTTCCGTTAAATTCCCTTCGGCAGAAAGCAGCTCGACGTGTCCAAGAACGATGCTCATGAGGTTGTTGAAATCGTGCGCGATGCCACCCGCCAACCGGCCGATGGCCTCCATCTGTTGCATGCTGCGAATCTGTTCCTGCAATCGCACACGCTCGGTCACGTCGGTGGCGACACCGATCACGCCAATCTGATTTCCAGCACTGTCGCGCGTCGCAGCCCAACGCGTTTCGAAGATGCGCCCAACCGGCGGCACCGGATCGACCGCCCAAAAATCCTCACCGGCCAAAGCGCGTCGAGCATGATCCAGAACTTCCGGAGCCTCCCGGTACAGATCAAAGACCGACTTCCCGACTGCCTCCCCCGGCTTCAGTCCCAGGTCGGCCAGACCTTTTCCCGCCGAGAAAGTAAAGATTCCATCGCGATCGAGCGCAAACAGAACGATGGGGGCGGCATTCACCGTCGTCTGCAGGCGCTGTTCACTCCGCAGCAATTCCTCTTCGGCCTGCTTGCGCTCCGTAATATCGAGCAGCAGGCCGCGCATCACCAGTTGCCCCATTTCCGACCGGCGAACGTATGTGGCCTCGTCCCGAATCCAGACGTATCTTCCGTCCGCGGTTCGTAAACGGTATTCCACTCGGTAGAGGTCGCCTTCCTTTGATAGCGTTTGTTCTTCCTCGGTCAGCACCCACGCCAGATCGTCGGGGTGCAATTGCTTGCGCCAGAGCTGCGGGTCCGCCATCCACTCTTCGGGTGTGAATCCCAGGATTTGGGTGAGCTGAGGGCTGACGTAATACCAGCGGCCATCGGCGCCGCGCTCGGCCATGTAGGTGATGGCAGGAACCTGCTCGACGATTTGGCGGTATTGAGCCTCGAATGCCTCGGTCTGCGGCCCGATACTCATTGCAGTCGCCCCTTGTGTTGGCGAAAGCGCAGAGTCCAAGCTATCGCCTTCCTGGCGTGACTGCGGCTCTCACCTGACGTGTTATCTCCAGTAAACAACCGGGTTCTGTGATGGTCAAGGAATTTGGCACCCTATACATAGATCCACGTCTGCGGAAATCGGATAACCGTTGAGTGCCCGGGATATAAGGCGAAGAGGAGCAACCCCCTGATTCCGTTGGATTTTGCTATTCCCAGTCGCCTTTGCATCTCGCTTCATCCCGTATCATCTAATAGCAAGAGAAAGACAACCTTATGGGAAACATGTTCAAGACGGTATTCCTGCTGACTCTGATGACGCTGCTACTGATGTTCTTTGGCCGCGTGTTCGGTGGTCAGAACGGAATGATCCTCGCGCTCGTCTTTGCGGCCGTAATGAACTTCGCCGCTTATTTCTTCTCCGACAAGATTGCGCTGGCGACGTATCGCGCGCAGCCGGTCACTCGCGAGCAACTGCCGCGCGTCTATGCGACCGTGGAGCGACTGTCGCAGAAGATCGGCATCCCGATGCCGAAGATTTATGTGATCCCAAACGAATCGCCAAATGCGTTCGCCACCGGACGGAATCCACAGCACGCCTCGGTGGCCGTGACCCACGGCATTCTGCAGTTGCTCACTGACGAAGAACTCGAAGGCGTGCTCGCGCACGAACTGGGGCACGTCACCAATCGCGACATTCTGATTAGTTCGGTCGCAGCGACTCTCGCCGGCGCCATCACCATGCTGGCCAGCATGGGTCGCTGGGCCATGATTTTTGGCGGATATGGGCGCAACGACCGCGACAATCGCGGCGGAGGATTGGCCGCGCTATTCATGCTGATTGTGGCGCCGATCGCGGCAACTCTGATCCAACTCGCTGTATCGCGTTCTCGCGAATACCAGGCCGACGAAAGCGGCGCCCACTACACCGGCAATCCCTATGCCTTGGCCAGTGCGCTGCAGAAGATCGATGCCTACTCGCGCCGTCTACCGATGCAGGGAAGTCCTTCGACCGCACACTTGTTCATCATTCAGCCATTCCTGGGCGGGATGAGCTTTGGAAATCTGTTTTCCACTCATCCGCCCATCGCTAAGCGGATCGAGCGCCTGACCGGCCGCCCCGCGGAGTTTATGCAATAGCCGCGAGACCCGAGTTTAGAAATTCCGAGGGAGCCGGTCGGACTTTGGACCAGCACTCTCGAATATGGCCACCGTTGACCGACGCAAGTTAGTCGTCATGCTTCGTTCTGATGGGGGAGCATGATCCAAAAGCTCGCAGCTCGAAGCTCATAGCTCACAACGGGCCTATGACATCGGTAACTCCGCCGGCCCCAGCCCGGATAGTAGAATCCAGACAATGTCGCCCGAGACCGCTATTGCTGTGTCCCACAAAGCCGTAGAGCTGGAAAAAGCGCTTCGCGGCGTGATCCGCGGTAAGAACGACGTGGTGCGCCTGGCCCTGGTCTCGATCATGGCGCGCGGCCACCTGCTCATCGAGGGCGTACCCGGCGTCGGCAAGACGACCATGGGGCAAGCTCTGGCGCGCCTGATTGACTGCTCGTTCCAGCGCTTGCAGTTCACCAGCGACATGCTGCCTTCCGACGTGCTGGGCATTTCCGTGTACTCGGCGATGGAGCAGCAGTTTGAGTTCAAGCGCGGCCCGGTTTTTACGAACGTATTGCTCGCCGATGAAATCAATCGCACCACGCCCAAAACGCAATCCGCGCTCCTCGAGGCCATGAACGAAGGCCAAGTCACCGTCGACGCGCATTCCTATGAACTCCCGCAGCCGTTCCTCGTGATCGCAACCCAGAATCCGGTGGAGCATCATGGAACGTATCCCCTGCCGGAATCGCAACTCGACCGCTTCATTCTGCGCGTACGCATGGGCTACCCGGATCCGCAGGCCGAGCGCGAAATTCTGCGCTCGGAAGCCGGCGCTGCCCACCTGGAAGAGTTGCGGCCCGTGCTCACTAGCGCGGACGTGCTGGAAATGCAGCAGGTAGTGAAAGAAGTTCGGGTGGACGAATCTCTGGTGAACTACACCCTGGAAATTGTGAAGCGTACGCGCGAGTCCGAGTTCCTGTCGCTGGGCGTTTCCCCGCGCGGGTCGCAAGCCCTGTACCGCGCTGCCCAGGCAATGGCTTTCGTGCAAGGCCGCAACTTCTGTACGCCCGAAGATTTCAAGCCGCTCGTCGTTCCCGTCTTCGCCCACCGCGTTGTGGTCAACGGACTGTATGCTTCAACGCTGAAAAAGTCCGAGCAGTCCGATCAGGTGCTCAAAGATATCGTCGAGAACGTCCCGGTCCCTGTTTAGCTTTTAGGCGTTAGGCCTTAGGTCTTGGGCAATCCTCTTTTGCTGTATCTCGCAAACCGCCGCACACTATAGGCAATCGGAACTCCGATCAGCAGCATGTGTACCACTAAGCCCCGAATCAATCCATCCAAGTGATATGGCCCGCGCGCGTGCAGCCCCGAAAGAGGCAGCACGACGAGGTTCATCACTTCCTGCACTGCGGCGCCAAAGAACAGTCCGCACAAAAGCGGATACTCCGTCAGAAACGGGAGCCTGCGACTCGACAAGTAGTAAATCGAGGCCGCCGAGAAGGCGATCACGAAATGCAGAAACACTCCCAGAAGCCAGATTCCCGCGCCTCCATCGACAGCGCGCATCCCGAGCAATCCTGCGGAAATGTAGAGCGGGATATCCCAGCCTTCGCGCACGCAAGCCACGACCAGATCGACCGTGCCTCCGCCAACCGCGCCCACTGCAATCGCCAGGAACGCATTCCGCTTCGACATCGACGTTGCTGATTCTCCGTTCATGGAATAGATCCTCCTTGCATCAAAACAGTTTGTGATTTCTGTTTGCCCATGCAGTCACGGCCAGGCATGTGATGAGCAGTGCGCTGTATTCCCAGCCACCCGATCCGGGTCCGACGACGAAAAATCCGTTGTGTCGGTGGAACATCATGATTCCGGTGAAATAGATCAGGCAGAGAACGAAGCTCACCGGCCAGACCATCAGACGCAGCGCCAGCAATACCGTGCCGCCGGTTTCGGCAGCGCAAATCAAGTAGGCCAGCAGGGTGCCGCCCGGCACGCCCTCTTCTTTCAGAATGTCGCCCAACACCGGAGCTTCGCCATGCCACAGCCGATAGGATCCATGAGTGAAGAGAATTGCGCACACGACGAGGCGAAGGGCGTCAGTGCCAGCGGTCTCTTGAGAAATGATCCAGCCGAACTTTTTCATCTGCGATCTCAGGGTGTGCACACCGGACCATACGCAGACGCAGCCAAAAAAGTCCTGAAGACAATCTGAATTGCTCTGAATACTTCTGAAATCGGCGGTGGAACAGGCTCGGTATAATCAGCACACTGGTTTCGGCTCGATCGGCACAAGGGAAGCGCGTCTAGCCATGCAAGGCACAACTTCGACAAAGCTCCGCGTGGGCGAATGGTGCGTAGACGGCAGGTCCGGAGAGATTTCGCGCAATGGCGAGGCCGCCCGGCTCGAAGTTCGCACCATGCGACTCCTGCTCTGCCTTGCCGAACATGCGGGAGAAGTCGTCAGCACCGACGACTTGCTGAATCAGGTCTGGCAGGGAGTCATCGTCTCCCAGGATTCCGTGTATCAGGCGGTAGCGTCGCTGCGGCGTCAACTCGGCGACGACCCGAAACAGCCGATGTACATCGCGACTGTGCCGCGCATCGGATATCGGCTGCTAGCGAAAGTGAGCCCCTGGGAGGAGCAGGCGCCGCAGAGTCGAGCAGCAACTCGCAGCGCAGATCAGCCAGACCAAAGTCCTTTGCTGCCGACGAAGCGAGGGATGACCTCGACCCTGCGATACGTTCTTCTCATTGCCGCAGCGGCTGTCGTTGCTCTCGTAGCCGGATACTTGTCGGCAGGAAAGCTCTGGAAGAATCATTCTTCCGTTCCAGTCGCCGATGCGGCACTGCCGCAGAAATCCGTCGCCGTGCTTCCCTTCCTCGATCTGACCGAGGGCATGCAAGAGGAAGAGTTCGCCGATGGCATGACCGAAGAACTGATTGGCCGCCTGAGCAAGGTTCCGGGACTGCGAGTGCCTGCGCCGACTTCCTCGTTCTACTACAAAGGCAAGCAGGTGCCCATTGCCGACATCGCCAAGGCCTTGGGCGTTTCGTACGTGCTCGACGGCAGCGTCCGCAAGGCCGGCAATCGCTTGCGGGTGTCCGCACGGCTAGTACGGGCCGAGAACGGTTATGTGATTTGGTCCGATTCGTATGACCGCTCCCTCGACGACATCCTGATGGTGCAAGACGATATCGCCAGCGAAGTGACGAAGGCTCTCAGCACGCAGCTATAATCTCGGCATCATGTCACTGCTCCGCTATCTCATGGTTCTTTCGCTCGTCGTCTGGATTGGCGGCATCGTTTTCTTCGCCATCATGGCCCCCACCGCTTTTCATCAGCTGCCCACGCGCCTTATGGCCGGAACGCTCGTCGGCACCCTGCTCACCAAACTGCATTGGATCGCAATCGGCTCGGGAGTCGTATTCCTGATCTCCTCGCTCGTCTACAACAGCATCACGCAGGGAACGGCACACCTCTTCGCCTTCCGCCATGTGCTGATCGTGTTGATGTTGGCGCTCACGCTCGTCTCCCAATTCGGAATCACGCCACGCATGATCGCGCTGCGGGCACAAGTGGGGAATTTCGATAACACGACTCTGGATAATCCCGCGCGTCTACAATTCGATGCCCTGCATGTGTGGTCGACGCGCGTCGAGATCGCGGTGCTGGTCCTCGGATTGATTGCAATCTGGTCGACGGCAAACGCGCTTGCCCGTGTGCGATGAGAGCAGAATAGGAAGCTCCGACGTGCGTTCGACTACCGCTTAGCGCGCCGTTTGCCGGTAGCAGTGGCAATCCGTCAGGTGATCATTCACCATGCCTACCGCCTGCATAAAGGCGTAGCAGATGGTCGATCCCACAAAGCGAAAGCCGCGCCGCTTCAGGTCTTTGCTCATCGCATCGGATTCCGCAGTCCGTGCCGGCACCTGCTTCATCGATGTCCGCGCTTTGACCAGCGGCTCGCCCCCCACGAATTGCCAGATGTAGCGATCGAAGCTGCCGAATTCCTTCTGCACGCTGAGAAAAGCTTTGGCATTGTCGACCGTGGACGAAATCTTCAGGCGGTTGCGCACGATCCCCGGATCGCGCAAGAGCTGCTGCTGTTTTCGCTTGTCGAAGCGGGCGACTTTTGCCGGGTCGAATCCGGCGAATGCCTTGCGGTAGTTCTCCCGCTTCTGCAGAATCGTATTCCAGCTCAAACCGGCCTGCGCGCCTTCAAGAATAAGGAACTCGAAGAGCGTGCGATCGTCGTGCGCCGGCACGCCCCATTCCCGATCATGGTAGGCAATGGATAGCTCGTTAGTTGCCCACGCACAGCGCTTTGGTTCGTTCACCACTGGCCTATTGCAGGATTACTCTAAGGATTTTGGGTCAGACTTGTTCACGGGCGACTTGCCGTCGAGCAACGATACCAATTCATGCGCGCTTGGCGGAATCCCGACCTTTCCCTGGCGGATGATTTCTTTGGCACTCAATTTCCGTCCGTAGAGTTTTTCGTTGGCGCTGCCATCGGAACGAAGCGTCGACCCCTCCAGGGACACCCCGGCAAATAGCCCCTTATTGCGCGAGTACGAGAGAATTTCGGCGCTCATCACAATGTCGGTCGCGCCCTCGGCTGTCCGACCCTTCGGCCCTGCCGCGGCCGACGCATCGGCACCCAGCTTGACCTTGCTGTACAGTAACGATTCCGCGCCTTTGGGGTTCATCACCAGCAGCACGAAATCTGTAGCCTGTCCGCCCAGTTGAAATCCGATGCTGACGCCTTCCAGGGCGTAGAGAGCAGGAGCGCCCCATTTACCTTTGTAATGTTCGCCGCTACGGCAGATCATCACTCCACGGCCATAGCTGCCGCCAATTCCGAATGCGCCTTTCTTCACCGAAGGCAGAACGATGATGCACTCAGCTTTGTCCAGTAGATCCTGAGGAATATCGTCGGGAATGTTGAGGATCTCTTTGAGAACCTGCCCGGCGTCTTTCACTCGTTCTTCTTCGCGCTCGTCGTTTTCCGCGGCGAAAGCTGCGAAAGCGGTGAACAGGATTAGCAGTGCGCACACGATGAGTCTTTTCATAAAATCCCCCGGGTTCGATGGCGTTCTAAAATTCAGGTTCAATTCTAAGGAAAAGTCGATTCGGATCCCGGACTATCTTAAATGGGGAATCCGGTTCGACAGCAAGGCTCGGGAGTGCAGCAGATGCGCAGGAGGCGCGCAACTGATAGAATCTGCGTAATTTTCGCCGTGACCAAGCGCGTACTCCTTTTGTAACTTGGCACTTCGACTGAGCCCCCCTAAAGTCAAGCAGATAGCGGCATTTCAAGGAGCACGATTCGGCCCGTGGCGTGCATCTAATTGATTAGAAGTGTCGTTAGAAGCGGTTTAGAGTGAAAAAATTGGATTTTCCCGGCATGAAGTACACGAGTGCAATTTTCGGGGCTTTCGCACTTTGGCTGGCAACCTTTGCCGCGGTTCCGTATTCACTTGGCCAGTCTGCGCTAATGTCGGGCGCGCCCCACGTTGACTCTTACGACGCATCCAGCAGCGCCAGTCCAGCGACCGCCACTCCCGACGATCAGAATTCTCTCATCACCATCCGGACGCGAGTCAACGAAGTCAACGTCCTGTTTATCGCGACCGACAAGCACGGGAAATTCGTGCGTAACTTGTCGGAGAACGATTTCGCGATTCTCGATGATCACAAGCCACCGCAGGCGATCCTGAACTTCCGCCGCGAAACCGATCTCCCGCTTCATCTCGGACTGCTCATCGACGTAAGCGGATCGGTCGACAGCCGCTTCGATTTTGAGCAGACGGCCGCGACCAATTTTCTGCAGCACACGCTGCGTGCCGGCTTCGACAAGGCATTTCTCGAGGGCTTCAACACCCACACCGAGATGGCGCAGGATTTTACCGACAATGTGCAACTGCTTTCGGCCAGCGTCCACAAGTTGCATGATGGCGGCGGCACCGCGCTCTACGACGCGGTTTACCACGCCTGCAAAGACAAGTTCCTGAAAGACAGGCCCGAGCGGCCAGTGCGCAAGGCCATCATCATCGTCAGCGATGGCGAAGACAATCAGTCGGAAGTCACGCGAGCCCAAGCCATTGAAATGGCGCAACGGGCTGAAGTCATCATCTACGCGATCTCGACCGACGACAGCGGCCTGGTGATGCGCGGCGACCGCGTTCTCTCGCAGATTGCCGAAGCTACCGGCGGGCGCGCCTTCTTCCCCTTCAAGATGAAAGACATCACGCACTCGTTCGCCGCCATTGAAGACGAACTGCGCAGCCAGTATGTTGTCTCCTACAAGCCGGCGGACTTTGACGCGGACGGCCGCTATCGCTCCATCGAAATCTCCGCCCTCAAAAAAGACCTCCAGGTTCGCGCCCGCAAGGGATACTTCGCGCCCCAGCAATAAGCGATTGGCTCACGTTCTCCACTTCATTCTATTTTTATTGCAGAATGCGAATCCATTTCCCCCGCTTGCGATTTGCCGGGCTCCCGCCGCTGTGGTAACGTCCCATTGAATTCCAGTTCATCCTCTGCAGTGTAGGAGATACATGGCTGGCATCATCTTTCTTGTCATTCTCGTTGTCATTGCGGTCGTTCTGATCGGAATGTACAACGGCCTGGTCCAGTTGCGTGTGCGCTGCGACTCCGCGTGGTCCGACATCGATGTGCAATTGAAGCGGCGCCACGACCTGATTCCCAACCTGGTGGAAACCGTAAAAGGCTACGCCGCTCACGAAAAGGGCACATTCGAAAACATTGCCAAGTTCCGTTCCCAGGCCATGCAGGCGACAACACCCGCCGATAAAGCCGCTGCGGAGAATCAACTCACCGGGGCGCTGAAGAGCCTGTTCGCGGTGGCCGAGAATTATCCGGAACTGAAAGCCTCGGAGGAATTCACGCAGCTGCAGGGATCGCTGAGCCAGACTGAGGACTCGATTCAGAATTCGCGGCGCTACTACAACGCCGTTGTGCGCGACCTGAACACGAAGATCCAATCGTTCCCCACCAACATTCTGGCCGGCATGTTCGGATTCACGCAGCGGCAGTTCTTCGAAACCACTGACGCCGACCGTGAACCGGTGCAAGTCAAGTTCTAACGATTGACGCTGAGTGATCGGGAATTGAGACATTGAAAACTCTACGCACGACCTGCCTCGTCGTTCTTCTTCTATGCGTGGCGTCAGGCTTTGCTGCGGCCAACTCCTGGCGCATTTCCGACTTTCAAGACAACATCAGCGTCAACAAAGATGGCAGCGCAGTTGTCACCGAGCGCATCACTTTGGTGTTCGTGGGCGAGTGGCACGGGATTCACCGCACCATTCCCATCGAATACCCCGGGCCGAATGGCACCAACTACGAACTGTTCCTCAACGTCACCAGCGTCACCGACGGCGAGGGCGGCAAGCTGAAATACGAGTCGTCGGTTGCGAGCGGCAACCGCGATCTGAAGATCTACATTCCTGACGCAGTCGATACTACGCGCACGGTCGAGATCATCTACGAGGTCAGGAATGGCACGCGCTTCTTCAAGGACTACGACGAGTTCTACTGGAACGTGACCGGCAACGATTGGCCGGTGCCGATTGATCACGCCACGGCGGTGGTCCACTTTCCTTCCAATGCCGCTGGATCGCTGCGCGCTCAAGCCTTCACCGGTGTTTACGGATCAACACAGCGCGATGCCAGCGCGGCCGTCGACGGCGCGCAGGCACAGTTTGAGACCAACAACCCATTGCCCATGCGCGGCGGGATGACGATCGACGTCTACATCCCCAAAGACATCCTGAAGGAACCCAGCGCGCTGGCGAAGTTTTTCTGGTTCATCAGCGGCAATCCCATTGTGTTTCTCCCGCTCGTCACCCTGGCCGTGATGTTTCCCCTCTGGTGGTACAAAGGACGCGATCCCGATCCGGGCGTTTCCGTTGCCCCCATGTATGAACCGCCCTTCGGCATCTCACCCGCCGAGGCGGGCACGCTTCTCGACGACACCATTCATCCCCGTGATATCACGTCGACAGTAGTCGACATGGCCGTTCGCGGGTACATCAAGATCGAGGAGACTTCCGAAAAGGTTTTGCTGTTCACCCACAAGGATTACGTTTTTCATCTCACTAAGCCGCGCGATCAATGGGGCGCAGACCTCGCTCCCCACGAGCACGTCATGCTGGAAAATGTTTTTGCCTCCGGCGATGACACTCGCTTGTCGAGTTTAAAAAATCGCTTCTATACCGCCGTCCCCATCATTCGGCAAGACATCATGGCGGCACTCAAGCGCAAAGGGATCTATCTGCTTGACCCGGAATCCGCCAACGGATACAGCATCGTCGCTGCCATCGTCATCCTGATTCCCTTCGGCATTTTCCAGTACTTGGGTTGGGCGAATTTCTTCAACTCCGCGCCATTACTGATCGTTACGATCCCCATTGCCGCCCTGATCTGGTGGCTGTTCGCCCGCGTGATGACCGCCAAGACGATCAAAGGCGGCAAGGTGCGCGTCGAAGTTTTGGGATTCCAGGAGTTCATGAATCGCGTGGATGGAGAGCGGCTGAAGCTCATGCCACCCACCACGTTTGAAAAATTCCTGCCTTACGCCATGGCGCTCGGCGTCGAGCATCATTGGGCGCAAGCCTTCGCCGGAATCGTGCAGGACGCTCCCAGCTGGTACGTAGGTCCGGGCGGTCCGTACGGCGGTGGTTTCAATCCAATTTTCTTTTCCAGTTCCATGCACAGCATGGCGTCCGACATGCATCAGGTGTTCGTCTCGGCGCCGCGAGCCAGTTCCAGCGGCTCCGGTTTCGGCGGCGGTGGAGGCGGGGGCGGAGGCTTCTCCGGCGGAGGCTTCGGCGGCGGCGGCGGCAGCGCGTTCTAAGTCAATACTGGAAACTACCGATTCTTTATTCCGATTTCCCCAGCTTGACGCACCGTCTGGATGGCACCACAATGTCCCGCACAACTCACTCGGGCCCGACGAAAGGAACTTTCCATGCGGTCCATTCTTGCTGCCAGCCTGTTTTTCCTATCCTCGATCAGTTGCTTCGCCACCAGCTACGCGGTCCAAGGAGGATTCTTTGGACACGGAGGTGGCTCTGGGTACTGGACGCCTCGGATGCTTCAAATTGATGTCGGCGGTTTGACCCCCAACCAGATCCCATTCGTCTTCAGCAGTTCCAACATCTCTGTCTCATGCAGTCCCATGTGCGCCATCGGCGATACATTCTCTATCAATCTCACCATGACCGGCTTCAAGGATCGAACCTACGGTTTGTTGTTCACCGGATCTCTCGACCTGACCACTCAGCCCCTGAAGATTACGACGCTGAGCGGAACCGAGATTGCCAGGTTCTTTCTCACGGGAGACATTTCAGGGTGCTACCCTCCTGCCGGATGTTTCGACATCACTCCGAACCTGCGTGGGTATCTCGATGTCAGCTTCACCATCGTCAACGGCCAGATGCAAGTTCAAGGCATGAGCTACGTCATCCCCGAACCAGCTACGATGGTTCTGCTGGGAACAGGCTTGTTGGGAACCGGCCTATTGCGCCGCCGGAAGGCGCGAGGCTGATCGATACTACTTTCCAATTATTGATCTTCCTCCCAGCGTCCCTATAATCGCCGCACTCTGATTGTGGGGATTTTTCGCTGAGCACCAACTCAAAGCTGAAGTCTGTAGCTAGCAAAATGCTCGTCTTGGCGTGCATCATCGCCGTTCTCTGGCTCGTCGGCTGCGCCGCCATCTACAGCGTGATGCGCCGTCCCCCCGAGAGCTTCGCCCGCGTGATGGCAAAAATCCCCGGACCCGTTGCCTTCCTGGTCTTCCCCTTCGAAACGATGTGGAAGCAGGCGCGCGCCGGCACGTTGCAACCCGGCGACCCGGCCCCTGACTTTACCCTCACAAAACTCGATCACACCGACCATGTGCAACTCTCGTCACTCACCGCGCAGGGCAAGCCGGTCGTGCTCATCTTCGGCAGCTACACCTGACCACCCTTCCGGCGGGAGGTTCCCGCTCTCAACAAGCTCTACGAGCAATATCGCGACCGCGTCGAGTTCCTGGTGGTCTACATCACCGAGGCGCACCCCAGCGATGTCTGGCAGATGCAGAGCAACATCAAAGACAAAGTTGTTTTCGCCAGTCCGCGCAGTGAAGACGAACGCGGCTTTGTCGCCGGCGCCTGCGTGCGCAAGTTAGGGATTGAGATTCCAGCCCTGCTCGATGAGTTCGGCAACTCAACCGAAACGGCGTACACCGCGTGGCCCGACCGCCTGTATCTGATCGACCGTGCCGGCAAGGTCGCGTACAAGAGCAAGCCCGGGCCGTTTGGCTTCAAGACTGACGAACTCCGCGCGGCAGTGAGCAAAGTTGTCTCAACGCAAGCGTCCGCCACAGCCGACGGCACCCAGCCCATGCAAGTTCACTTCTACAAAAGATAAAACGCGAGGGCGGATGGCCCTCGCGTCTGCCAGCCCGATGCCGGCGCTTTATTGTTCGCCTGCGGCGGCGTTGCTGCCCCACAGAGCATTCGATCCCCACAACGCGTTGCTTCCCCAGAGTGCATTGCTACCCCACAGGGCATTGCTTCCCCATAGTGCATTCGATCCCCAAAGCGCGTTGCTGCCCCATAGAGCATTGCTGCCCCACAAAGCGTTCGTGCCGGTCATGGTCGTCGACGGAGCACCCGACACAAACTGTGACGATCCCCAAACAGCCGCATTCGACCACGTCGCCGAAGTGTTCCAAACCGCCGACGGGTTGTCGTTCAGGTAAACGCTGTTGGTGGACGCGTTGTATGAAGCGGTCGGCGACATCGCCGTGCCCTTCGCCACATCGGTGCTCGTGATGGCCGCTTCCACATCGACGTATCCCGCACCGATCGTGAACACGTCATACTGATCGGTGTAGGTGACGCCGGTAGTCGGATCGGTCGTGCTGCTGAACGCCGGGAACGACTTCCACGCCGTCTTCATCAACCGTGCCTTCACCTGATCGGGCGTGAGGCCCGGACTCTTCTGCAGCAGATCCGCCGCCACGCCGCTCACGACACCCGCGGCCATGCTGGTCCCGCTCAGCGTGAAGTAGCTGGAAGACGATGCGCTGCTTCCGTTCTTTACATAGAAGTTGTACGGCACGCGGTTCGCCGGAAACTGGCTGTACAGCGTGGAATTCGGCGCTTCCAGCGATACCAGCAGGTTGCCCGGAGCAACGATATCCGGTTTGGAGATCGCGTCGATCGCAGTCGGTCCTTTCGAGCTGTAGCTGGCTATCAGGTCATCCACGCGCGTCGGCGTGCCCATCGTCTTCATCGCGCCGACGGTGATCACATACGGATCGTTACCCGGCGAAGTCACTGTCGCGTATCCATCGGTTGGCTCATAACGGCCGTTGTTGCCCGCCGCGACGACAACCACAATTCCGCTCTTCCACGCCGCTTCCACCGCCTGGCACACGGGATCGAGCGCGTAGGTCTCATACACCGGACGTCCGAGCGACAGGTTGATAACGCGAATGTTGAACAGCGGCTTGAGCGAGATCGCCGTGCTGATGGCCGAGATCACGGCGCTGTCCGTGCCCGCGCCATTCTGATCCAGCACCCGCAGATTGATGATGTTCGCCTGCGGCGCAATTCCTTCGAAAGTGCGCGTGTACTGCGCGCCCCTGGAACTCGCGCCATTTCCCGCGATCAATCCCGCGATGTGTGTGCCGTGTCCATACTGGTCGTTGGTGCCGCTGTTGCCCGGAACAAAACTCTGGCTCCAGACCACGCGCGAGAGTCCAAGCAGTCCGCCGTTCAGATCCGGACTGCCGCTTACTCCGCTGTCGATCAACGCCACCCCAACTCCCGCGCCCGTGTAGCCCGATTGCCACGCTGCAAACGCGTTGACGGCCGGAGCCGCATTGCTCAAGGTCGGAGTCAGGGGGCGGTCCAGGCTGATGTAGTGCACGTTGGACTGGTTGGTCAGCGCCAGAATATTCGACAGCGGCAAGTCGGCCACGATCGCATTCACCAGCGGAAGCGAGTTCAGTATTGAGCCGAGCGTGCCCAGCAACTGCAGATCCAGCAGTCCGGGCTGACTGTTGTATTGCACGACGACCCGGGCATGCGAAGACGTGGTCGCCTGCAAGTCGGGCGAAAGCTTGGTCGTGTCGGTCGCCGATGCCGCACTGACCGCGACCAACAGCAAGACGAATAGCGTTTTCTTCATAATCCCCCACAATCAAACCCAGTGCGAAGCGTACTCGCACTCCCCAAGTGACTAGGAATAGTGCAGGTGGAGGGCCAGAACCATTCATGTTATATGTTTATTTTCAACGACTTACGTGCAGTTGATGAAAAACGCAACGGGCGATTTGTCCCAAACCCAATCGCTGGGACAATCTGTCCTGTCCCACGCCCGGGAACGGGTCGGTTCCGCTGCGGAAATTCCTTGTAACTCGCTGACTCTTAAGAAAAAACCAACGTAATCAGCGGTTCCCGTTTTGGACGGACACCGCACCGGGAAATCGTTGAAAATCTAAGCACTTGTCATGTCTTGGACCCGTTCCATCGGCGTACGTGTCTTCATCGCCGGGCTAGCCGGTGCAGGCGCTGCCGCGCTCGCCTTCGCCTTCTGGCACTGGCAATCGAGCGATCCGGTTCAATTTGGGTGCTATCTCGTCGCCGCTCTTCTCGCGTCATCCTTAAAAGTCAGCTTGCCCGGCATTGAGGGCACCCTCTCGGTCAACTTCCTGTTTACGCTGCTGGGGATTCTCGAACTCAGCCTGCCTGAAACTCTTTGCATTGGCCTCGCCAGCACGCTCGCGCAGTTTTACTGGAGACCCGCCCGCAAGCCGAAACCGGTCCAACTGGTCTTCAATCTTTCGCAAGTGACCGTGTCGAGCGCCATGGCCTACGGCGCGTACCGACTCGTGGTCATTTACGTTTTGCATGCGCCCGGACCACTTGCCCTTTTAGCCGCAGCCATCACGCACTTCGCCTGCAACACCTCGGCCATGTCGACCATCATCGGCCTGACCGAAGAAAAGCCCATCTCGAAGGTGTGGGTCGACAGCTACCTGTGGTCCTTTCCGTACTACATGGTCGGAGCGGCCGCAGCGGGACTCGTCGACTTCCTCAACGGCAAGATCGGATGGCAGTCGTCGCTGCTCGTTTTGCCTCCGATCTATCTGATGTACCGCTCCTATCGCCTGTATCTCGGGAAGCTCGAAACCGAGAAGAAGCACGCGGAGCAGGTCTCCAACATTCACCTGCGGACCATCGAAGCTCTCGCTCTCGCCATCGAAGCGAAAGATGAGAACACCGGCGAACACCTGCAGCGCGTGCGCGTCTACGCCATCGAGTTGGCGAAGGAACTTGGATTGAGCGAGGACGAAACCGAAGCGTTGAAGGCGGCATCGGTGCTGCACGATATCGGCAAACTCGCCGTTCCCGAACACATCATCTCGAAACCGGGGAAACTCACTCCCGAAGAATTCGACAAGATGAAGATTCATCCCATCGTGGGCGCCGAGATTCTGGAGCAGGTGCACTTTCCCTATCCCGTCGTGCCCATCGTGCGTGCCCATCATGAGAAGTGGGATGGCAGCGGATATCCCTACGGATTGTCCGGCGAGGAAATTCCCATTGGCGCGCGCATCCTCACCGCGGTCGATTGTCTCGACGCTCTTGCTTCCGACCGCCAGTACCGTAAAGCTCTGCCCCTGAACGAAGCCATGAACAAGGTCGCTTCCGAGGCAGGAACCAGCTTCGACCCTCGTGTGGTGGCGATTCTGCAGCGGCGCTACATTGAACTGGAAAAGATGGCGACCGAAGAGCCTTTGCAGACTCCTCCGAAACTCTCTACCGACATCAAGATCGAACGCGGCCTCGCACCCGACGCGGGATTTGCAGACACCGCGGATACGCAACCGAGCGCTCCGCTGGCCAGGAACAGCGCATCTCTGTTATCAGTGGCCCGCACGCAGTCACAGGAGATCGCGCAGTTATTCGAGAAAGCCAATGCCGCGCTCGGCGTGCCCGATATCTTCTCGCTGCTGGCCGTGCGCCTCACCCAACTGGCGCCCTTCGACGCCATGGCCGTCTATCGCCCCAAGAATGATGTCCTCCAGCCTGTGTTTGTAACTGGAGACAACTCCCGCCTGTTCGCTTCTTTGCGGATTCCGCTGGGCGAAGGATTGTCCGGCTGGTGCGCCCAGAATCACAAGGCCATTCTGAACGGAAACCCGTCGGTCGAGCCCGGCTATTTGAACGACCCCACGAAATACAGCACGCTGCGATCGGCATTGGCCGTGCCCATCGAGACTCCATCCGCAGTCATCGCCGTTTTGGCTTTGTACCGATCCGGACAAGATGCCTTCACCAAGAGCGACCTTCAAGTTGTGGAAACCGTCGCCGCAGAACTCGCGCCAGTGGTTGAAAAGGCAATCGGTACCAAAGCGGCGGCGCGTGCCGCATCGGTCTAAGCTACCCCTACCAGACCCGCTGCACTCCATAGAGATCAAAAATGCGATCGTTGCTGATGATAGGCAGGTTTTCGGCCTGCGCCTGGGCGATCAGCATACGGTCAAACGGATCACGGTGATCTCCGGGCAAGGTGCCGGAGCGAGCGGCGTGCGACAAAGAGATCGGGAGGCCTTCAAAGCCCAGTCTCGCCAGGTAATGGTCGAGATCAGCGATGAGCAATTGGCCTGTTGGGAGCTTGCCTAGTCGAACCTTCGTCGCAATTTCCCACACAGACGCCGCGCTCACCAGCATTTCGTTACTCTCGTCTTCGATGATGCGACGGGCAGATTGACTCAGCGATGGATCCGCGTTGAACGACCAAAGCAGCGCGTGCGTATCCAGAAGAAATCGCATTGCCTATTCCCATCGATCCAATTCGTCTGGAGGCAGCGGCTCGAAGAACTCTTTGCCAACGATCAGCTTTCCTTTGAGGATACCGAGCTGGCGACGGCCCTTCTTTTTGCCGACAGGAACGAGTTTCACGACAGGATCCTTACCTCGCGAAATGATGACCTCTTCGCCCCGGCAGGCCTTTTCAATCAGTCGGGAAAGGTTCGTCTTGGCTTCATGAATGGTGACAGTTTTCATACTAGACTAACTATTGTATGACTTAGCTAAGTTTATCCTAGTCTATCAAACAAAGCAACCTCACTCCAGCTCCGAAGTCACATACGTCAGCCCGCCATCCCGCTCCACCTGAAATACAACCGGGTCTCCCGTCTTCAGAGCCTTCACCGTCGCTCGAAGGGTTTCCATCGAATCAATCGGCGTGGTGTTCAGCTGATGGATCACGTCTCCCGCCTGCAAACCCGTGTCGGGCGTGATCAGGTCGGCCGCGCGGCCCACTACAATTACGCCGGAGGGAATTCTCAAGGAAGGCAATTGCGCCTTCAGTGAATCGGTAAAATCAATCGCAAGGATGCCCAGCCGCGGCACCAGGCTGTCTTCCGGATTCACCGAGTCCAGCAATTGATCCATGGGATCGCGATTCTCCACCGCCGGTACATAGAGCGTCTTGCGATCTTTGCCGCGAAGAACTTCCAGCTTCACCACCTGGTCGATGCGATGTAAGTACAAGGCCGCCGTGAGCGAGGGCAGCGTCTCAATGCGGCGATCGTCGGCGGAAAGAATGATGTCATTGATCTTCAACCCGGCCGCGGCCGCAGGACCATCCGGTTTCACATCCACCACAATCACGCCCCAACGCTGCGGCAATTGCAGCCCGGCCGCGAGATCGGGAGTGATCTCCTGCGCCGCGGCTCCGATTTCCACCTTGTGCACGTGGCCATGCTTGCGCAGGCTGTGGTACACAAAGTCCACTACGCGGGCTGGAATGGCAAAGCCCAACCCTTCGCTGCCTCCGCCTTGGGAAAGGATAAAAGTGTTGATTCCGACCACAGCTCCATTCATGTCGACCAGCGGACCACCGCTGTTACCGGGATTGATTGGTGCATCTGTCTGGATGTAGGTAAGCGGCTTGCTGGGATCGGCCTGCCGCGCCAGCGCGCTCACCACCCCCATCGTCACCGAGTTCTCCAGGCCCTCTGGACTGCCGATGGCAAAAACGAGTTGTCCCACGTGCGGACGTTCCTGGCTGACCAGCGGGAGTGTAGGCAAATCCGTCTCGTCGATTTTCAGCAGCGCCAAGTCCGACTCCTTGTGCTGGCCCACCAACCGCGCCTCAACGATGCGGCGCTTTCCCACCGGCACCAACCCCGACCAATCATCGGCTCGCAGCGGCAAGGCCACGCGAATGCGCTGCGCGCCTTCGACCACGTGCGCGTTGGTCATGATGTAGCCGTTGGAGTCGACGATTACCCCGGAGCCAACCGCATGCTGCCGCACGATCAGCGCCGTCTGCGACCGATCCTCTTCGCGCAACGGGCCGTATCCCGTAACCAGAATTTGCACTACGGCAGGCGACACCTTCGCGGCCAGACTTTCCAGGGCACCATTGAGTTCCACTAAAACCG
>Ga0335070_10000392_pt1 | contig 49870 bp, 52 predicted proteins | sample Lox_Sample_13_FD_206722 | JGI IMG/M metagenome (GOLD analysis project Ga0335070, IMG submission 206722) | Soil microbial communities from Loxahatchee National Wildlife Refuge, Florida, United States - Lox_Sample_1.3 | ecosystem: Environmental > Terrestrial > Soil > Wetlands | place: USA...
TCTGGCGGCGGCCCGCCGCGCGGGTCTGCGCGCGATCGACGCCGGTTCGCTTGCTACCCTCCGCGAGCTTCCGGACCGGGTCGCGCGGCTCGAAGCGGAGGAGTGCAGCCAGTGAGCCAGTCGGAGTCGAAGCCCGCCGCCGGGCCGGTCGCCTTCTTCCGCGAGCGCTTCGGCCTCGACGATCGCTCGCTCGAGCGCGCGCTCGGCTCGGCGCTCGAACGAAAGGTGGACGCAGCCGATCTGTTCTTCGAGTACACCACGCAGGATCAGGTCGCGCTCGAGGAAGGCATCGTCAAGAGCGGCGACCGCCACGTCGAGCAGGGCGTCGGCGTGCGGGTGCAGGCCGGCGAACGCCAGGGCTACGCGCACTCCGACGAGATCAGCTTCGAGAGCCTCGCGCTCGCCGCCGCCACCGCGCGCAGCATCTCGGAGCGCAGCGCCAGCGCGGAGACGGTTGCGGTGCGCGCGGGCTCGGGCCCGGCGCGCGACCTGTACCCGGTCGCCACCAGCCCGACCGACGTGCCGGTCGAGCGCAAGGTGCGCCTGCTCGAGGAGATCGACGCCTACGCGCGCGCCCGCGACCCGCGCGTGAAGCAGGTGATGGCGAGCGTCGTGGCGCAGCACCGCCAGGTGCTGGTGGCGGCGAGCGACGGCACGCGCGTCGGCGACGCGCGCCCGTTGGTGCGCCTCAACGTCCAGGTGATCGCGGCGGACGCCGCCGGGCAGCGCCGCGAGATCGCCTTCCAGGGGATGGGTGGGCGCTACGAGCTCGAGCGGCTCTTCGATCCGGCGGCGTGGAAGCCGCTGGTCGACGAGACGGTGCGCATCGCGCTGCTGAACCTCGAAGCGGTGCCCTGCCCCGCCGGCACGCTCGACGTCGTGCTCGGCCCGGGCTGGCCCGGGATCCTGCTCCACGAGGCGATCGGCCACGGCCTCGAAGGCGACTTCAACCGCAAGAAGACGAGCGCCTTCGCCGACCGCCTCGGGCAGCGCGTCGCAGCGCCCGGCGTCACCGTCGTCGACGACGGCACCCTGCCCGGCCGGCGCGGCTCGCTCAACGTCGATGACGAGGGCACGCCTTCGCAGCGCACCGTGCTGATCGAGGACGGCGTGCTCGTCGGCTATCTGCAGGACCGCCTGAACGCGCGGCTGATGGGCATGCGACCGACCGGCAACGGCCGCCGCGAGAGCTACGCGCACCTGCCGATGCCGCGCATGACCAACACCTTCATGCTCGCGGGCGAGGAGGATCCCGAGGCGATCGTGCGCTCGGTGGCGAGCGGCATCTACGCGGTCTCGTTCGGCGGCGGGCAGGTCGACATCACGAGCGGCAAGTTCGTGTTCAGCGCCAACGAGGCCTACCGCATCGAGGACGGCCGCATCGGCGCGCCGCTGAAGGGCGCCACGCTGATCGGCAACGGCCCCGACGTGCTGACGCGCGTCTCGCGCATCGGCTCCGACCTCGCGCTCGACGATGGGGTCGGCACCTGCGGCAAGGACGGGCAGTCGGTTCCCGTCGGCGTGGGCCTGCCGACGTTGCGCATCGACGGCTTGACGGTCGGGGGCACCGAGGCATGAGCGCCGGCCGTGACGCGGTCGAACGCGCGCTGGCGCGGGCGAAGCGGGCCGGCGCGCACTCCGCGGACGCCTCGCTCGTCGAGACCGATGCGATCGAGGCGCGCGTGCGCGGAGCCGAGATCGACTTCGTCAAGCGCTCGCGCGAGCGCGTGCTCGGGATCCGCGCCTTCGTCGCGGCGCCGAACGGGCTGCGCACCGCGCTCACCTCGACCAGCGACCTAGCGCCCGACACCATCGACCGCATGGCCGACGAGACGGTGGCGCTGGCGCGCGCCACCGCCCCCGACGCCGCCGCCGGCCTGCCCGCCGACGGCTTCGCCGTCGACGCGCCCGACCTCGGCCTGTTCGCCGAGGGCGATCGCTCGATCGCGGTCGAGGCGCGCATCGAGGACGCGCGCCGCGCCGAGGCCGCGGCGCGCGAGCTCGACCCGCGCATCGCCAACTCCGAGGGCAGCTCGGTCGACAGCACATTCCACCGCGTGGTGTACGGCAACACGGCGGGCTTCCTCGGCGACTACGAGGCGGCCTCGCACTCGCTGTTCTGCGAGCCGCTGGCGCAGGCCGACGGCGCGATGCAGCGCGACTGGTGGATGACGGCGGCCCGCCGCCTCGACGCCCTCGAGGACGCCGCCGCCGTCGGCCGCCGCGCGGCCGAGCGCGCCGTGCGCAGACTCGGCGCGCGCCGGGTCGCGACCTGCGAGGTGCCGGTGGTGTTCGAGCCGATGGTGGCCCGCAGCCTGCTCGGGCACCTCGCCGGCTGCATCCAGGGAGGCGCGGTCTACCGCGAATCGAGCTTCCTGGCGGGCCGCATCGGCGAGTCGATCGCGAGCGAGCTGGTGACCGTGATCGACGACGGCCGCCTCCCGGGCGGGCTCGGCTCGCGCCCGTTCGACGGCGAGGGTCAGCCGACGCGCCGCAACCTGGTGCTGGATCGAGGGCGGCTCCGCAGCTATCTGCTCGACAGCTACAGCGCGCGCAAGCTCGGCATGTCGGGCACCGGCTCCGCCGCGCGCGGTGCCGGGGGGGCGCCGGGACCGGCGCCGACCAACCTGTGGCTCGAGCCGGGCCGCATCCCGCCTGAGGAGATCCTGCGGCGCACCGAGCGCGGGCTGCTGGTGACGGAGCTGATCGGGATGGGCTTCAACCCGGTGACGGGCGACTACTCGCGCGGCGCCGCCGGGCTGTGGATCGAGGACGGCCGGATCGCCTTCCCGGTCGAGGAGATCACCATCGCCGGGCACCTCGGCGAGATGCTCGCCGCCATCGATCTGGTCGGCAGCGACCTGCTCTGGGTGGGGGCGACTGCGGCGCCGACGCTGCGCGTGGCGCGCATGACGGTCGCGGGGTCGTGAGCGCGTCGCCTCCTCCCAACACGATGATCGGCCTCACGCTGCCCGAGGTCGACGTGTGGTCGGGGAGGGTGGCCGTGGCGCTCGGCCTCAATCCCGGCATCTTCACCGGCCCCGGCACCAACACCTACCTGATCGGCAGCGGGCGGCGCCGCATCCTGCTCGACACCGGCCAGGGCGTCGCAGGCTACCCCGACGTGCTGGCGCGCGCGATGGCGCGCGCCGGCTGCGACGAGATCCAGGAGATCGTGCTGACGCACGGCCACCTCGACCACAACGGTGGGGTCGCGCAGGTCGTCGACCGCTTCGGCCCGCAGCGCGTCTCGAAGCTGCCCTGGCCGGCCTTCGACGGCGCCTCCCCCGTCGCCTTGACACCGATCGGAGACGGTGACGTGATCCGCACCGAGGGCGCCACGCTGCGCGCCGTCCACACGCCGGGCCACGCGCCCGACCACCTGTGCTTCGTGCTCGAGGAGGAGCGCGCGCTGTTCTCGGGCGACAACGTGCTCGGCGTCGGCACCACCGTGATCCCGAGCGACTCGGGCGACCTGCTCGACTACATGCGCTCGCTGGAACGGCTGCTGGCGCTCGCCCCGGCGCGCATCTATCCGGCCCACGGACCCGTGATCGCCGACGGGCCGGCGAAGCTGCGCGAGTACATCGCCCACCGCAACCAGCGCGAGCGCCAGATCCTCGCGGCGCTGGCCGAGGGCGATGCGCCGATCGCCGGCATCGTGAAGCGCGTCTACACCGACGTGCCCGAGGTGCTGCACCGCGCCGCGGCGCAATCGGTCGCCTCGCACCTGCGCAAGCTGGAGCGCGAGGGGCGCGTGCGGCGGCTGGACGGGCGTGCGCCGCTCGACGCGCTCTGGAGCCGGAGCGCCGCATGAGCCATCCGTTGCTCGCGCAGCTGCGCAGCCCCGAGCCCGCGGCGCGCGCCGGCGCGTGCCGCGAAGCGCTGCGCGATCCGAGCGGCGCGCTGCTGGCGGAGGCGCTGGTCGAAGCGCTCGCCGACTCCGAGAAGGCGGTCGCGCGCGCCGCGGCGGATTCGCTGGTCGCGCTGGCGCGCGCCTCGAGCGGCGTGCTCCCGCTGCTGCGCAAGGCGCTGCGCGCCGGACCCCGGAGCGCCCGCATCCACGCCGCGTTCGCGCTCGCGCGGCTCGAGCCACCGGAGCCGGCGCTGCTGCCGGCGCTGGTCGAGGCGCTCGCGGCGCCGGACGGCGACGTGCGCTGGTCGGCCGCGCGCATCCTCGTCGACATGGGCCGCCTGCACGGCGAGGTGCTCGGCGTGCTGCTCGGCCTGGCGGCGGCCGCGGAGCGGCCGCCCGTGCGCCGCATGGCGAGCTTCGCCTTGCGCACGCTGGCGCCCGATCGCCCCGAAGCGGCGCGCGTGCTGCTCGCGGCGACGCGCGACGCGGACGGCTCGGTGCGGCGCGCCGCGGTGACGGCGCTGGCGGGCCTCCTCGACCCGCCTCCCGAGGTCGCGGCGCGGCTCGGCGAGCTGCGCGCCGACCGCGACCCGGCGCTCGCGCGCCTCGCGGAGCTCGCCTTGGGAGAGCTCGAGAGAGCGGAGGGACGCCGGTGAGCGGAGCGCGCGACGTGATCGTGACGGGCGGGACCGGCGGGCTCGGGCGCGCGGTGGTCGCCGCCTTCCTGGCCGGCGGGGACCGCGTCGTCGTGCCGTGGATCGTGGCGCGCGAACGCGACGCGGTGGGCGCGCAGTTCAAGGGCGCACTCGACGCCGGGGCGCTCGTGCTGCTCGAGGTCGACGTGGCCGAGCCGGCGGGCGCCGCCTCGCTGGTGCGCAGCGCGGGCGAGGTCGCCGTGCTGGTGAACGGCGTCGGCGGCTTCGCAGCGGGCGCGATCCACGAGACGCCGCTCGAGACGTGGGACCACATGTATCGGCTCAACGTGCGAGCGGCCGCTTCGATGACCCACGCGGCGTTGCCCGGCATGCTCGCGCGCGGCCGCGGCGCGATCGTCAACGTGGCCGCCGCCGCAGCCCTCGACCCCCCCGCCGGCATCGGCGCCTACGCCGCCTCCAAGGCCGCCCTGGTGGCGCTGACGCGCAGCCTGGCGCGCGAGGTCGCCGGTCGCGGCGTGCGCGTGAACGCGGTGCTGCCGACCACCATCGACACGCCCGCCAACCGCGCCGCGATGCCCGACGCCGACTTCTCGCTCTGGACGCGTCCCGAGCAGATCGCCGCCGCGATCCACTGGCTCGCCAGCGACGCCGCCTCCGCCGTGCGCGGCGCGCTCGTGCCGGTCTGACGAGCGGCGCATGGCGGTCGACAAGTCGCAGTTCTACGCCGAGGCGCGCCGCGACCTCGCCGGGCCGCTCGCCGGCGTGCGCGTGCTCGAGGCCACCACCACCTGGGCCGGTCCGATGTGCGGCTGCATCCTCGCGGACTTCGGTGCCGACGTGATCAAGGTCGAGCTGCCGGGCGGCGAGATGGCGCGCCGCTCGCCGCCCTTCCTGCCCGGCTTCGAGCCGCCGCTCTCCTTCATGCACGCCACCGCGAACCGCAACAAGCGCAGCCTCTCGCTCGACCTGCGTCGACCCGAGGGCCGCGACTTGTTCCTGCGGCTCGCCGCGCGCACCGACGTCGTGGTGGAGAACTTCCGGCCCGGGACGATGGAGCGCTTCGGGCTCGGCTATCGCGAGGTGCGCGCCGTGCGCCCCGACGTCGTCTACGTCTCGATCAGCGGCTACGGGCAATGGGGACCCGACGCCGACCGCGTCGGCTACGACCCGCTGGCGCAGGCGGCGAGCGGCTTCCTCTCGATGAACGGCCACCCGGACTGCGAGCCGGTGAAGGCGCCGACCTTCCTGGCCGACGACCTGGCCGGCGTGCACGCCGCGCTCGGCGCGCTCGCGGCGCTGCGCCACCGCGATCAGAGCGGCGAGGGCCAACACGTCGACGTGTCATTGCTCGACGCCATGCTGTTCCAGTCGACCGGCTTCCTCACGCTCGGCGCGCTGGGCGTCCCGCTGCCGCGCACGGGGAACGAGTTCCGCATCGCCGCGCCGGCGCGCGTCTACCCGTGTCGCGACGGCTCGCTGATGTGCGGCGTCGTGCTCGACGCCCAGTGGCGCCGGCTGATGGACCTGATCGGGCGCCCCGAGCTCGCCGACGACCCGCGCTACGCGACCAACGTGGCGCGCATCGAGCGGCGCGCCGAGGTCGACGCGCTGCTCGCGGATTGGATCGCACCGCGCAGCGTCGCCGAGGCGACCGAGCAGCTGCTCGCCGCGGGCCTCGCGGCGGCGCCGGTGCGGAGCTACGCCGAAGCCGCGGCCGACCCGCACGTCCGCGAGCGCGACATGCTGCAGTGGGTCGCGCAGCAGGACGGGACACGCGGCGCGCCGATCACCGGTCCCGCGGCCAAGCTCTCGCGGACACCGACGCGGGTGCGCTGGGGCGCCCCGGCGCTCGGCGCCCACAACGACGAGATCCTGCGCGAGGCGGGGCTCTCCGAGGACGAGATCGCGGCGCTCCGCGCCGACCGGGTGGTGTAGCGTCCGCTCGCGTCCGGCTAGCGCTCCGGCCGCTCCGGCGGCGTGCGCAGCGCCACGCGCACGCGGCCGCGCTCGGCGATCGGGAGCGCGCCGGCAGGGCCCGCGAGCCGTGCGCCGCGCAGCGCGAGCCCGGCTCCACCCGCCTCCACGACCGCGCCGTCGAGCGACAGCGGATAGGCGTCGGCGAGGATCTCGCGGGGCGCTCCGTCCTTGCCGCTGCGCCCGCGCTCGTAGCGCACGACGCGGTCGGCGAGCGCGAGCGCCTCGTCGGCGTCGTGGGTCACGAACACGGCCGGCGCGGCGTGGCGGTCGAGCGTGGCGCGCAGCAGACGCCATAGCTCGGCGCGCCCCGGCCGGTCGATCGACGCGAAGGGCTCGTCGAGCAGCAGCAGCCGGGGGCGCGCCGCGAGCGCCCGCGCCAGCGCGACGCGCTGCCGCTCGCCCCCCGAGAGCGAGGCCGGCCGCGCCTCCGCGAGCCCCGCGATGCCGAGCTCGTCGAGCAGCGTGCGCAGCTCGGCATCGAGCACCCGACGGCGCGCGCGCGGCAGCCCGAAGGCCACGTTCTCGGCCGTGCTGCGGAACGGGAACAGCGAATCGCGCTGCGGCACCCAGCCGATGCCGCGGCGGTGCGTGGGAACATCGGCGCCGCGCTCGGCGTCGAACAGCGTCTCGCCCGCCACGCGCACGAAGCCGCGCTCGGGACGCACGAGGCCGGCGAGCGCGCGCAGGGTGAGCGACTTGCCGGCGCCGGACGGGCCGAACAGCACCAGCACGCCGCGCTCGAGGGTGAGCTCGGCGTCGAGCGCGAAGACCTCCGCGCCGCGCCCGACGCGGACGTGCACGCGCGCCTCGAGCGCGGGCGGCGTCGCGGCGTCGGGCCGGGCGCTCAAGCAGCACCTGCGCGCGGCGCCAGCCTCGGCGCGAGCAGCACCACCGCGAGCGAGAGCGCGGAGAGGACGCCCACGTAGAGCAGCGCACGCGCGTCGTCGCCCGCCTGCCAGGCGGCGTAGAGCTCGAGCGGCATGGTGTTGGTGCGTCCCGGCACGTTGCCCGCGAACATCAGCGTGGCGCCGAACTCGCCGACCGCGCGCGCGAAGGCGAGCACCATCGCGGCCGTCACGCCCTGCCACGCGGCGGGCAGCGTCACGCGCGCGAACAGCGACGCGGGCCCGAGCCCGAGCGAGCGCCCCACCTCCTCGAGCTCGTCGGGCACCGCCTCGATCGCCGGCTGCGCGGTCTTGACCAGCAGCGGCAACGCGACGACGGCCGACGCGATCACGGCGGCGGCGGGCGTGAACACCACGCGCGCGTCGAAGAGCGCCTCGAGCGCCCGGCCGATCGGGCCGCGCCGGCCGAAGAGCACCACCAGGAAGTAGCCCACCACGGTGGGCGGGAGCACCAGCGGCAGCAGCACGAGCGCGTCGACCAGCGTGCGACCAGGGTAGCGGCGGCGCGCCTGGAGCCACGCCAGCGCGAGGCCGGGCGGGCCGATCAGGGCCACGGCCAGCGCGGCGACCCGCAGCGAGAGCGCGATCGGAAAGCCCGCGCCGGTGCTCACGGCGCCGCGTCGGCCGGAGGGCCGAAGCCGTGCTCGGCCAGCCCGGCGCGCCCGCGCGGCGAGACGACGAAATCCAGGAAGCGGCGGGCGGCCTCGGCTCCGCCGTTGCCCGGAATCACCGCGGCCACCAGCTCGACGTGCGGCGCCCAGGCGCCGGTCGCGCGGTCGAGCACGCGCACGTCGGGGATCCCGCGCGCGTCGGTCTCGTAGACGACGCCCGCATCCGCCTCGCCGCGCCGCACGATCGCGAGCACTCCGGCCACGTCGGCGCCGAACACGAAGCGCGGTGCGAGCGCCTCCCACGAGCCGAGCGCGCGGAGCGCGTGCTCGGCGTAGCGGCCGGCGGGGACCGAGCGCGGGTCGCCGATCGCGACGCGTGCAGCGGCCGGGAGCGAGCCCAGCGTGGCGAAGCGCAGGGCCGGTCCGTCGCGCGGCCCGATCAGCACCAGGCGATTGGTCGCGATCACGCGCCGTGTCGAGGCGTCGGCCAGGCCCTCCGCGATCAGTGCGTCCACGTCGTCCGGCGCGGCGAACAGCACGGCGTCGATCGGGGCGCCGGCCTCGACCTGCTTGCGCAACGCATCGGAGGCGCCGTAGCTCACCTGGATCGAGGGCCTCCCGCTGGCGTCCTGGAAGGCCTTGACGAGATCGGGGAGCGCGCTGCGCAGGCTCGCGGCGGCCGCGAGCGTGATCGGTCGCTCGGAGTCGCCGCGCGCGCCGCTGCCCACCGCGGCTCCGAGGGCGACCGCGGCGCCGAGAGCCAGGGCTGCAGGGGGGCGGGGCGCCATCCGGCGCAGTATATCGGCCGGGGCGGCAATGGTACGGTTCGCCCGTGGATCCCCATCCGGCGCGGCGGAGGCGGCGGGCGCGCGCGGTCCGGGCGGCGCTCGGCTGGCTGCTCGCGATCGGCTGCACCGCGCCGCCCCGCGCACCGACACCAGGTAATGTCGCCTCGCCGGATCTCGCCGCCTCGCTCGTCGCGCTCGGCGAGGGCGCCTTCGCCGAGGGCGACGCCGAGACCGCGCGTGGCCGCTTCGCGCGCGCGAGTCTGGCCGATCCGGGCTCGGCCGCCGCGCGCGCGGGGCTGGGCCGCGCCCTCGCGCGGCTCGGGCGGGCCGAGGAGTCGCGGCGCGCGCTGGGCGAGGCGCTCGCGCTCGACCCGCGCAGCGCCACCGCGCACCTCGGGCTCGCCGAGCTCGACGGGCCCGGCGATGCCGGCCGCGCCGAGCTCGAACGCGCGCTCGCGCTCGACCCGGGCAACCTCGAGGCGCACACGCGCCTCGCCGCGTGGACCGGCCCTGCGCCGCCGGGCGCGCCCGCCGACCCCGAGCAGGCGGCGGCGCGCGTCCGCGCCCACCCCTACGATCCGCGCGCGCTGGTGGAGGCCGGCGAGTGGCTGCTCCGGGAGGACGACGTCGCGAGCGCGCAGGCCGCGCTCGAGCGCGCCGTGCAGCTGGCCGACCTCGACCCGGCCGCGGCGGAGCGCGCGGCGGCGCTGCTCCAGCAGCGTGTGCCCGCCTGGTCGGCGCGGCGGGTGGTGTGGGTGCACGCCTTTGCGGACGAGCTGCTGACCCGCGATCCCACCTGGCGCTTCCAGCTCCGCTGCGCGTGGAGCGCGCTCTCGGAGTCGCTCGATCCCCTGCTCGCGACGCGTTTCGCGCCGATCGCGCTCGGGAGCTTCCGCTCCGAGGGAGCCGGCCTCGACCTCGACGCGGTCGCGGGCGCGTTGCGCCGGCAGCAGCCGAGCCTGCCGGAGAGCGGTCTCGTCGCGGTCTTCACCGGACGCCCGCTCCCGAAGGCGCCCGGTACGTGGCGCCGCGGGGAAGCCGAGTACCTCGGCCGCTTCCTGACGGTGCGGCTCGCGCCCGGCGAGGTGACGAGCTTCGTGCTCGCGCACGAGGTGATCCATCTCTACGGCGGCATCCACGTCAACCCCGAGGTGGCGTCGCTGATGAATCCCTCGGCCGAGCGCGGCGCTCTCGATCCCTGGAACGCGGCGATCGTGCGCGCGCTGCGCGACCGCCGCTTCGGACCGGGCGGTCTCGAGGAGAACGTGTTGCGCCACATCGACCTGTCCGCCACGATCGCCGCATATCGGGCCGCATTGCAGGCCAACGTGGCGCTGCGAAACGAAGGCGTCCTGCAGGCGCTCGACGCGGGCGGCGGCTCGCCGCTTGCGGTCACGCGCCAGCTGCGGGCAGCCACCGTGCTCGACGACCACCTCGGCGACGTCGCGACCTTCGTCGCCGAGCTGCTGGTGCGCGATGGGCGACTCGACGCCGGCGTCCGGATGCTGGAGGGCGCGGCGCGCCTCTACGGACCGGGGACGGCGCACGGGCGCCGCGCGCTCGACCGGGCGCGCTCCTTGGGGCAGCACATTCCGCCCGCGATGCAGGGCGGCGGCTGAAGGGAGCAGAGCGTGCAGCGCAAGCGGAGGGGAGCGGTCGCGGTGTTGTGCGCCTGCGCGGCGCTGGCAGCCGGGGCGCGCGCCGACGAGAACACCCCGATCTACGACCTGATCCAGGTGCTGGTCCAGGACGGCCGCCTGCTCGCGATCGACGCCGAGTCCGGCAACCAGGTCGCCGCACCGCTCGAGCTCGGTGAGCGCGTGCTCTTCACGCGCGAGCGCGGTCGCGTCGGGATCGCCGTGACCAACCGCCGCATGCTCGGCGTCGCCACCATCTCGGGCTTCTGGCAGTCGGAGCGTCTGCGGCGGCGCGAGCCCGCGCCGCGCGATGCCGCGCTCGGCGACCGGGTCGCGCTGCTGCTGACGCCGCAGCGCGTGCTCGGCTTCGTCGGCCGCACCGGCAACTTCAGCGAGGCCTCGCTCGGGCCGCACGAGGCGCTGCTCGACCAGGCGGTCGGCGCCAACGTGCTCGTGGTGGTGACCGCCCGGCACGCCCTGGGTCTCTCCGCCGACCGCGGCGGGTTCTTCGACATCCCGATGCAGGTCGAGGAGCGCATCGAGCGCACGGCGGCCTACGCGAACCATGCGACCGTGCAGACGTCGAAGCGGCTGCTGATCTTCCGCGGGCCCACCGGCGCCTGGGAGGAGCAGGAGCGGCTCGTCAACCCGCCCTGACGGCGCCGCTACGACTTCGCGTCGTGGAAGATCACGCCGAGCGTGTAGCGCAGGCCCGCGGTGACGCGCGCCACGCCGTGGCGCATGCCGGCGCGCCGGAAGCCGCGCGCCCCGGGCGCCGGTCGCTCGGAGGTCGCGAAGATCACGAGCTCGCCCTGCGCGGGCAGCAGCGCGTCCCCGATCGACTGGCTGCGCGGCCGCTGCTCGACCAGCAGAAAGGCGCCGCCCTGGTAGTCGCGTCCGGGCTGCGACAGGAAGCACGCGAGCTGGAGCGGGAACACCAGCGGACCGTAGAGGTCGCGGTGCAGGCAGTTGTAGCCACCGGCCTCGTAGCGCAGCAGCAGCGGCGTCGGCAGCGGCTGGCCGCGGCGGCGGCAGAGCGCGCGCAGCGCGCCGAGGCTCGCCGGAAAGCGGGCCGGGCGCCCGAGCGCCCGCTCCATCGCGTTGGCGACCGGCGCGAGGTGCCGATACGCGTGCGTGCGCAGCGCCTGCACGAGCGGCGGAAGCGGATCGCGGAAGTAACGGTACTCGCCGGCGCCGAAGCGGTGGCGCTCCATGTCGACCGTCTTGCGGAAGCGCGCGTCGTCGGAGTAGAGCGCGACGAGCGCGGCGCATTCGGCCGCCGAGAGCACGCGCGGCGTCGCCGCGAAGCCGCGCTCCCAGAGCGACGCCTCGATGGCGGCCCAGTCGAGCGCCGCGAGGCGCTCCTCGATCGGCCGCGTGGCGCGCGGCGGCACCTAGCGACCCGTCTGCGCCAGCGGGTCGAGCAGCGCGGCGAGCTCGTCGGGCGGCAGCACGCCGCGCTCGAGGCAGAGCTCGCGCACGCTGCGGCCGCTCTCGACGCTCGCCTTCGCGATCTCCGCGGCGCGGTCGTAGCCGATGCGCGGCGCCAGCGCCGTCGCCATCGCGAGGCTGTGCTCCACCAGGGAGGCGGCTCGCGCGCGGTTCGCCTCGAGCCCCGCGAGGCAGCGCTCGGCGAACAGGCGCGCAGCGTTCGCGAGCAGCTGGATCGATGCGAGCAGGTTGCGCGCGATCAGCGGGAGCATCGCGCAGAGCTCGAGCTGGCCGGTCATGCCGCCGAGCGCCACGGCGGCGTCGTAGCCGACCACCTGCGCGGCGACCTGGATCACCGCCTCGCAGATCACCGGGTTGACCTTGCCGGGCATGATCGACGAGCCGGGCTGGATGGCGGGAAGCAGCAGCTCGCCGATCCCGCCACGCGGGCCCGAGCCGAGCAGGCGCACGTCGTTCGCGATCTTGAACAATGCGACCGCGACGCCGCGCAGCGCGGCGCTCGCTGCGACCGCGGCGTCGCGCGCGGCCTGCGCCTCGAAGTGGTCGGCCGCCTCGCGGTACGCGAGGCCGGTCTCTTCGGAAATGCGCGCGATCGCGCGCGCCGCGAAGCCGGGAGGGCAGTTGAGGCCGGTGCCGACGGCGGTGCCGCCGAGCGCGAGCTCGGCGAGGCCGGCGGCGGCCGCGGCGACGCGCGCGTCGGCGAGCTCGACCTGGCGCGCCCCGCCGCCCAGCTCCTGGCCGAGCCGGATCGGGGTGGCGTCCATCAGATGCGTGCGCCCGAGCTTGACGACGTCGTCGCAGGCGGCGGCCTTGGCGCGCAGCACCGCGGCGAGCTCCCGCAAGGCCGGCAGCAAGTCGTCGTGCAGCGCCTGGCGCGCCGCGACGTGGAGCACGGTCGGGATCACGTCGTTCGACGACTGGCTCGCGTTCACGTGGTCGTTGGGATGGATGCGCGGCGCGGCAGCGCCGAGCAACTGCATCGCGCGCGCCGCGATCACCTCGTTGGCGTTCATGTTGGTCGAGGTGCCCGAACCGGTCTGGAACACGTCGACCACGAAGTGCGCGTCGTGCAGTCCCTCGGCCACTTCGCGCGCGGCGGCCTCGATGGCGCGCGCCAGCCCCGCCTCGAGCACGCCGAGCTCGGCGTTGGTCGCCGCGGCCACGGCCTTCACCAGGCCTAGTGCGGCGAGGAAGCGGCGCGGGAAGCGCTCGCCGCTCAGCGGGAAGTTCAGCACGGCGCGTTGCGTCTGGGCGCCCCACAACGCACCGGCCGGCACCTCCATCTCGCCCATCGAATCGCGCTCGATGCGCTTCGCGGGAGCCGTCACGGAAGATCCTCCGCCGATTGCTGGCCCGAGAGCCTGCGTGATAGGATGCCTCCCTCGACTGGATCCACCACCGACGAGGAGGCGCTCCGTGCCCAGTCTCAAGGGATCGAAGACCCACAAGAACCTGAAGGATGCCTTCGCCGGCGAGTCCCAGGCCAATCGCCGCTACCTCTACTTCGCGCGCCAGGCCGACATCGAAGGCTATCCCGACGTCGGCGGCCTGTTCCGCGACACCGCGGAGGCCGAGACCGGCCACGCGCACGGTCACCTCGACTATCTGAAGGCGGCCGGCGATCCGGCGACCGACAAGCCGATCGGGCGCACCGACAAGAACCTCGCCGCCGCCGTCGCCGGCGAGACCTACGAGTACACCGAGATGTACCCGGGGATGGCCCGCAGCGCGCGCGACGAGGGCTTCGGCGAGATCGCCGAGTGGTTCGAGACGCTCGCGAAGGCCGAGAAGTCCCACGCCGGGCGCTTCCAGAAGGCGCTCGACGGCCTCGAGAAGCTCTAGGCGAGGCTCGCGCCGGTCGGGGCCCTCCCCGGCCGGCGTCCTCCATGAAGGTCTCGCCCCCGGAGAAGCCCACCGGCGCCTGGTCCTACGACGACCCGGATTACTGGGACGCTGCGGCACTCGAGCGCGAGCTGCGCCGCGTCGCCGAGATCTGCCATCAGTGCCGGCGCTGCCTGCCGCTGTGCCCGGCGTTCCCGACGCTCTTCGAGCTGATCGACGCGAGCGATCGCGAGGCCGCCGGCGTGTCGCGCGAGGGGTTCGAGCGCGTCAACGAACTGTGTTACCACTGCAAGCTCTGCTACAACCACTGCCCCTACACGCCGCCGCACGAATGGGACGTCGATTTCCCGGCGCTGATGCGCCGCCAGCAGCTGCAGCGCGCGCGGCGCGAGGGCGCGCCGCTGGCGCGCAAGCTCACCGCCAAGACGGACCTGATCGGCCGACTCGCGTCGCTGGCGCCGCCGCTCATGAACTTCGCCAACGGCAACCGCGCCGCGCGCGCGGTGATGGAGAGGGCGGTTGGGATCCACCGCGACTGGGTGCAGCCCTCCTACTGCTTCGACACCGTGGAGCGCTGGTTCCGGAAGCGCGGACCGCGCGGCGCGGGGAGCAACGGCCGCGCGGTCCTCTTCACCACCTGCTCCGTGAACTACAGCGATCCGCTCGTGGGGCGCGCCGCCGTGGAGGTGCTGGAGCGCAGCGGGGTGCGCGTCGACGTCTGCTACGAGCGCTGCTGCGGCATGCCCTTCACCGACGTCGGCGACCTCGACGCGCTGCGCCGCAACGCGCGCCGCAACGTCGACGACCTGCTCCCCTTCGTCGAGGCAGGCGCCGCGGTGGTGGTGCCGGGGCCGTCGTGCTCGCTGCTGCTGAAGACCGAGTACCCGAAGCTGCTCGGCAGCGAAGCCGCCCGCAAGCTGGCGGGCGCGACGCGTGACCTGATGGAGTACGTCTTCCAGCTCGGCCGCGAGAAGAAGCTCGACCGCAGCTTCGCGCGCCCCCTCGGCAAGGTGGCCTACCACGCGCCGTGCCACCTGCGGCACCAGAACGTCGGCTACCCGGCGCGCGCCGTGCTCGCCGCCGCCGGGGCGGAGGTGGAGGTCGTCGACGCCTGCTCGGGCGTCGATGGCACCTGGGGGATGCAGGCGCGCTTCCACGCCGAATCGATGAAGGTCGCACGCAAGATGCTCGACCGCATCCGCGAGCTCGCGCCCGATCACGTCGCCACGGATTGCCCGCTCGCCGCGCTGCGCATCGAAGAGGGGCTCGGGCGCAAGCCGCTGCACCCGATCGTGCTGTTGCGCCACGCCTACGGGATGGACGGCGCATGAGGCCGCTCGCGATCGGCGAGCTGGCCGGCATCGACGCCTACGAAGCGCTGCGCGACGGCTACCGCGCGCGCGTGATGGCGCTGAAGGCGCACCGGCGGCTCGCCGTGGGCGAGCGTGTGACGCTGGTCTTCGAGAACCGCGAGACGATCCGTTTCCAGGTGCAGGAAATGATGCGCGTGGAGCGGCTGCGCGAGCCGGCGAAGATCCAGGCCGAGCTCGACGTCTACAACGACCTGGTGCCGGGCGACGCCGAGCTCTCCGCGACGCTGCTGATCGAGATCACCGAGGCGGGGCGCATCCGGGCGGAGCTCGACCGGCTGATCGGGCTCGACGAGCACGTCTTCCTGGCACTCGGCGACCGGCGCGTGCGCGCGCGCTTCGACGAGAAGCAGCTCGACGAGGAGCGCATCTCCGCGGTCCACTATCTGCGCTTCCCGCTCGGCGCGGACGGAGCGGCGCGGCTCGCGGATCCGGGGGTTCCGGCGCGCGTCGCGATCGAGCACCCGAGCTACCGCGCGGAAGCCGGGCTTCCGCCCGCGCTGCGCGCGAGCCTGGTCGCCGACCTGGCGCGCGATCCCGAGCCGCTGCTCGCCCCGCCCGCCGGCGGGGGCGTCGGCGATGCGCGCAGCGCCGAGGTCTTCGCGAGCGGCCGCGTGCGCGCGCGCCGGCCCGATCGACCCGCCGGCGGCGGCCACGTCGTGGTCGAGCCGATCGAGCCGGTGGCGTCGCTGCTCGAAGCCGACGCGGCGCTCAGCGCCGAGCTGCTCGAGGTCGTGAAGCGTCAGGCGCGCGAGGTGATGGCGCGCTACGGCCGCTGCCGCGTGCTCACCGAGCTCCACGCGCACGAGCTGCGCTGGCACGTGTTCGCGCCCGAGGCCTGAGCTCCCGGGTCTCGGGCGGCGGCGCCGGGAAGAACACCGTCACGCGGGTCCCACGCCCGGGCTCGCTCTCGATCTCGATGCCGCCCCCCTGCGCGCGCACCAGGCCGAGCACCTCCGAGAGGCCGAGCCCGCGCCCCGGCGACTTGGTCGTGAAGAAGGGCTCGAGGATGCGCGCGCGGGTCTCGGCGTCCATCCCGCAGCCGGTGTCGCGCATCTCGAGGAAGACGTAGCGGCCCGCGGCGAGCGCGTCGGGCGGCTGGACGCGCGCCAGGCGCTCGCCGTCGAGCTCGACGACGCCGGTGCGCACCGTGACGGTCCCGCCGCGCTCGTCGAGCGCGTCGGCCGCGTTGCGCGCGAGGCCGAGCGCCACGCGGCGCAGCTGCACCGCGTCGACCAGCGCGCGCGGCAGCCGCGCGGGCAGGTCGTAGCTCAGCGCGTTGCGGCTTCCGACCTCGGCTTCGAGGCGGTCCGAGATCTCCATCACCAGCGCCGACAGATCGACCGGGCGCACCACCGCGCGGCGCTTGCCGACGAAGGCGAGCAGCTGCTCGGTGAGGGCGTTGATCCGCAGGCCGGCGCGGCGGATCGCGGCGAAGCCGCCGGCGCGCGCGCCCTCCGCTCCCTGCGCGACGGCCTGGTCGGCCGTCTCGACGATCGTCGACGACAGCTCGGAGAGCTGGTGCGCGACGCCCTCGGCGAGCGCGAACAGGCTCTCGCGCCAGCGCGTCTCGCGCACGCGGTCGGCGAGCCGGCGGCGCTCCTCCTCGGCGCGCTTGCGATGCGTGAGATCCCGGCCGACGAGCTGGATCGCCGGCTCGCCCTGGAACTGCACGCGCGCGCCTGCGACTTCGACGTCGACGGCCCTGCCGTCGACGCGCAGGATCTTCTCCTCGAGCCGATAGCCGGGCTCGCCGGTCTCCTCCATCTTGCGCACGCGCTCGGCGACGATCGCATGAAAGTCGGCGTGGACGAACTCCATGATCGGGCGGCCGAGCAGCTCGGCGGCGCTCGCCGCGCCGAGCAGGCCGACGCCCGCCGGGTTGATGAAGCGGATCTGCCCGCCGGCGTGGACGACGATCGGCTCCGGGCACGACTCCACCAGGTGGCGGTAGCGGTCTTCGCTCTCGGCGAGCGCCGCCTCGGCGCGGCGCGCCTCGGTCACGTCGGTCACCACCGCGACGAAGCCGACGCTGAGGCCTGCCGCCTTCGAAACCGGCTGCACGAAGAGCTCGATGCGGCGCAGCCCGTCGCCGCCGCGCGCCAGCGCGAACTCGACGCGCACCGGCTCGCCCGCACGCACGCGCTCGCGCACCGACGCGAGGCTCGCGCGCTCGATGCCCACCGCGCGCGCCAACGCGCCGACGTCGCGGCCCACCAGCGAGCCCGGTGCGAAGCCGGCCAGCGCGGCGAGCGCATCGCTCGCCCACTCGATACGGCCGTCGGTGTTGCCGATCAGGACCGCGCTCTCGCGCGGCAGCGAATCGCTCACGGGGATACTCCGAACGGATGGCGGCGTGCGGCAGGAGCGGCGTCGAACAGCAGGGACAACCGCAAGCTTACCACGGGCGCTCGGCGCTCCGCTATCCTGCGGCCCGCGCAGGAGGCTCATGAGCGAGTTCCAGTTCCAGCCCCTCTTCGAGCTCGGTCCCGACGCCGCCCCCTACCGCAAGCTCGGCTCGGATCACGTCGGCACGGCGCGCTTCGGCGGGCGCGAGCTGCTCACCGTCGATCCCGCCGGGCTCTCGCAGCTCGCGGCGCAGGCCGTGCGCGACGTCTCGCATCTGTTCCGCGCCGGCCACCTCGCGCAGCTGCGCGCCGTCCTCGACGACCCGGAGGCGAGCGAAAACGACCACTTCGTGGCGCTCCAGATGCTCAAGAACGCCAACGTCGCGGCGGGCATGATCCTGCCGTCGTGTCAGGACACGGGCACGGCGATCGTGATCGGCAAGAAGGGCCAGTACGTGTTCACGACGGGCGACGACGAGGAGGCGCTCGCGCGCGGCATCTACGACACCTACCAGAACACGAACCTGCGCTACTCGCAGATGGCACCGCTGTCGATGTACGAAGAGGCGAACACGCGCACCAACCTGCCCGCGCAGATCGAGCTCTACGCGGTGGGCGGCGACGAGTACCACTTCCTGTTCGTCACCAAGGGAGGCGGCTCCGCGAACAAGAGCCTGCTGTTCCAGGAGACGCGCGCGATCCTGAACCCGAAGTCGCTGCTCGCCTTCCTCGACCAGAAGATCCGCGGCCTCGGCACTGCGGCGTGCCCGCCGTACCACCTGGCGATCGTGATCGGCGGCCCCTCCGCCGAGTTCACGCTGAAGACCGTGAAGCTCGCGAGCTGTCGCTACCTCGACGCGCTGCCCAGCACCGGCAACGCCCACGGCCGCGCCTTCCGCGACCTCGAGCTCGAGCAGGAGGTGCTCGCGCTCGCGCGCAAGACGGGGATCGGCGCCCAGTTCGGGGGCAAGTACTTCTGCCACGACGTGCGCGTGATCCGGCTGCCGCGCCACGGCGCCTCGCTGCCGGTCGGGATCGGGGTGTCGTGCTCGGCCGATCGCCAGGCGCTCGCGAAGATCACGCGCGAGGGCATCTTCCTGGAGCAGCTCGAGACCAATCCCGCCCGCTTCCTGCCCGAGCCGCGGCAGCACGAGCTCTCCGGCGAGGTGGTGAAGCTCGACCTGAACCGGCCGATGGCGGAGATCCGCCGCACGCTCTCGCGCTACCCGATCAAGACGCGCCTCTCGCTCTCGGGCTCGATCATCGTGGCGCGCGACATCGCGCACGCCAAGCTCAAAGAGCGCATCGAGCAGGGGCTCGGGCTGCCGCAGTACTTCAAGGACCACGCGATCTACTACGCGGGACCGGCGAAGACGCCGGAGGGCTACGCGTCGGGCTCCTTCGGTCCGACCACGGCCGGGCGCATGGACTCGTACGTGGACCTCTTCATGCAGCACGGCGGAAGCTTCGTGACGCTCGCCAAGGGCAACCGCTCGCGGCAGGTCACCGAAGCGTGTCGGAAGCACGGGGGCTTCTATCTGGGCTCGATCGGCGGGCCGGCGGCAGTGCTGGCCGTCGAATCGATCAAGAAGGTCGAGGTGGTGGACTACGCGGAGCTCGGCATGGAGGCGGTCTGGCGCATCGAGGTCGAGGACTTCCCAGCCTTCGTCGTCGTCGACGACAAGGGCAACGACTTCTTCGCGGCCGATTCCGTCTCGGGGCCCTAGCTGTGGAACAGACCCGACTGCGGAAGATCCGTCACTGGATCCGGGTGCGGCCGGCGAAGCCGCTCTCGTAGGCGTGGAACCAGGCGAGCTCCTGCTCGGGCCAGCGCCAGCAGTAGTAGCCGCTGCCGTTGTCGAAGTCGACGAGCCAGACGCCCTTCGCCTCCGCGCCGAGCGCCTCCACCTCCTTCGCCCAGCGCTCGACCACCGACTGGATGCGCGCGTCGATGGCGGCGTGCTGCTCGGGCGCCGCGCCTTCGCGCTCGAGCACCAGCGCCTCCGCGCGCGCGACGGCGCGCTCGGTGCGGCTGCGCACGTCGGGCAGCACGGCGCGAGCGCCCTCGAGCGTCCACTCCCGCTCGCTCACTGCGCCTTGTCCTCGCCCTCGGTCGAGAGCCGGATCAGCGAGCGCACCACCAGGCTGCGCTGGGCGCCGCCCACCAGCTGCTTCAGATCCTCGTAGAGCGTCGGGTCGGCGATCAACATGCCGAGCGTCCCCTCGCCGCGGTCGATGCGCGCGAGGATGCTGTCGAGGTGGGACCCCGCCTCGAGCGCCTGCGCCACCCGGTCCTGCTGCTGCGGCTCGTAGATCAGCGCGTGGAGCGCGCCCTTGCCCGACGAAACGTTGCGCAGGACGTCCTCGAGCGCCGCGAGCGAGCGGTTGATGCTCTCGACGCCCTCGCCGCGGTAGGGGTCGTAGATCAGGCTGTGCAGCAGGCCCCTGCCTTCCTTCACCTGGTTCACGATCTCCACCACCGAACGCGCGGAGTCCGCGATCTTCGCCCCGCCCATGTGCTCGCGGAAATCGGCCACGACCTGGTTCACGTTGCCCGCGAGCTCGGCCACGTTGTCCAGCGCCTGCGTCCCCTTCTCCATCACGTCGGCGATGTCGAGCGGCGTGGTGGAGCGCAGCTCGGCGCCATCCCGCAGCACGTCGCTGGCGAGCGTGCCGAGCGAGATCTCGACGTAGCGGTCGCCGAGCAGCCCGATCGTCCCGATCGTCGCCTGCGAGTCGCTGCGGATGCGGTCCTGGACCGAGGTGTCGATCGAGAGGTCGACGCGGATCGGCGGCTTGTCGGAGCCGAGCGCCCCGAAGCTCACCGCGTCGACCGTGCCGACGTCCTTCCCGGCGAGCCGCACCGGCGCGCCCTGCGCCAGCCCCTGCACGCTCTGGAAGTACGCGACGAGGCGGTAGCGCGGCTTCCAGAAGCCGCGCTCCGCGGTCAGCGAGAGCACGGCCGCCGCGAAGGCGGCCAGCGCGGCGAGCGCGAACAGCCCGACCATCAAGCTGGTGCGGCGGTCACTGTCCATCGGCCCTCTCCTCCTCGACGCGGGTCTCGTCGTAGGCGCCCTCCAGGAAGGCGCGCACGGCAGGATGCGTCGACGCGCGCAGCTCGTCGACGGAGCCCTCGGCCGCGATGCGCCCGCCCGAGAGCAGCGCGACGCGATCCGAGATGCTGAAGCACAGCTCGAGATCGTGCGTCACCACCACCGAGGTGACCCGCAGCCGCCGCCCGAGCTCCCCGATCAGGGAGGCGATGCGGCGCGCGTTGGCCGGGTCCAGGCCGGTGGTCGGCTCGTCGTAGAGCACCAGCTCGGGCTCGAGCGCGATGGCGCGCGCGACGCCGACCCGCTTGCGCATGCCGCCGGACAGCTCGGCGGGCAGCAGCCCCTCGATCTGTGCGTCCGGCAGGCCCACCCCCGCCAGGCACTGCCGCACGCGCCGCGCGACCTCGTCCTCGGCGAGATCGAGGTGCTCCCGCAGCGGGTAGGCGACGTTCTCGTAGACCGGGAGCGAGTCGAAGAGCGCGGAGCTCTGGAACACGACCCCGCAGCGCCGCCGGATCGGGACCCAGTCGCGCTCGCGCAGCTCGGTGACGTCGGTCCCGAGCACCGTCACGCGGCCGGCATCGGGGTGGAGCAGGCCGATCATGTGCTTCAAACACACCGACTTCCCGATGCCCGAGCCGCCGAGTATGGTGACCGCCTCGCCGCGCCGCACCGCGAGGTCGACCCCGCGCAGCACCGGATGGCCGCGGAACGCCTTGTGCACGGCGCGCAGCTCGACGGCGTACTCGCCGCGCTCCGGAGTCATAGCGCGAGCAGCACCTTGGTGAGGAAGAAATCGGCGATCAGCACGCTGATCGAAGACGTCACCACGGCCTGCGTGGTGGCGCTCCCGACTCCCACCGTGCCGCCGCTCGTCGTGAGACCCATGTAGCAGCCGACCCAGCCGATGATGGCGCCGAAGAAGAAGGTCTTGGCGATGCCCGACACCAGGTCGTTGACGGTGGCGTTGTAGGTGACGGTCTGCATGAAGAAGTGCGGCGAGATCCCGTACTGCGAGCTCGCGACCACCAGCCCGCCGCCGATGCCGAGCACGTCGGCGAACACCGTGAGCAGCGGCAGCATCAGCGTCGCCGCGGCGACCCGCGGCAGCACGAGCTTCTGGACCGGGTCGGCGCCCATCGCGCGGATCGCGTCGACCTGCTCGGTCACCTGCATCGAGCCGAGCTCGGCGGTGATGCCGGCGGCGACCCGCCCGGCGAACATCACGGCGGCGAGCGCCGGGCCGAGCTCGCGCAGCAGCGCGAGCGCGAGCACGCCGCCGACGTACGGCTTGGCACCGAAACGCGTCAGCGCGAAGGCGGTCTGCAGCGAGAACACCATGCCGGTGAAGCTGGCGGTCACCGCGACGACCAGCGTCGAGCGCACCCCGAGCGAGTGCATCTGGCGCAGCGTCTCGCGCAGCGGAGGGCGCGGCCGGCCGAGGGCGCGCAGCGTGTTCCCGACCAGGCGCGCGCAATCGCCGAAGCGCTCGACGGCGTCGATCACGGCCTCGCCGAGGCGCCCGAGGCCCGCGGCGCGCCCGTTCACCGTGCGCCTCCCGCACGGCTCGGGGCGGCGCGGAAGCTCTTCCACCATGCGTCGAAGGCGACCTCGGCGGCGGGCCGCTCGCCCTGCGACGCGAGTGCGAAGTCCTGCACGCAGCGCTCGTCGACGCGGGTCACCGTCGCGATCCGCACCGTCTTGCCGTCGCGGTGCGCGTCGAAGACCTGCGTCCAGCCCGGACGCCCGTCGACGCTCACCTCGGCGGCGTCGCGCACCTGGCTGTCGGGCACGCCGAGGCGCAGGTGGCGCGCCAGCGTCGCCGGCGCCGCGAGCGGCACGCCGCAGTGGACCGTGAGACTCATCAGCTCGCCTCCGGGGCCGCGCAGCGCGAGGTCGGCGCCTTCGACGCGGATGCGCGTCCACTCCGCGGGCGGCGCCGCGATCGTCCAGCCGAGCTTCGCGTCGCGATACGCGCCGCCCTCGAGCACGGGACCGCCCGCGCAAGCGGCGCTCGCCAGGATCGCGAGCCCGACGACCGCACCCCCGACGACCGCACCCCGCGCCCCCTGCATCGGCTGCGAGCTTACCAGTTCGCTACGGCCGCGGGCGCTGCGCCGGGCCGAGACGCTTGACTCGCCCCGCTCCGCCGGTTTCCCTCCGGTGCCATGCTCCGCACGCTCGTACTGGGCAGCAGCTCGCCCCGGCGCCGCGAGCTGCTGACGCGCGCCGGGATCGCCTTCGAGGTGACGGCGGCCGAGATCGACGAGCGCGCGCGAGCAGACGAGGCGCCCGAGGCGCTGGCCGAACGCCTTGCGCGCGAGAAGGCGCTCGCCGTGGCGCGGCGCGTCGGGGCGGTCCCGCCGCGCCTCGTGCTCGGTGCCGACACCATCGTGGTGCTCGGCGCCGACGTGCTCGGCAAGCCGCTCGACGCCGCCGACGCCGAGCGCCTGCTCGGGCGTCTGGTCGGCCGCGCGCACCGCGTGCTGACCGGTGTCGCCGTGGTGGCGAGCGACCGGCTCGCAGCGCGCAGCCAGGTCGTCGAGAGCCGCGTCGTGATGCGCGCGGCGACGGCCGAGGAGATCCGCCGCTACGTCGCCGGCGGCGAGCCGCTCGACAAGGCGGGCGCCTACGCCGCGCAGGGCGAGGGGCGGCGCTTCATCGAACGCATCGAGGGCAGTGAGAGCAACGTGATCGGCCTTCCGCTCGAGGAGACGCTCGCGCTGCTGCGCGAGGCGGGGTTCGCGTGAGCGATTCGATCGACGACGTGCGCCAGCGCATGGCGGTGCTGCGGGCTCGCGTCGAGAGCGCCGCGCGCCGGGTCGGGCGCGACCCGGCGTCCGTGCAGATCATCGGCGCCGCCAAGCGCCAGCCGATCGAGCGGGTGGCCGCCGCGATCCGCGCCGGGCTCCGCGACCTGGGTGAGAACTACGTCCAGGAAATGACCGCCAAGCAGCGGGAATTGCAGGAGATCCTCGCGCCCGATTCGATCGCCGCCCTGCGCTGGCACGGGATCGGACACCTGCAGAGCAACAAGGCGCGCGAGGCGGCGCGCAGCTGTTACCGCGTCCACACCGTCGACAGCCTGCGGCTCGCCGCCGCCCTCGAGCGCGAGGCGGCGCGCGCGGGCCGCGTGCTCGAGGTGCTGCTGCAGGTCAATCTCTCGCGCGAGCCGCAGAAGAGCGGCGCCGACCCGGACGCGCTACCCGAGCTCGTCGAGGGCCTGCGCCCATTCGTCCACCTGCGCGCGGTGGGACTGATGACGATGCCCGCCCCGGACCCGGACCCCGAGGCGGCGCGGCCCGTCTTCCGGAAGCTGCGCGAGCTCGCGGCGGCGCTCCGTGCGCGGCCTGGTGGTGCAGCGCTCACGGAGCTCTCGATGGGGATGTCGGACGACTTCGAGGTGGCGGTCGAAGAAGGCGCCACCTGGGTTCGCATCGGGACCGCGCTCTTCGGTCCCAGGGAGGGTTCGTGATGGCGGGGCTGCGATCGCAGCGCATCGGCTTTCTCGGCGCGGGCGCGATGGGCGAGGCGCTGGCGGGCGGGCTGCTCGCGGCGGGCGTGCCCGCCGACCGCCTGCGCGCTGCGGATCCCGACGCCGGACAGCGCCAGCGCTTCGGCGCGGCGCTCGGCATCGCCACCACGGCCGACAACGCCGCGCTGGCGCGAGATAGCGACGTCGTGGTGATCGCGGTGAAGCCCGCGGTGGTGTCACGCGTGCTCGCGGCGCTGCGCAAGGAAGCCCCCGACGCGCTCGCGGCGCCGCTCTGGATCTCGATCGCCGCCGGCGTGTCGCTGGCGCGCCTCGCGGCCGACCTGCCGCCCGGCGCGCGCATCGTGCGCGCCATGCCGAACACGCCGGCGCTGGTACGCGCCGGCGCGACCGCCTTCGCGGCGAACGCGAGCGCGACCGCGAGCGACCGCAGCACCGCGCAGGCGCTCTTCGAGAGCGTGGGCCTTGCCTGGGAGGCGCCCGACGAAGCGCTGCTCGACGCCGTGACGGGCCTCTCGGGCAGCGGCCCTGCGTACGTCTTCGTGTTCCTCGAAGCGCTCGCCGACGCCGGCGTGCGCGCCGGCCTGCCGCGCGACGCCGCGCATCGCCTCGCCTGCCAGACGGTGCTCGGCTCGGCGAAGCTCGCGCTCGACACCGGCCTGCACCCGGGCCAGCTCAAGGACCGCGTGACGTCGCCGGGCGGCACCACCATCGCCGGCCTCGCGCGCCTCGAGGCGGGCGGCTTCCGGGCCGCGGTGCTCGAGGCCGTCGAGGCGGCAACGCGCCGCTCGAAGGAGCTGGCGGGGAGCTAGGCGCGTCGCGCGATTCTACCTCCGCGGCGAGGCGCTGGAACGCGAGCTGGAGGACGGCGGCAGGGCGTGACCACGAGCACTCAAGGAACCCGGCGGCCGGTCGATACCTTGGGGGTCCCGATTGCCTCCGGAGGCCGCATGCGGCTCTCGCCCCTCGACATCCAGAACCACCGCTTCGGGCAGCGGCTGCGCGGCTACGATCCCGAGGAGGTCGACGCCTTCAACCGCATGGTGGCGGAGGACTTCGAGCACGTGATCCGCGAGGCCGACGGGCTGCGCGATCGCATCCGCGAGCTCGAGGCGCGCGTGCAGGAGATGGCGTCGCGCGAGGAGACGCTGCGCAACACGCTCGTCACGGCCCAGCAGGTGAGCGAAGACCTGCGGCGCACGGCGGCGCGCGAGGCCGAGGTCGTGCTGGCCGAGGCCGAGGTCAAGGCCGAGAAGGTGCTCGACGCCGCGCACCGCCGCGTCGCCAAGCTCGCCGAGGACATCCGCGAGATGCGCCAGCTCCGCGTGCGGCTCGCGGCGTCGGTGCGCGCGGCGATCGAGACGCACCTCGCGCTGCTCGAAGGCCTGGCCGGCGAGCTGCCCGAGGATCCGCTGCTCGACGGCAAGGTCGCGTTCATGGCCTCGAAGGCGGCCAAGCGCTCACCCGAGGCGACGGCTCCCTCGATCCGACCCGAAGCCGCGCAGCGACCGGCCGCGCCCCCGACCAGGAAGAACGAGGCCGGGGGTACTTGAGCGGGTCCGCGCCGGACCTCTTCGTTCGAACCTCGCAGGACGGCGTCGCGTTCTGGATCCACGTCTCGCCGCGCGCCGCGCGCGAGCGGGTCGGCGGTCTGCGGGGCGACGCGCTGCGCGTCGCGGTGTGCGAGCCCCCGGTCGAGGGCGAGGCCAACGCGGCCTGCGTGCGGGCGCTGGCCGGCGCGCTCGGGGTGTCGCGTTCCGCGGTGGAGCTGGACCCCGGAGCCAAGGGACGGCGCAAGCGCGTGCGCGTGCGCGGCGAGCCGGAGGCCCTCGCGGCCGCGCTGCGCGGATTGGCGGCGGGAGCGGCGATTCGATAAGACCCCGGCCGCCGGCCTGGCGAAGGTTCGGGAGCCGATGCCGATCTACGAATACGCCTGCGACAAGTGCGGCCACGAGTTCGAGCGCGAGCAGCGCATCACCGACACCCCGGTGAAGACCTGCCCCGCCTGCCGCTCGCGCAAGGTGCGCCGCCTCATCTCCAGAACGGCGTTCGTGCTCAAGGGCAGCGGCTGGTACTCGGACCTCTACGCGAGCAAGAAACCCGCCGACAAGGAGGGCGCCGCGGCGGGGGCCAAGGACGCCTCCGAGTCCAAGGGCCCGGCCAAGGAGGCCGGCGCCGCCGAGGCGGCATCGGGGTCGAAGTCGGGTCTGGACGGCAAGTCGGGCTCGGACGCCAAGCCCGCCGCGAAGCCCAAGGGCAAATCGAAGACGCCGAAATCGGCGGCCTGAGCGGGGCGCTTCTCGTTATACTCGCGCCTCCGCTGGAGGCCCTCGTGTACGACACCGTCGTCGTCGACGGCAAGGCGCTCGCCGCTGCGCTGCGCAGCGAGATCGCGGCCGAGATCGCCGCCCTCGTGGCGGCCGGCCATCGCGCGCCGTGCCTCGCCGTGGTGCTGGTCGGCGACAACCCGGCGAGCGTCTCGTACATCAAGGGCAAGCGGCGGGCCTGCGAGCGAGCCGGCATGGCGTCGCGCGAGCGCGACCTGCCGGCGAACGCCACGCAGGAGGACGTCATCGACGTCGTCGAGGCGCTGAACCACGACCCCGAGGTCGACGGCATCCTCGTCCAGCTCCCGCTGCCGAAGCCGATCCAGGCGGCCGCCGTCACGGAAGCGGTCGACCCCGCCAAGGACGTCGACGGCCTGCACACCCAGAGCGCCGGCCGGCTGCTGGCGGGCCTGCCCGGCCTGCGACCCTGCACGCCGCTCGGCATCCTCGAGGTGCTCGACCGCCACCGCGTGCCGCTGGAGGGCGCGCAGGCCGTCGTGGTGGGCCGCAGCGGGCTGGTCGGAAAGCCCGTCGCCCTGCTGCTGCTCGAGCGCAACGCCACCGTCACGATGTGCCACTCCCGCACGCGCGATCTCGCCGCGGTGGTGCGCGAGGCGGACGTGCTGGTCGCCTGCGCCGGGAGCCCGCTGCTCGTGAAGGGCGACTGGATCAAGCCCGGCGCGGCGGTGATCGATCTCGGCGTGAACCTGGTCGACGGCCGCCAGGTGGGCGACGTCGACTTCGACGCGGCGCTCGGAATCGCGAGCCTGATCACGCCGTCGCGGGGCGGCGTCGGTCCGCTCACCATCACGATGCTGCTCCGCAACACGCTGCAGGCCTATCGGTCGCGCGTCCTGCCCCAGGCCGGTCGGTGAGCGCACTCCGGCGCACGCCGCTCTACCAGCTGCACCAGAAGCTCGGCGCGCGCAGCGTGCCCTTCGCCGGCTTCGAGATGCCGGTGCAGTACACGTCGATCCTCGAGGAGCACGCCGCGGTGCGCCGCGCGGCCGGCCTCTTCGACGTCTCGCACATGGGGCAGATCCACCTGTCCGGGCCGGGCGCCGTCGCGAGCGGCGAGTGGCTCGTCTCGTGCCCCGTGGCGTCGCTTCGCCCCGGGCGCGTGCGCTACGGCCTGCTCTGCAACGAGGCGGGCGGCGTGGTCGACGACGTCACCGTCTACCGGCTCGCGGCGGACGCCCTCTTCCTGTGCGTGAACGCCTCGAACGTCGAGAAGGATTACCGCTGGATCGTGCGCCACGCGCGCGAGGGCGCGCGCGTCGAGGACCGCAGCGAGCGCTGCGGGCTGCTGGCGCTGCAGGGACCCGCGAGCGCCGCCGTGCTCGCTCGGGTGAGCGCGTTCCCCGGGCCGGCGATGAAGCGCTTCGCCTTCGCCGAGGGACCCGTCGCCGGCGCCCACGCCCTGGTCTCGCGCACCGGCTACACGGGCTCGGACGGCTTCGAGATCTACCTCGAGGCCGGCTGCCTCGAGCCGGTCTGGAACGCGCTCCTCGACGCGGGCCGGCCGCTCGGGCTGTTGCCCTGCGGGCTCGGCGCGCGCGACACGCTGCGCCTCGAAGCGGCCCTGCCGCTCTACGGCCACGAGCTCGACGACACCACCTCGCCGCTCGAGGCCGGGCTCGATCGCTTCGTCAAGGCCGGCGGCTTCCTCGGCGCCGAGGCGATTGCGCGGCGCCAGGCAGCCGGACGCGCGCGCGCCCTGGCCGGCTTCGTGCTCGACGAGCGGGGCGTCGCGCGCGCCGGCTACGCCATCCGCCACGGCGGCCGCGACGTCGGCACGGTGACCTCGGGCGCGCCCTCGCCGACGCTCGGAAAATCGATCGGCCTCGGCTACGTTCCGCCCGCCCTCGCCGCGCCGGGGACGCGCGTCGAGATCGCGATCCGAGAGCGCGCGGTGGCCGCGTCGATCGTGACGACTCCCTTCGTGAAATCCTAGTCCGCAGCCATCCGCCGAGTGCGTGCAGGAGGAGAGCCTGTGGCGGAATACGAGATCCCGAACGAGCTCCGCTACACCCTCGAGGACGAGTGGGTGCGCGTCGAGGGCGAGCGCGTCACGGTCGGCGTGACCGACTTCGCGCAGCAGCAGCTCGGCGACATCGTCTTCGTCGAGCTGCCCGAGGTGGGCAGCGCCGTCGAGCGCGGCGAGCCCTTCGGCGTGATCGAGTCGGTGAAGGCCGTCTCCGACCTCTACGCGCCGGTCTCGGGCGAGGTGGTCGAGGTGAACGCGGACCTCGCCGACCACCCTGAGCACGTGAACGGCGATTGCTACGGGGACGGCTGGATGATCGCGATCGCCTTGACGGATCTCAGCGAGCCCGACGGGCTGCTCGACGCCGCGCGCTATCGGAAGCACGTCGAGGAACGCAGCCAAGAGTGACCGGCGACCTCCCCCGCTACATCCCGCACACCGAGCGCGACGTCCGCCACATGCTCGACGCGATCGGCGTCTCCGAGCTGGAGGAGCTGTTCGCGTGCGTGCCGGAGAAGCTGCGCCTCGCGCGCGCCCTCGAGCTGCCGCGCGCCGCCAGCGAGCAGGAGGTGATGGCGGAGCTCGGTCGCCTCGCGGCGCGCAACGCGAGCGCCGAGAGCCACGACTGGTTCCTGGGCGCCGGCTGCTACGCGCACTACGTGCCGGCCGCCGTGCAGGCGCTCGCCTCGCGCGCCGAGTTCTACACCGCCTACACGCCCTATCAGCCCGAGATCAGCCAGGGCACGCTGCAGACGATCTTCGAGTGGCAGACGCTGCTGTGCGCCCTGACCGGCCTCGACGTGGCGAACGCCTCGCTCTACGACGGCGCCTCGGCGACCGCGGAGGCGGTGCTGATGGCGATGCGCGTCACGCGCCGCTCGCGCGTGGTGCTCGCCGACGGCCTGCACCCGCACTACGCCGACGTGCTGCGCAGCTACCTGCGCGCGCTCGACGTGGAGATCGCGCCGCTCGGGCGCGCGGCCGACGGACGCAGCGAGCCGGTCGAGCCCAGCGTCGACGAGCGCACCGCGTGCGTCGTGGTGCAGCAGCCCTCCTTCTTCGGAACCGTGCAGGGCCTGCGGGCCGCCGCGGAGGCCGCCCACGCCCGCGGCGCGCTGCTCGTCGCGGTCACCACGGAGGCGCTCTCGCTGGCGTTGCTGCGCGCGCCCGGGGAGCTGGGTGCCGACATCGCGTGCGGCGAGGCGCAGAGCTTCGGCGTGCCGATGAGCCTCGGCGGCCCGGCGCTGGGCTTCCTCGCCGCACGCGAGCGGCTGCTGCGCCAGATGCCCGGGCGGCTGTGCGGGCAGACGGAGGACGCGCACGGGCGCCGCGGCTTCGTGCTGACGCTCTCGACGCGCGAGCAGCACATCCGCCGCGAGAAGGCGACCTCGAACATCTGCACCAACCAGGGACTCTGCCTGCTGCTGGCGACGATCTACCTGTCGCTGCTCGGCCGCGTCGGACTGCGCAAGCTCGCGCGCATCAACTACGCGAAGGCCGAGTACGCCAAGCGCCGCGCGCGCGAGACGCGCGGGCTGCGCCTGCCGTTCTCGGCGCCGACCTTCAACGAGTTCGTGGTCGCGGTGCCCGACTCGGGCGCGGAGGCGCTCGCGCGCGCGCAGGCGGCGGGCATCGTCGGCGGCCTCGACCTCGCGGCCTACGAACCCGAGCTCGGGCCGGCCGTGCTGGTGTGCGCGACCGAGCTCGCCAGCCGCGACGCGATCGAGCGCCTGATGGCCGCGCTCGCCGGCTCCGGGGCCAAGCGATGAGCGACCCGCGCAGCGCGACGGGGGGTCCCGAGCGGCTCGGCTTCGCCACGCGCGGGCTCGCGTGGGAGGAGCCGCTGATCTTCGAGCGCAGCGTGCCGGGCCGCGTCGGCTACTCGCTGCCCGACCTCGACGTCCCCGACGCCGATCCCGCCGACGCCTTCGAGGCCGAGGCGCTGCGCGACGACCTGGCCGACTTCCCGGAGCTCTCCGAGGTCGACGTGGTGCGCCACTTCACGCGGCTCTCGACCTGGAACGCCGCGGTCGACCTGGGGCTCTACCCGCTCGGCTCGTGCACGATGAAGTACAACCCCAAGGTCAACGAATCGGCGGCGCGCCTGGCGGGCTTCGCCGCCGCCCATCCGCTGCAGCCCGAGGCGCTGGCGCAGGGCTTCCTCGAGCTGGTGTGGCGCCTCGAGCGGCAGCTCGCCGAGGTGAGCGGCATGGACCGCGTCAGCCTGCAGCCCGCCGCCGGCGCCCAGGGCGAGCTCGCGGGCATCATGATGGTGCGCGCCTACCACGAACACCGCGGCGAGCGCCGCACCCGGGTGCTGGTGCCCGACTCGGCGCACGGCACCAACCCGGCGAGCGCGGCGCTGAACGGCTACGCGGTCGCCACCGTCCCGAGCGGTCGCGATGGCGTGCTGCACCCCGACGCCGTGGCGGCGGCGATGGGCCCCGACGTCGCCGCGCTGATGATCACCAACCCGAACACGCTCGGGCTCTTCGAGCCGCACATCGCCGAGATCTGCGAGGTGGTCCACGCCGGCGGCGGCCTGGTCTACGGCGACGGCGCCAACCTGAACGCCCTGCTCGGGATCGCGCGGCCCGGCGACCTCGGCATCGACGTGATGCACTTCAACCTGCACAAGACCTTCTCGACACCGCACGGTGGCGGGGGCCCGGGCTCCGGCCCGGTGGGCGTCAAGAACACGCTGGCGCCGTACCTGCCGGTGCCGATGGTGCGCAAGCGCGAGGGCAGCGAGGGCACCGGCTACGCCCTCGACTACGAGTTCCCGCGCTCGATCGGGCGCCTGCACGCCAACTTCGGCAACGTCGGCATGTTCGTGCGCGCCTACGCCTACCTGCGCTCGCTCGGCCCCGACGGGCTGCGCCGCTGCGCGGAGATGGCGGTGCTCAACGCCAACTACCTGCTGGCGCGCCTGCGCGGGCGCTGGCACGTGCCCTACGACCGCCCGGTGATGCACGAGTGCGTGCTCTCCGACCGCCAGCTCGAGCCCTCGGGCGTCACCACGCTCGACGTCGCCAAGCGGCTGATCGACTACGGCTACCACCCGCCCACGGTGTACTTCCCGCTGATCGTGCACGGCGCGCTGATGATCGAGCCGACCGAGAGCGAGCCGCTCGAAGGCCTCGACCGCTTCGTGGCGGCGCTCGACGCGATCGCCGACGAGGCGGCGCGCGACCCGCAGCTGCTGCGCAGCGCGCCGCACCGCACGCGCCACGCCCGGCTCGACGAGACCCGCGCGGCGCGCCACCCGGTGCTCCGATGGCAGCCCGCGCCCTCTTCCTGAGCCTCGCCGCCGCGCTCTGCGCCGCGGCCTGCGTCCAGAGCGACGGGCAGCGCTTCGATCCGATCCCGGGCCACCAGCGCATGTCGGCCGATCGGCAGCGCGAGCTGGGCTGGGACTTCGACCGCCAGGCGCAGAAGGCGCTGCCCTTCGTCCACGACGTGCTGGTGCTCGAGTTCGTCGACGACCTCGGTCAGCTGCTCGTCGAACGCCTCGGCGAGCAGCCCTTCGACTACCGCTTCCGCGTCATCGTGAACCCGGAGCTGAACGCGTTCGCGGTGCCCGGCGGCGTGGTCTACTTCCACAGCGGCACGCTGCTCACGGCCGGCGACGTCGAGGAGCTGGCGGGCGTGATGGCGCACGAGCTCGGGCACGTGAAGGGCGAGCACGAGGCGCGCATGGCGCAGGAGACCGCGATTCCGAGCCTGCTCGCGAGCCTGGCCGGGATCGCGGCGTCGGCCGCGACCCGCAGCGCGGCGCCGATGATCGCCGCGCAGGGCGCCAACGTCGCACTGCAGCTCCAGTACACGCGGCAGTACGAGGACGAGGCCGACCGCCTCGCGACCGTCTTCACGACGCGCGCCGGCTACAGCCCCGAGGGCCTGGTGCGCTTCTTCGAGCGCATCAAGCTGGAGGAGGAGCGCAGCCCCAAGGACAGCGTGCCGCCCTATCTCTACTCGCACCCCGGCGTCGACCAGCGCATCGACGTGGTGAAGGGGCTGATGAAGGACCTGCACCCGGTCGCCAAGCCGCCCGACCTCGCCGAGCGCTTCCGCGAGATGCAGGGTCGCCTCGCCTGGTGCGTCGCGAACCAGCGCACCAGCTGGTCGCCCGTCGAGGACTTCGATCGCGCCGCGACCGACCCGCTGCTCGACGCGGCGGCGAAGCAGCGCGCGGCGGGGCACCCCGGCGACGCGCTCGAGCTGCTCGAGCGCGCCGAACAGGCCGGCCCCGAGGATCCGCGCGTCCCCTTCGCGCGCGGCGAGATCCTGGAGGCGCAGGGCCGCCTCGACGACGCGATCGCCGCCTACCGCCGCGCCGTCACCCTCGACCCGAACCAGGCGATGGTGCTGTTCGCGCTCGGGCGCGCCTACAAGGCGGCCGGCCAGCGCCACAAATCCGTGTTCTTCTTCGAGCAGGCGAGCTGGCGCGCGGGCGAGAAGGGACCGCTGCGCGCGCAGGCCGACAGCGAGGTCGAGCGCGGGATCTTCCCGCTCCTCGAGGAGTCGGGCTTCGCGGACGGGGCCGCTTCCGGCGAAGCGGTGACCGTCGCCGGCGCCCCGCGCACCGAGTTCGCGGCGGGCGACCCGCACCTCGCCTGGTGGGCGAAGCTCGGCCCGCACTGGACCAAGTACAGCGAGTACTTCCAGGTGCGCTGGGTCGATCCGAGCGGCGCCGTCTCCGAGGCGGAGAGTCCGGAGCATCCCAAGCGCGCGCACCTCGCCGCGCTGCGCGACGGCCCGCTGGCGCCGGGAACCTGGCGCGTCCAACTGGTGCTCTCGAAGCTGGTGGTGCACGAGGCGCGCGTGGTGGTGAAGCCGTAGGGCACCAGCGCGGTGCGCTACTCCGCCTCCTCCATGCGCTTCTTCGCGATCTCCGCCCACGCCCCGGCCGGCGAGCACTGCAGGTAGCGCCGCCAGTGCTCGCGCGCGCGCCGGCGCAGGCCGAGCTTCTCGTAGAGCAGCGCCGTCGAGAGCTGCGCGTCGGCGCGCAGCGGGTCGACGCGCAGCGCCGCCTTGTAGTGCGCGAGCGCCGCCTCGTTGCGCCCCTGCTCCTCGAGCAGGCTCGCGAGGTTCAGGTTCGCCTCGACGTGGCTCGGGTCGCACTCGAGAGCGCGCCCGTAGCAGGCGCGCGCGTCGTCGCGCCGCTCCTGCTGGTGGTAGACGGTGCCGAGGTTGCAGTGCGCGTCGGCGAAGCTCGGGTCGGCCTCGATCGCGCGCGAATACGCCTCGATCGCGTCGGCGAAGCGCTCGGGCAGCGAGTCGAGGCGGCAGCCGCGCTCGAACCACTCGAGCGCGGTCTCGGGATCGGGCGGCTGCGCGCCGTCGCGCCGCGCCGCCAGCGGCGTGACGTCGTCGGCGCGCTCGGGCGCCAGCGCGAAGTCGATCACCATCTGTCCGGTCGGCTCGTAGAGCGCACCGGCGTGGCGCACCACGACGCGGTCGGATCCCTCGACCCAGACGCGCAGCGAGGCCGCCGGCGCGTCGAGCTCGGGGATGCGCTCGCGCACCGCCTCGACGCTGCGGCGGATGCGCCGCAGCGGCACGCCGTGCTCGAGCAGCACCAGGATCGCCTTGATGCACACCAGGTCGCGGAAGCCGAACGCCGCGCGCTCGCCGGCCAGCGCCGTCGGCCGCACCAGCGCGCTGCGCTCCCACTGGCGCAGGCGCGCCGGTGAGATGCCGAAGATGCGCGCCGCGTCGCGCAGCGAGTAGGCCGTCACGGCGGCCCAGTGTACGCCGGGTTAGACTCGGGAAGGAAGCGTTTGCCGCGCTGGTGCGGGCCCCGGACTTCAAATCCGGAGGGGGTCGTGGCGACATGGTCCCGGCGGGTTCGATTCCCGTCCGCTTCCGCCGGTGAAACGACGCCGCGAAACATCAGGAGTCACCGATGCCCGAGGGCCCGACGCTCGTGATCAGCTTCAAGGATCTCGACGCGGACGAGGAGATTCGCGAGAGCCTCGAGAAGCGCTGCCACGCGCTGGCCGAGGAGTTTCCCGAGACCCTTCGCTACGAGATCACCGTCTCGCCCGACGGCGCAGGCCACGTCACCCACGCGCGCGTCAGCGGCGGCAGCGTCCACATCGACACGCGCGCCAGCGCGATCGAGATGGGTCTCGCCGCCGACCGCGCGCTCGAGAAGGTCGAGCACCAGCTCCGCCGCATCCACGACAAGCGCGTCTTCGCGCGCCGCCGCGCGGCGAAGAAGGCGAATCCGAAGCGGGGGAGCTGAGCGCTCCGGTAGCATGCGCTCATCGAGGAGGAGCGACGATGAAGATCGAAGGTGGTTGCTATTGCGGCGCGCTGCGCTTCGCGGCGAGCGGCGACCCGCTGTTCAAGGGACAGTGCCATTGTCGGGAGTGCCAGTACATCTCGGGCGGGCATCCGAACGTCGTGATGGGCATGCCGGCGGCCGGCTTCGCCTACACGAAGGGCGCACCCAAGGGCTTCCGGCGCTCCGATCTCGAGAAGCCGGTGACGCGCGAGTTCTGCGCCGAGTGTGGGACGCACATCCTGACGCGCGCCCCTGGCGTGCCGGGTGCGGTGCTCCTCAAGGTGGGGACGTTCGACGATCCCAGCGTGTTCGGCTCGCCGCAGATGGTGATCTTCACGGTGGACAAGCAGAGCTTCCACCACGTTCCGCAGGGAGTCCCGACCTTCGAGCGCATGCCGGGGTGAACGGGCGCCGCAGCGCTACCCCAGGATCAGGTGCAGCTTGACCGCGAGCAGCAGGTTCCCCTTGAGGTGCACCCGCCTGCGCAAGAACGCCTCGGGCGCCGAGAGCTCGCCGCGGTTGAGGGCACGCCAGGTGTCGACGTCGAGGCGGATGCGCAGGTTGGCCTCCTCGGCGCAGCCTTCGGCCCCGGTCACCGTGCCGCCGGCGATGCGGAGCACGTAGAATCCGCCGCCCGCGCCTTCCAGCTCGAACTCGAGCGTCACCGGGTCGTGCCCGAGCCGCGCGCTGCGCGTCGGATCGGAGGCGACGGCCTCCGGCACCCAGCGCGTGAAGAAGGCGTTGGGCGTGATGTCGTCGGGCGGCACCGCGCGCTCGGCCATCAGCCGAACTCGCCGCGCAGCGCGGCACCCGTGATCGAGCCGCTCGCGCGCGCGACCCCGGCGGGAGGACCGACCGCGACGACCCGGCCGCCGCCCGGCCCGCCCTCGGGGCCGAGGTCGATCACCCAGTCCGCGCGGCGGATCACGTCGAGGTTGTGCTCGACCAGGACCACGCTCGCGCCGCCGTCGAGCAGCTCGTCGAGACAGGCGAGCAGCACCTCGACGTCGGCCGGATGCAGGCCGGTGGTGGGCTCGTCCATCACGTACAGCGTGCCGGGACGCCCCTCGGTGAGCGCGCCGGCGATGCGCAGCCGCTGCACCTCGCCGCCGGAGAGCGTCGAGAGCGGCTGGCCGAGCGTGAGGTAGCCGAGCCCGACGCGCACGAAGGGCCGCAGCCGCTCGCCGACGCCTGGCTCGTCGGCAAAGAAGCTCGCCGCCTCGTCGAGCGTCATGGCGAGCACGTCGACGATCGAGCGCCCGGCGAGGCGGATGCGCAGGGCCTCGGGCCGGTAGCGGCGCCCCTCGCACTGCTCGCAGGGCACGCGCAGATCCTCGAGGAACTGCATGTCCACCACCTGCTCGCCGGCGCCTTCGCACACCTCGCAGCGCCCGCCCGCCACGTTGAACGAGAACCACCCGGCCCCGACGCCGAGCGCGCGGGCCTCGCGCGTCGCCGCGAAGCGGCGCCGGATCGCCTCGAAGGCCTTCGAGACCGTCGCGGGGTTCGAGCGCGGGCTGCGCACCGGCGGCGTCGGCTCGACCACGACGACGCCCTCGAGCGCCTCGGCGCCCTCGATGCGCTCGCACGCGCCGCGATCGGGATCGCCCTGGAGCTGGCCGACCAGCACCGAGCGCACCAGGCTCGACTTGCCCGCGCCCGAGACGCCGGTCACGCACACCAGCTGGCCGAGCGGCACGTCGACGCTCACGTCCTTCAGGTTGTGGGCGCGCGCACCGACGACGCGCAGGCGCCCCGCCGCGCGCCGCCGCGGGCGCGGGCGCTGCGCCAGCTCGCCGCGCAGCACGCGGCCGGTCAGCGATTCGGGATGCGCGCGCAGCGCGGCGAGCGAGCCCTCGACCAGGAGCCGGCCGCCGAGGCGTCCGGCGCCCGGGCCGAGGTCGATCACGTGATCTGCCGCCGCGACGATCTCCGGCGCGTGCTCGACCACCACCACCGTGTTGCCCTGGTCGCGGATCGCGCGCAGCACCGCGAGCAGCCGCGCCACGTCGCGCGCGTGGAGCCCGACCGACGGCTCGTCGAGCACGTAGAGCGCCGCGGTGAGCGTGCCGCCGAGCGCGCTCGCGAGCTGGATGCGCTGCGCCTCGCCGCCCGAGAGCGTGCGCATCTGGCGGTCGAGCGCGAGGTAGCCGAGGCCCACCTCGTCGGCGGTGCGCGCGCGGGCGCGCAGCCCCTCGAGCAGGCGCCCGGCGCGCGCGGCGTCCGCGGGGCCGAGCGCGAGCTCGTCGAGCCAGCGGCGCAGCCCGCCGATCGTCATGCGCGACACCGCGCCCAGGTGCTGGCCGCCGACGAACACGGCGAGCGCCTCCGGCCGCAGCCGCTGGGCGTCGCAGTCGCGGCACGGGTCGAAGCGCCGGTAGCGCGCGATCAGCACCCGCGCCTGCACCTTGTAGCGGCGGCTCTCGAGCCACTCGAAGAAGCCGCGCACGCCGTACCAGTCGCCGCCGTCGCCTTCGATCACGAGCCGGCGCTGCTCGGGGTCGAGCTCGCGCCAGGGCGTCGTCTTGGGGATGGCGAGGCGCTTGCACGCCGCCAGCAGGTCCTTCTGCAGGCTGCGGCCCATCGGCGTGGTGAAGGGCGCGATGGCGCCGTCCGCCAGCGACTTGCCGGGATCGGGGACGACGCGCTCCACGTCGAGCGCCGCGACGCGGCCGAAGCCCTGGCAGGTCGGACACGCGCCGAGCGGGCTGTTGAAGGAGAACAGCGCGGGCTCGAGCGCGGGGAAGCGCCGGCCGCAGCCGTCGCACGCGAAGCCCTCCCGGTAGCGGGCGCGCTCGCCGGTCTCGCAGGCGACCACGACCTCGCCTTCGCCGCGCGCGAAGCCCGCCGCAACGGCCTCGACGAGGCGCCCGCGCGCCGCGTCGCCCCCGAGCGCGAGCCGGTCGATCAACAGCAGTGCCGTCGCGCGCAGCGGCGCGAGCTGGCGCGCGCCGAGCTCGGAGAGATCGACCACGCCGCCCGCGGCGTCGAGCAGGCGCGGATAGCCGTCGCGCAGCAGGCGCTCGCGCAGCTCGGTCGCCGAGATCTTCCGGCTCTGCGGCAGCGCCACGCCGAGCGCGATGCGCTTGCCCTCCCAGCGCGCCAGGATGCGCGCCGCCACGGCCTCCGCGCTGCCCGCTTCGACGCGCAGCGCGCAGCGCGGACAGCGCGTCTCGCCGATCTTGGCCCACAGCAGGCGCAGGTAGTCGAGCAGCTCGGTCGCGGTGCCCACCGTCGAGCGGGCGTTCGTGACGCGGTTGCGCTGCTCGATCGCGATCGCCGGCGGCAGGTTGCCGATGTGGTCGACCTCGGGGCGCGGCAGCCGCTCGAGGAACTGGCGCGCGTAGGTCGACAGCGAGGCGACGTAGCGGCGCTGACCCTCGGCGTAGAGCGTGTCGAAGGCGAGCGTCGATTTCCCGGAGCCGGAGACGCCCGTCACGACGGTGAGCCGCCGCAGCGGGATCGAGCAGCTCACCCCGCGCAGGTTGTGGGAGCGCGCGTTCTCGATCTGGATCGAAGCTGCGGTCAACGCGGCGCCGGTCAGTCGCGCGGCACGGGCTCTTCGACGACCAGCGTCACCGTGATGTGGTCGCCGGACTCGCTCTGCCCCATGTGGACGATCTCGACGCCCGGCCGCGCCGCGAGGAACTTGTTGAGCTCCTCCTCGACTTCCTTGGCGAGCCCGCGCACGACGATCGCCCGCAGCGTCATCCGATCAGCCCTCCGTCCGCGCGGCCTGGCGCAACGCCTCGGTCGCGAAGCGCTCCTTGCCCGAGGCCGACGCAGCCGCCGCCACCGCGCGCCAGCGCTCCGCGCCCGGCTCCTCGCCGAGCGCGCGGGAGATCTCGCGCACCAGGAAGGCGTCGCCCGCGCGCGTCGCGTCCTCGCGCAGCGCGGCGAGCCGCTCGCGCGCACCGGCCTTCTCGAGGAAGCCGATCGCATCCCAGGCGCGATCGGCCGCGAGGTAGGCCTCGGCGATCCGCAGCGCCGCCTCGGGCGCGAGCTCGCGCTCGATCAGGTGGCGCCGCTCGAGCGGATTCGGGATCGCGTTGTTCGCCATGACTGCTCCGCTTCCCCTAGTAGCGCGCGACGCTGGGATCGACCGTGAGCGACCACGCCTCGATGCCGCCGGCCAGGTTCCAGACGTCGCTGAAGCCGTGCTCGCCGAGCGTGCGCACCGCGCGCGCGCTGCGCCCACCCTTGTGGCAGTGCACCACCACGGGGCGGTCCTTCCAGGCGGCCAGCCGATCGAGCTCGGCCTCGAGCCGCCCGAGCGGAAGCAGCTCGGCGCCCTCGATGCGCGCCCGCTCGAACTCGTGCGGCTCGCGCACGTCGAGCAGCAGGAAGCGCTCGCCGCGCGCGCGCATCGCCGCGACCTCGCTGGCGCTCTTCTCGCGCAGCGCGGGCTCGGCGCCGCGGCCGACGCCGCAGAAGCCCTCGTAGTCGATCAGCTCCGTCACGGTCGGCCGCTCGCCGCACACCGGGCAAGCCGGGTCCTTGCGCAGCTGGAACTCGCAGAAGCTCATCGCGAGCGCGTCGTACTGGAGCAGGCGGCCGATCAGCGGCTCGCCGATGCCGGCGAGCAGCTTCACGGCCTCGGTCGCCTGGATCAGCGCGATGACGCCGGGCAGCACCCCGAGCACGCCGCCCTCGGCGCACGACGGCACCGAGCCGGGCGGCGGCGGCTCGGGGTAGAGGCAGCGGTAGCAGGGGCCGCGGCGCGCGTCGAAGACGGTCGCCTGGCCCTCGAAGCGGAAGATCGAGCCGTGGACGTTGGGCTTGCCGAGCAGCACGCACGCGTCGTTCGCGAGGTAGCGCGTCGGGAAGTTGTCGGTGCCGTCGATCACCACGTCGTAGTCGGCGAGCAGCGCCATCGCGTTCTCGGAGGAGAGCCGCACGGCGTGCGTCTCGACCTTGACGTCGGGGTTGAGCGCGAGGATCCGCTCGCGCGCCACCTCCGCCTTGGGCCGCCCGACGTCGCGCGTCGCGTAGAGCACCTGGCGCTGCAGGTTCGAGGCGTCGACGACGTCGTAGTCGACCAGGCCGAGCGTGCCGACGCCCGCCGCGGCCAGGTACTGCGCGAGCGGACAGCCGAGCCCGCCGGCGCCGATCAACAGCACGCGCGACGCGAGCAGGCGCGCCTGGCCCTCGGCGCCGAACTCCGGCAACGCCAGGTGGCGCTTGTAGCGTTCGAACTGATCGGGGCGCAGCAGCGGCTGCGCGGACGGGCCCGGGACCATGCGTGGAGGCTATCTGAAGGGCCCGGCGGCGCAAACCGCAACGCAAAGGGGCCTCCCGCCGCCGGGAGGCCCCTGCTCTGCGAACGCGCGAAGTGCGCTACTGCACCTCTTCGCCGGCTTCCTTGCGCGGCGGCAACACCGTCACCTTGTAGGCCTTGCGCGGCTTGTCGGTGAACTTCCAGCCCACCGTCACCCAGTCCTTCTTCTTGATGTCGTCCCACTTCGTCTTCTCGCCCTCGACCGTCGTCGAGTCGAGCTTCTCGAAGGAGACCTTGTCGCCCTGGCGGTTGTCGATGATGATCTTCTTCGCGGTGATCTCGTCCACCGTCCCGGTGAACTCGCGCATCTGTGCGTGCGCCGATGCCGCCGACACCAGCGACACGCCCAGCGCCAACAGCGCGATCCCGCCAACTCTACGAACGACGCGAAGCATGGACTCGCCTCTCCTTTCTTCCCGCCGCGCCCTCTCGGGCGGCGCGTCACAACGAGAGACGGCCGATTCGACGAGGCGTCGGCCGTCCTATTCGCGCTCCCCGCCGGCGCCTCCTGCGCCGGCTTCCCGCTTCAACCCCGCGCCGGATGCGCAAGACGACGGGGGTGCCGGAGGTGGGACTCGAACCCACACGGCCTCGAGGGCCGGGGCCTTTTGAGGGCCCTGCGTATGCCAGTTCCGCCACTCCGGCGGGCGGGCGCGCCAACATACCATGCGCGCCCTCCGCTTCCACGCGCGCGCGCCGCCGCGGGCTTTACAGCGCCAGACCCGGGCGATAGCTTGCCCCGCCGTCCGCTGGGGCTGTAGCTCAGTTGGGAGAGCGCTTGAATGGCATTCAAGAGGTCGGGGGTTCGACTCCCCCCAGCTCCACCAGCAGACTTCCGGGGACTTGGCGCGAAAGTCCCTGCTCGCACCGCGACTTAGCGACTCCGCCCTACGCGCGTTTGGTGTGCCGTGGCGAGCGAGGAGGACAGCGGCGTGATCGGCGAAGTCTCAACGGGCTCGCGGACCGCCAAGACGGTCGCGGCGGGACTCGAGAAGCTTCAGAAGGCTCGCGAAACAGAAGAAAGGACGCCGACCGCCTCAACGAGGTCATCAAGGTGCTGGGCGACTTCGCTGGGATGCGCCCGGCTGTGGTCACGGGATCTTCCCGAACAGCAGACAGACGGAGACGACGAGCACCGCGACCCCGAGAGCGATCCGAGCGAAGGTGCCCGGGCCGCGCGCGCGCGCTCGCTCGCGGCGCTCCGCGAGGTCGATGATCTCGGCTTCCCTCATGACCGCACCTCGCTGGGCCGACTAGGACCACCCAGATCGCCGGCGATCTCCGTACCGCTCAGGGTGAGAGACGAAGCACCGTCGGTGCTCGCTCCATAGATGATCCCGTTGCGCAACGCGACCACCGACGCCTCGTGAGCACGCAGACCGCTGCCCTCGCCCTTGCCGGCTCTGCATACCTGGAGCTGCTGCACTTCGTGCGCGAGCCCCGCACCTTGCTCCTCCTCACCGGCGGAATGGCGGGCTCGTGCTGTTCGGGCGCGAAGCGCAGTTGGCATCGCAGGTGACTCCGGGCTGCGTCGGGCAACCGATGCGCCCGGTCTTCTTGACCGGCCTTCGCGCCGTGTGAGACACTGCGAGCCGATGGGGGGCCGAGGCCGTCGTGTGCCTCCTTACGGAGGCAAGCATGCGGCGATTCGCTGGGCTCCTCGCCGTGGCAGCGCTCTTGCTCGGCAGCGCCGTGGCTCAAGGCGGGCCGCTGGCAACGGTGGGCACACTGTCGATTGTGATCGGGGTCTTGCCGTCGTTGCCGGTGCCGGGCGTCCCTGTCGTCGGCGCATCGACCACCGGTCACCACATCGACGCGCTCACCGTTCCGGCTTCCGCATTCAATGTCGTTGACCAGGTATTGCCGGTCACGGATCCTTTCAACGCCCCGATCAAGGGTATCGAGCTCAACCTCCACAACGCCGCGGGGCAGTTCTCCGGCGCGATCCTTCATGGGGCGATGCCGCTGAACGGCACCGCCAAGGTCTGCCTTTTCAAGCTCTGCTCGAACGCCAGGGCCAACGTCTCGGTTCCGATCAGCGTCGTCGGAGCGGGAGGCGCGGCAACAGGATCTGGGACCGTCAGCTTCACCGTCCGCGGCGCCCCGTGGACGGCCGGTGTGGCGGCAGTCGGCACGATCACGAGGCGAGGCTTCGCCCATGGTCCTGCTTCGGGTACCAGCTCGACAGCGCAACACTCCGGCGTGGCGCGCCTCGTCACCCCGATCTTCATCAGCACGAACCTTCCGCCGCTCGCGGTGATTCCGGCCTTCGTCTTCCTGGACCTGCACTTCGCGCCCGAGCCCAGCACGTTGCTCCTCCTCGCCGGCGGCATCGCGGGGCTCGTGATGCTCGGGCGCGCGAGGCGCGGCTGACGCGGCCTCCAGGGGAGACGCCATGCTGGGCACGCGGCTCGCGATCACCGCAACCGCCCGGTCCTATGGTGGAAGCAGAACCCGCGAATCCAGGCATTTAGCACCTCTCGCTTCGCCGGGGCCGCATGCTCGCGGATCGCGGTCGAATCCCCTCGACGAGGATCTCGGGCGTACCTCGCGCTAGGCTTCGGCGTCCAGCCGATCCCGCCGGGCGGCTGCTGCTGTGTCGGCTCCGCGGCTGCGAGGCACCGATGTCGCTGCGCTGCTCCGCCCTTCGCGTCCTGCTGCTCGTGTGCGCGCTCCCGGCCCGCGGCGTCGCGGCCGACCTTCCCCTCGCCTTCGTCGAGGCGCATTTCCACGCGAGCGGCTCCTCGGACGGCCTGCAGGGCGCCTTCGACTCGGTGGTGAGCCCCGATGGCAGGCACGTCTACCTCGCCGCCAAGAAGGACGACGCGATCTCCGAGTGGTCGCGCGATGCCTCGACCGGCGCGCTCGGCTACCTCGGCCGCGTGAGCTGGGACGGCCTCGCGGGCGGCAGCATCCCGAACCTGAACCGGCCGGTGACGCTCGCGCTGAGTCCGGACGGCCTGCACCTCTACGTCGGGTGCACCAACTCGCACTCGCTCGTGATCCTGGCGCGCGACCCGGCGAGCGGGCTCCTCGCCTACGTCGACTCGGTGCTCGATGGCGCCGACGGCGCGAGCCTCGAATGGCCCTTCGGGCTGGCGGTGAGCCCCGACGGCGCCTTCGTGTACGCCGGCGACTTCCGCTCGGTCTTCGACAACGGCGCCGTCAACGTGTTCGCGCGCGACGCAAGCAGCGGCCGGCTCACGCACGTGCAGACGCTCGTGCACCCGCCGTACGACGCGAGCGTCATCGACGGGCTCGATCGCGTGCGCGGGATCGCACTGAGCCCGGGCGGCGACACGCTCTACACCACCAGCCACGGGGACAACGCCGTCGGCGTCTACACGCGCGACGCGCTGACCGGCATGCTGAGCTTCGTCGAGGTCCAGCGCTCCGGCGCCGGCGGCGTCACGGGCCTCGGCGATCCGTACGCCGTCGCGGTCAGTCCCGACGGCGCCCACGTGTACGTGGCGAGCCACGGCTTCCAGCACTTCGATGCGATGCTTCCCGGCTCGGTCGACGTCTTCGCGCGCAATCCCGCGACCGGTGCGCTCACCATCGCGTATACCTATCCCGAGGGCGGCATCGGCTCGGTCGGCGAGGACGACGTCGCGATCAGCCCGGGCGGCGATCGCGTCTACGTGAGCGCGCAGGGACAGGTCTCCGACAGCAGCTACCGGGGGCGGCTCGCCGTCTTCTCGCGCGATGCGACCACGGGCGCGCTCGCCCGGCTCGACGTGATCTCCGATGGCGTGAACGGCGCCGAGGGCCTCAAGAGCGCGATGGCGGTCGCCCTGAGCCCGGACGGCCAGAGCGTCTACGTGAGCTCCGAGCTGGCGCAGCCGCCGCTCGCGTCCCAGGCCGAGAGCGGTGCGCTGTCGGTGTTCCTCGAACAGCCCTACGACCCGACGCCGGCGCCGGCGTGCAACGACGGCATCGACAACGACGGCGACGGGCTCGCGGACTACCCCGCCGACCCCGGCTGCACGAATCCGACGGACGCGTCGGAGCACGATCCGTCGCTCGCGTGCGACGACGGCATCGACAACGACGGCGACGGGCTCGTCGACTATCGCGCCGACGGCAGCGGCGACCCGGGCTGCCTGGGTCCGGGCCCTGGATCGATCGAGAATCCGGCCTGCCAGAACGGCATCGACGACGACGGCGACGGCGGGATCGACTTCGACGGAGGCGCGGCCGCGAACCAGGGCGTCCCCCTCGGCCCGCCCGACCCCCAGTGCAGCAAGCCCTTCCGCACCGTCGAGACGGCCAACCACTGCGGGCTCGGGGCCGAGCTGGCGCTCGCGATGCCGCTCTTGACGTGGCTGCACGCGCGGCGCCGGAATCCTCGCGCCGACGGCCGCCCCGCGCGTTCTCAGGCGTTGTGATCCCCTAGGGGCGACCGCACCCGCGCCGAGAGGGGCGATCCGAAGCGCCTTGCCACGCAAGGCGTCCGCCCACCCACCTAATTGGTTGTGATGGTCGTCTGCGCATGGTGCAACAGGGAGATCACCCGGCAGGTCGCTCGGCGGCACGCCTCGTCGGTGAGCCACGGGATCTGCCCTTCCTGTCTGCAGGAGCGCCTCGCCCGCCTGAACGCGGCCGCCGCCCGCGCGGCCTAGCCCGGCCCTTCGCCAACGCCCGCAGTCGCGCGACTGCGGGCGTTTCGCATTCCTGGCGCGCGCCGATCAGAGCAGCTCGGACGGCGTCTGCCGCGCGGTGTAGTCCTTGGCGGCAAGCACCAACAGCGAGCGCGGCAGCAGGCGCATGCCCGCGTTCCCGCGCAGCCAGTGCAGCCAGCGCGTCGCGACCGAAGGCTGCTGGCCGAGCGCTTCGAGCGCGATCGCTGCCACCTCCGCGGGCGACTGGCCCGCGTGCGGGACCTCGCCCGCAACCGTCTGGAACTCGGTCTCGGTCGAGCCGGGCTCGACCACGAGCACGTCGACCCCGCTGCCGCGCGTCTCGGCCCAGAGCGCCTCGCCCAGGAACTCGTCGAAGGCCTTGGTCGCAGCGTACGCGGCGTGGAGCGGGAGCGGCTGCTTCGCCGCCATCGAGCCGGTGAAGATCACCGCCCCGCGCCCGCGCTCGCGCATCGGCGGCAGCAGGCGGCTGGTGAGCCAGAGCGGCGCGCTGCAGTTGAGCGCGACCATCTCGCGCAGGCGCTCGGCGTCCTGGCCGTCGAAGCGCCCGGCCAGGCCGAAGCCGGCGTTGTTCACGAGGATCGCGATCTCGAGGTCGGCGATCGCCTGATGCAGTCGCTCGGGGCCGCCTGCCGCCGCGAGGTCGACGGCGACGACGCGCGTCGCCACCGCGAGCTCGGCCGCGAGCTCGCGCAGCCGCTCCTCGCGGCGCGCGACCAGCACCACGGACACGCCTTCGCGCGCGAGGGCGCGGGCGAACGCGGCGCCGATGCCGGACGAGGCGCCCGTCACGACGGCCCACTCGCCGTAGCGCTCGCGCAGCGGCGGGCGCCGCGTGCGGAAGCGATCGCGCGCGCGCCACAGCCCGGCGCTGACGAAGGCGAGCGGGACGAACGCGGCGCTGCCGATCGCGACGCCGCGCACGCCGCCGTAGTGCAGGATCGGCCACACGCCCATGCCGATCGCGACCTGCGCGGCGTAGAGCGCCGCCCACGGCCACATCCAGGGGCGCATGCGCCAGAAGCCGTAGACGCCCGCCCCGTAGATCAGCCAGTGCAGCGGCTCGGTGGCCTTCGCCGCCCATCCCGTCAGCAGCAGGCCGAACCAGGCCTCCTGATCGCGCGCCACGGGCTTCACCAGGAAGTCCCACGGCATGAACACGAAGGCCATGTAGATGCAGAAGACCAGGAGCGCGTTCATCCAGGTCGGACGGCGCTCGAGCATTTCGCGCAGCCAGTCGCGCATTCGCGGCCCCCTTCGGCGAGCGAGCCTAGCGTATGCGCTTCGCTCGGCTTCGCCCCGCTTCGCTACCTTGCGCCGCCATGCCGGGACAGGTGCGCGTCGAGGTGGAGGCTCCGCTCGGTTGGCTGATCTTCGATCACGCGGAGCGGCGCAACGCCGTGAACCTCGCGATGTGGGAGGCGATTCCCGAACGCGTCGCCAGCCTCGACGCCGACGCGGCGGTGCGCGTGGTCGTGATGCGCGGCGCGGGTGACGTCGCATTCGTGTCGGGCGCCGACATCTCGGAGTTCGAGGGTGCGCGCACCGGCGCGCGCGCCGCGCAAGCCTACGAGGACACCACCGCACGCGCCTTCGGCGCGCTCGCCGAGCTGCGCAAGCCGCTGCTCGCCGCGATCCACGGCTTCTGCGTCGGCGGCGGCATGGCGATCGCGCTGGCCGCGGACCTGCGCTACGCGGCCGACGACGCCGAGCTCGCGATCCCGGCGGCGCGCCTCGGGCTCGGCTATCACGCGGCCGGGATCGAAGCGCTGGTGCGGCTAGTCGGCCCTTCGGTGGCCAAGGATGTGTTCTTCAGCGGGCGGCGCTTGCGCGCCGGCGAGGCGCTCGCGCGCGGCCTGCTGAACGAGGTGGTCCCGAAGGCCGAGCTCGAGGCGCGCGTGCGCGCGGTGGCGCTCGCCATCGCCGAGAACGCGCCGCTGACGCTGCACAGCGTCAAGCTCGTGGTGCGCGAGCTGGCGAAGGATGCCGGCGCGCGCGACCGCGACGCCATCGCGCGCTCGATCGCCGCGTGCTTCGAGAGCGACGACTACCGGGAGGGCGTGCGAGCCTTCCTGGAGAAGCGCAAGCCCGCCTTCCAGGGCCGCTGAGCGTGCCGGCTGCGCCGCACGCCGCGCCGCCGCTCGCGCGCGCAGCGCTGCCGCTCGCGGCATTCTGGTTCCTGCTGCTCGGCTCCTTCGGGCTGATGCTCCCCTACTACGGGCTGTACCTGCGCGAGAACGCGGGCCTCTCCGGCTCCGAGGTGGGCGCGGTGTTCGCGGTGGTGCCGCTGGTCGGGATCCTGTCGCAGCCGCTCTGGGGGGGCGTCGCCGACCGGACCGGGATGCGAGCGCGCGTGCTGGTGCTGCTCTGCGTGGGCTCGGGGGCCGGCTTCTTCGCCCTCGCGTTGGCGCACGGCTTCGCCGCGCTGCTGCTCGCAACCGCGCTGCTCGCGCTCTTCAGCCGCGCGGTGATCCCGATCACGCTCTCGGTGAGCCTGCCCGCGCTCGAGGACCACCCGCACGCCTTCCCCTTGGTGCGCGCCGTCGGAACGCTGGGCTTCCTCGCAGCGGTGCTGCTCTTCCCGCCGCTGCTGGCGCGCTGGCAGGCGATGCGCGGTCTGCTGCCGCAGCCGGGAGGCCCCTCGCAGCCGGGCCTCGCGCTGTTCCTGCCGCTCGCCGCCGGGCTCTCGCTCGCCGCCGCGGCGGTGGTGCTGGCTGTGCCGAACCGCGGCGCGGTCGCGGTGCGCGCGCTGCGCGGCGAGTGGCGCAGCCTGCGGCGCAACCGGCCCTTCGCGCGGGTGCTGGCCGTGGGCTGCGCCGCGTTCCTGTTCCAGAGCGGGCCGCTCGAGCTGTTCCCGATCTTCGTGCGCGCGCGCGGCGGCGATCTCGACACCGTCCGGCGTCTGTGGGTCGTGATGCTGGTTCCCGAGATGGTGCTGATCGCGTTTCTCGGCGCGGCGGTCGCGCGGCTCGGTCCGCGCGCGTTGCTCGCCCTCGGCATCGCCGCCGGCGGCGTGCGCTGGCTGCTGAGCGGCCTGCTGGCGTCGCTGGCCTGGCTGGCGCCGGTCCAGGCGCTGCACGCCGTCGTGGTCGCCGGGCTGATGCTCGGCGGGCCGCTCTACATCGACGCGGTCGTGCCCGCGCAGCTGCGCTCGACGGCCCAGGCGCTGTTCGGCGTGGTCGCGGTCGGGCTCGGCGGCGCCTGCTCGAGCTTGATCTCCGGCTGGCTGCTCCAGCATGCCGGGCCGGACGCGCCCTACCTCGCGGGCGGGATCGGCTCGCTCGGGCTGCTGCTGGCGCTCCCGCGCGCTCTCGCTCGGGTCCCGCTGCGCTGACGCACCCGGTGGCGCTGCACCCGACGCGCCGCCCTGCCGATGAGGGGCGCAGCGGGCGAGGGGAAGGCGCGGGCATCCCCAGGGGACAGGGGTACCCTGCGATCGAGGGACTCGCGAGAGGAGCCGCTTTGGAGCCCACTCCGGAAACCCGCGGCACCACGCCGAGCAAGCCGCCCTGGCTGCGCGTGCGCCTGGCCGACTCGCCGGGTCTGCGCGAGACCCGCTCGCTGGTGCGCGCGCTGCGCCTCCACACGGTCTGTGAGGAGGCGGCCTGCCCCAACCTCGGCGAGTGCTGGGAGCAGCGCCACGCCACGGTGATGATCCTCGGCAGCGTGTGCACCCGGGCGTGCAGCTTCTGCAACGTCGCGACCGGGCGGCCGGACGCCGTCGATGCCGGCGAGCCCGAGCGCGTCGCCGAGGCGACGGCGCGCCTCGGCCTCCGACACGTCGTGGTGACGTCGGTCGACCGCGACGACCTCGGCGACGGCGGCGCGGCCCATTTCGCGGCTTGCATCGGCGCGATCCGCCGCCGCGCCCCCGGCGTCACCATCGAGGTCCTGACGCCCGACTTCCGGCGCAAGCCCGGCGCGCTCGAGGTCGTGGCCCGCGCCCGGCCCGACGTCTGGAACCACAACCTCGAGACCGTGCCCCGCCTGTACCGCGCGGTGCGGCCGGGCGCGAGCTACGGCCACTCGCTGCGGCTGCTCGCGCGCGCCAAGGCGCTGGCGGACGGGATCTTCACCAAGTCGGGCATCATGGTCGGCCTCGGCGAGGGCGAGGTCGAGGTCGACGCGGTGCTCGACGACCTGCGCGGCGCCGGCGTCGACTTCGTCACGATCGGCCAGTACTTGCGGCCGACCCCCCGCCACGTCCCGGTGGCGCGCTTCGTCCCGCCCGAGGAGTTCGCCCGCTACCGCGAGCGCGCGCTCGCGAAGGGCTTCCTGCAGGTCTCCGCCTCCCCGCTCACGCGCTCCTCGTATCACGCCGATGCGGACTTCGAGCAGCTCCGGGAAGCCCGCAGGCGGCGATCCGGGTAGCGAGGCGAGCCATGCCCGACCGCAATGCCGACTCCGATCCGCGCGAGACGCAGGAGTGGCTCGAGGCGCTCGAGTCCGTGCTCCGGACCGAGGGCGTCGAGCGCGCCCACTACCTGATCGAGCGGCTGATCGACAAGGCGCGCCGCTCGGGCGTCCAGCTGCCCTACTCCCCCAACACCGCCTACGTCAACACCATCCCGGCCGCCGAGGAGGAGAAGATCCCCGGCGAGCCCGGGCTCGAGCACCGCATCCGCTCGCTGGTGCGCTGGAACGCGCTCGCCATGGTGGTGCAGGCCAACCGCGCGTCCTCCGAGCTCGGCGGCCACATCGCGAGCTTCGCGTCGGCGGCCACGCTGTACGACGTGGGCTTCAACCACTTCTTCCGCGCGCCCACGCCCGACTTCGGCGGCGACGTCGTCTACGTCCAGGGCCACTCGTCGCCCGGCATCTACGCGCGCGCCTTCCTCGAGGGCCGCATCGGCGAAGAGACGCTGCGCAGCTTCCGCCAGGAAGTCGGCGGTGGCGGGCTCGCCTCCTACCCGCATCCCTGGCTGATGCCGAAGTTCTGGAACTTCCCGACGGTGTCGATGGGCCTCGGCCCGATCATGGGCATCTATCAGGCGCGCTTCATGAAGTACCTGCACAACCGCGGGATCCTGGCGACCGCGGGTCGCAAGGCGTGGGTGTTCATGGGCGACGGCGAGATGGACGAGCCCGAGTCGCTCGGCGCCATCGGCCTGGCCGCGCGCGAGAAGCTCGACAACCTGATCTTCGTGGTGAACTGCAACCTGCAGCGCCTCGACGGCCCCGTGCGCGGCAACGGCAAGATCATCCAGGAGCTCGAAGGCGACTTCCGGGGTGCCGGATGGAACGTGATCAAGGTGATCTGGGGCGGGCGCTGGGACCCGCTCTTCGCCAAGGACCGCCACGGCGTGCTGCTGGAGCGCATGGAGCGCGCGGTGGACGGCGACTATCAGAACTACAAGG